>Ga0302324_100000158_pt1 | contig 176225 bp, 158 predicted proteins | sample Palsa_T0_1_FD_201949 | JGI IMG/M metagenome (GOLD analysis project Ga0302324, IMG submission 201949) | Peat permafrost microbial communities from Stordalen Mire near Abisko, Sweden - Palsa_T0_1 | ecosystem: Environmental > Terrestrial > Soil > Palsa > Peat permafrost | place: Sweden: Abisko...
AACTCCAGGCGAACCGCGAGATTTAGTTCGCGGCGGGAAGCGTTGTCCGGTGAAACGATAAGAGTGTTCTGGAACGATTCCACGTAGATCTAATCGCCGTGGCAAATTGCTGGGAGGCGAAGAGGCTCTGCGGCTGGATGGCGCGCGGCTGGCCGTTGTCGCGCTCCGTGACATTGAAAACTACCGCGCCCACGGAAAACTCACGTTGAATCTCTTGGTACACGCTGACGCCTGTAAGGCGGCGGGGATCGTAGGTAGCAAGCTCGCCGTTCGCTTTCTTGACCGTGAGTTCGTTTGTGGATGGGTTGATTGCGACCACCGATGCGTAGGCGGCAGCTTCGATTCCGATGGCTTTGCTGCCGCGTGTGTAGCGAACTACGTCGTCGATCCCATAGTGGCTGGCCCAGGATCGTTCGGCTCCGGTCATGTCTTGACGCTGAACCAACACACGGAAATTTCGATCTTCCGGGGCAACAGCACCCGTGGCCTTCAACTCCAGGCGAACCGCGAGATTTAGTTCGCGGCGGGAAGCGTTGTCCGGTGAAACGATAAGAGTGTTCTGGAACGATTCCACGTAGATCTAATCGCCGTGGCAAATTGCTGGGAGGCGAAGAGGCTGTGCGGCTGGATGGCGCGCGGCTGGCCGTTGTCGCGCTCCGTGACATTGAAAACTACCGCGTGAGTATGCAGTTGTGGCGCGACATACCCATCGACCGGACGGGCTGTATCGTGCTCAAACTTGGCGGCTATAAATTTGCCAGTGGTCTCGGGCGGATGATTGCCGCCGATGCGGGCTTGCGCGTAGTGTTCGAGCTGGTCGAGAGCAACGCGGACGCTCTCCCGATGGGCTTCACGGACACGCTCATCGCCGCCGACAAGCGCGGTCAGCGAGACAGATTTAGGTGCGGAAAAGGTCGCATCCCAACCGGCTCGGTGCTCCATCGTCTTGATGGTCTTGCCTTCGGCATCCTGATATTCATACGACGCTCGTTGCCGCACCAGTTGTTCTCCGGTCTGTGGATGCTGGCCCTGGCTTAGTTTCGCGAAGTCCCCGGCAGAAACGGTCCCAGCAAGGCCGAACTGCTCGACCAGCCGCCCTTGCCATTCGCCCGCTATGACGCCGCGTTGCGACCAGTAGTTTTGTTCCTTAGCGGTGAACTCGGCCTGGTGGTAGGTCTGCGCCTGGCCGGCGGAAAGCGGTTTTGAAATCGTCAGCATGGCAGTGACTACCCCCGAAGATTGAGGCTTTGTTGGGCGTTGACGTTCCGATCAGCCTCGCTCTCCTGTGGCACGATTTCCGTTGCGGTCCGCGGCGATTTTCGCGGCGGCGTGGGCAAGTTTGCGTCCGGCTTCAGTTCATGCGGACGCAACTCGGGCTTAGCCGCTCCTATGTTTCTTGGGTCGTAGGGGAGTTTGTCTTCGGGCGTATCGCGGAGATCGAAGTCACCCGCGACAACTCGGAGATCGAAGTACGGGAATGAGAACCGCGTCACATAGTTCTCATACTTCATATAGGCGTGGAGGTCCGGCAGTCCAGAGATTTCGGACTCCATTACCAGCGGCTCGACCTTCGTTTAGCAGACGCAAAACGAGCAGGTCGATCCATAGACTTTGAAGCGGTTGAAGTGCCTCACGTTCTGCCGGGAGTGAAGTTATGAAGATCCAGCCCTGCCGCGTCTCGGCCCACTCTGTGGCCGACCACTCGCCATTCCCCTCGCCCTTCTTGGGGAGAAGACGGAGGCTGTCGGCGATGAGTCCAAGCGAGCCAAGAACTCCAGCGCGCTGTTGGTGCGCCCTAGGGTCGATCAGGTGAGCATGTTCTGTTCCCTTGAGCCTTCGGTCGATCTCCTGCGGGTCCGACATCCACTTCACCAACTCCTCTGGCGTGGGGCCATTGTCCACAATCACTCGCGGTCTCCCCAGCCGTCTTCCTTTGGCACGTGCGTTCCTTATGCCGGCTCGGACCCGCTCCTGAATCAACGCACGCTCGAACTCGGCCATGGCACCGATGATCTGGAACATCAAGCGCCCCGATGGAGTGCTCAAGTCTAAGTTGTCCCTCAGGCTGATGAAGGCCACTCCGAGCGCTGCGAGTTCGGCCAGCGCGTTGACCAAGTGCTTTAAGGACCTGCCAAAGCGATCGATCTTCCATACCAGAACCGCGTCAAACCGCCGACGACAAGCGTCGGACATCAACCGATTGAGCGCCGGTCGAGATTCCTTGCAACCCGAGATACCCTGGTCGGTGAATTCCTCAACGATCTGCCATCCCCGGCGTCCTGCATATTCCCTCAGTTCGGCGAGCTGCATTTCGGGGTCTTGGTTGTTAAGAGTGCTGACTCGGGCGTAAAGCGCAACCCGAGCGATGGGGGGAGTGGATTCTTGCGTGAGAGTAGTGCTACGTTGCTGTCTAGCCATTGTTGCCTCCTTCGTAGGCGACTGTGGTTAGCGCCGTAACGGTGCTAGAACACCGCTACGGCGCGCTTCTTCGTTAGGTTTGCCTTTTTGCGACCTCTTCCTTTTCGATAATTGGATTCTTTGTATCGGTGTACATTTAGCACGTCTTGCTCGCTCCATAGCCGAACATCTTGTCCTCCCTGGGCCATCCGCTCGGGCTCGCGGATCTTACCCGAATACAACCAACCGAGGAGCGTTCGCTTGTGGACGCCCACCAGCCTTGCTACTTCGGAAGTAGAGAGCGATTTCATTTGCACCAATACCATAGGTCCATTTCATTAGAGATGTCAAGCGCGGAAGAAGTGTGGTGCGGGCGGGTCGCCTTCGGGATTATCCGCGGGAAGCGGTCCATTTAAAGGCACCCTCCTGGTTCAGATTGAGCTTGATTTTCACAGCTATGGGAGATGTATAGTTTTGATTAGATTCGCCTGGCCCATACTTGCGACTGCGGCGTGCACGCCAGCGAACAAAACTTGTCGGGCGGTTGCTTCTAGCGAACAGAGGGCATCCGCATCCGGCCGTCTATCTGATAAAGACGGAAATCTAATCAGCGCCGTTCTTGGCTGCGGCCACGGCACCCACTCGGAAAGACCATCGGCTGGGCAGAGGGCAGTAGTGTGTCCATTCACAGAAAAAACCGCGTCTGCCTTCTCGAACGCTGGGAGGTAGAGGAATTAAGACGCGACATCAAGCCGAACTGCAGAAATCACCGTCACATCAGCAAAGCAGAGGCTTTCGAGCTTTCCGGAAACCCGCGCTACGGGAAGATCGTAGGGTTGCTCCAAACGAGGGATGCGGCAAAACCGATGGTTGGTGGATATTTCGTTGAGATCGCTGGACGTATCGAATTTACGATCACGAACCCCCGATCCGAACCTCCTTCCGACCTAATTCGGGCTGAGGGTCTGCGGCTGGAGAAGCGCCATGGCATTCCTTTCATCGAAAGAAAAGTTATATTGCGCGAGATTTGATCTCCTGCCAAGTTTGAGATGAACTAAAAGCAGAATTGAGACGACTACAACACCGCCCGTTCAGGGGCGGTTTTTTGTGCACCAAAGAGCCCCCAAAAAACTGAAGACAATGACCAGAGTCAGGCTCTCCCGGCGAGGACCGGGAAATCTGTGCTGAGCAACGCGAGATGTCGAGCCTTGCTCGGCCTGGACTGTAACCTAACTGACGCGCAGCTCGATCGGTTGAGGCATGACCTTTACGCGCTCGCCCAGATCATGATCGAAGGGCTCCGCAACCGGCAAGAGTGCAGCAACATGGCTCCCAGTGCAGTGGTCCTCCCATCCATTTGGGCGCACTCGAACGTTCCAACTTCGACTCCGCTGACCCCTGAAGACCGCGATTCTCTGGAAGAACGCTCCGCCATTCTAGAGTTTGAAGCGGGCCTTGATCGAGAACAGGCGGAAAAGGAAACGCTATTGGAATGGGCGGGACGGAAGTCAAGACGGGTCACGACCAAGGACAAACATGTACGCAAGAAAAAGCTCTAAATCTCTTCCGTTGAATCGGAGTAAAGTAATCGAGTTCACCCGAGGGGACGATCTCTTGCGCGCTGTCATCTATTGCCGCGTTTCGACGAAGGAGCAAGTAAAAAACCTTAGCCTGGACACCCAGCAGAGGACTTGCAAGGAGCTTTGCGCCCGGCAAGGCTGGGCAGTTGACCGAATCTTCGTTGAGCAAGGTGAGTCAGCGAAGACAGCAGACCGCACAGAACTAAAGAATCTGCTTGCTTACTGCCGCGAGCACAAGGGCCGTATTCACTGTGTTGTTGTGTATGCCGTAAATCGCTTTGCTCGCGACCAGTACGACCATTCCATTCTTCGTCTGCAGCTTCAAAGACTGGGAGTCACCCTTCGTTCCGCCACCGAGCCAATTGACGACAGCTCAACTGGCAAGTTAATGGAGGGTATCGTTGCCGCATTCGCGCAATTCGACAACGATGTGCGATCCGAAAGAACCGTCCAAGGCATGAAGGCGCGCCTTGAGAAAGGAGGATGGACCTTCCCCGCTCCGCTTGGCTACCTCGCTCGACGAGATGGCAACGGCAAGAAAACTCTCGTGCCCGATCCGGAAAGAGCACCGTTTGTCACTCATGCTTTTGAACTTTTTGCCTCTGGCCTTTACAACGTGAACGAAACTCTCGCTATCGTTGGAAAGATGGGGCTCCGCACCAGAGCCGGCAAGACTCTCACGCCACAGTCTTTTGGAGCACTACTGCGGAAACCGGTCTATGCGGGCCAAATGGTCATCCCGAAGTGGAACATACGCTCTGTAGGTGATTTCCCATCTCTAGTCAGATCGGAAACGTTCAGCCGTGTACAAGCGGTCTTGGCTGGAAGGCACCCGTCAGTAAGCGCACGGCTACGTAGCAATCCCGATTTCCCTCTCAGACATTTCGTGCAGTGTGGCAAGTGCGCACGGGCTCTTACGGCAAGCTGGTCGCGAGGTAGGAGCAAGCGGTACGCATATTACCGGTGCCAGAATCGCCATTGCCGCGGGGTGAACACCCGACGAGAAGAAGTTGAACGGAGATTCGTCGAATTTTTGGAGCAATTAAAGCCAAAGCCTGAATACCTCCGCCTCTTCAGTGAAATTATCGTTGACGTTTGGAAAGAAAAACAGACACAAGTTGTTGCCGTGCATGATGCGCTCCTACAGCGTTTGGCCGATCTCAAGAAGCATAAACAACTTCTGGTGGATGCGTTTGTTTATAAGAGGGCTCTGGATCAGCACACATACCAGGACGAGTTCGACAGACTCAACGAGGAGATCACGCTCGCTGAGATGGAAGCGGAAGACGCTCGACTTGACCAATTGGACGTTGAAGCCGCGGTGGAATTTGCCCAGTATGTCCTTTTGAACGCCGCGAGAATCTGGTCAGAATCTAGTTCCGAGCAAAGGCAACGTCTTCAGAAGCTAATCTTCCCTGCCGGTGTGCTTTTTGCAGAAGGCGTTTATCGAACCAGTACAACTAGTTTGATTTTCTTTGAATTGGAAGAGATACGTGACCAGAAGGAAAGGTTGGTAGCGCTACCGGGAATCGAACCCGGGTTTGAAGATTGAGAATCTTCCGTCCTAACCCCTAGACGATAGCGCCACTCCCGGATGCAACGGAATCCGATTATAACAAAATCTTATCCTGACCTTGCCGGGTGTGCCGCCTCACAATTTTCGAGACTTGGGATTCCCCGCAAACTATTGTAAGTCTTCGGGTTCGGCTTCCGCGGTGGGGCTTCCGCCCACGATTCAGATCAAATTGTCTTGACAAAAACAAGCTGTGGAGCGATATTTATCTAGGCGAACAAAAAGCGAATTATACGCGACCCTTCGCCCGGGCTGATTCTCTCGTCCCTTTGCGGTCCCTGACAATTGCGAGAAAAGTATGTCTGCCTTTCCGGTTTCTTCATCGGCGGCCATGGGCCGCCCTTTTATTTTTCCTTCGCAGTCTTCTTCGCGTTCTATCACGGAGATGGTCGCGATGAAGACCGCTAGGAAGACGGCGGAAATTCTGGCCCACATGGGTGCAGTCTCCAAGCTGGCCGCGGTCGTTCCCGCTTCGCGCCTGGATGGGCAGCGGGCGCCGGAAATGGTCTCGAGCGGAATTCCGCAATTGGACACGCTGACCGGCGGCCTCGCTCGCGGATGCCTCACCGAAATCTGCGGCACGGCATCATCGGGAAGAACCAGCGTACTGCTTTTCGCGCTCGCCCAGGCCACGCAACGCGGAGAAGTTTGCGCACTGATCGATGCCAGCGATGCCTTCGATCCGGCGTCAGCGGCGGCAGCTGGCATGGAAATGAGCCGTCTGCTGTGGGTGCGATGCGGAGAAACTCGTGTGGTGACGGGGCTCCGCCCCGTCCGGGCGGGACAGAGCCCCGCTACCACACAATCCTCCGCTGAAAACGGATTCGGCTTTAGCCGCTGGGAGTCGCAACTCGCCCAGATGCTGAAAATCACCGACCTGCTGCTGCAGAGCAATGGCTTCGGAATGATTGCCCTCGATCTCGGCGACATTCCAGCGCGAAGCGCACGGCGAATTCCTCTGGCCTCGTGGTTCCGCTTTCGTCGCGCGGTTGAGCATACGCCGACCGTGCTGCTGGTTTTAGAACAACAGCCGATTGCCGGAAGTTGCTCGTCGTTGCTGGTGAACGTGTCCATCAAACCGCAGATCGCAGGAAAAAGGCCGTCCGCTGCCAATTCCCAGCTCTCAGGAAAACGACCAACTCATTTGGAACTGCCGCACTCCGAACTATTAAACCAATTAGAGATCACCCTCAAGCTGATGCACTCGCGATTGGAAAGGAAGTTGGAGCGTAAGCCGGTGCAATCGACGGCAAGTTTCAAAAGTAGAGCCGCATGGGCGGGATAGTTTATGTTTCGAAATAACAAGTTCTCAGTTACCAAGTGGAAATCCTTGTCATCATCATTCCTCATATTAAGTACGCCTTTACTAAGAGCTGACAACTGAGCTGAGAGCTGCACCACCATGTTTGCCTGTATCTTCATTCCCGATTTCCCCGTGCAAGCGATCCTTCGCTTGGAACCCGAGCTGCGCGCCCGCCCGGTCGCGGTGCTCACCGGACGGCCTCCGCTCGAAAAAGTTTTGGCGCTCAACGAAAGAGCGCGGCAAATCGGAGCGGAAACCGGCGCGGCCAAATCGCAACTCGAAGCATGGGAGAGCCTCGTGCTGCGCGCACGCTCTGAGCCGCAGGAAACGTCGGCCCATGCCGCGCTGCTCGATTGCGCGCAATCGTTTTCTCCGGAAATAGAAGACACGTCGTCCGGCGCCGTGCTTCTGAATCTTGCCGGACTGGAGCCGTTGCTCGGACCGCTGCCCAAGATTGCGCGCGATTTGGCGCGGCGGGTTGCCCAAATGGGGCTGGAAGCGAACCTTGCCGTGGCGTCGAATCCGGATGCTGCTTTGCTTGCGGCTCGCGGCTTTTCCGGGGTCACTTTGATCCCCGAGGGGCGCGAAGCTGAGCGGCTGGGAGATCTGACTGTGGATGTGCTGCTGGAAAGTTTTTCGTCCGGCCTTTTTTGTGATGCAAAAGAGGCTGCACGCCTGGTGGAAACATTCGATCGCTGGGGCATCCGCAAGTTGCGGGCATTGGCCGCTCTGCCCGAAGTCCCAGTCAGCGAGCGCCTCGGACAGCAGGGAATCCGCCTGCAAAAACTGGCGCGGGGCGCGTCATCGCGCAACTTGCGCGTGCTGGAACCGCAGCTGGTTTTTGAAGAGAGTGTCGAACTGGAATATCCCATCGTGTTACTGGAGCCGCTGGCATTCCTGCTCAACCGCATGTTGGATCAAGTGTGCGCGCGCTTGCGAGCGCGTGCGCTGGCTGTGCAGGAGTTGCGCCTGAATCTGGAACTCGCAGTGACCCAGCCGAATGGTCACGCATCGCCTGCACGGACCTTCACGCGCACTTTTACTCGGACTCTGCGCTTGCCCTCGCCCATGCTGGATGCGAAGGTGTTGCTTAAATTATTGCAGCTCGATTTGCAGGCGCATCCGCCGGGAGCGCCCATTGCAAAGATTCATTTGTCGGCCGATCCGGCGCGCCCGCGTGCCGTGCAGAGCGGATTATTTCAGCCCGTTTTCCCGGAGTCCGAAAAATTGGAGCTGACGCTTGCGCGTATCACGGCAATTGTCGGTGAAGGCAGAGTGGGGTCGGTGGAATTACTGGATACGCACCGCGAAGGCGCCTTTGCGATGCGGCATTTTGCACCCACAGAGTCCGCATCCGCCGAACTCGAAGCGAAGCAGCCTGCTGGTCGAAAGAAGGAAAGTATGTCTATATCAGAAAGCGGTAGCGCCTGCCCGGTTGAGGAAAAGCTGGAAGAAAAATTGGAGAAAAAAGCGCAAGAACAAATGGGCGCGGTAATTGCCCTGCGCCTGTTTCGTCCGCCGCTCAGCGCAAACGTTACTGTGCTGGAGGCGAAGCCGGTGCGGTTGCGATGCCTCGACCGCGAAGACATTGCCGGCGAAATCGTCTGGGCCGCCGGTCCGTGGCGCTCCTCCGGCGACTGGTCGGAACAGGAAGGCTGGTCGCGCGAGGAGTGGGACATAGCCGTGCCCAACCAAACCACTCTCGTCCTGTATCGCTTGGTACAAGACAAAATCAGTGGAAAGTGGTTCCTGGAAGGAATGTATGACTAGCGCAGTTCTCAGTTCGAGTGTTTATGAGAACTAACTGAAGGCTGATGGTGAAAGCTGATGGCTGATGTACATCGAACTCCATTCCCGCTCCGCATTCAGTTTCCTCGAAGGAGCTTCGCTTCCCGAGGAACTGATCGCGGTGTACGCGAACCTGAAAATGCCGGCGATGGCCTTGCTCGATCGCGATGGCGTCTACGGCTCGCCGCGCTTCCATCTTGCGGCAAAAAAGGCTGGGATCAAGGCGCATATCGGCGCGGAAGTGACGTGCGCCGGTTGTGTGGTGGCGGGGCTTAGCCCCGCAACTGGGCGGAACCTCGTCACCACACGAGATGGATGTCTCCCCGCTGAATTTCGTCTTCCCCTTCTGGTTGCCTCGCGCCCCGGCTATCAAAATCTCTGCCGCCTGATTACAAAAATGAAACTGCGCGCTGGGCGCAAAAATGAAGCAGGAGCCTGCGCGTCGAGCCAGGATTTAATCGAGCACGCCCCCGGCTTGATTTGTTTGACCGGTGGAGAGGAAGGGCCGCTGGCTGCGGCACTTCGGCAAGGCGGTCCGCAAGCGGCATTCGCAGCAGTGCAGCGCCTGGCGGAGATTTTTGGCCGGTCCACTGTTAACGAACCCAATGTTTACGTCGAATTGCAGCGCCATTTTCATCGCGACGAAGAATACAGAAACCGCGTTGCCATCGAGATCGCCGAGGCCTTGCACCTGCCGCTCCTCGCAACCAATGGCGTGAACTATGCCATGCCGCGGGAGCGCGAGTTGGCCGATGCATTCACCGCGCTGCGGCATCATCGCACGCTGGCTACTGCCGGACGCCTCCTGGCGCGCAATTCCGAACGTTATCTCAAATCTCCCGCGGCCATGCGGGCGCTCTTTGCCGATCTTCCCGATGCCATCGCCAACACCCTCGAACTTTCCTCGCGACTCGAATTCACGCTGAACGATCTGGGCTACGAGTTTCCGCGTTATCCCGTGCCCGAGGGCGAAACCATGATGTCGTTTCTGCGCGAGCGTACCCGCGAAGGATGGCAGAGCCGCTACGGCCGGGCGGATGCGGACTTGAAGAAACGCGCGCGCCGCCAGATCGAGCGTGAACTCAACCTGATCGAGCATCTGAAGCTTGAAGGATATTTTCTCATCGTCTGGGACCTCGTCCGCTACGCCCGCGAGCAGAACATTCTGGTACAGGGCCGTGGATCGGCTGCCAACAGCGCGGTTTGCTACTCGCTCGGCATCACGGCGGTGGATCCAATCGGCATGGAATTGTTGTTTGAAAGATTTCTTTCCGAGGAGCGGGGCGAGTGGCCCGACATCGATCTCGATTTGCCGAGTGGCGACGAGCGCGAGCGCGTAATCCAGTATGCCTATCGGCGTTACGGACAGCGCGGAGCGGCCATGACCGCCAACGTGATCACTTATCGCAATCGCATGGCAGCCCGCGAAATGGGCAAGGCGATGGGATTCGACGAAGACACGCTGAAGCGAATTTCGGCGGCGGTGGCCACATGGGAATTCAAGGATGAGAACGACGCGCTCGATTGCCGTCTGCGCGATGCCGGACTCGATCTCAAGCATCCGCGCATTCGCAAGTATTTCGAGTTGTGTCTCGCTGCGCAAGATCTGCCGCGGCATTTAGGGCAACATTCGGGCGGCATGGTGATCTGTGAGGGCCGTCTCGATTCCGTCGTGCCGCTGGAGCCCGCGTCCATGCCGGGCCGCGTCGTAGTGCAGTGGGACAAAGAAGACTGCGCCGACATGCGCATCATCAAAGTCGATCTGCTGGGATTGGGCATGATGGCGGCGCTGAAAGATTCGCTCGAACTGATTCGCGATCATTACCACGAAGAAGTGGATCTGGCGCATCTTCCGGCGGACGATCCTGTCGTTTATTCCACACTGCAAAAAGCCGACACGGTGGGAATGTTCCAGGTCGAGAGCCGCGCCCAGATGGCGTGCTTGCCGCGTCTGAAGCCGGTACACTTTTACGACATCGTAGTGCAGGTGGCGATCATACGGCCGGGGCCGATTGTAGGAAATATGGTCAACCCGTTTCTCAAACGGCGGCAGGGCCGCGAGGCAGTTACGTATCCGCATCCCTCGCTCGAAACCGTGCTCGGCCGCACGCTGGGCGTACCTCTGTTTCAGGAGCAACTGCTGCGCATGGCCATGATCACCGCCAACTTTACGGGAGGCGAAGCGGAAGAGTTGCGCCGCGCCATGGGCTTCAAACGTTCCGAGGCGCGAATGAAAGTGATCGAAGAAAAGTTGCGCGCCGGCATGACGCGCAACGGAATCCTCGGTGAGACGCAGGAGCAGATCATCCAGTCGATTACTTCGTTTGCGCTTTATGGATTTCCTGAATCCCATGCCGCCAGCTTCGCTTTGATCGCGTATGCCAGCGCTTATTTGAAATGCCACTACCTGGCTGCGTTCACGGCGGCGCTCCTGAATAATCAGCCCATGGGCTTTTATCATCCCGCAACAATTGTGAAGGATGCGCAGCGGCACGGATTGAAAATGCTGCCCATGGATGTGACGAGGTCGGATTGGAAGTGCACGCTGGAGCCGTCATCGGTCAGCTCTCAGCCGTCAGTTCGCCTGGGCTTGAAATACGCGCGCGGCCTGCGCGAACCGGCGGGACAGGCGCTTGTTCGGGAGCGCAGCCTGGCGCCATTTGCTTCGGTCCAGGATCTGGCTCGCCGCGTGCCCGAATTGCGGAAGGATGAGTTGACAACGCTGGCGGAGATCGGCGCGCTGAATGCAGTGGCCAGTTTCCCGTCGCCAGTCGCCATTAAGAATCGGGAAAATAATGCGCACCGGCGCGATGCGCTCTGGCAGGTGGAGCGGGCGGTGCGCTGGTCGGGACCGTTGCTCGATGAGCTCCCGGAAATGGATGCAGAATCTCCGCTTGCGGCCATGACGCATGAAGAGCGGCTAGTGGTGGATTTCCGCTCTACCGGGCTAACCATCGGTCCGCATCCCATGCAGTACCGGCGGGCAGAGATGACGATGAAAAAGATGGGGATTTATCGCGCATGCGATCTGGCGCATATTCCCAATGGACGCCGTTTGCGAATCGGCGGATGCGTGATCGCCCGCCAGCGTCCGGGGACGGCCAAGGGCATGATGTTTATGAGTATCGAAGATGAAACGGGAATTGCCAATGCGATCATTGCTCCCGATCTGTTGCAGAAGAATCGGGTACTGCTGATTTCCGAGCGATTTCTGATGATTGAAGGAATCCTGCAGAATCAGGACAACGTGATCCACATCCGCGCAGAAAAAGTCTTTCCACTCGCCGTTACACGCGCCGAAACCGTCTCCCACAACTTTCACTAGCCAAAGGAAGCCAGCCGCTAAGAAACCCGGCATTACTTAACAGGGCTACAGAACAACTGATATTGCTCTCGATTTTAGGTGGCGCAGCGCCGGAGTCCCCAGCACGCCTGGTTTTGGCGTGATGGGGTGGAGTGGTTTACCGCTGCGATAACTTTCTCTTTGCCGGTCGTCGGCGAAATGTATTCCCGCACGACGATTCCCGTGGGAGCTTGAATCTCCACGTCGCTCTGCGCAAACAATCCCGGAGGACCCTCCGACACGTTGTCGAACTTGGGCGCAAACGGCATCCTGGGCGTGGGACTCTTTGCGCAAGACTGTGGCGGCGCGTGCGCATTGCCGCCCTCGACAAATTTTCTACGGCCGAAATGTGTTTACCGCGATCCAGGGCAAGAGCACGCCAGGCGGCACGGGTCCGTACTGGGCTTACTAAGATCGAGCAAGAACTGGGGTTCCTGTAAGAACCGGAAGAGCACGGCTTCAAAGCCTGCCCTGAGCGAAGCCGAAGGTTGCCGTCGAGAAGCAATAAAAAAGACAAGGGCTCGAGCAGTTTGCCGAAACTCTCTGTTTTTGATTTTGTTTTGAAAGGGCGCGGCTTCACAGGCTGCGGATAAACTCGATGTTGCCTTTGCTTTTGGGTGGCGCAGCGGTTCACCGCTGCGATAAGTGGCTTATTTTCAGACGCGGCTTTAGCCGCTGAGGTGAGACGGCGCCGCTGAAGATATTTTTCCCGCCAACTGTTGAGCCGCGCCGGAAGCCACACAAAATCAATAGCCTGAGAACTCCCGTCGATCAAAGGCTACGCCGTTGAGAGCTTCCTGGCAGTATGCCGCACCGAACGCCCTTCCGACAAACTATAGAGTTCTTCCGCCAGATTTTTGGCGTGGTCGCCGATGCGTTCAAGCGCCTGGGCGGCCAGCAGGATGTCGAAGTTCTTCTGCCCGCTGGGACTGTTGGGCTCGGCCAGATGTCGATGAAACAGAGAATGGCACAACCGGTCAACTTCAGGATCGGACTGCAGAACGGTTTGCGCATGCGAGACGTCGCGCTGAACAAACCCCTGATGCACTTCCTCCAGCATTTCACGAAGCAGAGAAGCCATCTCGATGAGCTGCCGGGAGTCAGCCGCCGGCAATTTCTCGCGGCGCGATTGCAGATGCATCACCGCGCTATAAGCCAGATCGCCGATCCGTTCGAGGTCGGTGATGAACTTCAAACACGCCAGCAGTTCACGCGCTTTGGCTTCCCCCACTCGCGTAATAGCTTCCGGCAGTTGCTCGTCAATCTTGCGCTCGATCTGGTCGAGTTCCTTCTCGCAATCCTTAATCGCAAGAAAAGCCAGCCGCGAACCGTCCGCGAAAAAGTCTTTGACGTTGAAGACAGCGTCGCGCGCGATCAGGCATCCCCGAACGACAAGAGACGCTAACTCGTCTTCCGCGAGATCTTCATTGCGGGCCTCCGCCGCACGCGGACGAGCCAGCGGCCGTGATCGCGTCGTCGTAGCGGGCGACGTCCGCGGGGAGTTCGATCGGCGCTTCGCGCGCGTGGCGGGAGAGATTCGTTTTCGGATCATGGGCAATCCGCGGCAATCGAGACGAGCTGCCAGCTAAGAAGCTAGCATAGATTGCGAATGTGAAAGGAATGTAAATGTTTCAGTAGGGTAGTGTTCCAGTAGTGTTCCAACAGTGCGTTGGGATCAGTGGCGGGCGCTTGTGATGGCCTGCGCTTTGCCTGCAAGCTCTTTTTTCTGCTCCCTTTTCCCGTATACAAATACACCAACTAAGCCGGCCAATGCAGTAATGATCGCAGTCAACCCAGAGGTTTCCTTCCCGCCGTAAACAAGAAGACTTCCCCCTACAATCGCAGTCATAGCCACAACAAATCCCAGAATTGTTCCCAGTTTCTGTGCTGAGATATTTGATTCAATAACACGCGTTTCAATCTCGATACGGTGGTCATGCTGATCTTCTGCCATCGCGATTATTCTTTCAGCCGACCCAGGAACGATTTGGTTGTATCGTTCTAATGCCTCTGGGTGAGGTAGGGGGCCAGACCACTGCTGCATTTGAGCTTGAATGCTCAGGGATTGAGTGTGGGTCGTCTGTGCTAGACTTAAATTCCGATTCCGGTGCTTTCGACTCATGCTGGAGTCGCTATTCTACCGGCTGGATTGTCTCGAATTCCACCATCGCGGTCGCGAGGTCTTCTCCTACAATACGCCAGTCTGCAAACATAGCATTGGCATCGGCTTCTTGGACGTTGCGGCTGGCGTTGTAGCTATCGTAAAAGCCATACCAATCAAGTAGGCGTCCCGCACCAGAGAAAAAGGAAGGCGCGGAAACGAGGAAGTCGGATTTAAGCCTATTTACCATTAGCGTAAGATGCTATCACAGTTTGAGATGTTTACTAGTGACGGAAGGATTCAGCCCTTTATAGCTAAAGTCTATCACAGTTATAGACATTAAGAAGGTCTTTTAGACACCACACTATTAGGACACTACCCTCCGCAGGAGACGCGGCTTGCCGCGTCTCCGATGGGGCAACCCCGGCTCGCCACTGGGGAAAGCGATGCCCCACTAAATCCCTACTTCTTTTCAAGCGCTGCCGCCAAGCCCTCAACCCGCCGGGCGTCCTGCTCCCTGCCCAGTCCGCGATACGCCAGCGCGAGCAAGCGCAGCACAGCCGCATTTCGCGGTTCAGCTTTGGCAAGCGCTTCCAGATCCGGCAAAGCGCCCGCGAAATCGGATAGCTGAATCTGTGCTTCGGCCAGTCCCAAGCGACCGTCGCCACTGTTCGAATCAACCAGCAGCGCCGCCTCAAACTGGTCCTCCGCATTCTTCGCGTCTTTGAGTTGCAGGTAAACGCGACCTAACATCAGCCGCGCCGAGAGTTGGCCCGGAGCCAGTTTCAGGCTCGATTCCAGCGCATCGCGCGCCCCGGGCCAATCTCCGGACTTGACCGCGGCCTCGCCCAATTCGAACGCCGCCGTGGAGTCATCCGGACGCAGTTCAGCGGCGCGCTTCAGATGACCTGCCGCTTTGGCAAAATCTCCCGAAGCAAGTTCAAGCTCCCCGAGTTGGCGGAGCGCGGTCGGCGAACTCGGATCGAGCTGCAGCGCTTTTTCCAGAAACTTGCGCGCATCATCCGATCGATTGTCGTCGCTGGCAAGCATCGCGTCGTGCAGCAGGTTCTGCACTTCGACTTTGTCTTTGGGATCCGGCAGAGTCTCTCCAGATTTGGCAGCAGGGCTCGGCGGCAGCTTGGCCTTCCACTTCGCCATTTCTACCTGCATGCTCTCGACCTTCGAGCTGTCGGAAGCATAGAGATTCTTCAGCTCCCTAGGATCGGCCTTCAGGTCGTAGAGTTCGGGCCGGGGAGCCTCGATCAATTTGGCGTCATCGGCACGCAGAGCGCGCAGAGCGGCCCATCCCCAGCGCAGGGGATAGTCGGTTTCGCCAAAAAGCTCGCGATTCGAAGGCGCTGGCTCCTTATTATTGGGTTCGCCCTGAGTCGGTTCGATCAGAGGAAACAGCGACTCTCCATTCAATTCCGCCGGCGCGACTATGCCTGTCGCCTGAAGAAGGGTCGGCAAAATGTCGGTGGTGCGGACTTGCGCATCAATGACAGTCCCATGATGAGCGCCTCCCGCAGTCTTCAGAATGAGCGGGATGTGCAGCGTCGAATCGTAAAGAAACAGACCGTGAGTTTCCTCCCCGTGCTCGCCCAGCCCTTCGCCATGGTCCCCGGTGACTACGATGATGGCGTTATCGTATACTCCATTTTTTTTTAAGAAGGCAATCCAGCGAGCCAGGGCGGAATCGGCATAGGCAATTTCACCGTCGTACAAATGGTCTTTATATTTCTCCGAAAACGGCGGCGGCGGCTCGTAGGGATCGTGCGGATCGTACAGATGTACCCACACAAAGTGCGGTCCAGCGCGGTGTTTCTCGAACCAGCTTTCGGCGTGCTCCACCACCTCCATGCCGCGGCGCTCCACGCGGCCCCAGCGCGCTTTCGTATCGGTCTTGGCCGGAAAGTTATCGTAAAAATCGAAGCCGCGATCAAGCCCGGGAGCGAGCGTGTTGCTGTCAAGAATGACGGCTCCAATGAAAGCGGCCGTCTGGTAGCCGCGCCTCTTCAGCAGTTCCGCCGCCGTCGCATGCTGCGGCGAAAGAGGAACTCCAAAGTCGGTGACGCCGTGCACGCTCGGCAACAACCCTGTCAGGATCGTAACGTGCGAGGTATTCGTGATCGGGCTATGAGTAAAAGCTTCGGTGAAGCGCACGCCATCGGCGGCGAGCGCATCGAGCCCGGGAGTTTCAACTTCCTTGTATCCGTAGCAGCCCACGTGATCGGCGCGCAGCGTGTCGATAGTGATCAGGTAAACATCGGGCAAGGAGTTCCGTCGGACGGCGGACGGGGCGGGCGTATGCGTCGATGTCTGACTCCGGGCCGCAGTGCACAATAAAGTTCCAAGCCATGCGATCCCGACCAAGATTTGCGCCCACCGCGCCCGGAAAACAGTGGCAAGCTGTAGCATGACCGCTCAGCCTATCACAGTCCTCAGCCGCGCCGGGCGCCTGCCGCAGTGTCGGTTCAGGTCAGTGAGTTTGTTTTGAAAGGGCACAGCTTCAGAGGTCACGGAAAACTCGATGTTGCCTTTGCTTTAGGGTGGCGCAGCGGTTCACCGCTGCGATTACTGCATTGTTTTGAATACGGCTTTAGCCGCTGAGGGTGCGGCCGTTTTCAGCCGTCCCATGCGATAAACTGAACCAAGGATGTTGCCTCCTTTTCGGTTCTCAATTTTCATCCTGATGGTCCTCGCGCTGATGCTCTTCGCCGCGTTCCCGGCGTCTGCCCAAACGGCCGCGAAACCGGCGCTGAATGTGGTCCTCATCACCATCGACACACTGCGTGCCGACCACCTCGGCTGCTACGGATACAAGCAGATCAAGACGCCCAACATCGATGCTTTAGCGGCGGATGGTGTGCGCTTTGAGCGGGCCTTCGCGGTCGTCCCCGTAACTTTGCCCTCGCACACTTCGATGCTGACCGGAACCTATCCCATGCTGAGCGGTATGCATGATTTTAGCGGCAACAAGCTCAGCCCTCTGCAGCCCACGCTGGCTTCGGTTCTCAAGGCAGCCGGATATCAGACGGGGGCCGTGATCGCTTCCGCCGTGCTGGACTCGCGCTTTGGCCTGAATCAGGGTTTCGATTTCTATTACGATCACTTCGATTTCAGCCGCCTCGACGAAGCGAATCTCGACGAGATGGAACGTCCCGGAAATGTTGTGGCCGATGTAGCGCTGAACTGGCTGGAAAAAGATGGGCTCGGAAAAGACGCGCCGCCGAAACATTCGCAAAAGAAGTTTTTTCTCTGGATGCATCTCTACGATCCACACTATCCGTATCGCCCGCCCGAGCCCTACAGCCGCGAATATGCGGAGCGGCCCTACGATGGCGAAATTGCTTTTGCCGACGAACAGGTCGGACGGCTTCTGCGATTCTTGAAAGAAAAAGGAATTTATCAGAACACGATCATCGTGCTCTGCGGCGACCACGGCGAGAGCCTCGGAGAACACGGCGAAAAGACCCACGGCTTTTTCATCTACAACGCCACCATGCACGTGCCGCTGATCATTCGATTGCCGGAGAATGGCGTGCCCGATAATGCGGCTCACACGGTGTCCGATCCGGTTTCGCTCGTCGATCTTATGCCCACAGTTCTGGAAGCCATGGGGATGGACGTCCCGCCGCAGGTTCAGGGACGCAGCCTGCTTCCGGAGCTTCGCGGCGACCGTGCCCGCCAAGGTCAGCAAGAAGTTCGCCAAGAAGAACAGGCCGCGCGCGAGCGCTTTCTTTACGGAGAAACCTATCTCCCGCGCCTCCACTTCAACTGGAGTGAACTGCGAGGCGCGGAGAATACAAAGTATCATTTCATCGACGCGCCTCGGCCCGAGCTCTACGATCTGACTAAAGATCCGGGCGAACTGCACAATCTGTTCGCCGAGAAAAAGGCGGTGGCCGAAGAGATGCGCGCCAAGCTCGCGGGCATGATCCGCGAATACAGCGCCGGCAAGGAATTGGCCGAGAAGACCGGTCTAGATCCGGCTCTGATGGAGCGATTGAAGGCCTTAGGGTACGCAGGATTTTCCGGGGGCGGCGATCTGACCATCAGCAACCGCGACCTGCCGGATCCGAAGGACCGCATCACCGCGTATGAGCTGATTTCCGACGCTATCGCCGCCAGCCAGCATGGCCGCTACCAGGAGTCGATCGACAAACTAAAGGCCGTAGTGAAAACCGAACCCAACTCAGTTCCCGCTCACTACCTGCAGGGGCTGAATTACTATCACCTCCAGATGTTTGCCGAGGCGGTGGACGAACTCCGAAGAACGGTTCAGCTCAGTCCCGATTACGCGCTCGCCTGTTTTAATCTCGGTATGGCCGAGGCCCACGCCGGCCAGATAGATGCCGCCATCGCCACTCTGCAACGCACTTTGCAACTGGATGCCACGAACTTCGAAGCTGCCTTCAATCTGGGAGTGGCTTTCCTGCAGAAAAAGCAACTGGAGCCGGCGGCAGCGGCGTTCCGGCAATCGATTACGATTAATACGGAGTTCGCTCGCGGACATCACGCCCTCGGCGAAACCCTCCTCTACCAGGGCAATCTCGACGAGGCGATTATCGAACTGCGGCGCGCCGTGGAATTGGCTCCGCAGGAACCCAGCATGCATGAGTCGCTGGCAAAAGCCCTGGCCGCCCAGGGACTCACCGCAGAGGCCGACGAGGAGACCCGGCGCGCGCAGCAGCTGGCGCCGAAATAGACCCATGTCTTGCCGCCTCTTAGCCTGGTCCGCGTCTTTATTTGCGCTTGTCATCATCCTGGTCGCCGCGCGTACTGCGTCCGGCCAGTCCGCTGCCGCCAACCCCGTGCCCGCGAAAACGCATTCAGCGCCAGGTGCTGGGCCCGGTGTTGCGCGATCTGACGTTCAATCTAACGTTCAGCGGCCAAGCGTCATATTGATCACCATCGATACTCTACGTGCCGATCACGTGGGATGCTACGGAGCGCAGATGGTCAAGACTCCGACTCTCGATGCGCTCGCGCATGACGGGGTCGTGTTTGAGCGGGCCATCTCGCAGGTCCCCCTGACCTGGCCTTCGCACGCGGTGATTCTTACTGGCACGTATCCGTTTCAGAACGGCGTGCAGGATTTCACCGGTCAGCCCCTGGCGCCACAATTTCGCTCCGTTGCCCAGGCCTTTCGGCATGCGGGTTACGCCACCGGAGCCGTAGTCAGCGCGTTTGTTCTCGACCGAAGTTGGGGCCTGGCGCGCGGCTTCGACTTTTACGATGACGCGTTTTCAGCGGAGACCTTCGAGAAGAAGGATGCCGGCCTGGTGGATCGTCGCGCCGGGGAGAGCGTAGCCCACGCTATCGCGTGGTTGAAGAAGACTCCGCGACGCCCGTTTTTCCTCTGGCTGCATCTTTACGATCCGCACAGTCCGTACGATCCTCCGGAACCCTACTTCACTGAGTATCGCGACCACCTCTACGATGGTGAGATTGCCTACGCGGACCACGAACTCGGAAACCTGATCGCCTGGCTCAAGCAGAATCATCTCTATGATTCTTCGCTGATCGTCGCGCTCAGCGATCACGGCGAATCTCTCGGGGAGCACGGCGAAGACGAGCACGGATTTTTTCTCTATAACGCCACCGTGCACGTTCCCCTAATCGTAAAACCACCCGTGAAACTGCCGGCCGGAAGCGCCATTGCGGCGGGCCGGCATCCCGAACCCGTAGAAACCACTGCCGTCGCTCCCACACTTCTGCAACTCGCCGGCTTGCAAGCTTCACCTGATCCAATTCGAGCGCAATTTCAGTCGCATGCTTTGTTCGAGACGAAGCCGGCCACAAATCAGGCCCTACCAGAGCCCGCCTACAGCGAGACATTCTATCCATTCAGTTCTTTCGGTTGGAGTCCGCTGCACGCGTTAGAGACTGAGCATTTTCACTTCATCGAAGCACCTACCCCCGAGTTGTACAATCTGGAAACCGACCCTGCAGAAACTAAGAATATCGCGGCCGACCAACCCGCTACCGTCGCCGTGCTCCGCGAAAAGATGCAGGCATTGCTCGCCCACAACCCGTTCGCCAGGCAGGAAGCCGGCGCGGGAAATCTAAGCCCCGACGCGCAGGAAAAATTGCGCGCTCTGGGCTACTTCGGATTTCGCGCCGCAGTCTCCCCCGAGTCGCTAAAGCACGGTCTGGCCGACCCGAAGGACAAACTCTGGGAGTTTAATTCGATCCTGAAAGCCGAAGACGCTTTTCAACGCCACGAGGACGATCAGGCCGAAACTCTTCTCACCAACGTTCAGCAAAAGGATCCGCAAATCTACGTGATTCCCTTCCTGCTCGGCGAGTCGGCATTGCGGCGGCAAAACTGGGAGCGGGCAGCCGATCAACTGCAACGCTGCCTCATACTGAATCCAAATTTTGACAACGCCATGACCGGCCTGGCGCGAGCCCTGGCGAAGCTGGGTCGTGCGGACGAAGCGAAAGATTGGCTCAACAAAGCCTTGCAAAGCAACTCCCAAAACTATCGGGCCTGGTACCAGACGGGACTGCTCGACGCGGGAAGCGATCCGGCAGCGGCGCTGTCCGCGTATCAGAAAACGATTCTCATCCAACCTAATTTTTCCGCTGGTCAGCGCGAACTGGGAATGGCGTTATTGCAGCAGAAAAATTACGCCGCCGCCGCGCCTCACCTGGAGAAAGCAATCACCCTCGGACTCGAAGACGCGCGTCTGCACAACTTCCTCGGCATCTGCTATAACCGGACGAACCGCACGGCAAGAGCCGTGCGCGAGTTTCAGCGCGCCATTGAGCTTGATCCAAATCTGGCCGAGGCTCACCTCAACCTTGCCTACGCCCATCAACTCCTGCATCAGGCCAGCGCCGCTCATGAGGAATACGCAAAAGCGTGCAAGCTCGACGCCAGCTTCTGTAAATTCGTGCCTGCGAATTGACCTCTACCGCTTGACACCCGCTCTCAAGCGCTGGGCTTGGGCTCGCTCCCGTTCCGCATCGGCCGCCTGTCCTAGCTGGACATAGGCGTCGGCCAGAAACGCATGCGGTTCGGGCGACTTCGGCTCAAGCTCAGCCGCCGCAACCAGGTTCGGCACGGCGTCTGCCGGATTCCCCGTAAGCGCCAGCGCTCGTCCCAGAAGCAAATGCGCGCCGTAGTGCTTCGGCCTCAGCTCGATAACTTTCTTGTACTCCTGAATAGCGTCCGGCAGCCGGTCCGCTCGCGCATACGCCGTCGCCAGCGAGAAGCGCGCTTCTGGCCAATCCGGAGAGCGAGTCACGGCGGTCTCAAGCTGCACTATGGCTCCTGCGAAATCCCCGGTCTCGAACAGCGCCGATCCCAGCTGGTATCGTGGGACCGTCAAGTCCGGCCGCATCTCCACCGCTTTCCGCAACACCGGCACCGCCTTCTCATATTCCCTCAGCGAACTCAACGCCGTGCCCAATTGCAGATAAGCGATCGGCAGATTAGGTTCCAGCGCGATCACCTGCTCGAGCAGCGGCACAGCTTCCTGGAATCGCATGTCTTCTTTGGCCATCTCGGCGCGGTGCAACAAATTCACAACCTGCACCTTATCCTTGGGATCGGCGCCGGTCTCCTGGATGCCAGGCATGGCCGTCGAACTGCTATCGGTTGCCACGTATCCCAGCGCGTTCAATCGTTCCTGCAGTCCCGGATCGGGCGTCACTTTCGGCGCTTCTTTAGATGTGCTCGTCTTCTGCCGGAACGCGTCGAGCTGGCTGGTCAGCGTGTTAGTGACGGCTACCGACGTTCCCGAAAGATTACGCTCCGCCTTGGGATCGCCCGATTCATCATAGAGTTCCTTGCGCGGCGCTTCGATAAACAAATACTTCCCCGTTCTAAGCGACCGCAGAGAACTCCACCCAAAAGTGCGATGCGGGTAGTCGCTCTCCGCATACGCCGGACGATCCTGGGCCGTCGCCGGCTTCAGCATCGAGAGAAATGATAGAAGCGACTCGCCTTGTACTTCCCGGGGAACCGCAATTCCCGTCGCCTGCAACATGGTGGGCAACACATCGACCAGCCCCGCGCGCCGATCGACCCGGACCCCGGCGGAGCGTCCCTGCGGCAGCTTGAACAGCAATGGCACATGAATAGTTTCGTCGTACAGAAAAATTCCGTGCGTAGTCTCTCCGTGGTCCCCCAAAGCCTCGCCATGATCCGCCATGACAGCGATCAGCGCGCCATCAAAAAGACCGCGCAGCCGCAACCAACTGAGAAACTTGCCCACCGCCGCATCGACATAAGCAATTTCGCCATCGTAGGGCGCGGAAGCATACCGGGACTTGTACGGTTCGGGAGGATCATAAGGATCGTGCGCATCGTAGAGATGCACCCAGATAAAGAACGGTCCCTCGCGGTGCGTGGTCAGCCACTCCAGCGTGCGCCCAATCACTTCGCCGCCACGCCGCTCAATCGACTGGTAGCGGTCCTCTCCCACATGCCGCCGGTGAAAGCCCGCATCGTACGTATCGAATCCGCGCTCAAAACCGGGGGCTGACCGCGTTCCCGGATCCAGCACCAGCGAGCCCACAAACGCCGCCGTATGATATCCGTTGCCGCGGAAAATGTAGGGAGCATAGGGCAGGTCCTCCGCCAGTGGCACGCCAAAGTCATTGACCTGGTGAAACTGAGGATAAGTACCCGTGAGGATGGTGGCATGAGACGCCGTAGTCAAAGGAACCTGCGAATAGGCGTGGGTAAAAACCACAGACTGGCGCGCCAGGGCGTCAAGATTTGGCGTCAGCCCGCGCTTGGAACCGAGAAATCCCATGCGGTCGGCGCGAAACGTGTCAAGCGTAATCAGGATGACATTGGTCGTTGGAAGCGTTGCACGCGGGGGAGGCGAAGGCGAAGGGGGAGCCCCCACCGCGCTAGCCCCCAGAAAAACAAGGCACACGAACCGGCGAATAAAAGACATGCTACAAAAAGTTTATCATTGCCGGATTTGGGTCACGGCCGACGGGCCGAGAGGCGAATCACATCCAACCCAGTAGTGGATAGTTTGAATTTGTTTTGAAAGGGCACGGCTTCACAGCTTGCGGAAAAACTCGACGTTGCCTTTGCTTTCGGGTGGCGCAGCGCCGGGGTCCTCAGCACGCCTGCTTTTGGCGTGATGGGGTGGAGCGGTTCACCGCTGCGATAACTGCATTGTTCTGAATACGGCTTTAGCCGCTGAGGGCGCGGCTCTCGCTGAAGAATTACTTTTTCCGCTGCCTCTTCAGCCGTGCCGTAACTGCCGCAACAATCAATAGCGGCTTTAGCCACTGCGGGAATATGTTCTTCAAAATGATCCACCACCCCGCTACTGGGAATTTGTTGACGCTCCGCTGCTTCCCCGCAACCGCTTCAGCGTTTCCCGCGCTTTCGGCGAATACGGCGAATCGGGGAAAGTCTTGAGGTATGTCTCGAGTTGGCTGATTGCCTCCGGCGTGCGCTTCTGTTGCAGGTACAGATTTACCAGTTGCAGATAGGCTTGCGGCATCTTGGGATCAATTTGCAGCGCGCTCTGTAGACTCTTCTCCGCCAATTCAGCCCGGTTGGTGCGCGAGTAAAGCAATCCCTGCAGAAAATGGCCAAAGGCTGAATCGGGCCGGCGCTGCAATCCATCCTCAATCTCGTGCTCGGCGGCGGGATAGCGCTGCGTCAGCAGCATCACATTGGCAAGATTGAAATAAGCCTGCGCGTCGTTCTGATTCGCTTTCAGGGCGGCCTCAAACTGAACCTGCGCCGATTCGAAATTCTGTTGAGCCAGATACGCGGAGCCCAGGTTATTGTGCGCCGGATAAAAGTTCGGCGAATAGCTGAGAGCCTTCTCATAATGCTGGATCGCGTCGTCCGTCTTGCCGTGCTGCTCCGCCTCCACGCCCTTATCGAACTCTTTGAGCGTCTTCTTGGGAAACTGACGGTTGTATTCGGCAGGATCAATCAGATACGGGTTGCTGCCCCCGATCCGCCCCGGAAGAGGGTCTTTCTTAGCCTTGGCGCGCGGCACCAGGGCAATCTGCACGAAGTTCTGGGCCGACGTGTCGGGATTTACCTGTGTCGTCTCGCTGAAGGGCTCATAAGCGTCGTCATCGACCGAGACGCGGTACTCATTGGCGACGAGGCTATAGAATCCGAAGCGCCCTTGATCGTCGCAGTATGCATTTCCAATCGGAGAGCCACGCATCTCCAGCGAAATCAGCACAGGGTAGGGTGGGAAGTCGCCCTTCACCACCCGCACAATACCGATGATCTTTCCCAATTGGTTCTGCTGGGCGCAAAGCTGGCCGGGAAGGACAAAAGATGCCAAAAGCGCGAACAGCAGGTGAGCGCGCCAGCCTTTTTCCACGGGACACCCCACTGCACAATTCTACGGCAATGGAAAAAGGCTTGCCGCCGAATCGGCAGCAAGCCTTCGAAAACAGCCAGTTTCAAGCTAGAAGCTGAGCTTCACGCCAAACTGCATTTCGCGAGGATTCAACGTCCCGGCTGCCTGACCGAAATTGCCAATCGGCTGCAAGTCAACAATTCCGCTGACCGGATCCCTTGCGGCCGTGGCGTATTTGTTGTTCGCACCGCCACCGGCGGTGGCTAGGATGAAGTTTGTTTTGTTGAACACGTTAAAGGCATTCGCATCGAACTTCATATTCACTCTTTCGGTGATTCTGAAGGTCTTGGACATGGTCATGTCCGCGAACCAGTTCCCCGGGCCGACAAAAGTGTTCCGGCCAAGGTTGCCATTGCAACCCAGGCAGGGCGTAGAGAAATTCGAGAACGCCAAGCTGTTCGCCCCGAATATCCCGTTAGCCCAGGTACTGTGCGTCCCGCCAGAAAAGCCGGGAACCACTGAGTTCGGGCGATCGTTTTTGCCCGCATCCAGATTGAAGTCGCCGCCGAAGTTGGAACACGCGCCGCCGTCGACATCAGCCACCGTGCAGGGAGTTACCCCATCCGCTTCTCTGAGACTCGCGGATGACGAAGTGAACGGCTCAAAGTGCGCGCCAGTCTGGAATTGCCAGATGCCGTTCAGACTCCAGCCACCGGCGATCGCACCCATCGCGCCCTTCAGATTCTGTCCCGGCAATTGCCACACATAGTTCAACACCAGACGGTGACGGATGTCATAGATCGAGTCGCCCCGATCCAGTCCCGGCAGAGTCTGGTCAGTTGTGAAGCCTTCGCCGCCGGCCGCGCCGTTTGCCGTGGTCGCCCCGCTGTGCCAGGTGGATCCATCATCAATCGAATGGCTGTAGGTGTAGTCCAGGTTGAAAAGCAGGCCATGACTCATCTGATGCCGTATAGATCCCTGGAACGAGTTGTAGTTGGAGTTGACCTGGTTCTCCCAGACGCGGAGGCGTCCGTAGTTCTGGTTCAAACGCCCGCCCAAACCGTATAAGGTCCGGCCTATATCATCTTCGAACACGCTACCCGCCGGCGCGAGGGAGCCGGGCTGGCGGTTGATGTCCTCTGCGCGGAACAATTTGTGACCGGCAGTTCCGACGTATTTGACGTCGATAACGGTCTTCGGCATGATCTCGCGCTGAATGTCCAGGTAGAAGTTGTAAACGTAAGGATCGCGGACTCCGGAGGGGTAGACGATTCCCGTGAGCAGCGCCGCATTCGTGTTATGCGGGTCCCAGCCTTCAATGTTGCCATGGTTCTGGGCCTGGACGCAGGGACCCATATTTCCTACATTCGTGCCGCATCCAGTGAAGGTGGGTGCAATCGTCGGGTCCTGCGCGTAAATGCCGCCCTGAAGACTCGATGGACCGTAGACTATGTTCGATCCAGAGGGCTGGTCAGTGTTACAACAAGCGGCGTTAAACGAATAGTAGGGTAGGTCCCATCGGGAATTGGAGAGCGGGTTATACAACGTGCCTTCATAGGCTACGCCGAAGCCGCCACGCAGCGAGGTCTTGCCGTTGCCGAACACGTCCCACGCAAAGCCGACACGCGGGCCGAAGTCATTGTGATCCCCCGCGCCGAGAGAGCTTGAAGGAGCGAATCCGCCCGCCGTCGGACTGCAACCGCCCACTAACTGGGCAACTGCAGTACGAGTGGGGTCGCAGGTAGCAGGGTTGTTGGCGTTATACAACTCATTGAGAATGCCATTGCTCGGACCTATGGTCACACCTGGGTTTGGCGTGGTCCCGCCGAGGATGAACGTCGTGGCTAGATTGGCTTCTTCGTGGTGGCGCTGGTACAGGTCATAGCGAAGTCCCAGGTTGAGCGTGAGACGTTTGGTCGCCTTCCAGTCGTCCTGGAAGTAAGCGCCGAACTCCAGGTTCCGCCAGTGACGCACATTAGTGCTCAGCTGGGCGCTGGGGTCCAGGTTATACGAAGACACCGGGCACGGTGCTTTGCAGATTCCAGGATCGACGCCGGCTGCCTGATAGTACGGTGCATCCGCTGCGAAAAAGATCTGGTCGTAGAAGTAGTACGAAGAACGCCCGACGTTGAACTCGCTGTTCTCAATGTTGCGGCGGAAATCGACACCGGCCTTCATGTTGTGGTTTCCATGGCCGATCGAGACCATGTCGGAGTAGGTGTAGACGTTCTCCTTGAAGTTCTGCGGGTACCCGTTGTAAGAGCCAAATCCCATTTGACTGGTATTGGAAAAATGGATCTGCGGCACGCCGCCGAGGCTGACCGTAGTGTCCGTATTGTTTTGCAGGTAACCGGCGCGGAACTCATTCAGAATAGTTGGGCTGAACGTATGCACAAAGCTCATCGTGCCCGCCGGGAAGTTACTACGCTGCGGGTTTGTGAAGCCGCGCGTAGCCGCAATATTGGAGGGGCCAAATATATCGGTTTCACGCAGGTAGTTGTAGTTGATGTAGAAACGATTGTTCGCGTTCCAGTTGTAGTCGACACGCAAAGAAGCTTCGTTGCCGTTGAACAGATTGCCCAAGGTTTGCGTCTGGGTGCCAAACGTAGCCACGCTCGATTCCTGGATGGACACATCGCGCCCTATTGCTCCCGGGGTTATGCCAGGAATGTTGCTGCAACCAGCCGTCGCCATCGCTGCTTGATCGGCTGCGGTAACACCCATGATGTTGACGAGTTTCCGGTGTTGCAAGGTGGTGAAATCACCGGTGCCGCTATCGAGGCACAGGTACGGTGCGTAGTTTCCACCGGTGTAGGTATTAAGCGTTAGGCCGGTAGGAGTACCGGCGTTTAATTTAGGGAAGGTGTTGTACAGCAACGAAGCTGTCGAGTTCAACGACGTATTGGCCGCAGCTACAGCTTGCTCCCATGCCAGCGAATCTTGATAGACGTTAATCGGATTGCCGTCCGAGTGGAAGCGGTCTCCCTGCATGGAGAGGAAGAAGAACAGTTTATCCTTCATGATGGGGCCGCCGAAGGTAAGGCCAAACTGGTTGAACCGGGTAGGAGGTTGCGGAATACCATCTGCCTTCAGGAAGAACTGGTTGGCATCGAATACGTCGTTGCGGATGTATTCCCAACCGCTGCCGTGCCACGCATTGGTACCGGACTTCGTCACCAGGTTGACCGTGCCGCCGGCACTGTTGCCATACTGCGCCGACATGTTCAATTGCAGTTGCTGGAATTCCTCGACCGAATCCTCGATCGGGATATTCACAACGCCGCCGCTCAATCCTTTATTGGACACGCCGTTGATGAGGAAGCCGTTGAAGTCCTCGCGCAGGCCATTGACCACGGTATTGTGGCCGTTTTCAAAGTCGACGCCCATCACGTTTACCGCGCCCGAAGTCAACTGCATCAGGTCAAACACGTTGCGGCCGTTCAGGGGCAGATTGTTGATTTGCGTCGAACTCACCGTCGTCGCCAGCTTGGAGTCTTCGGTGTTGACGGCGGCAGCTTCGCCAGTCACTTCAACTACTTCCGAAGCCTTGCCCAGCAGCATCTTGAAATCCACATGCGAAATGGTGCCGGCGTTCGCCGACACACCCACATTGGAAACCGTCTTGAAGCCACCAGCCTCGACCGTTATTTTGTACGTACCGGGAGGCACCTCTTTCACCGCGTAATTTCCACTGGCATTGGTCGCGGTATTCAGGTTCAGATCGATCGCCGGATTGCTAACCGTAACTTTGGCATTCGCAATCGCGGCTCCGGTCTGATCGGTCACGGTGCCGGTGAACTGGCCAAACTGCACTTGCGCGAATGCGCTGACGCTTAGAGCCAGCACGGCAAATACTGCGAGGCAAAACTGCAATCTTTTCATTTACCTACCCCCTGGAAACTGTGGCACGTGGATTCGTGAGACTTTGCAAAACGGGCCGACGAACACTACAGCTAGTGCTTTTAGGTGGTATGGCACTTCATTCACCAAACAACAGCGCCTTGTTTTCAGATACTTACGTTGGTAATTCCGCCTGTATCTATGAGTAAGTGAAGATCGAAATCCTCTGGAATACCGATTTCTGTAGATTTATCACGGGTTTCAGCGACATTCGTCGCTCTCGCTCGTTTCGTCGGTCCACCTCAAGTGGTTAGGCCACAGGACTTATGTTCAGCGGTCGGTCGCAAGTGCCTTCCCTTCCGGTTTTCTTTCCGGTTTTCCTTCCGGATCTCGTTCCCGATTTCGCGCCGCATCTTCTGCAATGACCCCACTTCCCTCGCGAACGACAAGTGCCTGGTCCGCCGCTTCCGGCCCCAGTCTGTCAACCTGCCCGCTCGGCCAGCGAATGACAATCGCATCGACTTTCGTAGCCCTGCCCAGGCCGAAATGCACGCGTGGGTCGCTCGAACTTTCAAAACTGCTTCCGGCGCGCACCTCCTGGTAGCGGGTTGAGCCCTCAACGGTGATCTCGACCTTCGCCCCGAAACCATCGCGGTTCGATTTGCTGCCGATGGTCTTGATCCGCAGCCAGTGGCCGGGCGATGGAACTTCATTCCGCAGCAGGACGGGAGAACCATCGAGGTTCGTGATCAGAACATCCTGTCGGCCGCGATTCCAGAAGTCGGCAGTCAAAGCGGCCCGGCCCACATACGTTTTCGCCAGCGCTCCGCCCGCCTTCGCGCCGACTTCCTCGAACTTTCCGTTTTCCAAGTTGTGGAACAGAAACGGCCGTTCCGCATAGCCCACGCCGAACGACTGTCCCTCCACCTGAGGATCCACGTGACCATTGGCGATAAAAATGTCCGGCCACCCGTCGTTGTCGTAATCAAGAAACTTCGCGCCAAAACCCAGATAGGGATTGCTGATCGCTCCAATCCCCGCCGCTCCCGCCACGTCCGTGAACTCGCCGTTATGGTCGTTGTGATAGAGATTCGTGTTGTCGTCGGAGAAATTCGTCTTCACAATGTCGGGCCAGCCGTCGCGATCGTAGTCCGCTGAATCGACGCCCATCCCAGCCTGTTCATGCCCGTCTGAACTGTACCCCACGCCCGCCTCGGCGCCGACTTCGGTGAATCCACCTTTGCAGTTGTTGTGATAGAGCAGGCTCGGCGACGAGTCATTCGCGACGTAAAGATCAAGGCAGCCGTCTTTGTCATAATCCAGCCACAACACGCCCAGCCCGTAATAACTTTCCCTATCGATGCCGAGTTTTTCGGTGACATCGGTAAAAGTGCCGTCGCCATTATTGTGATACAGGCGGTCGCGCGCGCCCTTCAATCCGCGCGGCCCGCAATTGACCGGGATGCCCCGATACTGGCAGAACTTGGTGCTGCCGAACTCCGGCAGGTTGTTGATATCGACGTCGACATAGTTCGCGACATAAAGATCAAGGCTCCCGTCGTTGTCATAGTCGCCGAACGCTGCGCTCGTCCCCCAACGGTCGGCATTGGCAACGCCAGCCTTGGCGGTGACGTCGGTAAACGTGCCGTCGTGGTTGTTATGGTAAAGCGCCGAGCCGTGGAAGCCCGTGATATAGACGTCGTCCCAGCCGTCGTTGTCGAAGTCTCCGATGGCCACGCCGTAACCCCAGCCGCAAAAATTCAGCCCCGACTTCGCCGACACATCGGTGAAAGTGCCGTCGTGATTATTGTGGTAAAGGCGCGGCGGATGACACTTGCCCGCGCGGTAATCCGCCACCGTCGACCCATCGACCAGTAAAATATCCATCCATCCATCGTTGTCGTAGTCGAAAGCGGCCGCGCCGCCGCACTGCGTTTCAACGATGTACAGCTTCTCCAGACTCCCGCAGGTCAGGTGAAAATCAATGCCGGCAGCGCGCGTGACATCGACGAACAATTCTGGATTTCCCGCGCGAGTTTTCGTCGCCGGCTTTTCCATGGTGCCCGCGCGCTTCGCCGGAGTAGCGCTCTTCGGCCCAGGTTTCGGCGGAACGGCTGTCTGCGCGACGCCCCACAAAATCCAAACCCCGTTACCTACCAACAGCAGGAGGACCGCCGCGATCGCGAGGTGCTGGCTTCTCCGCTGGATCACTCGCATGATCGTGCCATCACTGATCCCGCCCCGTCGCCATTCCCGCCGAGGCCGGCTGCGCCTTCTTGAGTTCCGCGAAACGCTGCCGTTCGCCTCGCGCCTCCTCCGTCCTTCCAACCTTCTCCAGGACGCGCGCCAGTTGATAATGCGGGCTCGGATCGGTGGGATTCAATTCCGCCGCCCGGCGCAATGAAGACTCCGCCTGAACCTCCTGCCCCGCCAGCGCTTGCGCCTTGCCCAGGTTGTACCAGACATCCGGATTCCGCGCGTCCAGTTCCGCGCCACGCTGCAGATAGCTCACAGCCGCATCGTATTTCCCCGTCTCCAGCAGCGACCGTCCCAATTCATACACCACCGCCGGACTCTCCCCCGACCGGCGCAACTCCTCCTTATATTCGGCAATCGCCTCATCGTTGCGTCCCAGACTGTAGTAGGCAAATCCCAAATGGTAACGACCAAGCTTGATCGCCGGGTCAAGCTTCAGAGCGCTTTTGAACTCATCAATCGCCTGCAAACTGCGATTTGAATTCAGATAAGCACGCCCCAGCAGGATGTGCACCAGCGCGTTCGGGTTCGGGATCGCGTTCGGGTTTGCGTTCGCGTTCGCGTTCAAACCACCGAGCTTGATCGACGCTTCAAGTTCATCCGCGGCTGCCGAGTAATCCTGCTCGCTCAATAGCACCAGAGCCAGATCAAAACGCGTCGCCGAGTCTCTCGGATCCAAATCCCTCGCGCGCGTAAGTTGCTCCCGCGCCTGCTTGAGATCGCCCGTCTTGAAGTAAGCAAGCCCCAGATGATGGCGCAATTGCGCATCCCCCGGCCAACGTGAAACCGCTTGCTCCCCCACCAGGATTGCGTCCTGCAACTGCCCCGAATCGAGCGCCTGCAACAATTGCTGCCGTGTCTGGGCTAGCGAAGGATTCTGCGTCTGCGCCATCACGGAAATGCTAAATAAGAGCGAGATAGCAACAATCGATCTCGCAACAGTAAAGGCGTGGACTGGATTTTGAAACGCAGGGGGTAGATTTTGGGTGGCGCAGCGGTTCACCGCTGCGATAAGTGGCCTGTTTTCCGAACCGGCTTTAGCCGCTGATGTGGGATGGCGATGCGCCAGATACTTCTTCCGCAAACTGTAAAGCGCCATTGTCCTCGTTGTGCAGTTTGTCATCGCAGCGTCTCTTATCGTATCGTCTCTGCGCGGCCAGTCGCAACGCGGCCATCGCAACGCGCCTCGGGAGCCTCCATGCACGTCGATGATTTTCTGCGGATGTTTACCTACGATCACTGGGCAAATCTCGAATGCCTCGCCGCCATGCGGACATCGGGCCCCGTTCCCGCCGACACTGTCGGACGCATGGCCCACATTCTTTCCGCCCAGAAGCTCTGGCTCGAACGAATCCTGAAGCGGCCCCAGAGCATGCCAGTATGGCCAGCCGCAACAATCGAAGATTGCACGGCGCTGGCCGACGAGATATCGGCAGCCTGGGCAAATTATCTGCACGGCTTGCAGATAAGTTCGCTCGCCGGCAAAGTCGAATATCGCAACAGCAAAGGCGATCCTTGGTCCAGTCGCGTGGAAGACATCTTGACGCACGTACTCTTTCACTCCGCGTATCATCGCGGACAGATCGCCCTGCAGATGCGCGCCTCCGCCCTGGAGCCCGCTTACACCGATTTCATCCACGCCGTACGCCAGGGATTTGTGAAGTAGGAGGAACAAAAATGGATCGTGGAACCCTATGGCGCGTCTGGCTGCCCCTACTCGCGGGCCTGTGGGCGGTTGGCTGGATATTCCTCTACGGACACGGACGAGGACTGCACGGCCCGGTTCGCTGGATCGGTCTGCTGTTAGCCTTGATCGGCCTCGCCGGCGTAATTCTCTCCCGCTACACGCTCGGCCGCTCGTTCTCCATCGCTCCTAAAGCGACCGCGCTAGTCACCACTGGCATCTACTCGCGCATTCGCAATCCCATTTACGTTTCCGGAGAAATTTTTCTAGCCGGCATGCTCCTCATCGTAGGACGGCCCGAGTTGATGGTCATTCTGCTGCTGCTGATTCCCATTCAGATTCTCCGCGCCCGCCACGAAGCCGCCATCCTCGAAGCAGAGTTCGGCGAAGCCTATCGCGAATACCGCAAGCGCACCTGGTTCTAGTGGAGTGACGGGCGTCTCGCCCGTCCAGCCGAGTGGGGACGCCCGGCTCTCCATGAAGCGGGGGCTGCTATCATTTCTGCAATGAAATCAGCATCCGCCAGACTCCTCCCATCATTGCTCTTCTTTTTCCTACTAGCCCAAATTCAGGCCGCTGAGGAACCCAGGCTCAGCCCGCTCCCGTCGCCCGTCTCCAATAATGCGGTTGCCATTTCGCATGACGAAGGCGGCGCCAGAATTTTTTCCTTCATGGGCATCGGCCCGAAAAAAACCTGGGATGCGATCACCACCAGCGCCTACGAACTCGATCCCGACTCCGGCAAGTGGACAGAAAAACGTCCCGTGCCCGGAGTGGCCGGGCGTCTGGCCGCCTCCGCTGTGGCCTTGCACGATCAGGTCTTTATCTTCGGAGGCTACGTCGTCGACGCGCAGGGCGGAGAAACCACCGCCTCCGACCTGAATGTCTTCGTCCCGGTTGAAAACCGCTACTATCGCGGCAAAGACATCCCCGTACCCGTCGACGACGCTGTCGTCGGCCTCTATCGCGACCGCTACATTTTTCTCATTGGCGGATGGTCGTCATCGGCCGAAGGCGGAAAAGGCGGCGCAGTCCGCAACGTCCAGATCTACGACACCGACAAGGATGTCTGGATGCAGGCCACGCCGCTCCCCGGCACGCCGGTCTTCGGCCATGCCGGAGCCATCCTCGGCGACACCATCGTTTACGTGGACGGCGCGCACAAGAACCCCTACGGTACGAATCCCAAGTACGTCGCCTCCACCGAATGCTGGATGGGCAGGCTTCCCAATTCGAAGAAAGGCGACTTCACAAGAATTGAATGGACAAAGCTTCCCCCTCATCCCGGTAACGCCCGCTATCGCATCGCAGCCGGCGCGGGTCCCCTCGAAAAACGCGGCGGCAGAATTTACTTCTCTGGAGGGTCCGACACTCCTTATAACTACGACGGTATCGGTTACAACGGTCGCCCTGCCGAGCCTTCGCCAGTTACCTTCGCCTTTAACATTTACAGCGAGCGGTGGGAAACGATCGACGAAAATACTCCCGATCCCACCATGGATCACCGTGGCTTGCTGGTAACCCGCCGGGGCCTCCTCATGGTCGGAGGTATGGAGCAAGGCCAGCAGGTAACCGCCAAAGTTACGGTTGTAAAACTGGGCCGCTGGAAGTAACCTTATGAATGCGCTAATGGACACTTTTCACGGGATTTCCCGTGTCCTGCGCATGGTGTTTTACGTACACAGCCTGGCACCCAATTCTCACGAAATGCGGTGATGCCAATCACGGCAGAGATTCCCCCCAAGGCATCCACTTACTGCAGCCGCAATTCTGCGGCGTCTTGGTGTTTCTTGAAAACGTATTTCCCACCTGAAAATTCGGAGGCAAGCCTATGAGCAAGGTCATGGAACCGCCTAAAATCCATCCCGCGGCGGACTATACCAATCAAATTCTCAACCTCGTCAAAGCCAAGAATCCAGCCGAACCAGAATTCCACCAGGCCGTTCTAGAAGTGTTCGATTCCTTGAGGCCCGTGTTGGAACGCCATCCTGAATATCAAGAAGCCAAAATCCTGGAACGAATCACCGAGCCCGAACGCGTCCTCATGTTCCGCGTCCCGTGGTTCGACGACCAAGGCAAGGTACAGGTCAACCGCGGCTTTCGAATTGAGATGAACAGCGCCATCGGCCCTTATAAAGGAGGACTGCGCTTCCATCCCTCGGTAAATCTCGGCATTCTAAAATTCCTGGCGTTCGAACAAGTCTTCAAGAATTCGCTGACCACGCTCCCCATGGGCGGCGGCAAAGGCGGAAGCGATTTCGATCCCAAAGGCAAAAGCGATAACGAAGTAATGCGCTTCTGCCAAAGCTTCATGACCGAACTCTCCCGCCACATCGGCCCCGACACCGACGTTCCCGCCGGAGACATCGGCGTAGGCGGACGCGAAATCGGCTTCCTGTTCGGCCAATACAAACGCCTGAGAAATGAATTCACCGGCGTCCTCACCGGCAAAGGCCTTGCCTGGGGAGGTTCTCTGATTCGTCCCGAAGCCACCGGCTACGGCTGCGTCTACTTCGCCCAGGAAATGCTGAAGACGAAGAAAGACAAGCTGGAAGGCAAAGTGTGTCTCGTCTCCGGCAGCGGCAACGTTTCGCAATACACCGTCGAAAAACTGCTGGATCTGGGCGCAAAGCCAGTCACTCTCTCCGATTCCGACGGCGCCATCTACGACGCCGATGGCATCGACCGCGAAAAGCTAGCGTATGTCATGGAGCTGAAGAATAACCGCCGCGGCCGCATCCAGGAGTACACCGACGAATTCAAGAGCGCCGTCTACAGCGCCAACGACAAGAAGCTCGACCACAACTGGCTCTGGAACATCAAAGCCGATTGCGCCTTCCCCAGCGCCACGCAAAACGAAATCAACGCGAAAGACGCGGCGAACCTGATCAAGAATGGCGTGAAGCTCGTCAGCGAGGGCGCAAACATGCCCAGCACCCTCGAAGCAACCAAAATGTTCCTCGAAGCCAAAATCCTCTACGGACCAGCCAAAGCCGCCAATGCCGGCGGCGTTGCCACCTCCGGACTGGAAATGTCGCAAAACAGCATGCGTATCTCCTGGACCCGGGAAGAAGTCGACGATCGTCTGCACAACATCATGATCGCCATCCACAAGAATTGCTTCGACACGGCTGAGAAATACGGCACGCCCGGCAACCTGGTGAACGGCGCCAACATAGCAGGCTTCCTGAAGGTCGCAAACTCGATGCTCGATCAGGGCCTGGTATAAAGATTCTTCGAAGCAACCTTAAACCGGGTGCAAAGCGGGTGCCCCATTCTTGTCCCTGCGTTCTTTGCAGGGACAAGGGTGGGGATTTTGACTTTGGTTGTTCGAGGAAACAACCACCGCCGGACACGCTAAAAGATGGGCTCCTCTCGTAATCTCTTCTTCATTTTTTTACAGTCTGTTCATATCTGGCCTGACAAACCTCCAATCACTCGCCGCATCTAGTTCTTGGCCTTATGTCACCGAAACTAACTAGGGTGCGCCCCTTCTCGCGGTTTTCGAGAAGGGGCCCGCCGAACCGCCGGCACCATTCCAGCTCCGCTTTAGCGACCGTAGATTTAGGACTCCATCGAGACCGCCTGAAACCCAAACGGTGGAGCGCCGGGCTCCCCCTAGCGCGCTCGCGCCAGCACCAGCGTCACATCGTCGGGCTGTTCGTTCTCCCCAATCCAGTCAGCGACGGCAGTGGTGACAATCTCCGTGATTCGCTCCAGCGGCTGATGGCGATTGTCGCGCACCAACTGAATCAGCCGCTCTTCCCCGAATTCGCCATAATCGTTTTCCGGTTCGGTCACGCCATCGCTGTAAGCAACCAGCACATCGCCGGGACGCAGTTGCACGGTCGCTTCCGGAAAACTTAAATTGTCGAACAAACCAACTACCGTTCCGCCGCAATCCAGCAAATGAGATGATCCATCCTCCGAAATCAGAATCGGCGGCAGGTGACCGCCGTTCGCGTACGTGAATCGGCGTGTCGATCCGTCATAGACTCCCAGGAACAAAGTCGCGTACTTCGCATCCGGAGTGCTCTCATAAAGCTGATGGTTGAGCAGCCCCAGCAATGCTGCCGGTGACGCCTCCGCTCCCCTTGATTCAGAAGACAGCATCAATCGCGGCCCGCCAACCACGCCGACCGTGACCGCCTCGCGCTCAACAGAAACATCCTCGATGCTGTAGGCACGCACCGCCGAGTGGATCGTCGCCATCAGTAGTGCCGCCGAAATTCCTTTGCCGCTGATGTCTCCGACCGCCAGCATCAGTTTGTCGGAATTCAGCGCAACAAAATCGTAGTAGTCGCCACTCACGGTCCGCGCCGGACGGCAAAAACCGTGCACTTCCAGCGTGTCGAGTTGCGTGATCAACTTGGGATACAGCTGCGCTTGCACTTCCTGGGCAATCGCCAATTCGCCTTCCAGTCGCTGCTTCTCCTTCTGTTCCTGAACCAGCTTCTCAATCGACGTGGTCATCGAGTTGAAGGAGTTTGCCAGCGTTGCCAGTTGGTCGCTCGACCGCACGCTGATTCGATGGCCGAAATCGGCGCGATTCACGTGCTCGGTCGCAACGTAGAGTTGGTCCACAGCCGAGGTGATCGTACGAGTCAGCTTGGTTCCAACGAACAGCGCGAGCAGCACGATGATGGCAAACACAATCAGAATCGAGAACAAAATATACTCAACGCCTCTGGCATAATCCCCCAGCGCCGCAAACAATCTCTCGTAGAGCACCGACGGACGAGTCTCAACCTCCGCCAGCGCTCCTGCGCGCCGCCGTTCTCCCGTCGCCCAGTCCACCACCTGCAGCGGGATGGGAAAACGCACCTCGCGATCGAACGAGCCGCTCGGCGCCGGAAGCGACCCGGAAGAGAAGGCCTGCTCCCGCTGCTGCGTGGCGTCATTGAAAGCCAACAGCGGCTTGGGACCGTTCCGCTGCGCCTGAGCAGCCGAGTTCGCTGTCGAGGTCGCCGCCGAGGTCGTTGCCGGGTTCTGCGTTCCAAAGACCGCAATTCGCCCCAGGTCGCCGGCGATTTTTTCGACAAAATCCTTGTCGAATGGCTCACTCAAGATCACTCGCAAGGATTCCGGATCGGCATCGGTCACGGTCGCTGTCCGCAGATAGAGTTTGCCGTGGTCGCTCACAATGTCGCGAAAGTCGCCGGTAAGGAACGCAGGAGAATCGAAGCCAGCCACTCCCTCCGGCCCCGAGCAGTAAGGCTGGGGATGGTTCCGGTACCACGCGCACACCTGCCGTCGCGACCACTCCGGACGATGCAACCTCGTCCGGCCGAGGGCTGCTGCATCGAGCTTTTCACCAGCAGAAACTTGTGTCGCGAGATGCTGGGCGATGGTTCGGTTTACTGCTTCCATGCTGCGCAAGTGAGTAGCGATGTCGGAAGTCACGACAAAACTGGCGAACTGCCCGGCGAGAAGATAAAGGGTGGTCAGCGAAATCACCACCAGCAGAAAAACCGGAATCACGCCGATAAATACATAAGTCACGATCAACCGGTTCCGCAGCCTCCACAGCAGTTTCGAGCGCAGCCAGCGGGACCCGGCAATCGCGATCAGCACAATCGCCAGCAGGCTGAGAAAAGTCACCCAGCCGGTCAAACTCTCCGACGTTGACGGACTCGCGCGCCGCGTCGCCCACTGCACCGCGAACAGAAGCAGATCGAGCGCCAGCGCATAAAGCGCCGCCCACCCGACCCAACTCAGCCAGAGCTTGTTGCCGCGCAACCTGCTTTCGAGTTCCAGAGAAATCAGTTTCATCCCGTTGCCCGACGTGCCTCGTTATAAGACACCGCCGCTTCCCTCATATCTCAGGATAGAAGTCGAAGAAGGCCGCCAGACTGGTCTTGAGCTGTTTCTCGATCTCCTCTTTGCTGCCCTCGAGGACGTGCATGGTGACATGCGCTTCCTTACCATTTTTCAGCTTGATCGTGGCTGAACCCACCTCCGCCAGTTCGTCAGAAGGCAGCAGACGCAGACCATACACCAATGTCAAGTTTGCCATCAATCGATTGTAAGCCAGAGAATCTAAGGCTGGGATTACGAATCAGAAGAGGTGTCCGGAAAGGAGTTCTCGCCGGGAGATTTTTCTCAGAACTGAGAACCGGGAACTGAGAACTTCTATCCAGGAGGCCATTGCAGCGAGCGTCCGCCGATCAGATGAACGTGTAGATGAAAAACCGACTGTCCCGCGCGCGGGCCAACATTGAGCACCGTGCGGTAACCATCTTCAATCGACCGCTCACGGGCAATCTGGGCAGCCACCAGGTGGCAGCGTCCCACCAACTCGGCGTCTTCCGCCCCCGCTTCTTTCAAGCCAGCAATATGTTTCTTCGGGATCACCAGCACGTGCGTGGGACCTTGCGGGTTCAGGTCTTCAAAAGCATAGGTGTGTTCGTCTTCGTAGACTTTCTTGGATGGCACTTCGCCGCGAATAATCCGGCAGAATAGACAATCCGCCATAAGTGAGTCTCCTCCTGCCTGGAATCACGATCTTCCGGCAAGTAATCTCGCAGATAGCGTACTTAGTATCTTCGCGAAAAACAATATCACTCCAACTAATAGCATCAAATAAATAATTGTCAGTCGAGGCGATCAGTCCAGGCGAACCAGAAAAACCGACCCCTCTGCAGTCTCGGTTTCCTGAGCCAGAGTGGCGGCGCGCTGGCGGTCGTCATCGAGCACTCTCACCCGCACCCACCAATTGCCCACCGGGCTCACGAACTTCACGATTTTGGCCATCTGGTAACGTCTCTGCAGGTGTTCCGCTAATTCGGCGGCCGCTTTCTGCCCGGTGAATGAGCCGATCTGCACTGCCCATCGCCCACCCGAATCGAGAGGCGCAGGCGCTTGCAGTACTTCCAGCCGGACCTTGGCCGTGCCGGGCAAGTACACATCCAACGCCTTGGCGGCGGCCAGCGAAAGATCGACGATGCGCCCCGGCACGAACGGCCCTCGATCGGTGATTCGAACCAACGCCGTATGTCCGGTTTTCAAATTCGTGATGCGCGCCACCGAGCCCAGCGGCAAAGTAAGATGCGCCGCCGTCATCGCGTTCATGTCGTAAATCTCGCCATTCGATCCGCGCCGGTTGTGATACGGAGCGCCATACCAGCTTGCCACCCCGATCTCTTCGAAGATCGGTCTCGCGCCTGCAGGAACTTCGATCTTTTCGTTCGCGCCACCTGTTTCCACTGGCGGAGCACTCGCGCCAGGCTTCTCCGTTTCTTGCGGAAGAGGAAGAGATGGTGCAGGAGGAACCTGCGCTTGCGTATGTTTATGTCCGCACCCGCTCAGAAACGCGGCGCTTACCCATAGAAGGCTGACCCATAGCAGGAGGAAAAGACATGAAAGCTGAGACGCCGTTCGCCGCATCGCCGGCCGCCTGGCAGAGGAGTAGTTCAGGAATCCTTGCGCTGTGCTTCCAGATAGTCCGCGAACTTGGCCAGCTTCCCCGCCGCCGCTCGCAGCGACTTCGAGGAATGCCCTCGCACCGCTGGGACAACCTCGTCGTTCAGATACTTCACCAACTCGGCCGTCTCTTTTTCCAGCGTCTCGGCAATATTTGCCACCGAGCGATTGAAGCGCGCGGAAGCCTCTTCCACCTTGCGGTCGAATTCGGTCATATATATCCTGCCGGTCGGGATTGATGTTCACGCCTGTGTCGCGGTTTGCCAGACCTCATTATTATCGTGGCCCCTCTCCCCCGCAGTCAATTGCCTTTACGGTAGCGCACTCGTAACGCCGGCATCCTTGCCGGCTGTTCTGAGGGCGTCCTCGCCCTCAGTTCGGCGGACGAGTCGGCGCCGTCACCATACCAGCCAGGTCACGATACAATCACGCCATGCGTCCGAGGATAGCCGTTGAATCACTGCCGGTTCCCCCGATATCCATACTGATTTCCGTACTGGTCTTACTGCTCACGTTCGTCCCCGCCTGCACTTTCTATGGCGAGCATCCGGCGCGCGCCTTGTCGGAGGCAACCGGAGGCGAGGGCCTGGAGCGCGTCTTCTGGAAAGATGTACAAGCCGGAAACTGGGTCGAGGTGGAGCGTGCTCTCGCCTCGAACTACTTGGGTATAACTCCGGGCGGTACGCTCGATCGCTCGGCCAGCCTCGAACAATATCGCCAATGGCAGTTGAAAGACTACGCGCTCGGCGATCTGAAGACCGAGTTGAACGGAACCACCATCGTGGTGACCTATACCATTACTCTAAATGGCAGCTTGAATGGAGCCGGCGGCGCACAACCTCTCCCCTCAACGCCACAGCACATGATGACCGTTTGGCAACAGCAAAAATCAGGATGGGTAGCGATCGCGCACAGCGTCAGCCAACAATAATGCGCACGGACGGAATCTCCGTAGAGAAGCGGCGGGTCGCGTCTCCAAACCTCCTGACCGGCCAGCACCTGCCACCATTCCGGCGCGCTCTCCTCCGCTGGTACGACCGGCATCGCCGCGATCTTCCCTGGCGCAAAACTCACGATCCCTACCGCATTTGGCTCAGCGAAATTATGCTGCAGCAGACGCGCGTGGCTGCCGTTCTTGACCACTATCGAATTTTTCTCGAACTCTTTCCGAATGTGCAAGCGCTGGCCGCCGCTTCCGAAGATGCTGTGCTGGCTGCCTGGAGCGGCCTCGGCTACTATCGCCGCGCGCGCATGCTGCACCGTTGCGCGCAAGAAGTGACGCAGAAGCACAGTGGCACGTTCCCGCGAAATTCCAAAGCCTTGCTCGAATTGCCGGGAATCGGACGCTACACCGCCGCCGCCATCGCCAGCATCGCCTTTGCCGAGCCCGTAGCCGTAGTCGATGGCAACGTCCAGCGTGTGCTGCAAAGATTGATCGGCATAACAATGATCGGCATAACAATGACCGGCATCAATTTGAATGCGGCTCAGACCTGGCAATCCGCGCAAGCGCTTCTGGATAAAGCCCGGCCCGGTGACTTCAATCAAGCCATGATGGAACTCGGCGCGATTGTTTGCGTGCCACGTGCGCCACGCTGCCTGACTTGCCCGGTTCGAAAATGGTGTGGCACTCGTGGAGAGGTTGGGCGCGCCCAAGGTATTGAACCCACGCCTGCTTCGCGCCAGAACAAGAAGCAAATCTGGTGTGCGCTTGATTGGCGCAACGGCGGTGGCAGTAGCGGTGGAAATGGCACTGGGAAGGGCTGCGGCAATCGTGAAGTCCGGCTGGTACAACGGTCCAGGAAAGCCTCGCTCATGCCGGGCATGTGGGAACTGCCGCAATCGGGCGAGCCTCCGCGACCGTTACCTCGGTCAGCGCTCTGGCGCACTTTTCACCATTCCATTACCTGCACTCACTACACTGTTCATGTGCTCAAGAATGCGGTACCGCCCGCTGCCAAAGGTAAATGGATTGCCATTGATCGCATCCCGCAGATCCCCATCACCGGGCTGACGCGGAAAATCCTGAAGGCAGGCGGCATCATCTAACTCGGTGAGGCATTTCTTCCATGAAGTGGCTCGATCGCTTGTTCGGAGGTCCAAAAGACATGGCTGCATTGACGGCCGGAACCATAGCGCCAGACTTTTCCCTGCCCATCTTTTCCCTGCCCATCGCTACCGGGAAAGCTGATGGCGCGGTTGCTGCAGGAGTTGCTGCGGGAGTTGCCGCAAAAGAGTCCGGCAATTTCTCATTGCAATCCGCGCTCAAACAAGGCCCCGTGCTCGCCGCCTTTTTCAAGGTTTCGTGCCCAGTCTGCCAATATACGTTTCCCTTCCTCGAACGCCTCCACAAAGCGTACGGCGACACGAAAATCACGATCGTGGGCATCTCGCAAAATGACCGGCGCGATACCAGCGCCTTTCTCAAGGAGTACGGAGTTACCTTCCCCACCCTGCTCGACGATCCGAACGGCTACGCCGTATCGAATGCCTATGGCTTGACCAACGTCCCGACTCTGTTCCTGATCGGTCAAGACGGCAAGATCGAAGTCAGCAGCGTGGGATGGGTCAAACAGGAATTGGAAGACATCAACCGCAAGCTCGCTGTAGCGCAGCAAACGGCGCTTCCCCCCATCTTTCAACCCGGTGAAACCGTTCAAGATTTCCGCGCCGGTTGAGGCTCCAGGAACTGATCCCGCGGTCGCGGGACAAACATGTAGGGCGGACACTCCTGTCCGCCGCTTTTGCCTTTGGTGTTGACTTTTTCTTTCGAGCTCCCTTCAACATTAAACCTACACGGGCTCGGTGCCGCGCCCTACGCGGTCTCGCCCTGCTTTTGCCCCTGCACTAGAGTAACTTTGGGCCTCTTCGCGCGGCATGCTAGCCTGCTGCTTAGTTGTGCACTTTCAGCAATTTGCCTGCTGCGTAAAAGACTAAAAGGCGATGCCCAAGCTCCCAATTGTTCGTCTGCGCAATTCTGCGCCGCTTACCCGGCCCGATCTTCGATACCACGCCGTCAAACTGGCATTCAGCGATCTGCAACTGGGCGTCGACAATCTCCGCTACGACGTTTTTCTCAGCTCCCGCATCACCGCCGAGTTGAGTTACCATCTCGCCCGTTACATCTGTCGTTTTGGCCAGGTCGAATCGCTGTTCCAAACGGATGTTCCCGCCGCGATCCAAAACAAATTCATACGCGCGGCTGAGGGTGCGCCGAAACCGCGCCAACCGAACCCCGCCGGCCTGAAAAATCTGCTGATCACAATTCATCTGGCGATGCTGAATCGCGCCAAGGCAGAGGGAAATCCGTCCGTCGATTTGCTCGGGCGCCTGGCCATTTTCAAGTTCATACGGAACGAACTCCAGGCCCAGTTTGCCAGGATCCTGGAAAAGTGCCGCGCGAAGTCAAGGGCGCTCGAGAATGTGCGGCAAACGGGAATGGTGGAGGCGCAGGAGCTGGTCTCCTCTTTCCAGGTGCGCAAGAAGATCATTCTGCGCCGCGCCGCGCAGGAGATGTTTCGCCTGCTGCGCGAAATCGAAAAAGAAACGCTGGCCCGCACCCGGCGCTCGCTGCTCGGTGAATTTCCCGCCGACTGCTACCGGCTCTTCTTGAATCCGCTGATTTTTACCGAGGATGGCCGCGACGACTATCTTTGCGCCGAGCACTATTACATGTTCGGTAACTTCGAGAAGGACCCCGACCGCTTCAGCAACCTCCGCCAGCTCGCCTTGGAATTCCTGCGCGAACTGGGATACGCAGAAGCGGATGACAACGAGCATCTGGAACAGGCCTTGAATGTGCCCGACAACGCCGCGGCGCTGGTCGGCACCGGCAACGGCGAAGACTTCACGCCCGAGGATCGCAATCGCAAAGACCGCCTCGAAATCTGGGCCTGGATGCTGCAGCGCGAAGACGTTCTCGCCCACGTGGTTGCCTCCTATGAAGCCGTCCCCCTGCTCGCCGAATATGCGCCGCGGGTGAATCCGCAGCAAATCAAAGGGGCATTGCTTTTCCGCGAAGAGGCGGAGCGCGTGGAAAGAATTATCGCCGAAAGCCGCCTCCATTCCGACCGCCTCTTTGCCGCCATCGGGCGCGTAGCCTCCTGCCGCGGCTCGGAGCGCAGCCGCTTTGCCGCGCGTCTTCTGCACGACTTATTTTGCTATCACCGCGACCGGCGCGGGCTGGAAGCCTTGAGCTCCGGCTTCGACACCATCAACCTGGTCAGCGACGAGAAGGTCCGCCAGCTTTCCAGCCTCAACGGCATGCTCTATGAGTTCCTCACCCCCGAAGAGCAGAAGCCGGCCGAGGATCGCGTGGTTCACCACGTAATCCTGAAGGCGGACGTGCGCGACTCTTCGCGCCTCACTCGCTTGCTGATGGAAAAAGGCATGAACGCCGCCTCCTATTTCAGCCTCAATTTCTACGATCCCATCAACAAGCTGCTGGCAAAATACGGTGCCACCAAAGTTTTTCTTGAAGGCGATGCCATCATCGTCGCCGTGCTCGAACGCGTAGGCGAAGACAAGCTCAGCGTCGGCCGCACCTGCGTTCTGGCGTGGGAAATTGTGAGCCTGCTGCGCGACTACAACCAGCTTCTGGAGAACTCCGGCCTGCCGCAGATGGAAGTCGGCCTCGGCATCGCGTATCAGGATTCACCTCCGCTCTACCTGGTCGATGGCGAACACCGCATCATGATTTCCGAGGCCATCAATGAGAGCGACCGTCTCTCCTCCTGCAGCAAACGCGTCCGCAAAAAGATCGCACCCGATGCCGGAGTTTTCCAGGTGTATTCGCTGCAGATGGGCGGCAGCGACCGCAACAGCAGCACTGATAATGCGAACGTCGATCCAGGAACCGACGAAATGCGGCTTAACTACAACGTAGGCGGAATCTGTCTGAGCGAAGCGGGATTCCGCAAACTACAGCAGGAAATCTCGCTTTCAACCTGGGCGCCCGATGGCGGAGTGTCCCGCCTCAATAAGATTGGCTCGAATAATTCCGGGTCGAATAACTCCGGGTCTAGTAACTCTGGGTCGAATAACTCTGGGTCGAATAACTCTGGTTCGAATAACTCTGGTTCGAATAACTCTGGTTCCAGTAACACATGGATCGACGACCAGTGTGAGATCTTCGTGGGGACCGTTCCCATCGGCCACGGACAGTTTCGCAAGATCGCCATCCGCAAGAACCGCATCGCTCAGGTCGATGTTCGCGACCTATCGATCTTGCACTGGACCGACCGCTGGTATTACGAAGTTTGCGCCAATCCCGCAGTGCACGCCGCCCTGCCCGGAGAAAAAGCCGCAGCCGGCCGGCCCTAGAAATTTCTTCGCCAGTAAAAGTGGCCTTGCATATCTCAAAAACTGCTCCGGGCCCGGAACGGAATCTCAACCACAGCTTCCAGCGCCACCGGTTTCCCGGCTCGTTCCGCAGGCACAAATTTCCAGCGGGCGAGGGCGCTTGCAGCGAAAGCATCCAGACGTTCGTCCGGGCTGTTGAGCACCCGAATGTCGCTCACCTTGCCATCCGCGTGAATGACCGCATAAAGAGTGACCGTGCCGTGCACGTTGGCGCGCATCAACTCCAGCGGATACCCGGGATCCGATTTTTGCGTAGCTACTGGCTCCAGCAGTTCCCCGTCTTTTCGCCCGCCGTCGAGCTCCGCAAACTTGATTACCCAGCTTCCGGTTGAGGAATTCAGATTGGGCATGTTAAGCGTCCGGCCATAAACTCGCTTGCCCGCAAAAACCTTCCGCTCCATGTCGTTGATCTTATCCTCGGCAACCGGAGACGCAGCGCGCGCGCCCGAATGACTCCCCGTCCCAGTTCCCGCATTTGAAACGCTGGCCATCTCGCCCGCATCCGAACTCGGCGCACCCACATGCAAGCCGGCAGGCACCGAACCATTATTAAGGCCCGAACCCTTCGCCCCCGATTTCGACCCCGTCACTTCCGGAGTTCCCGCCGCACCTACCTTTCCCTTTGGAGTCGCAGCAAAACTCCCCCGCCGATTGCCCGCCGGAACCGCCACGGGCCCAGTCGGCGCCACCGGATGAATGCCCAGCGCGATCAACCGTCCGCTAGCGCGCCCATTGCCCGAAGCCGCCACGCTCGGAGGCGGACCAACCGGCTGCGCCCCGCCGCCCGCCAAACTTCCGCGTCCGCCGCCGCGCCCCGCCAGCGCATGCTGTTCGGCTAGCGTCAGCTGCGGAGCTGGCGCCACCACTTCACTTGGCCCAATGTTCATCAGCCCGGCGTGTCCCTTCGTTGATTGCGACGTCGATTGCGTCAACTCCGGCGCCGGTTCGACCACAGCCGTCTCCGGCCCGGCCAAGCCGCGCGTCTGATGCGCAGTCACCTGCGGAGGCGGCGCAATAATGTCCGACTTCAGTCCCGATTGAACCACGCGGTCGCGCGCAAACTGCACGTCCGGCGAAGGCGCAACCACTTCCGTCTCGGGTGCGATGATTCGAGAACGCGCGCCAGTAGCATCCAGCGGAACTGCCGGCACAACCGCGCCCGTGGCAACAATATTAGGCATTGGGACATCGTGATTAAGCTTGAGGTCCGGCGGCACAACAATAGTTTGGCTGCGGTTGTCCGCTTCCCGAGGAACCGAAAGGATCGGCTGCTTGGCATACACCGGCTCTCCCTTTTGCGGCTTCGGAGCCTCCGACGCCCCCGTGTCGAGAGGCGGCAGATATTCGTCCGGCGTAAAAGTTACCAGGGACGACCGGTCAAACACAGAACGATCCAGAATTCGTTGCTGTCGAAGCCACGCGATAGAAACTGCCCAGATCAACACCAACGCGGTTGTGTGCAAAACCGCCGATTGCAGAAACCGCCACCAGGGCAGCGGCCGCTGGACAAATACATCACGCCACATGTCGAATTCGTGGTTGCCGGAGAGATTTTCGTGGTTGCCAGAAAGATCTTCGTGGTTGCCCGAAAGATCCGACGTCCCCGATTGAAGGGCGGCGCGCAACTCGTTCCGAAACTCCGGGCTCGCCGGATCGCGTTCCACCAAAAGTCGAAGCAGTTTTTTCCCGGGGGATTCCATCTCTCTCCAAAATTACTCGTCAGCCAACTCCAGTTTCCAATTAAGGCGGCGCCCCCGGAAGGTGGGATCCGCAGCGTAGAGTACACGCCACGAACGGCTAGTCTGTAAGAAGATTATAGCCGACCGCAAGCGCCGCCAGCTTTCTCAAAGGACGGGAAGGGCACGAGTTCCACTCGTGCCGCGAAGTCGTCAAAAATATCCCCGCGCCTCAGCGCCGGAGGGACCGTCTTTTGGCGGGTACCCATTCAAGCCCGGTTTTGGCTTGAGTGGGGCAGTCCTAAACCGCACCAGACCCTAAAGATGTGCGGCATCCACACTACTATTTTTAGGTAAGTATCCCATCAAGCCAAGTATTCTAAGCGACGGCGGTCAGGCGTTCGGCAATCCACGATACGACATCGGAGCCTTGCCGAATATCGCCGCGCGAAATGGATAGACAAAAATCCACAACCTCTTGCTGCGTTGCTTCAATGGTTAGGCCAAAACTGAGTAGCACAAACGTGGCGCAAGCCCATGCAATTCGCTTGTTGCCGTCCACATAGCAGTGCTTTGTAGTGAGGTAGAAAAGCAGATAACCACAAAAAATCAAGCCTTGGGTGAATCCCTCTTCTTCGCTTCCCGGTGAATACTGTTCAGCGTTGTAAGCTGCTCCGAGTGCTCCATCAATACAACCCGGCTGAGGAGGAGAACCCGCTCCTCCCCAGCGATGGATGCCTTCAGCGTAAAGATCGGTGATAGTGGTATCACTAATCCACGCTGACCATGGTTGTCTTGCGTCCGTCATCAGGCTTTGGATAGTTGTTCAAATGCCTCGGCCCACTTATCGAAAATATGTTCCTTGATCGCCTCGGGCGTGATCTTGAATTTAGGATCGCGGGCGCGAGCTATTTGCAGCAAACGTGAACGCTTGCCGTCATGAACGCCGAGCACGCGAATTTTTGTTCTTCTCATATTCAACGCCGCTTCTACCTGCACGTCAGTTGCATCTAGCGAAGGCGTTGCAATATCAGACTTGATCCGCACCTCGCTTCGTCCAGGTTCAAACCCAACGCCGACAATGTTGCCTTCGTACTGAACAAGCGATGGGAGATCGGAAGGAATCTCCGCAACGTCTATATCCCCAAATTCCACACGCTTCTTTACATTTCCATTTTCGTGAAACTCGTAAAGCTGTTTGTGTACCTCGCGCGGAAGAGAACTCAGATAACGCCGAACCGCACTGTTGCGGGGGATGCGCTGCCTCTCCTGATCTATAGATTCGAGCAATTCCACTGTCGCCCGCTCTGGAACATCCCAAAACAAGGGCAACTCATCCGATGGCTGCGAAAACGAAACGAGCGCATCGAATCCGCCCGATCCCTCTTCCATCTTCACGAGCTCTATGTCCAATTGACGAGCCTGATTTGTGAAGCGTCCAAACTTCGGGTGTTCAGCATCGACAGCCGTGCTCACCATCTGGGTCGCTATGCGCCGCAGTGCCAGCAATAGGTACGAGAGCGGTTCTCCGAATGCAGCAAGACTAATGCGATGTTCGGCCAATCCCTTTACATCGCCGTCCCACCTGATCCTGAGTTGTGCCGTCCCGGTTTTTACCTGATCCGCCATATTCCTTTAAAGGGTGCCAAGTGTATCACCGTTGTCCATACTCTGCGATATAATCGCAGTCATGATACGAAAAACGAAGGTAACACCCGAACACCCTCCCTCTAATTGGACACGGGATCAGTTTCAGCGGTTGCTTGAAAAGGCCGTGAAGACGCCCGCTCAGAAACCCGCTTCAAAATCGAAGTAAAAATCAGATTCCCCTGATCCCGCCTGTTATACCTGAATCCGTACTCATTCAAGTAGGTTTGTAGATACTTCCGGCTCACGGGATGGTAGACGCCACGAATCCCATTCTTCGTCAGTGACCAGAACCCCTCGATGGTCTGAGTGTGAACGTCTCCCACTACGTAAATCTTTTGCGCGTGCTGAATGCGCTTGTGCTGGTAGCAGTTCGCGTGAAGCCCGAGTCTGTCATAGATCGAATATTCATCTGTGTACACCGTGCTTTGCGGCATGATGCGCTCAGCGATAATCGGAAAGATCGTGCTGGCCTTAGCGTCAGGCGTGACATAAGCCAATACTTTTCCACCGCGCTCAACCATGCCAAACACGGGAGTCTTTTCGTCGTTGTCGCGTCCGCGCATTCCGCGAGAGCCATGCTTGTTCTTACGCTTCCCGCCAAAATAGCTTTCGTCGGCCTCGATTAATGATCCCTCCAGTTGCATGTCTGGTTCGGACAGCAACGAGCGAATCTGGCGGAACATCCGCCATGCGGTCTTGTAGGTAACACCAGTCTCCCGCTGAATCTGTTTCGCGGAAATGCCGCAACGGGTAGAGCCCATCTGGTACATCGCGTAAAACCAGATATGCAACGCGGTGGTGCTCTTCTCGAAGATCGTTCCCGCAAGTGGGTAGAAGTGATGACCGACCTCACAGGCATAGGCCGGACGACCTTTGACGCGGTACAGCTTGCGTTCTTTCCCGCACTCACCACACTGCACCAGTCCGCCCGGATAGCGCTGTTCCTTGATTGTTTCAAGACAGACATCGTCATTCGGAAATTCGGCCTTAAATTGATCCAGCGTGTACCGTAAGTGCTTGGGAATGCTCTGTTTGACTCTCATGCGAATTATCTTCGCATATTATTCACTTGCTGTCAAGGGATATTTACCTATTTTTATTCATCACATTTTTCCTGTACCGCCATCACAGACCTGCACCATAATCGGTGCCATGATGCCCCAATAGTGCACCATCGAGAAGTGCGTCCGTCTCCAGAGACAAATGCATCTAGCTCCTTGACAATCCGATGAAACGTTGCTCAAGCAAGCGGCGCGAACAGCCGCGACGATACTTGGAAAGAGCGAATCAAGCCCTAAAATCCATCGCTAAGTCCAATCGTTTGAAGATTTTACTTGTAACCGCTTTACTATCATCAACTTAATCAAATTTAGTAGGGGGGGGTACCCCCCAGCTTTTCCCGATTCATAGGGTGCCTAACGCAATCATCTACTTGCGAATCATCATCTTAGGACCAATCATAAAGTCTTCTTCTCTCCATAAATCTTTCGGCAAAATCTGACCCAGCGAATGGCAAATGACGACCCTGCCAGTCTCCGGCTCTTCGCGGCGAAAAGGTGCCTTTCAAAAATGAACCACGACCCGCAGACGGAGTCGGGTTTGCGCACATCTCAATCGTGACCGCTATACTGGCTGTTCCGGGGTGAACATGCCGATACGTTACAACCGCCTCCACGCGCTGCACCTGATGTGGTTTCTTTTCTTTGTTGTAATGTCGGCTGCCGCGCAGGCGAACCCGGATCGCCCCAACCCGCCACACCCCGGCGCGGATTACTCCGGCATGTATAGTTTCTTGCGCGACGGCGAATTCGTTCAGCTGACCGTCGAAGACCAGGAACACGTCACCGGCTTTGTCTCGCGCTTTGGCGATGCGGAGGCAGATACGGAGGGACGTAAAGAAAGTGATACCGAAAATGCGCGCGGCGTTTTTCTCGACCACTTCTTCAAATCGGGTAAGATCGAGGGCAGCCAACTCGTATTTACCACCGAGACCGTCCATGGCCTGGCCTTCGAATTTCGAGGAACGATCGAACGGGGCGACGGCAAAACCCGCGGCGACGAAGCCTATTACGTGCTTAAGGGAACTCTGGTCGAGAACAATACCGATGCCGCGAAGAAGACTTCTTCCCACTCCAGCGAAGTTTCGCTGAAAAGTTTCCCGCAGGACCTGGCGCCGCCACCGGCGGAAAAGAAGTAGGAGTAGTCGAAAAGGAGGATTATGAAAAGCAGAATGTTGCTCGTAGTTCTAATGTTGCTCAGCGTGTTGCCCATTATGGGCGAGGACAAGGAAGAAAAAGTAGACGATCGCATCGGCCAGTCCGCGACCGTCCTCAAGGAGATCCTTTCTATGCCTGATGGGATTCCGAAGGATCTGCTCGACAAGTCATATTGCGTGGTGATCTTTCCGTCGGTAAAAAAAGCCGCGTTCATCGTGGGCGGCAGCTACGGACGGGGACTGATCACCTGTCGCCGGGGACATAATTTTTCGGGCGCCTGGAGCGCACCCGCTATGTTTGCGCTCGAAGCCGGGAGTGTAGGTTTCCAGATTGGCGGACAGGCCACCGACTTCGTGTTGCTGGTGATGAATGATTCGGGAGCGAAATCGGTGCTCTCGAGCAAAGTGAAGCTGGGAGGCGACGCATCGATTGCGGCCGGTCCGGTGGGACGCGATGCCGCCGCCGCCACCGACATCGTCTTGAAAGCCGAGATTCTGTCGTATTCCAGAGCGCAGGGACTTTTTGCCGGCGTCTCGCTCGAGGGTTCGACGCTGCGCTCTGACGATGGCGCAAACAAGGCCCTGTACGGGAAGGAATTGAGTGCCCGGGAAATCGTGCGCGAAGGCAAAGTTGCGTCACCGCCCGCGGCGGCGCGATTGCTGTCGCACCTCACCAAAGCTTCTCCGCCACATCAGATGCTGAAGTAGCGTCCGAGAAAGCGATTTTCAAGAATGGCCCCGGTGTGCGCTTATGCCCACTCCGGGGTTGTCTTCCAGCGTCAGCCGGTTTGAAAGGTATCCTGTCTCTGGTAGCTTGGATCCTGTGATCCTCGACGCGCTGCATCGCATCGCCAATCACCGCCAGTCGCTCTCCCGCGAAGAGGCGCATGCGGTGATGACCGAGGTCCTGAGCGGCCAGTGCTCGGACGCGCAAATTGCGGCGCTGCTGGTGGCGCTGCACATGAAGGGTGAGACGGTCGAAGAAATCGTAGGATTTGCGGAGGCCATCCGCGCCGCCGCCATCCCCCTGGAACTCCACACCAGCGCCGTCCTCGACGCCAGCGGCACCGGACGCGACGCTCTGGTCGACACCTGCGGCACCGGCGGCGATGCCAGCGGCACATTCAACATTTCGACGGCAACCGCCTTCGTGGTCGCCGGAGCCGGCGTGCGCGTCGCCAAACACGGCAATCGCAGCGTCACTTCGAAGTGCGGCTCCGCCGACGTTATGGAAGCCTTGGGCGTGAACATCCACCTGCCAGCCGCACAAATTGCAGCCTGCCTGCAACAAGTAGGGATCGCATTTCTTTTCGCCCCGGCCATGCACTCGGCGATGAAGCACGTGCAGACCGCCCGCCGCGAACTGCATCTGCGCACGGTTTTCAACCTGCTCGGTCCGTTGACGAATCCCGCGCGCGCCACCTGCCAGGTAGTCGGCGTCTATTCCGCGGATCTTGTAGAAAAACTTGCGGAAGCACTGAGCATGTTAGGGTTGCGTCGCGCGCTCGTCGTCCACGGAAGCGATGGTCTGGATGAAATCACCATCACCGCCCCAACGCGAATCGCCGAAGTCCGCGAGCGACAAGTTCACAGCTACGAGGTCACTCCCGAAGAATTCGGCCTGGAGCGCGCCACATTCGACGACATCTCCGGCGGAGACGCCGCCTTCAACGCAGCGCTGATCCGCGAAGTGTTGGCCGGAAAGAAATCGGCGCGTCGCGACGTGGTATTGCTCAACGCCGCTGCCGCGCTAGTTGCCGCGGGACGAGCCGATCATCTGCGCGATGCAGTTCCGTTGGCCGCGGACGCCATAGATTCCGGCGCAGCGCTGACAAAATTGGAGGCGCTCATCGCATTCACTGCAAAACCTGCGCGTCATCCGGTTTGATTTCTGCTTTTCAACGACCGCTTCTCTGATCTCTGCAATTACAAATCATTTCTGCTCCGCATCGATCCGAAACACATTATTCGTCAAGTCGCTCTCGGGAACACTCCCGTCGTTGACCCTGATCTCATTCGCCGTGCCTATCAATTCAACTCGCGTGGTCGCGGTGCTCTTGGCGCGTACCTCGATCCGCTTCGTGATCTCCCCGCCCTCAAACAATATGGTGAATGGAACCTCCGCACCCGCGCGGCCAAGGTTTTCCAGAGTTACTGTAATAAACTGCACGCCTTTTTCCGTTGTCCATGGATGCACCGACTGCACCCGGAAATCGGGCAAGCCGCGATCCTGATATACCCAATCGTCGAAGAACCATCCGAGTTCGCGCTTGGCGGCGGCTTCGATCAATCGCTCCACATATTTTGGATCTTTATCCTCTTCCGCTCGATACTTGCCAATGGCCCGCTTGAGCGCATCGTCGCCGATCATGTCGCGTAACATCCACCACACATAAGCGGCTTTGCTGCGATAGTAGGTCTCGTCGAACGTGGCAGCCAGCGGTTGGCCAAGGTTTTTCTGAGTGGCCGCTATTTCTTTTTCCGAATCAAGAAAAGCCGCCCGATGCAGTCCAAGAAGATCGAGCGCGGCCTCGCGTCCGCCTTGTTCTTCCCGATACAGCGCCTCCGCAAAATGAGCCAACCCCTCATACACCCAGGGCCGCGACGATGGCAAAGCAGAATGAACCAGCTCGTGAACCAGGTTGGTCCCGGCAAGCTTCGAATCCTCCGCAGCCATCGACGCCATCAACAACGTGCCGCTCTCAAACGGAGCGGAATTCGGATCGGCTAAATCGGCAACAGCAATGGCCGTTGTCGGCTTGCCAAACCATGCGCTTACAAACTTCATTGCTGGTTCGAGTGCGTTGGAATAAGTGGACGCGCCCGCCTCATGCCCTGGCAAGCTGAACAGATACAAAGGAGGTTTGGACCGGTCCTGATAGTTGGCCGTTGCGAATGTCGGTGTAACTGTGCCAAGTGGAATCCACAAGCACTCCGTCGAGACCTGCTGCGCACCGCGAGTCCCTTCCTCGATTCGATCGGCGCTTCGATCGGCGATCCGATCGTCGTTCCGCCGGCCGGGTGAACATATCATTGAAGGGAGTTCCTCACCGCTCTCATGCGAAATTGTGACCTTGGCTTTGAATTCGCTTCCCACTTCGCGCGCCTTCCATCGATCCACCACTTCAAACAGGCTGTTCCCTTCCGAGAAATCCGCCGACTCTGTAGTAATCGGATACCACGCCACATAGCCCGCGCCCCGCACCGCGGTGAACGACGGGCTGATCTGATCCCAACTTGAATGTTTTGCGATTCCCTCTGGCACGCCGATCCGTGTCAGCCGCGTTGCATCCAGCGGAATCACGCCCTCGTAGCCGATTTCGAGTTCCACCGAATCCTTCGGCTTGATCTCGACAGGGAGCGTAACGATAGCCTCCGAGAGCGCGCCCGTGTGGTCGATGTCCGAAACATAGGGTTGCGAAACAAACTGAACAGCCTTGCCGTCCACACGAATCGAACGCCAGTTAAGAGAAGATGAGATTTGGAGGGCCGCGATCTTCTGGGGCTGGCCGGAATCGTTACGCAGCGTGATCTTGCCGCGCGCACCGAGCCTTTGCTGATCGGGCTCCAGTGTGATGGCCAGATCATATTTCGCAATGGTGAAGGCTTCGCGCTCCAAACCTCTTGCCGCGGAAACGAAACCACCGAGAATACAGAAGACAAAAAGGAACCTCATGATTACCAGGTTCATGATTCCTTCGATGCGCCCACCCGTCTTTGCCGCACGACTTCATACAGCACAACGCCCGCCGCGACGGATACATTCAGCGACGGCACGTTCCCCAGCATCGGAATCGACACCAGGAAATCGCAGTGTCTGCGCACCAGATCGTGCAGCCCCTTGCCTTCGGCGCCGAGCACGATGGCGCAGTGCATCTTGTAGTCAACCGCATCGTAAGTCTGCTCGGCGCGCTCGTCTAACCCAACGACCCACAGATCTTTTTCTTTTAAATCCTCGAGCGCGCGCGATATGTTCGTGACCTTGGCAATCGGAAGATGTTCGCTAGCTCCAGCCGAAACCTTTGCCACCGCCGCTGTAACCGCGGCCGAGCGGCGTTCGGGAATCACCACGCCATCCGCTCCCACAGCATCGGCGGTACGCAGAATCGCCCCCAGATTGTGTGGATCTTCAATACCATCCAGTACGACGATCAGCGAAAGCTCGCCGCGACGGGACGCGACAATATCATCGAGATTGCTATATTGCTTTGCCGAAGTCGCCGCCACCAGTCCCTGATGCGCGGCGTTGCCGGCAATTTCATCGAGTTCCACGCGCGACAAAACGCGCACCGGGACGCCGATCTTGCGGCACTCGTCAATCGCCCGCTTCAAGCGAATATCGTTGCGCTCTTTCGCGACAGCGACCCACTCGAAGTTACGCCCGCGCGCCTTGAGCGCCTCGGTGACAGTGTTGATTCCGTAGAGAATGTTCACGTCGAGTAGTTTACCGCCTGCGCATGCGGAAAAATTCGTAACCACAGGGTACACAGAGGAACGCTGGGAAAAGGCTAAATAAATCCCCTGTGCTCCCTGTGTACCCTGTGGTTAAAGATTTTTCGGCCGACTGCTAAACTCAAGCATGCGGGAGGTTCAGTGAACGACGCGTTTATCCTATCCGCCGTGCGCACGCCCATCGGCAAGTTCGGAGGCTCGCTCGCTTCGCTCTCTGCCGCAGATATGGGAGTGGTCGCCGCGAAGGCAGCGCTCGAACGCGCCGGGGTCAAGCCGCAGCAGGTGGAAGAGACGATCTTCGGCAACGCCAGGCAGGCGGGAGGCGGTCCAAACCCAGCCCGGCAGATTTCCATTCGCAGCCGCATTCCTCAGGAAGTTCCAGCCTACACGGTGAACAAGGCGTGCGCGTCCGGCGTCAAGTCCATTGCGCTTGCCTTCCAGGAAATTACCGTCGGCAACCTCGACTGCGTGCTGGCGGGCGGAACCGAGTCGATGTCCCGGCTTCCTTATTATCTCGAGGGCGCGCGCTGGGGATATCGTCTCGGCAATCAGGAACTCGTCGATGGCATGTATCGCGACGGATTCTTCTGCCCGATGGCGAAGATGCTGATGGGTGAGACGGCTGAGATTCTTGCCGAGCAGTACAAAATCACGCGCGACGAGCAGGACCAATTCGCGCTCGTGTCGCAGCAGCGCGCCGCGGCGGCGCAATCCAGCGGACGCTTCGACGCCGAAATCGCTCCCGTCACCATCGAGGGCAAGAAGGGCCCAACCGTTTTCTCCCGCGACGAACATTTGTTTCTCGACGCGACGCTCCCAGGAGCCATGGAGAAGATGGCCAAACTCGCCCCAGTTTTCTCCAAGGCCGGCACCATTACCGCGGGAAATTCTTCCGGCATTACCGATGGCGCAGCGGCCGTGGTACTGGCCAGCGAAAAATTTGTTCGCGAAAATAATCTGAAACCGCTGGCGCGAATTCTCGCCGCGACTTCCGTCGGCGTGGACCCGCGACTTATGGGCATCGGCCCCGTGCCGGCTATCCATAAACTGGAACAGAAGTACGGCCTCAAGCTGAGCGATTTCGATCTGATCGAACTCAACGAAGCCTTCGCCGCCCAGGTTCTGGCCTGCGACCGTGAATTGCACTTCGATCGGGAGCGACTCAACGTCAACGGAGGCGCGATCGCTCTCGGCCATCCCATCGGCTGCACCGGCACGCGCATTACGGTGACGCTGCTCCACGAAATGCTGAAACGCAAAGCGCGCCGCGGCCTGGCCACGCTCTGCGTCAGTGGCGGCATGGGGATGGCGCTGGCCATCGAAAGCGCGTAGCGCCGCCGTCCCGGCGCTACTCCTTTTCAACTCGTGGGAACCTCGGCACTGGCGGCTGGCCCGCTGCGGTAGTTATACTTGTTAATGACATGGCGCTTGCTGCCCTAAATACCGCCACCAGCTCGGCCCGTAGTCCTATGCCCCTTTCCGCGGTCATCGTCGACGACGAACAACTGGCGCGCGACGAACTCGCCTACCTGCTCAAAAACCTCGGCGACGTCAACGTAGTCGCACAGGGCAAGAACGGCCTCGAAGCGATCAACCTGATCCGCGAACACAATCCCGATCTCGTATTTCTCGATGTGCAGATGCCGGGTCTGGACGGTTTCGGGGTAATTAAGAAACTGCTCGACCGCAAAGTTCCCCTCCCCAAGATTGTTTTCGCGACCGCCTTCGATCAATACGCGGTCAAGGCTTTCGAGGTGAACGCCGTCGATTACATTCTGAAGCCTTTCGACAAGAAGCGCGTCGCCCAGTCGATCGAGCGCGCGCGGGCCAAGATTGAAGCGGGTGCTGGGCCGGAAGAAAAATTCGACGCCCTGGTGCGGATGTTGGAATCCCAGAAACCCCCCGGCGCAAAGACGGCCAAGATTCTGATTAAGGCGGCAGGAAGGTTGTTCCTGACCGATCCGAAAGACATTTGTTACGCAACCATCGAGGATGGCGTGATTACGGTCGCCACCAGCGGCCATCTGGGCATGGAAGGCCAATCGAACTGCCGGACGCTGGAAGAACTCTTCGACAATCTCGATCCCAATTCATTCTGGCGCGCACACCGTTCGTTTCTGGTAAACATTCATCACATCCGCGAAGTTGTGCCCTGGTTCAAAAGCTCCTACCAGTTGCGCATGGACGACAAGAAACAGACAGAAATTCCGGTAAGCCGCGCACAGACCCGCCGTCTGCGGGAACTGTTTAATCTGTGAAAACAGTTCTCAGTGCTCAGTTCTCAGTTACTGATCCCGGCCGCTTCTCATCGAGAGCAGAGAATTGTCTCTACGGTTTTCACTCCGAACTGACAACTGAGAACTTTAAAAAAAGGGCGGACGCGAAGACTGCTTTCGTCCGCCCGGGGGAGGGAATATTGTCAGGCCGCGATAGCTTGCAACGCGATGCGGTTGGGAATCACCAGAGTGGCTCCCTCAACACGAATTAAGTCTTTCCGTTTCAGATCGCTTAATAAACGGGTTACCGTTTCTCGCGACGACCCAATCATTTGGGCAATTTCCTCATGCGTAAACTCGGTGGTTACTCGGAGTTCCCTGTTGCGCGGTTCGCCTGCGACCCAGGAAAGCAGCAGGCGGGCGAGTTTCTCCGTCGAACTGCGGGCGAGCAGCAGATCGTACACGTCATCAAATGAGGTCGTAACCTCGCGGGCGAGCAGGGTGGCGCACGCGAGGGCGGCGTGGCTGTCGCGCTCGATCATCCGCAGGAAGCTGTCGCCTTCCACGAACTTGATCTGGCAAAGCTCGATGGTGGTGACGGTAACCGGAGACGCTCCCCCGGTGACAACCGCACTCAGCCCCAGCACTTGGCGGTCTCCGGCAATTTTCAGGATGATGGTCTTGCCATCGCGCGCTTCGACCGAGAGTTTGGCGCGGCCCGAACAGGCGATGTAAATGCCCCGCGGGGAATGACCCTCCACCAGCAGAGTGGCATTGGCGGGATACAGGGTCAGGTGCCCCATCCCGTTGAACACGGTCATTAGAGGCTCAGACAGGTTACAGAAGTCGCCGCTCTGTCGCAGTGAGCAACTCAGACAGTTCTGCGGAATTGCGAAGCGCCGGGGCATAGCCATTACAAACACCTGCTGGTCGAAAAACCTGGCTGGCGCAAGCTCTCACCGGGGAATCTGTAACGCGCCGTGGACCAAAGCCGTGCACACCGGCAGCCAAATGATCGATATGGACTACGTAAATGCAGTTTCAGCGTTTTGCGATCCCTTGGAGGGATAGCATGCCGAAAAAAGAGGCCAAAAACTTGGCAGGACTGCCGACTCTTCGGCAGAGATTATCTGGTCCATTCAACCTAGCGCAGATAATCCGTACGGGAGATTCCGAGCCGCTGCATCTTGTATTGCAGGGTGGTGCGCTTCAGGCCAAGCCGGGCCGCCGCGCCTGCCGGTCCCGAAAGCGTGCCCCGGGTCTGCCGCAGAACCTGGATGATGTGTTCGCGTTCCCGGTCGCGCAACGTAATGTCGGCATCCGACGGCTGCCGCGAGACTTCGTCGCGTAACTCGGCGAGCGGCGCATTCAACCGTCCGCCTTCCGAAAGGATTACCGAGCGCTCGATAAAGTTTTCCAGCTCGCGGATGTTGCCCGGCCATTTCCAGTTGATCATGGCCAGGACGGCCTCATCGGGAATGACTTCGATCCGCTTGTGCAACCGGACCGCGCTCTTTTCGACGAAATGACGTATCAGTTTGGGGATGTCCTCGCGCCGTTCGCGCAAAGCCGGCAGATGCAGGGGGAACACGTGCAAACGGTAAAACAGATCGCCGCGGAATTCCTTTTCCTCGACCGCCCGAGCCAGGTCGCGATTGGTGGCGGCGATCACGCGCACGTCCACATGGATGGTCTTGGTTCCTCCCAGATGCTCAAACTCCTGGTCTTGCAGAACGCGCAGCAGCTTGGGCTGCAATTCCAAAGGAATATCCCCAATCTCGTCGAGCAGCAACGTGCCTTTGTCCGCTAATTCCAGCCGGCCCAATTTCTGGCTTACCGCTCCGGTAAACGCTCCCTTTTCGTGGCCAAATAGCTCGCTTTCCAGCAGTCCCGTGGGAATCGCGGCACAGTTTAACTTGATGAAGTTGCGCTCCTTCCGCCGGCTCATGTTGTGGATCATGCGGGCGATGCGCTCTTTCCCAGTCCCGGTCTCGCCGGTGATGAGGACGGTAGAATCGGTGTCGGCGACGATGGCTGCGTATTCCAGCACGCGTTTCAAGGCCGGGCTCGCGCCCACGATATCGTCGCTCTGGTTCGCCTTTCGGATTTCATACTCCAGATAGCGCTTCTCCTGGGTCACGCGGTCCTTGAGTTGTGCGATCTCGCGATACGCATGGGCATTCTGCAATGCGGCCGCAATCTGATTGGCGACCTGCTGCAGGTATTCGACCTCCGGCGGGCCGAACGCATTCTCCATTGTGCTGCTCGGATTCAATGTTCCCCAAACCCGATTGCCCGCGATCAGGGGCACGCTGCAAAGCGACTGAATTCCGGCTTCGTACATGGTTTTCGCCAGGGGATCGTTCATGACCCGCAATTCCTGGGAGGTGAAAAATGTGACCTCTCTCGTCTGAATCGTCCGCGCCGAAAGCGATTGCTCCAGCCGAACCGACGTCCCGTGATTAAGCAGAGGCTCCCATTCCTGCGCATCTCCATAGCGGTGCACGCTCTGGCCTTCCTCGTCCAGCAGTGTCAGAACAGCCTGTTTGTAGCGCGCGATGCTTAGAATACTCGAAAGAATCACCGGTAACAGCTTCTCCAATTCGAGGCTGGAACTCAGTTCGCGGCTCACGGCTACCAGACTCTGCTGCTCCTCAAACGCACGGTGGGCTCTCTCTTTCTCCAACGCCAGCGCTCCCATCAACGCGACCCGCGAAAGGAACTCGATGTCTTCGTGATCCAGCGCCTCGGGTACATTCTTGCCCAGGCCAAGCGCTCCAAAGTGGCTCGAAGCCGTGCTCACCGGAAGGACTGTGAACGATCGCACCCCGTGATTCAACAACACGGGCACGCAGCCCGGAAAACGATGCTCGCGCTCGGTATCGGGAATGGCGATCGGCTTTTGATGCTTCCATGCCCATCCGCTGGCCGCTTCGTCTACCGGAGTAGCGGCAAACTCTCCACTCTCCTGGTTTTTCTTCCAGTAGCGACTCTGCATGCAATCCCGGCGCGGGTCATACAGGGAAAGATTCAGCAATTCGCCTCCGGTCAGGGCCAGCACTGGAGGAGCGAGTTCCGTGAACGCCTCGGGCAGGCTCTCGGCTCGCGCTACCACGTCGGTGATCTCCAGCAGCAGCCGGTATCGGTTGCGTTCCTGCAAGTCAAACTCCTCAAGGGAGACCCTGTTGGCTGACATACGCACTCCTCCTCTAAACATCAGTTAGACGTGTCGTGCAGCTTGTTTTGAGCAGGAACCAGGGGCCATCGCAGCTTGCCAAGCCGCGGAACTCACGTTCAACATCGCGTCGCAAGCGTCGGTTCCTTTACGTCAGGAACCAATCTCTTCGTCCACTGCGACGCTGTTTTCTCGGCTTTCGTGTCGTCCGGAAAACTTTGATTCTTACTCGGACTCCAAGTCACGCGCAAGCTCTTTCCTTAATGCCATCCAGAAACTCCGAGATAGGATTCCCGAAACGGTATCGGCCTCGCTAACAACTTGCCAATCCTTGTTCTCGCACCAGGAACCTACAACCAACCTATGACTTGGAGACCCGCAATGCTATTGCTTATTGATAGATGTCGTGTAACACAAAGATCGATGTCTATAGTGCTTTGGTTTATGAAGATCCCCCCGGCCGCGGCTGGAGCTTGTCAAACATCTTCACCAGGTCGGCTAGAGACTGCGCTTGCATTTTCTCCATCGCCCGGCTGCGATGAACCTTGACCGTGTTTTCAGTGGTTCCAATCTTTGCCGCAATTTTCCGGTTGAGCATGCCCGCGACAACCATGCCGAGCACCTCGCGCTCTCGTGAGGTCAGTGATTCGTGGCGCTCCCGTAACACTGCCATTTCCGCATCCTGCCGGCGTCTGGCCCTATCCTTCTCCAGTGCGATCTGAATCGCGTCCAGCAGATCCTGATCGCGCATTGGCTTGGTCAGGAAGTCGACGGCGCCCGCTTTCATTGCCCGCACCGACATCGAAATGTCGCCGCCGCCGGTGACAAAGATAATCGGAATAGGAATCTTCGCCACCGCCAATTCGCGCTGAAAATCCAACCCGCTTTCCCCGCCCGAGTTAACATCGAGCACCAGGCAACTCGGCACCGCGGGCAGATGCCTACGCAGAAATTCGCGCGGCGAGCCGACGTGCTCCACTTCGATCCTCAGACTAACCGAACGAATCAGATTCTCGAGGGCATCGCGCATCGATATGTCCTCATCGATGACGAATACAATAGACGGCTGTCCCGCCATAAACCTCCACTTGGATACAGTGAATTGAGAAACCTATCTTGTTCGCCCTCGGAATAAAACCATAAACAATTCAGAGCGTACCTCGGCAATCGAACAGCCTAGCGACAGTCCCAGATGAAAATCCAAATCAAGTTAAGGCGAAGCAACGCTATTGCCTATCGGTGAGATGGGGGAAACGGGTAACAGAAAGAACTATGTCTATAATGCTTTCGTTTACGAGGCTTGGGTGAGCGGAAATTGCAGTCTTTCAATCATCCTCACCAGCTCGGCCAGAGACTGCGCCTGCATTTTTTCCATCGCACGGCTGCGATGAACTTTTACCGTATTCTCGGCCGTTCCCAGCTCTGCCGCAATCTGCTTATTGAGCATCCCGCGGACGACCATGGCGATAACTTCACGCTCTCGCGACGTCAGCATTTCAAAACGCTCCCACAGCACCGCCATTTCCGCGTCCCGCTGGCGTCTGGCCCGGTCTTTCTCCAGGCCGATCTGAATCGCATCCAGCAGATCCTGATCGCGGAACGGCTTGGCGAGAAACTCGACGGCTCCCGCTTTCATGGCGCGGACTGACATGGAAATGTCACCGTGGCCGGTAATAAAAATAATGGGAATGGGAATCTCGGCGTCCGCCAGCTTGCGCTGGAAATCGAGCCCGCTGATGCCTGGCAACCTGATATCGAGTATCAGACAACTCGGAACCTCCGGGCGTTTCGTTTGCAAAAACTCCTGCGCCGAGCCGAATAGTTCAACATACAGGCCCACCGAGCGGATCAAACTCCTGAGCGCATTGCGGACCGATGCATCGTCATCGACCACGAACACTATGGATCGCGGTTCCGTCATGCGTTGCGCTCCTTGGGCAGGAGCAATCGAAAGATTGCTCCGTGTTCAGGCCCCGGAGTAAACCACAACTGCCCGCCATGCGCTTCCACAATAGAACGGCTGATCGATAATCCCATTCCAATCCCCTGAGGTTTGGTGGTAAAAAATGGTTCGAAGATTCGGCCGCTATGCTCGGGATCGAGTCCTTTTCCAGAATCTTGAACTTGGATCAGCTGGCCATCTGGGTGCTTCGCCGACTTGATGAACAGCTCCCGCGGGCGCTCGGTGATCGTACTCATCGCCTCAATGGCATTCAGGACCAAGTTCAGTATGACCTGCTGTATCTGGACGCGATCACCGAGCACAGGCGGAGCATCGGCAGCCAGTTCAGTCTTCACGGTAACCCCGGCTCTTAAAAGGTCGCCCTCAGCGAGAAGCAGAGCTTCCCGGATCGCCTCATTCCCATCCAGTGCCCGCAGTTGAGGCTGCGCCTTTTGGAACAGCGCACGAATCCTCGCGATCACGCCGCTGGCACGATTGGCTTCCTGGATGGCCCTGCTCGCGGCTTCCCGCGCCTCGTCCAGGCTTGGCGGCTGCATGGCGAGCCAGCGCAGGGAAGCGCTCGCATTCGTGGCTACCGCCGCCAGGGGTTGATTGATCTCATGTGCGATCGAGGCGGTCAACTCACTCTGGGCAGCAATCCGAGTCAAACGGGCCAACTCGGCTTGCGACTCCCGCACTCTCTCGTCCGCCCGTATCCGCTCGGTCACGTCGATACACGAGCCAATGAAACCGGCAAAAGACCCATCGGGATTAGATCGTGGCACCCCAATGTCGGAGACCCATCGAAATTCGCCGTCGTGCCGTTGGAGGCGATACTCCATCTGGAATCTCTCTCGGCGATCAAAGAACTGCATGTACGTACCCATGCATCTTCCTAAATCCTCAGGATGCACCGCCTCTGCCCAGCCATGGCCAAGCTCCTGCTCAATGGATCGCCCGGTAAAGTCCAGCCAGGGCTTGTTGAAGTACGTACAGAGCTTGTCCGTCCCTGACATCCAGATCATCACCGGAGCGCTATCGGCCACTAGCCGGAAGCGTGCCTCGCTCTCGCGTAGTTCTGCCTCCGCGCGCTTCCGCTCGGTAATGTCGGTGATCATGCCGACAACCCGAAGCAGCCTGCCTTGCGTGTCGAAGCGCGCTCGACTGTTCCTTTCCACCCAGATCACGGTACCATCGGGACGGATCATGCGGTAATCGATTCGAAGGTCGGGCTTTTCAGCCGTAAGCTTCACTAGCGACGCCTTAACTCTTTCCTCGTCCCCGGGGTGAATGACAGCCATTGCTTGCCCGCCAGTCGGGGGAGTGGCGCCGTCAATTCCCAGAATCCGGGAGGCCTCCGCTGACCGAGTGATCGTATCGGTACCGGCATCCCATTCGTAGGCGAACATCCTTCCCGCCTGCCCCGCCAGGCGAAACCGTTCTTCGCTTTTGCGCAGCGCCTCTTCAGTGTGTTTGCGCTCAGAAATATCGCGGGCCACGGACACCCTGTAGTTTCGGTCAAACTGCACCTCCCTGAGGCTGATTTCCACCGGGAACGTCGATCCATCCTTCCTTTTGTGAACGCCTTCGAAAATAGTCGACCCCGAGTCCCGCAACTCGCCCGTCACTTTTGCCACCACGGATTCGTCCACAGAAGGATCAATGTCGAAAACACTCAAGGACAGAAGTTCCTCTCGCGAGTAACCCAGGTCTATGCAGGCTTTCTCGTTGGCATCGATGATGCGAAGCGTTTCCGGATCGATCACCTCAATGGCATCGTTCGATTGGTCAATCAACATGCGGAACAGCCGCAACGATTGTTCGGTCCTCTCGCGCTCGGCAATTTCCTTTCTCAGCGCTTGATTGACGGCATCAAGCTTTCCAGTCCGCTCCGCGACGCCTCCCTCGAGACGTTCGCTAATTCGGCGGGCTTCCGCCGTCGCCCGTCGATCCTCCGATGATGTCACGATGGCTGCGCCGATCACGAGAAGGGTAATCATCGCAACCCCAGCGTTGGCGAGCGGGGAGATGCTCACCGAGTGGGACAGGTTTGGGACAACGGGCAAAGCTATGAAAGTTGCAGACGCCATGCCGGTGTAATGCATCACGGAAATGGCGGCGCCCATCACCAGGGCACTGGCAATCCTTCGCCAAGGCCTCTCCCGGGTCTCGCGCACACCAAACGCGAGTATCAACGCCACGAGAGAAAATACTATCGCGATCACAACCGACAGGATCACAATGCGAAGATCGTACCGGCACACGGCGGCCAGTCTCATCGCGGCCTTGTCGATGTAATGCGAGCCCGCTATGCCGCTGCCCATGATCAGGCCGCCCGCCCAAAACCGTACCGGGCCCATGCTTTGCCGGCTCACTATATAGAGGGCGGTCCCCGAGGCAAACCCAGCGACCACGAACGATGCCAGGACGTCCGGCCAGTAATAGGCGACCGGCACCGGTAATCGGAGGGCCAGCAATCCCTTGAAATGCATTTCCCAGATGCCGATACCCATCGCAATGGCGCCACCGGCCAGCCACCGCGCCCGGCCGCTTGCGGCGGTCAAACGCCCGGCAAGATCGAGTGCGGCATAGGAACCGGCGACGGCGATCAATATCGAGCGCGCCACCTCGCCATAGTCGTAGGAGCCCGAAAAAGCTGCGTTCCCAGAGATCGTCACGGAGGATCTCCTTGCCGGTTTGGGGAAGACCGTAAATTCAGCAGCTAGACTGTCCGATAGTAGATTGTCCGATACATGACCCGGCCCAATTGAAGAAACTGTCAACAGATTCTTACTCCGACACCCCGCTATATGCAAGCTGCTTCATAGGCGGGTCCGCGATTGTAGCGCCGCCGTCCCGGCGGCTGTCCGGCGGGCGTCCCGCCCGCCGAGCCGCGGGCAAGGTTGCCGGCGTCTTTCGCTGAATTACACACTACCCATAGGCGCACATCAGCAATTTCCCATTCTTCAACGAAGCAGGTGAAAATCGTTGCTCGACTCTTAAAGCTCGACTCACAAAGAAGAATGGGGATGGTATGTGCGTCCCCTTCTATTGCCATTGTCGCGAATCTCCTTTTACGAAAACCGAACGGATAGTTGCGCGGCCACGCCCGCCTCGTGCACTCACGATGTTCGTCTGGATTGATTCGGACGGAACTGCACAGCAATCATGCGGGCTTTTCTGTTCCAGAATCAGGAATCCAGTTAGAAGCTCGTCTTCGATGCACCACCCGAACCGGTGATAAGATATCTTGCCAAGGACATCAGTCGTGCTAATCAATGGCGGACAGAGGCTGCGGGTGCTGAGAGAAGCCCTCGGGTATCGCATGAGGGACGTGGAACTCGCCAGTCAGCAGATCGCCCGCAGGTTTGAGAATGAGGAGTTCGCAATTCCACCCAGCCGCCTGTCCGATATCGAAACCAAAGGCATAATCCCCAGCATTTTCCGCCTTTATTCGTTCGCGGCCATCTACCGGCGCGAATTTCGCGAGTTACTGTCCTTCTATGGCCTCGAACTGGATGGCATCTCAGCCGACATTAGCTCGGGGCATCCCCAGAAGTCTCACGTGTCCGAGGCTTTGAGCAATGTAACTGAGGTGCGCATCCCGACCCGGCTCGATCCCGGATTCTCCCTGGAGAAAACTACTGATTTGAGACGTGTAATCGAGCAATGGGGCGCTGTGCCCATGGCCTATCTTGAGTTGCTTTCCGACGACCGTTACACCTATGGGTATATTGGGGCGGAAGATTTCACCATGTATCCCATTCTTCCGCCAGGTAGTTTCGTGCAGGTGGACGAAACCAGGAACAAGGTAGGGGAAGGAGTATGGCGCTCAGAGTTCGAACGCCCTATTTATTTTGTGGAAATGCGCGAAGGATTTACCTGTTGCTGGTGCTCCATCAAGCGTGACTCCATCGTCTTGCAGCCTCATCCGCTTTCTCCCGTTTCGGTACGAGTTCTTCGATACCCGCAGGAGGCCGAGGTGCTCGGTCAGGTTATCGGGGTTGCGATGCGCTTGGGGGATTGGCATCATTCCGACTTTCAACCAATGCCCAAAGTGCGCTCAACACTGACGCGAGATGTGCCCGGGCCGCTGGGGAAAGATGCGTAGGCGAGGATCGTTCCAGCAAAACCAGAAACTCCCTTTCCGTGAGATGCTCGTTCGATGATGACGCAATCGCTTCTTTCAGCAGCAACTCCAAAGGTTTCTTCAGAACATCTGAAAGCAATATCCGATGCGACGCGCTGATTGCGCATTGTGCGGCATCGTCGCCATACACCTTCGCCAAACCCCAGTGTTCATACTTTCCCTTCCCGTCGTGCAATCTGCCAACGTAGGAAAGCCTGCCCAACAGTCCCGGGACAGCGCCTAGGGTATTTGTTTCAAAGTCCTCGCGAGCGGATTTCAGTCTCATCGAATTTACGATTTCCGAAAAGACATCAGAAATGAACTAACTGCAGAAAACCTCGCTGCCAGAGGCAATTTAACACGGTGCGAACTCTTTCGCAAAGGAGAAACACCGTGGATCCTTGGCCCTGGTAACATCTCGACTCTTGAAGTGTAACTCCCCGTCACTTTGTAAGAAGTCGGTATGTCAGTAGCATAGCCTTCCAAGCCTGGACGCCGCGATCCATGCCTTGGGAGCGGTGCAGCATCTTGGTCCGTGTCTATCCTGTCCCAAAACGGGAAAGATTCGCGGCGGGATTCTCAGGTTGAAAAGGGAGCAATGTCAGGGCTATAGTGCTCTGCGATGCTCTTTTGGCAAAAGGCGCTGTTCTATTTCCTGTGGATCTCGCCGCGCCTGCTTCTCGGCGTGCTTGCGGTCATTCTTTACAAGCGCCGCTTGTATCGGGAATTTCCTTGCTTTTTCGCTTATGTGCTTTACGAAATTGCCAGGTTCATTCCGTTGTTCACTTTGTATTTTATCCAGGGAGTGACTGGGAAGCAGTATGCCTATGTTTTTTCCGTCACGCTGGTCCTTAGCTTGGCGCTGCGTTTCGGAGTGATCGACGAAGTTTCTAGAGATTTGTTTCGTGAATCCCGGTTCCTGAAGGTGGCTGCCCGGCGATTGCTGCAGTGCGTGACCGGCTTGCTGCTCGTAATTAGTATTGTGCTTGCTGTATATTCGCCCGGAAATAACACGGTTAGATGGCAGACCGGCATATCGGTCATTAACCGCGGAGCGGCTATGGTTCAATGTGGCTTACTGCTTTCCTTGTTGCTGTTTTCCTACTTCTTGGGCCTGACCTGGCGTCGCCCTGCAATCGGGATCACGCTCGGCCTGGGAATACTGACAAGCATCGATCTTGCCACTTCCGCCTTGCGCGCGGAATTCACGAGCGCGGCGACCAGGGAACTACTGAATTTGATGGTAACCGGTTCGGCCCTGGCTTGTGTTTCGATCTGGATCGGGTATTTGCTGGTGCCCGAACCTAATCCTGCGCCCGTAACGGTTGTTTCTAGTGATGAGGTGGAGACTTGGAACAAGGAGCTTCAACGCTTGGCCAGGCACTGATTGGTCAGGGAATGATTGGACAGGCGTCGATTACCGCCTGGATTCTAGTCACCGTTGCGTTCTTCGCACTGGGAATCCTGGTGTATGTTGCCCTGCGCAACCGCAGCCGCCGGATTGATGTGGAAAAAGCTGTTCAGGCGTTCCGGTCTCTCGATATTGAGGCCTTCAAGAATCTGGTCGATTCGAACGAGGAGGCATTTCTGCGCGATAATCTATCGCCCAGAAAGTTCCGCGAGATCAAGCGGCAACGCACATGGGCCGCATTTCTCTATGCCTGGGAAACCGGCACGGCCGCGACCGCGCTGGCCCGGGTCGGTCAAGCCGCACAACGGAGTGGCGACCCAGAGACCGCAGCGTCCGGTGTGCAGCTTGCTGACAATGCTTTTCGGCTCCGATTGCAAACCATGAGGGCTTGCCTGCACCTGCTGGGCGGAATCCTCTGGCCTGCCCGGCCGAGCCAACCGTCTCCCGCTATGTTAGATCATTATGAGCGGGCAGCCGAAACCCTGGTTCGACTCGGCAGATTTGCCTGCGAAGCGAACGGATTGGGGCGTTCCAAGAACGTGCCTGGCCTGTAGAGACGGGGCTTGCCCCCTCTGCCCTGGGCCGATGCAAGAGTCAATCTCGCCCCCTTAATGTAAGCTTGCTTCAATGGCGCGCGGATGGGAAAGTAAGTCCGTCGAGCAACAGCAAGAGGAACGGTCATCGCCTGCGCCGGAATCCCACTCGCCGCTCTCGCCTGAACAGCAGCAACGCAACCGGAAACGCGAGGGCCTGCTTCTTTCTCGCGGACGTCTGACCCAACAACTACAGGCAGCCAGCAATCCTCGGCGCCGCCACATGCTGGAACAATCCATAGCGGAACTGGACCGTCAACTATCACTCCTTGAACAGGTTACGGACTCGACGTCACCAAAGTGAGCGCCCCGCCCGCATCGTCCCTATAAACGAAAACCGCGGTCCAGTCCGCTGCCCCCTGACGTATAATCGATGAGTCGATGAAAGCCTACGTTTACGTGTCGCTGAAGAAGAGCGTTCTGGATCCGCAGGGTAAGACCATCCACGGCGCCCTCTCGAAGATCGGTTACAAGAGTTTGCACGATGTACGGCAAGGGAAGTATTTCGAAATTACTCTCGACGGCGGTATGTCAAAGGATGAAGCGCAAACGGAAGTAGAGCGGATCGCGCGTGAAGTTCTGACGAATCCGGTGATTGAAGAGTTTCGTTTCTCCCTGGAAGACTAGCGAATCGGGTTAAACTTGAAAATTCGTCGGACTCGGTTTTGAAAGGGCGCGGCTTCAGCCGCGCCGGATTCGTATCAGGGCATCGCTTTAGCGATGCCGATGTTCTAGCAGGTCCCCCGCCGAGAGATCATCAAGGAGCCAGGTCACCAATGTGCGGCATCGTCGGATATGTAGGTAAAAAAGACGTCGTCCCCGTCATTATTGAGGGGCTAAGGAAGCTTGAGTATCGCGGCTACGACTCGGCGGGAATCGCGGTAGCCGGAAACGGCGCGGGCCTGCAAGTCCGCCGCGCCGAAGGCAAACTGCGCAATCTGGAAGAAGTAATCCGCCTCAAGCCGCTCGACGGCACTTACGGCATCGGACACACTCGCTGGGCCACGCATGGCCGCCCCACCGAAGAAAATGCCCATCCCCATCGCGACTGCACCGGCAAGATCGTGGTCGTGCACAACGGAATCGTCGAAAACTATCTTTCACTAAAGAAGAAATTAATCGCCGAAGGGCACAAATTCACCACCGAAACCGACACGGAAATCATCGCGCACCTGATCGAGAAGCACTATTTGCACACAGAAAACGGGCATCGTCCCTCGCTCGAAGAAGCGGTCCGCAAAGCGGTCAAGGAACTTACCGGCGTGTTCGCCTTGGTGGTGGTTGCCGCCGACGAACCCAACAAGATCGTCGCCGCGCGCAACGGCCCCCCCGTCGTCATTGGCCTCGGCAAGGACGAATACTTCGTCGCCAGCGACGTGCCCGCGCTCCTCGATCACACCCGCGATCTTTTCTTTCTGGCCGATGGCGATCTCGCCGTACTTACCCAGGGCGGAGTGAAGGTCACCGATTTCGACGGCCATCCGATGGAGCGCAAAGCGCAGCGCATCACCTGGGATCCGATCATGGCGGAGAAGGGCGGCTTCAAGCACTTCATGCTCAAGGAAATCTATGAGCAGCCGCGCACCGTCCGCGACACCACGCTCGGCCGCGTCTCTCAGGATACCGGCGCCATCTTCCTCGACGAAATGCAGGTCAGCGAAGCCGAATTCAAGGCGCTGAAGAAAATCAACATAGCTGCCTGCGGCACCAGTTGGCATGCCGGACTGGCCGGCAAGTTCATGATCGAAAACCTGGCCCGCGTTCCGGTCGAGGTCGATTACGCCAGCGAATGGCGTTATCGCGATCCGATTCTAGGCCCGGACACGATGACGCTGCTAATTTCGCAGTCCGGTGAAACCGCCGACACCATTGCCGCCCAGCGTGAGGCCAAAACCAAGGGTTCGAAGACGCTGGCCATCTGCAACGTGGTCGGCTCCATGATTACGCGGGAGGCGGTAGGGACCGTCTACACCCACGCCGGCCCTGAAATTGGCGTGGCCTCGACCAAGGCATTCACCGGACAATTGACCGCTCTTTATTTATTCGCCTTGTATCTGGCGCAGGTGCGCGGCACCATGACTCCCGAACAGGCGAAAGCCGCAGTGCAGGAATTGACCCACATCCCCGGCAAGCTGGAACAGATCCTCACTCATGACGAAGCGTGCGACGAACTGGCGAAGACTTATGTGCGAGCGCAGGATTTCCTTTTCTTAGGACGCGGCATCCACTATCCCATCGCGCTCGAAGGCGCGCTCAAGCTAAAGGAAATTTCCTATATCCACGCCGAAGGCTATCCGGCGGGTGAGATGAAGCACGGTCCCAATGCGCTGATCGACGAAAATCTTCCCGTAGTCATCATAGCCACGCGTGACGAAACCAGCCCGCAGTCAATGGTCCGCTACGAAAAAACAATGTCAAACCTGAAAGAAGTAAAAGCGCGTTCCGGCATAGTCATCGCCCTCGCCACCACCGGCGACAAGGAAATCTCCGAAGAAGCCGATCACGTCCTCTTCGTTCCACCCGCGCCCGATGAGCTTTCGGCAATTCTAGAGATCGTCCCGCTGCAACTGCTCGCCTATCACATCGCAGTACGCCGCGGATGCGACGTCGACCAACCGCGCAATCTGGCGAAATCCGTAACCGTTGAGTAGGAAGATCGCAATGCGGTCGTGATCCTCGTCCATTCTCGCGGAGCGAGGCGTTGTCGAATCGAGTTAGGCACCTTCTCTCGAAGCTATGAAATTAGCGCTATTTGAATATCATGAATTCCTTAACCGTACAGAACTTTTCTCTTGACAAACTAGCACTAAGTGATATTGTGCGCGTACCCGGGAAAGTGGCTGGGCAACAGTCGGACCCCTTAGTCGGACCCCTTAGTCGGACCCCTTAGTCGGACCCCTTAGTCGGACCCCTTAGTCGGACCCCTTAGTCGGACCCCTTAGTCGGACCCTAAGGAATGTTGCCGTGGCTACCACCTCCGGCCACGATTAACCCAAGACTGGAGGATACAATGCTGAATTGGCGAAGCTTGCTGAGACTAACGGCGTTAGTCATTATGTCGGTGGCTGCTGCAGGGGCCCAATGCGGCGACCAATTCGTTCAGGTTAAGACCATGTGTAATGATGATGTCTGCTATGTGCCGGAATGCCAAGGCACCACCTACGATGTCTGCCAGGATGCCACCGGTCCAGATAAGATGTGTGGCGACTGTGATTTCTTCCAGGCGGGCATCTGCACTCCCCCCGGCCCCGCACGCCGCGGCATCCAATCCTTATTCTCAGATCCCGAAGAGAAGGCCCTCGCCCCCGCTGCACTTCGCTCGGGTTGTCCGTTGCGGGGTCGAATCCTTGAGGAATGGATCGACGAGAGTAAAAGACGATCCTATTTGGCGCAGAGTTCGCAGCGGTCGGGGTCGCCTCGATGATTGGCCGGGCATTATCCGGGGTCTTCCTGGTGCTCTTTTCGGCCAGTCACAAGCGTGGAGAGGTTACGCGGTTGCCTCCCCAGCGCGTCCTTAACGTCTCTGGATCCACCAAGCTGGACGTTCCGTTTTTCGCCGCGTTCGGCGAGCCCAGGTCTGACGACAGCGGAGACCTCTACTTCCACGCCGCCACCCAAAGCTACAATAACAGCACACTGATCGGAATTTCTCGGAAAGACGCCCAACCAAAGTTCCTCGTAGTTCCCGACGAGTTTGCAAAGAAGACCTCATTTGAGAGCTTCTTTGTGACTCCCTCAGGCAATGTGTACCTCATCGCGGAAACACGCGAGCAGTCCAGGATGGTGTTTGAATTCGACCACGACGGTCAACTCGCTCGCCACACCATACTGGACTCGCCTCCCGAAGTATCAATCAAGACCGTAGCCGTCTTCGAGGATGGAAATTTCTTGGTTTGCGGGTATCACGGGAATGAAGCAGCCCCAACCCTTCGGGGTCGCCCCTTCGTCGGGATTTTTGATTCCTCCGGCGCGCTAATCCGTGAACTTAGCTACTCTCAAATCGCACCCAACGCTAATCTCGGCCAATCGGCGACGACGGCGAAACCGGCAGAGCTTTGGAGTTCCCTGGGAGACGACGGCAACCTCTACCTTCTTGCGGCGAACCAGATTTTGGTAATTGGCGAATCGGGCGGGATTCTACGCAGAATTAAGTTCCCGAAACCTGAGAAAGAATCCTCGGCTGTGAGGCTGGAGGTCTCAGGGGGCTTGGGCGCGGTCTGGCTGGAAGACGATACCGGCCCCCACCAAACCATCCGCTTGCAGTTGGAGGTTATAGACCTCAGCAAGGGTAAAGCGACGGTTCTATACTCGCCTTCCGAGGAGTTAGGCAATAACGCTGTGTCTTTTTCCAGGACGGAGGGATTTGTTTTCATGCGCCACCAGGACGGCAAAATCGTCCTGCTCACCGCGGCGCTGACGTGAATTGATACGTTCCACTCGCGCCGGATGAACAATCATCGATTCTGGAGATCGTCCCGCGGCAACTCCTCGCCTATCACATCGCCGTCCGCCCCGGCTGCGATGTCGACCAACCCAGAACCTAGCCAAATCAGTAACAGTTGAATTGCTGGATCGTACGGAGTTGTTCGTAGCAATGTCATCCTGAGCGAAGCGAGAACTTCACGAAGTGAAGTTCACCGCGCAGTCAAAGGACCCCTACAATCCCTACTGGACCCTGCAAAGTTATTCATTCCGCCGCCCGTTTCCGGTACGATTTCCAGCGGATGAGCCCCGCCCGCAAACGGCATCACCAAATCGTCCTCACCACTTTCGCCCGCCGAATCTCTCGGTCGGCCGTGACCAGGCTCATCCCCTCCACCAGCGCCGTCGCCCCAATCACCCGGTCCGCAGGATCTTTCGGATAACCGCCCGGCAACGTCAACGTGCGCGCACAGGCGCGCGCGCTGATCGGCAGCACTACGAAGCGCTCTTCTATGTCCTTCAAGAAAGACTCCAGACTCACGGTGAGCGAGACTCGCCCGTTGAGGTTAGCCGTCGCAATCTCCAGCAGAGTTATCCCGCAAATAGCCAAGCCGCCCCCGTTCCGGCGGGCATCATCGATCGCGGCGTGCGCCGCCTTCGACAACCGAGCCGGATCAGACAGCAGCCAAAGGACGACGTGCGTGTCCAGCAGAATCAATAGAGGTCTCCCCACTCCTCGGGAGTGAGTATCGGCCCCACAATGTCGCCGTGAATTTTCACCTTCCCTTTGTGAAAGCCAAAAATATCATCCTTCTCCGCGTCTGCCGGAACCAGCTTCACCACCGGTTTGCCCCGTTTCGTGATCACAATCGCTTCGCGCTTCGCTTGCACCTCGTCCATCACCGCCAGGCAACGTGCCTTAAAGGAACCCGCAGCCATCGTTTTCAATTGACAAACCTCATTATGCTCATAGTCATTATACCATGGTCATAACGTAAATCGCTCCAAGGTTTTATCCGTCTCTGTCATTCGTCATGCGGTTGGCTCCATGCCTCCCGCTTACGGTAAATCCAGCAAGGTTTTGCGTAAGACGAGATGTTGGTTCTGCAGGAAATCATCCACCATCGGCGTCCAGAGCGAGGTTCCAGCCAAAGAAAATAATGCATGGCCGTCGGTGCCGAATGGATTGGCTCGGACAAACTGCACCTTGCCCCCCGCTGCGGTAAAGGCCTGGTAGAAATTCGCTGCCAGCTGAGGAGAAAAGAAATGATCGTTCTGTGCATAAACCCAAAGCATGGGCACGCGTGATTTTTTTCCAAAGTCGTGGAATGCATCGATCAGATCGCTCGTGTTGCACACTTGATCGGGACCAGGCGAACCGCGTCCCCCGGCGAAGCTGATCCCGGCGACCAGGCCGGGCGGTGGGTCCGCGGTTAAGGCAACGGTGGCAAATCCTCCCGCCGATCGCCCAACACTAATGATCCGGGCAGGGTCAACTTCAGGAAGCTCGGAAAGATACTGGATCGCGGCACGCAAGTCTTTGGCTGACTCCACGCCCGACCTGTAAAAATTCGGCTTCCGGCTACAGGCGCGGGCATCCTCCGCGAAGTCGCCTCCCGAGTCTCCATAGCCGCGGCGCATAATCACCACCGTGGTCCAACCGCGACGCGCAAACTCTCGCGCCTGCGGCAACATATCGGCCGGCGTCATCTTTCTACGATTCCCTCCTTCTCTGGGAGCGCCGTGATTGATCAGCGCGAGCGGATAGGTCCCGGCTCATTGGGGCGAACCATCAGGGCTTCGAGCCCTTTCTTTCCAGCTCCGGGTGCGGGAATGCGCAGTTCTTGTTCGACAAGATTCTGTGCGCTGAGAGTGAGAGCGAGCGCCTGTATGAGAAAGTGGATAAGAAAAAGGCGCACGCACAGCGTCATCGTCAGCCGGCGATGATCAACCACCAGAGCCTCCTCTAATCCAATGCGCGCGTCGGCCTGTTATTTCGGCATGACCGCAAAGTTCTCCTTCGGCATGGCGTCCAGCGTGGCCTTATCGATGCCGAGGTGGGCGATCACAAGCTCCGGTGGTGTATGGGTTAGCCATTCCGAGAGAGCCAGATCCTGATAGAAGCTGCTCTTGAACATCTCCAGAAATTTCAGGTCGCTGTCACCCGTGTTCTGTATGTAATGCGGCAGCGTCTTCTGGATATAGCCCACATCTCCAGCCTGAAAATCCATGGTGCGCGCGCGGCCTCCCGTAGCGAACACGGTCATTCTTCCTGCGCCGCTGATGTAGTACTGCCATTCGTCGGCATTGGGATGCCAGTGCAGTTCGCGTATGCCGCCTGGATGGACAGTGACAATCGCCGCCGCAATTGTCGTAGACACTTTAAACTTGCTCGAATCAACGATGCGCACCTCGCCTCCCTTGGTGCGTTTGGTGACCGGCATCTGCGATGTTCGAAAAGCGAAATTCTGCGACGATAAGCCCAGCGCGCCGGAAGATATCCTGCGATCTTCCGACAACGGGCCCGGAACCGCAGCCTGGAAAATGAACTTCTCACGCCCCACCATTTTTTCCATCGCCTGTTGACTCACGCCAAAATTTGCCGCCAGCACGTCGTGCGGAGTGTGCGCCATCCAGTCGGTGAGCAGCACGGTTTCATATTCCGAGAAGTTGCCATCGTCAAACACCAGCAAAAATTCACAGCCATCGGGGTTCAGACCCTGAATGGAATGCGGAATTCCCGTGGGAAAATACCAGAGATCGCCCTCGGTGATGTCGCTGACAAAGCTCTTGCCCTCCGCATCAAGCCCAGTAATGCGCGCGTTTCCGTAGAGCATAAAAGCCCACTCGGCCGCCGCGTGCCAGTGCAATTCTCTAACCCCTCCAGCCGTCAATCTCATGTCCACGCCGGCAATCGACTTCGAAACAGCCAGCTCGCGGATCGTGACCTCGCGCGACCATCCCCCCTCCTGCATGCGTTTGTGAGACAACCCGAAGGGATACTTGAACGTCTGCACACCGCCCGCATCGGTGGGAGGCGGAAGAAATGAATCCGGATTTTGCCCATCAATTGCCGGATTGCCCGGCCCCGGCGCACTGACGCTTCGGTCGTCTTTCGTGGGATACGGTTTCTTATCTTCTTTCGCCGCGTGGGGTTGTTGGCCGGCCTGGCCCGCTGCATCCGCCGCCGAAAGCATTCCCGCAGCAGCGAGCGCTGCAGATCCCATTCCCAGAAAACCACGCCGTGAAACCGCGTCTTTTGCCGCTTCGTCGCTCATAGAGTTTCCACCTTTCGGAACGCCAGTGAATGAAACCTTAGAATCCGGTTTGCTGTTTCCGGAAAACGATAAGGCACGATCCGAACACTGTCAATCCTCAGTCGAAAGTGCGTCGGCTCGCGGAGAAGAGGAGAAAAAGAAACGCCAGCGTCCCATCCCCTGCCCTCATCATCTAATTAGACTGATGGCTCCATTCAAGACCTTCGATGCGCAAGTGCTGCAATCCGTTGCGCTCTCCGAGTTCACAAAACACATCGAACTCGAAGTAAGCGGCGTTCCCCGATTCGGCTTTGTTCCCGGGCAATGGCTCTCGGTGAAGGCCAATACCCCCGAAGGCGGGGAGATCACGCGCGCCTATTCGATCGCCTCGCCTCCGTCCGGAAACGGTCACGTCGCCTTCTGCCTCAATCGTGTGCAGGATGGATTCATGTCCAACTATCTCTGCAATCTCGACGAAGGCACGAAGATCACATTTCAGGGACCATTCGGCGATTTCATAATGCGCCCCCCCCTGCGCGATACCGTGTTCATCGCCACCGGAACCGGGATCGCCCCGTTCCGCTCCATGCTGCATTGGCTGCTGGCCCCGGATGACCTGGCAAAGTCCGATCGCCATCAGGGACGCGAGTTCTGGCTGCTCTTCGGCTCGCGCCGCGAGCAGGACATTTATTACCGCGAAGAGTTCCAGCAACTCGCCGCCAAACATGACAACTTTCATTTTCTTCCAACGCTCAGCCGCGCCGGTGATCGCTGGAAAGGCCTGCGGGGATACGTGCAGCAGCATCTCGGAGAAATTGTGGGAATGCGCACCGACATGCACGCCTACATCTGCGGCCTCGACAGGATGGTCACCGCGAACCGCGAGTTGCTGAAGAATTTGGGTTGGGATCGAACCTCGATCCGATACGAAAAATACAACTGACCTCGTAGAATGGTTCCCCGGTCGAAGTAGTACTTGCTTTTGGGTGGCGCAGCGCTTCAGCGCTGCGGTTAGCGCACTAATTGAATGCGCCTTTAGGCGCTGAGGTAGAGCCTCCATGTACCTAGCCGATGACAAGCGTTACGACTCCATGCAATATCGCCGCTCCGGCCGCAGCGGCATCAAGCTTCCCGCCGTCTCGCTCGGACTCTGGCACAACTTCGGCGGCGTAGACAACTTCGAAAACTCCCGCGCCATGCTGCGCCGCGCCTTCGACCTCGGCATCACCCATTTCGATCTCGCCAATAACTACGGCCCCCCCTACGGATCGGCGGAAGAAACCTTCGGACAGATCCTGAAAAAAGATTTCCTCCCCTACCGCGACGAGCTGATCATTTCGACCAAGGCCGGTTGGGATATGTGGCCCGGCCCCTACGGGAATCTGGGCTCGCGCAAGAATCTGCTGGCCAGCCTCGATCAAAGCCTGAAACGCATGGGTCTTGCTTATGTCGACATCTTCTATCATCACCGTCCCGATCCCGACACGCCGATGGAAGAGTCGCTCGGCGCGCTCGACACCGCAGTTCGCTCAGGCCGCGCGCTCTACGCGGGCATCTCCGCTTACAACGCCAAGCAGACCGCCGAGGCGATAAAGATTCTGCGCGATCTCGGAACGCCCTGCCTGATCCATCAGCCGAAATACTCGATGTTCGTACGCGATCCCGAACAGGGACTACTCGACGTGCTGGAGAAAGAAGGTGTGGGAGCAATCGTCTTCAGCCCGCTGGCGCAGGGATTGCTATCGGATCGCTATCTGCACGGAATTCCCAGCGACTCGCGCGCCGCGCGCGATTTCTTTTTAAAAAAGAAAGATATCGGCGAAGATAAGCTAGCCAGGATTCGCGCGCTGAACGAAATCGCTAAGCAGCGAGGACAAACGCTGGCCGAGATGGCGGTGGCGTGGGTGCTGCGCGATCCGCGCGTCACCAGCGCCCTGGTAGGAACAAGCAAAGTCTCGCAGGTGGACGACAACGTAGCCGCCCTCAAGAACCTGAAATTCTCAGCTGAGGAATTGGCTAAAATTGACGGCGTTCTTGCCGGCAAGCAAGCGGCATGAAGGGTCGCGACTCAGGATGAAGGCGCCTGCGGGAAATGAGAATGTCATTCGCTGCTCTTGGGCAACGAACCAGCTGTCCATTCTCTATCACGACCGCGAATGGGGCGTCCCGCAACACGCCGACCGTGTGCTCTTCGAATTCCTCATCCTGGAAGGCGCGCAAGCCGGCCTCAGTTGGGACACGATTCTACGGAAGCGTGAAAACTACCGGGCCGCCTTTGATGGATTTGATGCGAAGAAAATCGCCCGCTACGACCGCCGCAAGACCGGCCGGTTGCTCCGGGATGAGGGGATTATCCGCAATCGGCTTAAGATCGCCTCCGCGGTAAGGAACGCCCAGGCATTTCTGGCGGTCCAAAAGGAGTTCGGCGCATTCGATCGCTACATCTGGCAATTCGTAGGCGGCAAACCGCTGGTCAACGCCAGGCGCTTAGGAAAGAAAATCCCGGCGCGCACCGCTCATTCGGACGCGATGAGCAAGGATCTGAAAAAACGCGGCTTCAACTTCGTCGGCTCAACCATTTGCTACGCCTTCATGCAGGCCACCGGCATGGTGAACGATCACGCCGTCGAGTGTTTCCGTTATGCGCGGCTGTCTGCACAGTGACCAAGGTACTCTATTAAAGGCGCAGGACTTGCAGGCACAAGTCGTTGACAAGCGATTCCGCGCTGGGCTATCCTATAACTCTTTGGAAGTCCTGCGGCTGCCCGCCTGGAACACACCTAGCGCGCGTTCTGCGTGGATAGATTTTTAATCAGGGCACTCAGCGGTCTTCATCGTTATAGCGTTCTTTAATTTTCTGGGAGATTTCCGATGTCAACCTATTTCCCCAAAGAGGGAGATATTGCGCGTAAGTGGTTTGTGGTGGATGCGAGCGGGCTTCCGCTCGGACGCCTGGCCTCGCGCGTGGCTCGCATTCTGATGGGTAAAGAGAATCCCAAATACACACCCTTTATCGATACCGGCGATCACGTGGTCATTATTAATGCCGAGAAGATCAAGATCACCGGCATGAAGGCCGATCAGAAGGTCTATCACCGCTATACAGGTTATCCCGGCGGCTTGCGCTCGGAAGAGATGAAGAAGCGCATGGTCCGCAAGCCGGAGCTGGTGATTGAAGACGCCATATCAAGGATGCTTCCCAAGAACAAACTGGGCAAGCAGATGTTTACGAAATTGAAAGTTTATCGCGGCGACAAACATCCGCACGAGGCGCAGAAGCCGGAAGTAAGGGCGTTTGCCGTAGGGCAAGGTTTCAAGGCTTAGGCCTTCAGGAATACTGGCAAGCAAAATTTTGAAAGGTGAGAGGCACCCCGATTAGCTGAAGGCCGACGGCTGAATGCTGACCTTGAGTGCTGAGGGCTTAAATGGCAGAACTGGTGCAATATTACGGAACCGGACGCCGCAAGACGGCGATCGCGCGTGTTTTTCTTCGTCCCGGCAGCGGCGACTTCAAAGTCAACGGCAAAGCATTCGACGAATACTTTGTGACGCCCTCGCAGCGCATCGCCGCGAAACGAGCACTGGTCTCGACCGACACTGCGGCTACGTTCAATGTCCTGGCCAACGTGTGCGGCGGCGGAGTCGCCGGACAAGCCGACGCGGTTCGCCTCGGCATTACGCGCGCTCTTATGCTGTTTAACGCTGAACTGCGCGCCAAGCTCAAATCCGAAGGTATGGTGACGCGCGATCCACGCGCCAAAGAACGCAAGAAGTACGGACAAAAGGGAGCAAGAAAGCGCTTCCAGTTCAGCAAACGTTAAGTTTTGGCTGTAGGTTTTACTGACAGCTGAGAGCTGAAGCCTGACAGCTGTTTCAAAAATTCATCCCCCCACCTCCCCCCGAGATGGGGTGGACGGGAATGGCAATCCGGGGCCGGTTCGTGTCCGGATGTAGACCAACTGAGGAGGTTGATTGGCAAACATTACGATGAAGGAGTTGCTCGAAGCAGGCGTTCACTTCGGGCATCAGACCAAGCGGTGGAACCCGAAGATGAAGGAGTACATCTTTGGTGAGCGCAATGGTATCTACATTATCGATCTGCAAAAGACGCTGAAGATGTTCAAAGAGGCGTCGAAATTTGTGCAGGACCTGGCCGCCGAGGGCAGAATCATCCTCTTCGTGGGCACCAAACGCCAGGCCCAGGACGCCATCGCCGAAGAGGCGCAGCGCTGCTCGATGTTCTACGTAAACCAGCGCTGGCTGGGTGGCCTCCTGACCAACTGGGTCACCGTGCAGAAATCCGTAAAACGGCTCAAGGAACTCGACGAAATGGCCACCGACGGCCGTTACGACCTGCTTCCGAAGAAGGAAGTCATAAAGCTCGAGCGTGAGCGCAAGCACCTGCAAGCCAACTTGGCCGGCATCAAGAACATGACGCGCCTGCCCGACGCGATCTTCGTAATCGATTCGAATAAAGAGCAGATCGCCGTGCGCGAATCGCGCAAGCTCGGCATTCCCGTCGTCGCCGTGGTTGACACGAACTGCGATCCCAGCGAAGTGGATTTTGTAATTCCAGGCAACGATGACGCGCTCCGCGCGATCCGCCTCTTTACCTCGAAGATCTCGGAGTCGATTGCCGAGGGTGTTCATGCCCGGGATGACAAGCAGACGGCGGATATTCAAGCAGCAGCCGAAGCCGAACCAGCGGCCGAAGTGGCGGCTCCAGATGCTGAAGAACTGTTCGCCGCAGTCGCCGGGGACGCTGCCATCCCCTCCGTTGCGGAAGCCGACGGCACCGGCGAAGAGATTCGCATGGAAGATGTCCTGGGCACGGGCACGCGCAAGCGTCCCTCAGCCGCCACCGAAGACGTCGACGAACTGCAGGCCGAGACGCGCCGGTTCTAGTCTCCGCTTTGAGGTCTGTATCAGGGTATCGCTTTAGCGATACCGCCAGCCGTTCGAAACTAGACGCTCCTTTAGGGGCTGGCTTGGAATCCGCGACCTACATCTGACCCGCGCAGCTCGTCTGTGCGCGGGTCAAGTCTTATAACAGCACCGTTGAACCGAAGGAAGAATTCCGAATGAGCACTACTATGGCAAACATTTCTGCTGCACAAGTAAAAGAGCTCCGCGAAAAAACCGGAGCACCCATGATGGATTGCAAACAAGCCTTGACCGAAGCTAAGGGCGATATGGAACAGGCGGTCGTCGTATTACGCAAAAAAGGCGTTTCCGTCGCGGCCAAAAAGGCAACCCGCGTCACCAGCGAAGGCTCGGTGGCCCACTACATTCACGCCGGCGGCAAGATCGGAGTGCTGGTCGAAATCAACTGCGAAAGCGATTTCGTGGCCCGCACCGAAGACTTCAAAGAATTGGTGCATGACGTCGCCATGCACATTGCGGCCAGCGATCCGAAGTTTGTCCGGAAAGAAGACGTCACGCCCGAGGACTACGCACGCGAGAAGGATATCTACCTCGCCAAGGCCATTGCCAGCGGCAAGCCGCCGCACATCGCGGAGAAGATGGTCGCAGGCATGATGGAGAAGTTTTACGAAGAGGTCTGCCTACTGGAGCAGCCCTTTATCAAGGACCAGACCATGAGCATCTCGCAACTCATTGCCGCCAAGGTCGGCAAACTCGGCGAGAATATCGCCGTGCGGCGCTTTGCCCGGTTCAAAGTGGGCGACGCGACCGCGACGGTAGCTTTTGTCAACGCAAAACCTGACAACCCGCCCGACGAAGCCGCCGCTGCTCCGGTTGCCAGGTAGCAGCCGATAATTCAGGGGCGCTGCGGCGCCCCTTTTTGATTTATGCTTCCCTGTAGCCGATGTCATCCTGACGCTGAGCGTAGCCGAAGAGGAAGGATCTGCTCTTTCCATGCCAATTCCCATCTTCAAACGCATTCTTCTCAAAATCTCCGGCGAAGCCCTGGCCGCCGATCAAGGCTTCGGCGTCGATACCGCGCGCATCCATGAAATCGCAGCGGAACTCGCCGATGTACATAGTCTTGATATCCAGATGGCCATCGTCGTAGGCGGCGGTAATTTCTTTCGTGGAGTGGCCGACCAGGCCAGGAACATGGATCGCGTCTCCGCCGATCACATGGGCATGCTGGCCACGGTAATCAACGCGTTGGCATTGCAAGACGCTCTCGAAAAACAGCACGTTTACACCCGTGTGCAAACCGCCATCGAAATGAACCAGGTAGCCGAACCCTTCATCCGCCGCCGCGCCATCCGCCACCTCGAAAAGGGACGCGTCGTCATCTTCGCCGGCGGCACCGGCAATCCCTACTTCTCCACCGACACGGCCGCCTCCCTGCGCGCCATGGAAATCAAAGCCGATGCCATCCTCAAAGCCACCAAAGTGGACGGCATCTACGACGCCGATCCGATGAAGGTGAAAGATGCCAAGAAGTTTTCCCAGCTCACCTACATGGACGTGCTGAAGCAGGGCCTCAAGGTCATGGACTCCACCGCGGTCTCGCTGTGCAAGGACAACAATCTCCCCATCATCGTCTTCAATCTCAACGAACGCGGCAATATCCGTCGCGTAGTCCTGGGAGAGAAGATCGGGTCGATGGTCAGCGCCTAGCTCGTGTAGCGCGGACACTCCTGTCCGCGCACGCCCGCCGCACCCAGGGGGTTTTGACGTCGGTCCAAGACATTTGATCCGCGATTCCGCGCGTTGCGTCGCGAGACCCGAAGCAGGTTTATAATCTACGGTTTTGATTCTCGTATATCCTAGGAGTCCCAACCTATGGCTCATCCTGCCCTGAAAGACGTCTTCGCCCAACTCAAGACGCGGATGGACAAAGCGGTCGAGGATTTCCGCCGTGAAATGGCCGCCACGCGCACCGGACGTGCCAACGTCCACATGCTCGACACGGTCTCGGCCGATTACTACGGAAATCCGATGCCGCTGAATCAAATCGCCACCATCCACGCACCCGAGCCGCAGATGATCACCGTGCAACCCTTCGATCCTTCCGCGTTGGCGGGTATCGAAAAAGCCATCCGCAGCGCCGATCTTGGCCTCAACCCGATGAATGACGGAAAGATCATTCGCGTCCCCATTCCCGCGCTCACCGAAGAGCGCCGCAAGGATATGGTCAAGCACCTGCACCGCATCCTCGAAGAACACCGCACCGCCGTGCGCAACATCCGCCGCGACGGCAACGACGCGATCAAGAAAACGCTGAAAGACAAGAAAATTGCCGAGGACGACGAAAAGCGCGCCCTCGACGAAATCCAAAAGCTCACCGACGATGAGATCAAGAAAATGGAAGAGATGAGCAAAACGAAAGAAAAAGAAGTCCTGGAATTCAAGTGACCCGGCCTGTGTGGTGACGGGGCTCCGCTCCGTTCCGGCCGGGCAAAGCCCCGCTTCCGCTCAAAATCCAAAGGTTCTTGGTTTTCCTCCGTACCCTTCGTGTCCTCCGTGGTTAACGCTCTTCTTCGCGGCCGGCTGATCTCGCGCAGGCGGGATTGACCTTATAATCTGACGATGAAGCGCGTCCCGGCCTGTGTGGTGACGGCTCCGCTCCGTTCCGGCCGGGCAAAGCCCCGCTTCCGCTCAAAATCCAAAGGTTCTTGGTTTTCCTCCGTGCCCTTCGTGTCCTCCGTGGTTTAATGCTCTTCTTCGCGGCCGGCTGATCTCGCGCAGGCGGGATTGACCTTATAATCTGACGATGAAGCGCGTCGTCCATGCCGCCTGCCCTCACGACTGCCCCGACGCGTGCGGCGTGCTCATCACCATCGAGGACGGCCGCGCCACCAGAATTCAGGGTGATCCCGAGCACCCCGTGACCCGCGGATTCCTCTGCGCCAAAGTCGCCAAATATCTAGATCGTGTTTACTCCCCCGACCGCGTCCTCTATCCTATGCGACGCATAAAGCCCAAAGGCCCGTGTGGCGCGGGCGCCCCCGCCCGCGAGGTTTTTGAACGCATCTCCTGGGACGAGGCTCTCGACGAAATCGCCCGGCGCTTACGCCGGATCGCCACCGAATACGGCCCCGAATCCATTCTTCCCTACTCCTACGGGGGCACGCTCGGCGCGCTCAACGGCGCTTCCATGGACCGCCGTTTCTTCCACCGCCTCGGCGCTTCGCAACTGGAACGCAGCATCTGTTCCACCGCCGGCGAAGCCGGCATGAAATCGGTGATTGGCGGCCAGTACTGTACCGAGCCGGAACAGTTTGCGCACTCGCGTTACATCATCGCCTGGGGCTCGAACATCCACGGCAATAACGTCCATCTTTGGCCTTTCATCGAAGAAGCGCGCCGCAAAGGCGCGAAGTTGGTGGTCATCGATCCGTACCGCACGCGCACGGCAAAGTGCGCCGACTGGTATCTTCCCATCAATCCCGGCACGGACGCCGCTCTCGCGCTCAGCCTGATGCACGTCATCATTCACGAAAATCTCTTCGACGCCGACTATGTCTCGCGCTACACCGTCGGCTTCGAAGACCTGAAAGCTCGCGCGGAACAGTATCCGCCGGAAACAGTTGCATCGTGGACCGGCATCTCTGCCAGCGACATCCGCAAACTCGCACGCGAGTATGCCACCGAGCGCCCGTCCGTGATCCGCGTCAACTACGGCATCCAGCGCTCCGAAAGCGGAGGCATGGCGATGCGGGCGGTCACCATGCTGCCCTGCTTGATCGGATCGTGGAAAGAACTCGGTGGCGGACTCCAGATGTCCCTCAGCGGCGCTTTCAAACTGAACAAGCAAGCGCTCGAAATGCCTGAGTTGATGCGGAAAGCCCTCGGACGCCCAGCCCGTACCATCAACATGGTGCAACTCGGCAGCGTGCTGAACTCGACCTCAATGGTTCATCCCATCCAGGCTCTCTTCGTGTACAACTCAAATCCCGCTGCGGTTTGCCCCGACCACAATGAAGTTGTTCGAGGATTAACGCGCTCGGACCTTTTCACCGTGGTCCACGAGCAATTCTTCACCGACACCACCGACTATGCCGATATCGTGCTGCCCGCAACCACGTTCTTCGAGCACAAAGACCTGCAGGCCTCGTACGGCCACTATTACCTCCAGGTTTCCAATCAGGCAATGGATCCCGTCGGCGAATGCCGCTCCAATGTCGACATGTTCCGCGCCCTCGCTCAGCGTATGGGTTTTGACGACGCTTGTTTCCGCGAAACGGTGGATTCCATGATCGACCGGGCCCTGGATTCACCCAACCCGTGGCTGAAAGGAATTACCCGCGATCGACTGGAACATGAAAATAGCATCCGTCTGAATTTCGAAAACTCCACGACCCACGTTGGGACGGATGCACTCGTCCGTCCAGCCCAGCGAAGCGAGGCGGTAAAACGCGCCCCCTTCCTCCCCTTCGCCGAAGGCAATTTCCCCACGCCCAGCGGCAAAGCCGAATTCTACAGCGAAACTCTAAAGCGTCAGGGACTCGATCCAGTCGTAGCCTTCACCCCACCCGAAGAATCGCGGCACGGCTCAAAATCGAAAGCGGCCGGATTCCCCCTCGAACTGCTCGCCCGCAAGCCCGACAACCATCTCAACACCTCGTTCGCCAACGTTCCCTCCGTCCGCAAGATGGAACCCGGGATCGGAGATCTTGAAATGCATCCAGCGGATGCCGAGCCGCGCGGCGTCCGCGATGGCGATCGCGTTCGCGCCTTCAACGCACGCGGCGAGATTGTTCTCAAAGCAAAAGTTGGCTCCCGAAACAATGCCTCGGTGACGCCCGGAGTGGTAGCCGCGCTGCTCGATTGGGCGCGCTTTAGCGATGGCGGCACCAACATCAACGCCCTCACCTCAGAAAAACTTTCCGATATGGGCAACGCGGCGACGTTCTATTCCGTCTGTGTTGAGGTAGAACTTTTTCGGGCGTGACTCCTTTTGACTGAAACGAGTGAAACTCGTCCGCGCCTTGGACGCTTCTCACTCTCTACCGTATAATTACGGTTTTCCTAACTCTAGTTTTTCGAGGTAGTTGCAATTCATCGCCGCCATCATGCCATCCCTGTGCGGGCCCCCCGACTCGGCCACGACATGGGCCCGCCGAGGGACCGCCCTTGGTTTCCATCTTCTTTCTCTACAAGAGGTTGGACTCGCAGCCCCCTCTGTAATTTAGTCCTCTCTATCGTCGCCCTTCTGCTCACAGTTGCCCCGGTCGCCGGCCAGCAGGACCTCATTGTTGGCATTCAAATTCATGGCAATCGCCGTATTCCCGCGGACACAATCAGGGCCCGCATCTTCAGCAAGGTCGGCGACGTTTATGACCAGGCCGCCATCGAGCGCGACTTCAACGCCCTCTGGAACGCCGGCTACTTTGAAGACATCCGCTTCGAACGCGAACAGAACCCCAAAGGTTGGATCCTTCACATCTACGTCAAAGAACGGCCCACCATCCGCGAGATCAACTACACCGGCCTGAACGCGGTTTCCACCAGCGACGTCCTCGACCGCTTCAAGGAGCGCAAAGTCGGCCTCTCAGTGGAAAATCAGTACGATCCCACCAAGATCAAAAAGGCCGAAGTCGTTCTGAAGGAATTGCTCGCCGAACACGGCCGCCAGTTCGCCATCATTCGAACCGAGGTGCGCCCGATTCCCCCCGCCGCTGTGGGCATCACTTTCGTCGTCAAAGAGGGGCCCAAGGTCAAGGTGGGACGCATCCGCTTCCGCGGCAACAAGCACGTTCCTGACCGCACCCTGCGCGCGGCTATGAAGAACCTGAAGCCCATCGGCATTCCCCACTCCATCTTCCTTGAAAATATCTTCGCCAAGACCTACGACGCCACCAAACTTGAGGAAGATACCGAACGCGTGCGCGCCGAATATCAGAATCGCGGCTACTTCAAAGTGCTCGTTGACGACCCCAAAACCGAAATTCATGACACCGGTCACACCGGCTTCCACGTCCCGCTGTTCCAGGCCGGGCTGGGTAAATCGGTCGATATCACCATCCCCATTGAGGAGGGCGACCGCTACCGCCTCGGCACCATCACCTTCAAGAACAACAAAGCCATCTCCAACGTCGCCGCGCTCCGCAGCCTTTTCCCGATGAAGGACGGCGAGATATTCAGCCGCGAAAAAGTCGCCAAAGGTCTGGAAAACCTGCGCAAAGCCTACGGCACCGATGGCTACATTAACTTCACTTCCGTTCCCGACACCAAGTTCGACGACGAAAAGAAAATCGTCAACCTGGAAATCGACGTGGACGAAGGCAAACAGTTCTACGTGCGCCGTATCGAGTTCCAGGGCAATACCACAACGCGCGACAAGGTCATCCGCCGCGAAATCGCCCTGGAAGAAGGGCAGGTTTACAACTCGCGTTACTGGGAGCTGAGCCTGCTGCGCCTGAACCAGCTCGGCTATTTCGACCAACTCAAGCCCGACGATCCTAATACCACCGAACGCCACCTCGACGAAAAGGCAGGCACCGTCGATCTGACGTTGAAAGTGCATGAAAAAGGCAAGAACAGCATCGGATTGCAAGGCGGCGTCAGCGGTCTGGCCGGCGCCTTCGTCGGACTCAATTACAGCACCAACAACTTCCTGGGATTAGGCGAAACCCTCTCCGTGCAGGCCAGCCTCGGCACGCTGCAGCGCGACCTGGTGTTTGGATTCACCGAGCCCTACTTATTTGACCGCCCCATCCAGGCCGGGTTCAACGTCTATACCCGCAAGACCAGTTATGACCAGGCTAGGCAGTATGCTATCGCGACCGGACAGAATCTCAATCTGCCCTCAGCCTATCTCCAAAACCTGCAGAACTACTCGCAGTCCAGTACCGGATTGACCACGAGCGTAAGCTATCCGCTGCGGAAGGGCCATTCCTTCAAGCGGCTTGGCGTCAGCTACTCGTTCGACCGTTCCTCGCTGATCGCCCTCAGCAACTCTTCCAAGCTGTTGTTCGAAAACCTCAACTTTAGCGGTATCAGCGGTCCGAACGCTTTGAACGGCATCATCACCAGCAAAATTACTCCCAGCTTCACCATGAATACTCTCGATGCGGCCTACGCTCCGCACAAAGGCAAGAGCCTGTTCATTGGCGGAGAGTTCGCCGGCATAGGCGGCACCGTTCATACCATTCGGCCGATCGTCCAGTACAAACAGTTTTTCCCCATGCAAAAGCGCCGCAATGCCCTTGGCTATAATGTTCAGGCTTCGTTCATCACCGGATATGCGGGAGTCGTTGCGCCTCCGTTCGAACGAGCCTATCTGGGCGGCGAAAATGACGTCCGCGGCTTCGATATCCGCAGCATCTCTCCCATCGCCTACTTGCCCAGCGCCCAGACCGTCGCCCTCAGAAACCCTGATGGCAGCTTTGTTCCCGCGAATCCCCGGTTTCCGGTTAGCACAAACTCCTCGGGAGCGTGCGTCAGCAACTGTTGGAATATCCCGGTCCCGTACCAGCAACTGGTGACCCCGGGCGGCGACCTCAGTCTGAACGGCAACGTCGAATACCGCATCACCATCGCCGGTCCCGTTGCCATCGCGCCCTTTGTGGACATGGGCGTCGATCCGATTCTGCGCAGATCACAGTTGCAGATCAATCCGGTTCAGTACGACACGCTGATCAGCACCTTGTACGGCTGTCCGAACCTGAATTCGGCCTACGCCTGCACCGGCGGACAAAGACTTAGTCCCAACACTTTCTCGCCAAATCTCGGCCCGGTTCCCGGCACCAACTGGGTCTTGCGGATGTCCACTGGCCTCGAGTTACAGACGATGCTGCCGGTCGTCAATGCGCCCTTCCGCATTTACTACGCCTACAACGCTCTGCGCCTGGATAGCAGCGCATCGCCGCCCATTCAGATCACCCGCGACATGTTCCCCGCCGGCCCTCCGGCAAACTGTTCAAACCCGGAAGGCGCTGGCAACTACACCTATTGCCTGACGCGCTCGACCCTGGGCTCCAACTTCACCCTGCTCGAACCGAGAAAGACCTTCCGCTTCTCGGTGGCCACGACGTTCTAAGAGCAGTTCCCGGTTCTCAGTTCTCCGTTCTCAGTAACCCTGAAGAGTCTAGAGATGTAATGGGGAACTGCTGCGGCCGAACTCTGAGAACTGGGAACTAATTTGACGGCTACTCTATCTGCACCAGTCCGCTCGCAGCTCCGGACGCCGGCGCTGGCCCTTGCGGCGCTCGCCAGGCATCGAGGACCGATACCTGGTGCACGCATGACACCGTGCAGTGTGGCGCGCACGATTTCTCGGTGTGAAACTCGCGGCGTATATCGGCAATCGTGTATTTCTCGAGCGGAATCGCCGGATACCCGCGCTGCTGTGAGCAGTAATGTACCAGCCCGTCCTCGCAAATATAAAGGTAGCGCCCTCCGGCGCGGCAGCGCCATTGGTTCGGGCGTCCCAGCGCGATGTTGTCCTGAAACGCGTTCACGCGCGTGAAGCTGCGTTTTTCCAGACTCTTCATCTCGTGATACACGCGCCGTTCTTCATCGTTCAATGGCTGCACTTGTCCCGTGCCGTCGTGAATGATTCCGATGGTCGAGCTGAAACCCAGCTCCAGCGCCCGTTTGCCGATGGTGAGCGCGTCCTGCGGATGGCTCACCCCGCTCCCGACGACCGAATTGATATTCACGTGAAATTCCGCGTGCTCGGCCAGCAGCTGCAGCTTGCGGTCGAGCACCTTCAGACTTTTCTTCGAAACTTCGTCGGGATTGACGTTATCAATCGAAATCTGCAGCCATTCCAGGCCCGCGCGGTTCAGCTTCTGGATGCGGTCCGCGGTCAGCAGATAACCGTTGGTGATCAGCCCCGAGACAATCCGGCGCTGCCGCATGCGATGAATAATGTCATCCAGTTGTGGATGCAGCAGCGGTTCGCCGCCGCTGATGGTAATCACGGAAGTGCCGAGATTGCCCAGTTGATCGACGCGAAGCAACATCTGCTCGATAGGAACCGGCTTCGAAAAATCGTCGAACTCGTTGCAGTAAGTGCAGGCCAGATTGCAGCGCCGTATCGGAATCAGATGCGCCAGCAGAGGATGGTCGGTCGACACCAGCGCCTTCAGGATTTGCCACAATCCATGAGCGTTCCGTTCCGCCGCCTTGAACTTTCGGCGTAATTCCACTGACCTGGTTGCCATTGATTGACGATTGACCTGTTTCTATTTCACCACACCCGCTGCCCGGATGCACAATCTCAGGCAGTATTCGGCAAAAAGGCAGGGTCGAACGGCAATTCGCACCACTCGCAAACGTGAAAGGACTTGCATCTCCGATCGGGCCGCGCCAGGCCCGTATGAGCACGCGGCACAACTGTTGCTAAGACTTACCCGGAATTCAACAAGCTCTCACCATGGCCTCCGATTTGCTTACGATTGGCTATAATGTCTATCTTAGTACTAGCTATTGGAAGCAAACACTATGGCCGCGTGTCCGCTCTACACGAGCGACTGCGGGATTGATTTTGATCGAGAGCTGACCGCTGACAGCTGAGAGCTGCCCTTACTGCATCTCTCCGCCCATGGGCACGTAGCGGAACTTTTTGCCGTCGAAGAACAGGGCAGAGCTTTCTCCGAAGTCGCTCGCTTCTTCTACGTACACGGCTTCGATCTTTCTCTTTTTCAGAGTCATTTTTCTAACGGAGATCGTCTTGAACGGCAAGTTCACAATCACGAATTTCGCTTTCGGAGTCGTGGAATGCCAGCCCTCCTTCTCCGCGCCATGAATGATCAGCACCACCAACCCGCGCCGCTCCGGAACGGCTTCGCTGAAGGTGGTCGTCATCCGGGGATCGCCGTAGCCGAAAAACTCGTTGTAAGGGTCGAGCACCGTGTAGTTGTGCTCGGCTTGATCGAGCATCGGATTCTTACAGCGCGCCGCGATGGCCACGTCTTCCACTCCGTCTCCATCCAGATCGCCGAACACAGGTGGAACATCGGCAAGCATTGTGAACTGGTCGCCAAACTGCTGCCGCACAAATTCGTTATCGATCTTGCGCGTGGTGGCCGGGGTTTGAGCAAGAGCTGGAATCAAAAACACAACGCTGAGCGCCAGGAGCAGGGGAATTTTTCTCATGCGCCTACTGTAGCCGCTCACTCGGAACACGGGCAGGTAACGAAAGTCACCTGCGGGTGTAATAGTCGGCCCCTCCGGTTTTCCGTACAGACGCGGCTCGCCGCCTCTCCGCCGCGTCCGCAGGAGAAGGCAAGTCCCGTCTCTGCACGAGGGCAAGGTTACTAATTCCCCTGGAAGTGCTCCCATCCCGCGGGCTTCAGCGCCTGTCGCTTTCCGTCCGCACCGATCAGTTGCATTCGCATTCCGGACGATGGCAGAATGCGGCCGATGCGGGTGACTCGGACTCCCGCTATCTGCTCGGGAACGTCCGCGGCGGACGTGAACAGCAACTCGTAATCGTCGCCGCCGTGCAGGGCCAAGTCGAGAGCGACCTGCTTTTTCACGGCACCCATATGGGCTCGTGGAATTGCCGCAGCTTCGATCTGCGCGCCTACGTGGCTTTCCTGGCAAATGTGGTCGAGGTCGGTGGAAAGGCCGTCGCTCAGGTCAATCATGGCCGACGCCAACCCGCGCCGTCGCAGACTCTGGCCCACGGCAACTCGCGCTTGCGGAGTAGACCCACGGAAATACTTTGCGCCCGCGGGCTTCGATCCTGGTCTCACTCCGGATTTCAAGCCAGAATCCGCTTCCATCAGCCCAGCCAGCGCCGCCGCGGCACCGCCGAGTTCGCCGGTGACATAGATCTGCTGGCCGGGCTTCGCTCCCGACCGCAAAATTGCTTTCCCCTTCGGCACCGAGCCAACCACCACGATATCCGCCTGAATTCCGGCTGCGGACTGCGCGGTGTCGCCACCAGCCAGCGGAACTTTGAATTCGCGGCCAAGGTCGACCAGTCCCTTGAGGAAACCATTCACCCATTTCTGCGGTACATCGCCGGCAACGGCCAGCGACAGGAAAGCTGCCCGTGGCTCCCCGCCCATGGCCGCGATATCGCTTAGACCGCGCGTCAGGCAGCGCCTTCCGACCAATTCCGGAGGGTGCCAAGCCCTCCGGAAGTGCACGTTCTCGATGGTGAAATCGGTCGTCACCAGCAAATCGTGTCCCGGAGGAACGCGCAGCACCGCGCAGTCGTCCCCGATGCCCTTGACGAGCGACGTCACGAGCGACGTCACTACCGACGGTCCTCTGCCGGCGAGCTCGCGGATGTGCTGGATCAGCTTCTTTTCGCCCATTCTCCGGATCGGCGGCATGCCGAACACTATACCCTGCCTTCCCACGCCGTAAATGTCCGCTTACTACGGTAATTTGGCCGAATGGGCACCGCCAATTACGCTGCATTGGTAACCATCCAAAGGGTCCGAGCGAGGTTGACAGGGGGAATCAGGTTTGTTACGTTTAACTCGCCGTTAACAAATACCATTGCCGAACCAAGTGCTGCGGCTTGAATTAGTTGCAGCCAAATTGGATTTCGGCTTGCCTGGTTCCGTAGTCTGGGATGTCGCAGCCTGCATCTGAAGCGGCTGTTGGAATCAGGATTCCGAGCCCGAGCATGACTGTTCCGCTCCCGCCGGATTCCGAAGCAAAATCTATTTGCCGGAAGTTGGATATTGCGTAAACGTTTCTACATATTTTTCGTGGCTCGCGACGAAGCCGGACAGCTTCGCAAGATCACCATTCCCGTTCATTATCTCTACATTCTTCTGGCGGGCGCGGCCATCGGCGCGCTGTGCCTGACCGGCATCGCCAGTTCCTATACCCGGATGCTGCAGAAGGTCGCGCACTATAACCAGCTTCGCACCGAGCAAGCCCAGCTTAAAGACCGTTACTCGCGGCTCGAACAGGTCGCCAAGGAACGCGACATTCAGGTAGCTTCTCTCGGCTCGCTGGCGAGCGAGGTGTCCGCGCTCTATGGCCTCAAGTCCGATCCAGCGATGGTTGCCGCCTCAACCGAGCAGATTCAGGAAGCGCAAGTACACTCATCGCTCGATCAACTTTATGCGTTGAAGCACACGGCTCTGAGCGGGGCCGCGAGCGTCGGGATCTCGCTGGGGATGACCAAAAATTCGACCACGGCGGATTGGATCCGCGCCAACTCGGCTCCGAACCTGTGGCCGGTTGAAGGCCAGGTCACGGGCTCTTTCGGCGAGCGCATTGATCCGTTCAACGGAGAAGGCGCATTCCACTCCGGTGTCGATATTTCCGCTGTTGTCGGTTCGGCGGTGGTAGCTCCCGCCGACGGCATAGTCACCTTCGCCGACTTCCTCGGCGGCTACGGACGCGCCATCATGGTCGACCACGGACACGGCATCTCCACCCGCTACGGCCACCTCTCCAGTTTCGCCGTCACCGCCGGACAATACATCCACCGCGGCGACACCATCGGCTATGTCGGGCAAAGCGGCCGCTCCACCGGCCCGCACCTCCACTATGAAGTCCGCATCAACGACGTGCCGGTAAATCCCTATAAGTATCTGCGGCTGACCGTGGCACAAGTTGGCGGATTTACAACTGGCGAGTAAGTAGCGCCGGCGTCCTCGCCGGCCACGTTGAACCACACCCGCTGTCATCCTGAGCAAAACAGAAACTTCACAAAGTGAAGTTTCCGCGCGCAGTCCAAGAGCCTGCCCGGAGCGAAGCCGAAGGGACCCCTACGCGTCCGAACGCTTCCCTTGACACGTCGAGTGCCCAATCCTTACTCTTTAGGCTCTAGCTCATCCTGAGTGTAATGGGGATTTTTCGCCAACTAACGCGGGTTGACGTGGAATGTGTTTACTATTCCCAGATAGATAGCGTAATTACCGAGCTTGTCCAGAGGAATGCCCGGTCTCTTTCCAGTTAAATCGCAACTAAACGTGACAGCGAAAGTTTGCGACCCGGAAACCATGTAGACAGTTTCCATCTCTTCGCCAGTGCCAGTGCGGTAGCGCACCTTGAGAGCTGGAAGGCCATTCAACGTCAGCGTCCCTTCGTGAATTTGAAGGTTTACATTGTTGGTCATTGAAACTTCTGTCAGCCACGCATTAACGCTCTCGCTTGACGGCTTGTCAGCAAGAGGCTCTACCATCACCCAACCCTCAGCAGTTTTCATGTCGCGCGGGAAGAAATCGACAAATACCCCGGGTGCTGCCGGGTCTTTGCAGCTTTTGCAACTGGCAATACGCCAGTCAGCGGGATAGCTGACACTCCACCCTCCTCGGTTGGCGAACGTCTTCCAAGGCTGTGCTAATTGAGCAGTCGCACCGATTCCCATAAGCGTCATTGCTAACGAGACTACCGTCGCTTTCCGCATATCAGCACTCTAGTCTAACCCCAGCGAATTTCCACGACGGTTGAACAAATCAGGGGACAACATGGGGACAACATGGGGGGACAACACACATCTTCGTCGGACAACATGGACAACATGGGGGGTGGACAACATGGGACAACATGGGGACAGACGGGACGTACCCCAGTTTCTGCACCCAATTTGGGAACGAGAGGATACCATTTTCCAGCGGAAAGCACTGCCACCTGGTCACAGAACGAGTCTCCTCTGATATTTTCTCCGTATGGCTAGATTGCCGCGGGTGGTCATCCCCGACGTCGCCCATCATGTTACGCAGCGCGGCAATGCGCGGCAAGTGATAATGGCCGACGACGCGGATCGCATCGCATATCTCGAGTTGCTGCGGCAATATTCCGAACTCTACCGAGTTTCGTTGCTGGGCTACTGCCTAATGTCGAATCACGTGCACTTGATCGCGGTTCCGCATACCTCCGCAGCCTTGGGGCAAACTCTTAAACAAACTCACGGACGCTACGCCTCTTATTGGAATGCCCGAGCATCGTCCAGCGGGCACGTGTGGCAGGGACGATTCTATTCGTGTCCGCTGGACGAATCGCATCTGTGGACGGCGCTCCGCTATGTGGAGTTGAATCCGGTACGTGCTGGCATGGTGCCAGCGGCGGAGCGGTGGCGATGGTCGAGCGGCGCCGCCCACTGCGTCCCTGACGCTTCAGATCAATTGCTGGACATGGTTCTGTGGCGCAGGCGGTGGACGGCGGCGGAGTGGAGGGAGTATCTGGCGGCTCGAGAATCGGCCACCGAGAACAGCGCGTTGCGGCACTGCACGCACACCGGCAGACCGCTCGGAAGCGGCGAGTTCGTGGCGCAACTCGAACAGGCGACCTTGCGACCACTCGCTCCGCGAAAAGGAGGGCGGCCTAAAAAACCTCCGCCAATTCCCGCCAGGATGATTTCGCTTTTGTAGCGTAGCTTCAGGAAACCGGGGTACGTCCCGTCTGTCCCCATGTTCCTTCCGTCCCATGTTCCTTCCCATGTTGCTCGCCCGTGCAAAACTAATCTCCTGATTGGTGCAGCGAAGCGTGTTCCTGTCTCCAGCGACATGTCGGCTATGCTGTCCCAAAACCATCTCAGCGTTCTTTGACAACAGATACTTCACACGATAGCTGGAAAGGCGAAGGTTCCTTCCCCTTGACACGATTTACCCCACTTCGAAGGCCCCTGGCACAAAGGAATCCCGTAACTCCTTATTCCGCAATACTCTGATATAACTCGTTTCGTTTCAAAGACCACTCCGAAATTTTCCCGCCAAGCTCAAGATTTCATTAGACCCAGGGGGGAGGGGGGTACCCAGTACCAGGTAGTAAACATAACGCCCAACCGTCCCACTTTCTTCATATTTCGTACGCGTTCATATTTCATACACGGAGCAAAAAAATGGCCTTATACCCAAATCATATTTTGCGCTGTCAGCACATCAAGGTAAACGGTACGCAGTGCGGATCACCCTCGCTGCGCGAGACCAAGTATTGTTACTACCACATCCGCTACCACTGGCCGGAACTGGAAACCCTGGAAGACAATAACGAGTTGCGCAAAACGCTGCCCACACTCGAAGACGCAAATTCCATCCAGGTCACTCTGGCCAAGGTTATCGAGCGCCTGGTGTTGGTGGAAATCGACCACAAGCAAGCCGCTCTCATCCTCTACGCCTTGCAGACCGCGTCCATGAACCTGAAGCGCACCTCGCTCGAACCGAAGCTGCCCACGCAAGTGATTATCGATCGCCAGTCCGTGGCGCAGCGTCCGCTGGGAGCTTCGGCCTGGTCCCGAGTCGAGGGACGCGAATACGACGACCTGACCGCCGAGATCGACAGCAATGGCAATAACAATGGCAATAACAATAACAATGCGCGGGAAACTCCGGAAAGGTATCTGCCAGAATCCGCAGCCGATGGACGGCTATCGTGAGGAAGAGTTCGGGAACTCAGAAGTCTCGGGTTTCATTACCCCTTCGCCTTCTTCACTTCCTCAATCAGCGGAGGCACAATATCAAATAAATTTCCGACGATGGCATAATCCGCAATCTCAAAAATCGGCGCCTCCGAATCTTTGTTAATCGCCACGATGCTGCGCGAACCCTTCATGCCGACGATATGCTGGATCGCTCCCGAGATTCCGAGCGCCAGATACAGCTTCGGAGCGACTGTCTGTCCCGACGAGCCGACCTGGCGGTCCATGGGCAACCATCCGCTATCGCAGATCGGACGCGATGCCGCAAGCTCAGCGCCCAGCACCTCGGCCAACTGCTTGGCCATTTCGATATTCTTCTGCTCCTTGATTCCGCGCCCAACCGATACGATGATCTCAGCCTGGGTCAGATCGACAGCCTGTTTGGCTTCCTTGAAGACTTCCTGCGGCTTGTTTCGAACCACGCCATCGGGAACATCGACGTTCACGGTCTCGACCGGCGCCGCTGCTGCACCCGCTTCGACTTTATCGGCGCGGAAGGAGCCGTTTTGAAAGGTGACAAAGCACGGCCCCGAACCCGCGAAGCTCACGTCGGCCACGAACTTCCCCTGGAACATTTGCCGCGTGAACATGAGTTTGCCGCCTTCATACTTGTATCCGATCACGTCGCTGATGGCGGTGGTTTGAAGGGCTGTCGCCAGCTTCGGCACGAAATCGCGGACCTGGTACGTATGCGGCATCAACACCAGTTTGGCCGGATGTTTTCCCAGAAATTCCTGCAAGACATGGGCGAACGCATCGGGAGTGTAGGGCTCCAGCCGAGGCGATTCGATGTCGTACACTTTCGCGACTTTTTTCGCCGCTACCTCGCTGGCGATGGCAGCTACTCCGGAACCGACTACCGCGGCCTCCAGCGTCCATCCTGTTTGAGCGGCTATCGCTTGTCCGGCGGCGATTGTCTCCCAGGAGACACGGTTTAGCTTTCCTTCACGCTGTTCGACGATGACGAGAATTGTGTCCGGCATAGAGTTGGTTCGCTGCACGCGGAGACGGGGCAAGCCCCGTCTCTACATTCAAATTACTCGCAGTTCATTTTTCAGTTTTTCTACCAGCTTTTTTGCCACTTCGGCTGGGGGGCCTTCCAGAAACTCGGTATTCTTTGATTTCTGCGGGACGTAGAGCTTCTCGATTTTCTGCAAGTTCCCGCCCATGTTTCCGCCCAAGGCCGATTGCACTTCGGCCATCGCCACCTTGCGCAGCGGCTTGTTTTTGGCCTGCTTGATCCCGATCAGCGTCGCGTAGCGCAGCTTGTTGATGCCGGATTGGATGGTCAGCACCGCGGGCAAAGGCATGTCTACAAATTGGAAGAACCCGGCTTCAAGTTCCCTTTTTACGCGGATGCCTCCGCCCTCATGCTCGTTTTCATTGCGTTTTTCAATCTGCATGATGATGGTCGCGTGCGGCAGACCCAGAATCTGCGCCAGAATCACGCCGGTTTGCGCGTAGCCGTAGTCGTCCGATTGCAGACCGGTGAAGATCAGGTCGAACTTCTCGTCTTGAATCGCCGCCGCGATGGCTCGCGCGGTGTTGTAGGCATCAAGCCCGACAAAAGCATCGTCTTCGAGATGGATCGCCCGATCCGCTCCTTTGGCCAGCGCCTCGCGCAATACCTGCATCGCCCGCGGCGGGCCAGCGGTGATCACGACGACTTCGCCCGTGTGCTTTTCCTTTTGCCGCAATGCTTCCTCGAGGGCAAATGCGTCGGGCTCATTCACTTCATAGGAAACATCCTCGCGGATCCACGTCCCCGCCTCATTCAGTTTCAGCGGAGCGTCTTTCTGCGGCACCTGTTTCATGCAAACCAGAATCTTCACGAATCGACTCCCATCCCTCATCGAGCATCAATGGGTGCTTGTCAAACTGGGTAGTATAAACGATGGACGCGACGACGAATGTGAAGGGACAACACCTGAAGGAAAAGCGCGGACATTTCTTGTCCGCGCCTGGAAAAGCTTATTCGAAAACTGGTTCGGCCGCCTCACAGTTGAGGAGGATGGTCTGACGGCGGGTCGTTGGCCTTGCTCCCCTCGTTGGGAGGATTGACGCCAGCAGGGGGATTGGCGCCGGAGTTCGCTGGCGGGCGAGAATCCATGGGCCTATCATCCTCCGGCCGATCGGGAGGATGGTACGCTGAACGCTGCTCGTTCACGGAGTTCGCGGGCTGCATGGCAACGACCTGATAGGCGCTTGTTTTCTTGTCCCCATCGACAACTCTGAGATAGAGACGATCCTTTTTCACTCTAAATTCCGCTTCATGGCCGACGGGAAGAACGGCCGCATGCTTCTTGTCCAGGGGCCGGATGTGGTAGTCCATATCGTCGGTTCGAAGCAGGTATTGCGGGCACAACTGTTCCTGCGAATTCACGTGCTGCACTCCGACGGACGCCATCATGCTGCCCACGCCCGTCAGCCCTCGTTCTTTGGCGCCGCACGGAACCGCTTGCATGCTTTCCAGCATGCCCCTCGGGGCTTGCTTTTTCTTTTCCGCGACGGCGGAAGTTGCGAGAACAAGCGATAACACGGCGATGTGTAATGCTTTGACCTTCATTTTATGAATACCTCCCTGACTTCAACTGACCAGCTTCTTTTTTTTGCTAGCCGTAAAAAACAAATAACGGGAGGCCGGTTGCCCGGCCTCCTTGGTTCGTCTCATTCTTCGGTTCGTCTCATCTTCGCTCGTCTTTCGTTCATCTCATCGCCCTTATTGATTCGGATTCGGAGGTTTCTCCTTGGGCATTTCCTTTTGCATAGGCTGCTTCGCACCCATGCCGCTGCCTTGCTGCACCCAGGTCGAGCTCATGACCGCTTGCGGATTCGCGGCCAGTTGCTGACTCATTTCTGGATGAGCTTTCAAATATTGATCCAGTTCTGGGTGGGTCGCCAGGTACTCTTTATTGGTAGCCAACGACGGATCGTTGGAGAGCTCGGTTGCCATATTCGAGTGTCCGCCGAGGAACTGGCCGAAGCTGGCATATTCCCCGCGGTTACGGTCATTGTCGTTTCCCCCGCCCATGCGAGCGTCATGATCGTGATTCCAATCATGATCGCGGTCACCCTCGTGCTGATCGTAGCGATCTTCCGCTCTCATGAACTGGTTCGGATTTTCGCGAAACGCTTGGCGCACCTGGGGATTTTTTTCCAGGAACTCGCGCAGATCCGAATGACCCGCGACCCACTCGCGATTGTCGATCAGAGAAGGATCCTTGCGGAGCTGCTCGGCGATTTCCGGATGGCGGTCGAGGAACCGGTCCATCTCCTGTAGGTCCTTACGGCTTATGTCACGATCCCGGCCTCGATCCTCTTGCCGGTCGTAGCGCTCCTCCCGCCTCATGAAGGCATCCGGATGTTCTGAAAACTCCTTGCGCACGTTCGGATGCTGTTGCAGATATTCATGCAACGCCGGATGATTGTCGACGAACTCACGACTGTCGATCCGGGAAGGATCTTTTCGGAGCTGTTCCGCGATTTCCGGGTGATCGTCCAGGAAACGAGCCATGCTGGCGATTTCCTGACGGGTGATATCGTCGTCGCCCCACGGCCGAGGCTGCGTAACAGACGGATTATTTTGTGCACTTACCGCGGCTCCGCTGCACAACAGCATTGCTAAAATAAACAGAGAAGCCAGAGAAGCCAACGACAGTGACAAAAATGTGGTGGCGCATCGCCTTTTGATTGCAGTATCCATAAAACCTCCTGGGAGCATGTGGCCCACATCCAAACATGCAAACCCCGTGCCCAACAGGTCGGGAAGAATATCTCAGGCGGGGTCATGGGCTTGGAGAGGACGGATCGGAGATTCCCCCATGCCCATGGGGATGCAAATCCTACATGGAAGCGAAAATTCGTCGTACAGGGTTGACCTTAGAATGCTGCGGGATCGCATTCTCTCGAGAGGCAAGTCGACGAAACGAAAAACTGGGCTACTAACTACAGGAACGCGACACTCTGCACTCCCGTAATTTCGAAGCGCTTGCGGCAGCGCATATTCTTGCACATCATCATGTCGTCGCGGCGCAGCATGTAAGACTGCGCTTTGGCGAATTTCGCCCGGTCGCGATCGTCCGCCCGTGGCGGCAGACTTTTCTTCTTCATGCGCACCAGCCACTGAATCTCATACTCCGCCGACTGATGGCAATGCGGACAACTTAGATTGGCCAGCTTCTTGTCAGACTTTTCGTCAAAAAATTCGCGTTCGTCCATAAGTATTATGCCCTCGGCTTTATAACGCAGCAGGTGCCCCACTCATTCGTGTCTTTTTGCGAATGAGTGGGCCTTCCATGCCTCTTCGAGATTATTGCATTTTTGCGGATCGAATGTGCGAAGATGCGTGCATCACTGCCATGCCACGCAAGCGAAAGAAAAAGGGTTTTTCCGCCGCTAAGGTCGTCCGCGAAATGGCCCGCGAACGCGTCGGCAGTCCCAGACCTTCGCGGCTCGTCCCGGCGAAAAAGACTAAGCCGGAGAGGCACAAGCCGACGCTGGGGAAGCTGCTATCGGACGAATAACCAGCCCTCAGTTAAAAGTCGCTGTTACGACAATCCCCTCGGCCGGCATAATAAGACTGCACGAGTCCCCGGATGTGGGAGTGCATCCTTGCCAGCCTCCAAAAGTGTCAGTGCTGTTAGGTGTAGCGTCCAGGACAACCAAGCTGCCCACATTAAACTGAGCGCCGCAGGGTCCAGGGCAAGTAGCTCCGGCTGGTATGCTTGTCACTGTTCCCTGTGCGGTTCCTGCGAGTATCACTGCCAGAGTGGCCTGAGTTGTGCTGCCGCCTGGACATGAGAGGATATTGGGGTTGTTCACGGTTACGGTCGCGTAGCCAACCACTATGTTCGACGAGCCCCCGGTACCCGCAGGAACTGTGGCGGAGACATCCGAAACGCCACAGCCGCCGTGTGTCGTGATGACCCCTCCGGCGGCAACCGTGACAACATCAGTGAGGCCGTCTGTGTTCCACGTGGCTTGACCTGTTATGTCTTTCGTCGCTGGCGGGTGAATATAAGTACCGTACGCCCTATAAGTCGTGGTTTGATTCGAATCCGCGACTAGGAAAGTAAAGGTTTGCGGCTGCACCGTTACAGCCGTCAACTTCTGGTCGTGCCCGCAACTCGGAAGGCCTAGCACTGCTCCCACCGCCACCAGCACGCCCAAGGCGAGCCCAATAAAACTCCGCTTCATCCTGACTACTCCTGGAGGCAGTTTTCCGCCTCTTCCGCTCGTTAAATCGGGGAAAATTGAAATCTAGCGGATGCGCTCGCAAAAAGCAAGAAACGGGGCATTGCTAAAGCGATTCCGGCTTTTGCCGCTACGGTCCCACCACGACCTGCAGCGCCTGAGGAGTTTGAAGTCGCTGGCGGAGGATGGCTTTGCGTTCAGGGATCTCGGCAATGGCATCGGCGTGGATCACGTAGGGGCCATGGGGCAGCGTATTGCCGAAGGGAATTTCAAAATTGGTCGTCCCAGGCTTGAGCGGGAAATGCTCATAGCCGATGGCGGTTGCTCGTCCGTTATCGGCGACGGCCACGATGATTACGGTCAAATCGAAGGTGTCATGGGTGCTATTGGAGACTATGACCGAGCCGTCAATCCGGTTGTCGCGGACCTTGGGGTAGTGAAGCCATTCGAGCAACAAAGAAGCGGTGATCACCGCATGGAACTCTTTGTTGATGGTGTGGGCGGGATGGCCGGAGTCCTCGACCTTCACGGTCACATCGAAAGCTCCGGGCTGGGTGGGGCGTCCGCTGAGGAGGCCTTCCGGGGTAAGCGCGATTCCGTCGGGAAGATCGCCGCCGGCTACGCTCCAGACATAGGGTGGAACGCCGCCGCTGGCGTGGAGAAAGGCGTGGAATTCAACGCCCACTTCGATTGCGGGCAGAGGCTCATCCACCAAAGTGAGCGGCGGAGCCTGCGCGGCGAGCAGACCGGAGAAACAGATCAGAAACGCAAGTTGTTTAACGATTTGAGTGAAATTCATTTCGCCTCGTTTGATTTTACGCTGAGCACGGCGTAAAAGAACTGCAATATGTCCTTTCGGAAGTCGCACCTTCATTTTGGCCTCCTGCCAGCCTTGCTCATCTGCTCGTTTCTCGGTTGGATGACCACAGAGGGCCGGACGCAGGCGCCAGCTTCACCTTCATCCGCACAAAAAACGATCCACGCCGATGAGGCTGCGGTCTTCGAGCGAATCTTCAATCGCGTCCGCTTTGAAAACGACGGAACCGAAGTCAGCGAGACCGAGGCCGTGGTCCGCATCCAGAGCCAGGCGGGCGTGGAGGAATTCGGGCAGCTGATTTTCGGATACTCTTCGGCCACCGAGAAATTGGAGGTGGAGTATGTCCGGGTGCGCAAGCCTGACGGCCAGGTGGTAATAACGCCGGAGTCAACAGCGCAGGATTTCGCTCCCGATGTGCTGAAGGAAGCGCCGATGTACAGTGACTATCGGCAGCGGCATATTTCGGTAACCGCGCTGCAACCTGGGGACACGCTGGAATACCGCACGGTGACGCGGGTTGTCACGCCGCTCGCGGCGGGAAATTTCTGGTACGAATACACATTTCCGAAGGGCGTGGTCGTAAACGAAGACCGGCTGGAACTCAACATTCCGAAGGCGCGCGCAGTGAAGCTCAAGACGCCCACGCGCCAACCGGAGATTCAGGAGAGCGGAGACCGGCGCGTCTACGCGTGGGTGGTGAAGGACGTCCAACCGGAACGCGATAGAGATAGAGATGAGGACGAGGACGCCGGTCCGGATGTGCAGCTGACGACTTTCACCGACTGGAAGCAGATTGCGCAGTGGTACGCAAAGTTGCAAGGCGAGCGCATGACGGTGGACGAGAGCGTGCGAAAGAAAGCGGAAGAGCTTACCAAAGGCGCCGACACGCCCACCGAAAAGGCACGGCGGCTCTACGATTTCGTGGCGCGCAATGTGCGTTACGTAAGCATCTCGCTGGGAGTGGGGCGCTATCAGCCGCATTCGGCTTCCGACGTTCTGCAGAATGGCTACGGCGATTGCAAGGACAAGCACACGCTGTTTTCCGCAATGCTGAGGGCGGAGGGGATTCAGAGCTATCCGGTGCTGATCGATAGCTCGCGCAAACTGGATGCCGACGTTCCTTCGCCGGCGCAGTTCGATCACGTGATCACGGCCGCGCGACTGGGGCCGGATGCAAAGCTGACCTGGCTGGATACAACGCCTGAAGTAACGCCCTTCGGGCTGATTCTTTATCAGTTGCGAAACAAACAAGCAGTCGTGGCGTCGGACGGTGCGGAGGGAGGCTTGCAGCGGACGCCTGCGGATTCGCCGGTAAAGACTTTTATGCACTTCACGCTCGACGGCAAGTTCACCGAATTCGGCGCGCTCGACGCCACGCTCGAAGTCACCGCGCAGGGAGACCGGGATTGGCCGATGCGCGCCAGCTTTCGACGATTTTCGCAAGCGCAGTGGAAAGACTTTGTGAAAGCGCTCTCCGCGAATTGGGGTTTGCCGGGCGACGTTAATGATGTTCAGCTCGATCCCATCGAGGATACGAGCAAACCTTTTCATCTGAAATATCGCCTGCATCAGGACCAGTATTTTGTCGTGCCCTCGACGAGCGTGAACTTTCGTCCGATCCCGCCGCTGGGGGTGCCGTCGGTTCGAGCCTCGGAAAAAAGCACGGAGCCGATGGACATCGGTCCGGCGGGGGAAATGGACTACCTCGTCCGCCTGCAGTTCCCCTCCAACTACACCGTGCGCACGCCGACTGCGGTGAAAATGTCGCGAGACTATGGCGACTATTCCTCGACGTACTCGCTGAGCGTTTCCGGAAAAGGAGGGATTCTGGAAGGCGAACGCAAACTCATCGTGAAGGTGAATGAACTGCCAGCGGCGCGCCGGGCCGATTATGAATCGTTTCGCAATGCAACGCAAAGCGATCAAGACCAGCTCTTGTCGTGCACCATCCTGACGCCGACGGGGCAAAATCCGCAGACAGCTTTGAAGATGGAGGGAACGCCAGCGGAACTGCATAAAGCGGGAATGAAAGCGCTGCAGAGCAAGGATTATCGCACGGCGATCGATCTGCTGAAGCGTGCGGTGGACGCGGATGCAGGCCCGCATCCGACCCTGAAAGACGGCTGGTATGACCTGGGACTCGCCTATGCCGGAGCCAATGATTACAAGGCAGCGATCGGCGCGTTCCAGTCGCAGATCCTGCTCGATCCGAATCACAAAAGCGCCAACGGCGAACTCGCGATCGAATTGCAGCAGAGCGGAAAGACCGAGGAGGCGATTGCCGCCTATCGCAAGCAACTGGAGATGACTCCTTACGAAAAGGCAGCGCTGAAGAATCTCGGCTTGCTGCTGGCCCAGTCAGGACGCGACGCCGATGCGCGCAAGGAACTGGAAGCGGCGGCAGCGCTTCCTCCGGATGATCCGGAAACGAAACTGGCGCTGGCGCAGGTTTACGGACGCTTGGGTGAGAAAACGCAAGCGCAAGAGCTGCTGAAAGGACTGACGGGCAGCGCGGGTGGCGATTCGAGTCAGGACATTTTTGCGGCCGCGCTGAAGAACGACATTGATCCGGCGCAGACCGAGACCGATGCGCAACAAGTTCTCTACGACATTGGAGGACAGTTCGACTCCGGCGAATTGGACCGGATGGGGCCGTCGGCGTTTTCGTCGATGCCACTGGTGGCGCTGGCCTGGGCGCGAATCGGATGGGCGAAATTTCATAGCGGCGAAAATTTGACGGCGATGCAGTTTCTAACGTCGGCGTGGGTTTTGAGCCAGTCGGGAACAGTGGCTAACCGGCTGGGGCAGGTATTCGAAAAACAAGGACAAATGGAGAAGGCGCGTCATATGTATGCGCTGGCCGTGGCCGCGGGCGGAAGCGCTAGTACTAATACTAATAACGTGCAGGATTCGCGCGCGCGGCTGGCGAAGCTGGCTGGCGATCCTGCGGCGGCGGAGAAAGACGCCACACAAGCGCATGCCGAACTAGTGGAGGCGCGCACAGTGAAGCTCGGACCGATCACGACCAAGTCTGTTTCCGCGCGCTTCAACCTTATATTTGACGGTTCGCCGCGACCAGAGCGCGCCGAGTTTGTTGACGGTGACGAGAGCTTGCGCTCCGCGGCCGATCAACTCCGCGAGAAGGATTTCCCCGTCAGATTTCCGGATGTGTCGTCGGTGAAGATCGTGCGGCGGGGGGTGTTGAGTTGCGGCGGTTCGGGGTGCACGATTGAGCTGCTGCCGATCGATAAGTAGCACACAGGAATCATCTTATGGCACACTTGGAATCGACGATTGCATCAGACCTGGCAGCGCGTTACAAAAAGCTGGCAGGCGTAGTTCGGGAACTGGCGGCGCCGCTCGGCGATCAGCAGTTTTGGGCGAAGCCCTTCACTTTCGGCAATAGTTTTGGCCATCTCGTGCTCCATCTCACGGGCAACCTGAATTACTACATCGGAGCACAGATTGCCGGAACCGGCTATGTGCGGGATCGTCCAGTGGAGTTTTCGGACGCGACGCGGCCCTCCAAGGCAGATGTGTTAAAGAAGTTTGATGACGCGATTGAAATGGTGGTCGGCACAATTAACCGTCAGTCGGCGGACGACTGGTCAAAGGAATACACGGCAGTAGGTGCGGACGCGCGGGACCGATTTGGCATCGTCCTGTCGTGCGCGACGCATCTGCACCATCACGTAGGACAGATGATGTATTTGGGATTTGAGTTGAAGCAATGAGGCGCGAGTGCGCGGGCTGAAGGCGAAGCGAGTCCTGATCACCGGCGGAGCTAGTGGCATTGGAGCAGCCACGGCGGCGCGATTTCTGGAAGAAGGGTCCGTGGTGTGCGCACTCGACCGCGATTCAGATGGACGGCGGAAAATCGAGCGCGAACTGCCCGGTTTGGCGGCAGCGATGGACGCCGATGTTTCAAATCTGAAACAAGTGCAGGCCGCCTTTGCCGAAGCGATTCGCACCATGGGCGGCGTCGATGTGCTGGTGAATAATGCAGGCATCAGCATCCGTCATAACTTTCTCGACATCACCCCGGAAGAGTGGGACAAAGTGATGGCCGTGAATCTTACCGGGGTTTTCTACGTCGCGCAGACGGCGGCTCGGCACATGATGGAGCGGGGCAGCGGCGTGATTCTGCAGACGGCGTCGACCAACGGCGTCATGGGATATCCGTTTTATGCGGATTACAACGCCACCAAAGCGGGTGTGATCGAGCTGACGAAGTCGATGGCGCTGGAACTTGCGCCGAACCTGCGGGTGTGCGCCGTGGCTCCGGGTTATGTGCTGACGCCGATGCAGCGTGCCGAGTACACGGATGAGATGCTCGAAGAGGTCAACCGGAAGATTCCCTTGCGGCGTCACGCCCAGCCAGAAGAGATCGCAGCTTTGTTCGCGTTCCTCGCATCCGACGACGCGCAGTACATCACCGGTCAGGTATATACGATTGACGGCGCCGAAACCGCTGGGGGGCTGGCCAGCCGGTAAGCGCATGCAGCTTTCTGAAAAAGTCGCGCTGATCACCGGCGGGGCATCGGGCATTGGACGCGCTACGGCCCTCCTGTTCGCGCGCGAAGGCGCGGCAATTGGGCTCGCGGATGTGAATGCGGATGCGGCCCAGCGCGTTGCTGACGAGATTATTCAGTCCGGCGGGCGCGCCTTCTTTGAGTCCGTCGATGTGACGCGGGCTGCGGATTGCCGGCGATTGGTTGAGCGTGCAATACGCGAGTTCGGATGCATCGATGTTCTCTTCAATAACGCCGGCGTCATTCGGCGGGCGACGGTGCTTGATCTTAGCGAAGAAGACTGGGACCGCGTCATGGCGGTGAACGTCAAGTCGATCTTCCTGCTTTCGCGCGAAGCGATTCCGCACATGCAGAAGGCGCGCGGCGGAACGATCATCAACACGGCTTCCGGATGGGGAGTGGCCGGCGGCGCAAAGGCTGCGGTTTACTGTGCTTCGAAGGGGGCAGTGGTACTGCTGACAAAAGCGATGGCCATCGACCACGGACCGCAAAAGATTCGTGTGAATTGCATCTGCCCCGGCGATACAGATACCACCATGCTGCGTGAGGAAGCTCAGCAACTTGGAGAAAAAAACAGCCACTTTCTTGCCGAAGCGGCGAAGCGTCCGCTGCGCCGAGTGGGGACCCCGGAGGAGATCGCGCAGGCCGCGCTTTATCTGGCGAGCGATGCGTCTTCGTTTGTCACGGGCACGGCGCTGGTTGTGGATGGCGGAGGCCTGGCGGGCTCGGTTTGATTACCGCGCACGTCTACAACGGCTAGAATGGACCTTGCTGAATATAGTCCGATACTGCGGCAAGGGGCGGTTGCCGGAATGCGCCGAGCGCGGATGAATGCGAATCAATGATGGCGAATCTTGATTTTTTAGGGAACCGATTACCATTCGCTTGCGTATTCGTCTAACAGAACATCCCGGTTTGTGGGGTACTTGTCTTCAATCTCAAAAAAATGTCGAAAACATTCTCGTTTGGAGTTCCGATGCGATTCTTAGTCTGCCTGTTAGCCGTTGCCTTCTTGATACCGGCCGCTGTTGCCGCCCCCAATTTGCCCGCCGTTGACAGTCCCGCCGCCGATCTTGAAGCGCGGCGTAAAGCTCTCAACGACCTGCTGCACGAGCAGTGGGAATACACCATGCGAACCAACCCGATTTACGCTTCGATTCTGGGCGACAAGCGTTACAACGATAAAGTCGACGACTTTTCCCAGGCGGCAATCGACGACAACCTGGAGCAGACGCACCGCTTCCTCGTCCGCTTCGAAGCGATTGACGCAACCGGGTTTCCTGAGCAGGAAGCGCTGAACAAAGAACTCATGGTTCGAGATCTGAAAATGACTTTGGAAGGCGCGCGCTTTAAGCCCTGGGAGATGCCGGTAAGCCAGCAGGATGGAATTCACATTGACGCGCCGCAACTGGTCAGCATTCTTTCGTTCGAGAGCGTAAAGGACTATGAAGACTACATTACCCGTTTGAAGCTGCTTCCGATTTTGTTCGACCAGACCATCGTACAGATGCGAAAGGGCATGGCCGGGGGGCTCATGCAGCCCAAGATTCTGCTGGACAAAGTTGTGACGCAGGCCAACGGGATTGCCACGACGCCCGCCGATAAAAGTCCGTTCGCTCATCCTTTCGACAAGTTTCCTGACGCCATCCCCCAGGCCGATCAAAAGCGGCTGCGCGAGGCCGGCCTGACCGCCATAAAAGATTCCATAATTCCGGCGTACGTCAAGTTCACCGCGTTCGTGCGTGATGAGTACGCCCCGAAAGGTAGAACGGAGCCCGGCGCCTGGTCCCTGCCGGACGGGGACGCGTGGTACGCGTTCCGCGTGAAAGAAAGCACGACAACGGATTTGTCGCCCGAACAGATTCACCAGCTCGGGCTGGAGCAGGTGAAAGAAATCGAAGGCCGCATGCTCGCAGTGGTAAACCAACTGGGCTACAAGGACCTGAAGAGCTTCCAGGCGGCCGTCGATGCGGACCCGAAACTGCACGCCCATTCTCGGGAGCAAATCCTCGACCTGTACCGCAAATATGAAACTCAGATGTACGCGCGCCTGCCGGAATTGTTTGGACGGCTGCCCAAAGCGAAGCTGGAGGTAATGCCGGTTGAGGAATTCCGCGAGAAAGAAGCTTCCGACGCTTCTTACATGGATGGCACTCCGGACGGTTCGCGGCCCGGCCACATCATGGTGAATACGGGCGATTTCGCCAAACGCACCTTGCTGGATATCGAGACAACGGCCTATCACGAAGGCGTGCCCGGACACCACATGCAGATTTCGATTGCCCAGGAGTTGCCCGAACTGCCGTTGTTCCGCCAGCACGAATACTATACGGCCTACACCGAAGGGTGGGCGCTGTACTCGGAAAGACTGGGCAAGGAAGTCGGGTATTATCAGGATCCTTACAGCTACTATGGCCACCTGCAGGATGACATGCTGCGGGCGATTCGCCTGGTCGTCGACACCGGCTTCCACTACAAGCACTGGACGCGGCAACAGGTGGTCGATTATTTTCACGCGCACTCTTCCATCGACGAAGTGACGGTACAGAGCGAGACCGACCGCTACATGGGTTGGCCGGCGCAGGCGCTCGGCTACAAAATCGGACAGCTCGAAATCCTGAGACTGCGTCAATACGCGAAAGACCAACTGGCCGGCAAGTTCGACTTGCGCGCCTTCCACGATGAAGTGCTTTCGGGCGGCGCGCTGCCGATGGATGTGCTGAGCACGCGCATTCACGAATGGGTGGCGCTACAGAAAACGCAGGCCGCCGCGGTACCGGCGATGCAATCGAGCCCAGCCTCAGGCTCGAATCGAAACTGATGGCCAGATCATTTCGGAGTATCATCTCCGGCTATGACGATGCCGACGCCTGAACACGAACGTCAACGCATAGCCGGCGTATACGCCGCAATGAGCGACGAGGAACTGAGTCAGATTGCCGAGAGTGGCGATGAATTGAGTGTTGCCGCGCAGGAGGCCTTTCTGGCGGAGGCTGCGAAACGCGGTCTCAAGTTCGAGATCGCCCCGCCGCACGGTGAAGACGTCTTCGAGTTCAACCAAACCGTTACGCTGCGCCAGTTTCGCGATCTCCCGGAAGCATTGTTGGCGAAAGGCAGCTTGGAATCGGCCGGCATCCAGGCCTACCTGGTGGACGACAACATGATCCGCATGGATTGGTTCATCTCCAATCTTCTCGGCGGAATCAAACTGAAGGTTCGCCCCGAGGATGCAGACGCGGCCAACGAAATTTTGAATCAGCCTATTCCCGAAACATTGGATGTCGAAGGCGTCGGGAATTTCGAGCAGCCGAAGTGCCCACGCTGCCAGTCGCTCGATGTCAGCGATGAAGAATTAAATAAGCCGGTCGCCTATCTGACGGCCTACGCTGGGATTCCGGTCCCAGTTCACAAACGGGGATGGACCTGTCATGTATGCGGCAATGCATGGGAAGATCAAGATGGGACGGCAGCCTGAATTCTTCCTGGTGAAGCAGCGGCTTTGGCCGCGTATTTTCTGCACGCGCTGGGAGACGGTTATAATCGGCAGCGATGCGACAGTTTTTTCGCACGCTCCTATTGGCCCTGATCCTGATGACGGTAGCGCTGATCTCGGCGCTCACGGCCATGCGGCTTGCTATCCACGGGCGCGAGGTTTCCATCCCAAAACTGGTGGGCATGAGTCCGTTCGAGGCCGAGCGCTCGTCCGCGGCTTTAGGACTGCAACTGGTGATCGAACGGCAGTTTTACAGTCCTGACGTTCCCGAAGGAAAAATCATGACGCAGATGCCGCCGCCGGGAACCAAGGTGCGGCGAGGCTGGTCAATCCGCGTGGCGCAAAGTCTGGGGCCGCAGAGGGTGACGATTCCCGACGTGACCGGAGGGAGCGAGCGCGTCGCGGAATTGAATATACAACGCCGCGGGCTCAGCCTGGGTTCGGTCGCGCACGTTAGTTTGCCGGACGCGCCGCTGGATCAAGTGATATCGCAAAGCCCGCCCGCGAATGCCAGCGGAGTGTCGGCGCCCAAGATCAGCCTGCTGGTCAGCGATGGTCCCGTGCCCGCGGCCTACGTGATGCCGAACCTCACCGGGCAACTCCTGGGCACCGCGACGCTCGCATTGCAGGACGCCCGTATCAAGATCGGCAAAGTCAGCGTGCTTCCACTGGCGCCTTTACCGGGCCAGCCACGGACTGCACCAGTTGCGCCATCGGCGGTCTCCGAGCCCAGCGCAGCGAGTATGATTGTGACCCAGTCTCCGGCGCCGGGGCAGAAAATCCAGGCGGGCAACGCAGTGAATCTTGAGGTCCACTAGCGTCCGCGAGCTTTGCTCGCTCCGCACAGCCGACGACGGTTGTGCCTACGTGACTTTAGAGTATCTCCGTTCGATCATCTTCGTTCGATCAGTGCTGCGAAGAAGCCGTCGCAAGGATGTACGCCCGGAATTGTTCTCAGATACGGCCCGGCGAGAACGGAAGCGATGTCTGGCCCGCCCGGTTCGGATGCGAGGTCGCCAGACTGCCGCAATTGCTCGAGCTCCGTTCTGATATCAGCTACCTTGAATTCGGTTGCGCCATCGAGCGCAGCTTCCACCACTGCTTCATTTTCCTCGCGCTCCAGCGAACATGTCGAATAGACGAGGCGACCGCCAATCGCAAGCCGGCGAAGCGCGGACTTGAAAATGGCCACCTGCCGCGACTGAAGATCGCGCAGATCTTCAATCTTGAGCCGCCATTTGATTTCCGGGTTGCGAGCGAGAGTGCCCGTACCGGAACAGGGAACATCGGCGAGGATGCGGTCGAACGCACACACGAAGGGCAAATGGCGCGCGTCCGCCGCGACTACGTGAACGTTTGGCAAGCGCTTGAGGTTCTGCAGCAGCCGAGCCCGGTGCGGGTACAACTCAGTCGCAAACACTGTGGCGTCCGGGTTACGCCGGCCGAGCAATGCTGTCTTGTTGCCGGGAGCGGCGCAACAATCCAGAATCATCCTCCCCCTACCGGCCAGCAATGCGACGAGTTGTGAAGCTTCATCCTGAATGGAGACGCTCCCTTCCTTGTAGGCGCGCGTTGTGGTTACGTCGCCCGCAAGAACGCGTCGCGCAGACGATAGCAGCCGACCTGGCGCAAGCCGCACGCCAGCCTCTAGAAGTTCGGCATCGACGTCCCCAGGTCGACCGTCGGGTATGTGTATGGCCGTGCCCGGCACCGTCTGATCGTAGGCGCAGATCTGCCGCGCTGCCTCCAGTCCATAGTGCTCGGTCCAGCGAGCTGCCAGCCAGGGAGGATGGGCAGCGCTCTGAGCGAGTGCGATTGCGTTGGGCGATTCGCCGATTTGCGCGAACGCCTCCTCCGCGCCCGTGGCAGCGATTTTACGGAGAACCGCATTGACGAATGAAGCCGCCGAACGCTTGCGCGCCGCTTTGACGAGCTCCACGCTTTCAAAGATCGCCGCATGCGCCGGCACTCTGGTAAGAAACTGTAACTGATATACGCCGAGCCGCAGTGCGGCCAGAACCTCGGTGTCAAGCCGCTCGACTTTCTGCGATGACGCAGCCGCCAGCCGCTGATCCAGCAGAGACTGCCAGCGGAGAACTCCCATCACCAACTCGGTGGCTAGCCCGTGATCGCGCGAGGAAAGCTTCGTGAGTGAGGCGGAGTGCAGCAGGTCAGTGGCGTAGGAGTCTTCGCGCTGGACGCGCAGAAGAATTTCGAAAGCCGCGGTTCGAGCAAGAGAAGTCCGAGCAGAAGAAACGGCCATCGCAGCCTAATGTCCCAGATAGTCACCGGATTTCGGCCGGTAGCCGTTGATGAATGCCTGCGCGCTCATGCGGCGCTTGCCTTCGAGTTGCACTTCGACTAGTTCCAGCGTCGTACCCGTATTTTCATCTTCAACTTTATCCTTGTCCTTGCCGCAGCCGACAAACAGATGCGTTCCCTCGACCGCGACTTCTCCCGGCGTCAACTTCGCCGAAGGGTGCACAGGTTGAGCGCGGTGCACTTGCAGCGTCTTACCCTTGAAAATCGTGAACACCCCGGGCCACGGCTGAAAGCCGCGCAGGCGATTGAAAAGATCTCTTGCGCTGCGAGTGAAGTCCATGCGGCCATCTTCTTTTTTCAGAATGGGCGCGAGCGTGGCTTGTGAATGATCCTGCGGAATCGCGCGAACTTGCCCATTATCGAGCCCACGCAGGGTCTCGACCATCAGGTCCGCGCCGATGGAAGCCAGCTCGGGGCCCAATGTCTCGGCCGTATCTTCCGGGCCAATCGGAATCGAACGCTGCAGGAGAATGTCACCCGTATCGAGCCCGGCATCGATGCGCATGGTTGTCACCCCGGTGACCGATTCACCACCGCCAATCGCCCACTGGATCGGCGCCGCGCCGCGATACTTAGGCAACAAAGAGGCATGCAAGTTCAAATTGCCCAGCCGGGGAAGGTCGATCATCCACCGCGGAATGATGCGGCCATAACCGACAACAATGATCGCGTCCGGATAAATCGCCGCAAGCTGGTCACGAAATTCGAGGTTGTTCTTGATCGTGGCAGGTTGCGTTACGGTGATGCCCAAACGGGTTGCCGCATCCTTCACCGGGGAAACTGCTTGTTCCATTCCGCGCCCGCGCGGCCGATCCGGTTGCGTCACCACCAGGGGGATGGAATGACCGGCCTCCACCAACCTTTCGAGAGTTGGGACCGCGAATTGAGGCGTGCCGCAGAAAACGAGAAGCATAGGTGACAGGTCGCAGGTCTTAGGTGATAGGTGTCAGGTCTTAGGTCTTCGCAAAACGTATTGCTTGGCACTGGGGCAGCACATGTTTTTCCTAAGACCTAAGACCTAAGACCTAACACCTGCGACCTGCTTTACCATTCTCCCGCCTTCACCAGCTTCTTGATCTTCCGCTTGATGAGATCGCGTTTTACCGCGCTAATATGCGAGATGTACAGCTTGCCGTTCAGGTGATCGGTCTCGTGCTGGAAAGCCCGCGCCAGCAGGTCCTCTCCGGTGTGCTCGAAATGCTTGCCCTTCAAATCCTGCGCGCGTATGGTCACGGTTTTGGCGCGCGTGACCTCCTCGCGAAATTCGGGGATGCTCAGGCAGCCCTCGCTACTCCGCTGCCGGCCTTCCTTGTGGAGAATTACCGGATTGATCAGCACCAGCCTGGCGCCGGGGTCTTCCTTGAACGTCACATCCACCACGGCGATTCGTTTCGAAATGCCGATCTGCGGTGCCGCCAGGCCTACGCCGCGGGCCGCGTACATCGACTCGAACATGTCTTCGACGAGCCTTTCGAGTTCCTCGTCGAAGCCGGTCACCTCCGCCGAAGGTTTTTCCAGGACCGGATCGCCAAATTTCACAATTGGGTAAATCATCTTATTGGAGTTGGGTTGGCGCTTTCCGAAACTAATAATTTTTCAACTGTTCCAGATAACCTTGGAAATTTCGTTTCGTTTCTTTCATCGAATCGCCGCCGAATTTTTCGAGGGCGCAGCGCGCCAGCGTCAGCGCCACCATCGCTTCGCCGGCCACCCCGGCGGCGGGCACCACGCATACATCCGAGCGCTCATACGCTGCCTTGACCGGCTCGCGGGTGGCAAAATCCACCGACTGCAACGGACGCCGCAGCGTGGAGATCGGCTTCAGATAGCCGCGTACCCGAATCTCCTGCCCATTGGACACGCCCCCCTCGATTCCTCCGGCATTGTTGCGGGTGCGCGTGAAGCCGGAAAACCCTGTGTCGCTCTGGTAACCGATTTCGTCATGCACGGCCGATCCCGGCGAATGCGCTGCCTGAATTCCGCTTCCAATTTCAACCGCCTTCACTGCCTGCAACGACATGACCGCCGCGGCCAGCAATGCATCCAGACGCTCGTCCCATTGCACATAGCTGCCCAGCCCCGGCGGCACATTATGCGCGACCACCTCAAACACTCCACCGACGGAATCGCCCGTGCGCAAAACCTTGTCGACTTCTTCTTTCATGCGCCGCTCGGCCTCGGCATCGGCGCACGCCAGCAGCACCTCGTTCTTGCGCGAGAGCGGCTCGATTTGCTCCCACGGAATTTCCCGATCCGCAATTGAAACCGACCCGACCGCAGTCACATGACTCAGGACCTCTACGCCCAGCTCGCGTAGCAACAGCTTGGCAAGCGCGCCAATCGCCACGCGCGCCGCCGATTCCCGGGCCGACGCGCGCTCCAGAACGTAGCGCGCTTCCGTGAAATCGTACTTCAAAGCTCCGGCGAGGTCGGCATGGCCGGGGCGCGGCGACGCAACCCGCTTGTGTTTTTCCGGATCGCCCGTCTCCACCGGCAGCGATTCTTTCCAATTCTGCCAATCGCGATTTTCTAGGATCACTGCAATCGGCGAGCCAATCGTCTTGCCATGATGCACGCCGGAGAGAAAATGCGCGCGGTCGGTTTCAATCTTCATCCGTCCGCCGCGTCCAAAACCCTGCTGACGCCGCCAGAGTTCGCGATCCACAAATGCCTGATCCACCGCCAGTCCGGCGGGCAGCCCGGACAAAAACGCAACCAGGGCCTCGCCATGGGATTCTCCGGAGGTGAAATAGCGCAGCATGTGGAACAGGCATTGTAAATGAAGCGGAAAAGTTCAGCTTGGGGCGATTTCCGCTCCGGCCACGGGCCTTATGCGGGTACAATGAAACAGAATTCTGTGCCGGTTGTCGCTGGACCATCTGGAATTCCTGGACTCATCGCGCCGCTTCGTCCCCGTACGCGAGGAGTTTACATGTTGACCGCCAATGCTGGGCCGTTTCATCCGAGGGATGACGGGCCCATTCGATGCGTGATTGCCGACGATCACGAAATGCTGCGCTATGGAGTGCGTCGCCTGCTGGAGGACGCTCCCGACTTTGCCGTGGTGGGCGAAGCGGGCGATGCTGCCCAAGCACTCAAGTTGGCGCTGGAGCACCGTCCCGACCTGGTGCTGCTCGATATCAGCATGCCAGGGATGTCGTCCTTCGAGGCCGGAAGCCTCATCGAGGAGCACTGCTCTGGCACCCGCATCGTATATCTGACCATGCATGAGGATCGGGAGTATGTGCTGCAAGCCCTGCGCTCAGGTGCGCGCGGCTACCTGCTGAAAAATACCCCCGCGCCGCTCTTGTTGCGGGCGCTGCGCCAAGTGCATCACGGCGAGCGGTCATTGAGTCCGCAGATCCAACAATTGGAAGAAGCCGCGATTCGGACGCAGTCCATCGGGGTGGGTTTGCGAAGAAGTACTCTGACTCTGCGCGAGCGCGAAGTAATGAAGCTGCTTGCCGAGGGGCATACGGTGAAGAAAGTAGCAGCGGTTTTGGGGGTCAGCGCCAAGACGGTGGAAGCCCACAAGTTCAACTTGATGCGCAAACTCGACATTCACAACAAGGCCCAGTTGGTGGCAGTCGCCATCCAAAAAAAGATTCTCCCGATTCCCGTCTCAATATCCTAACCGCCGATCCTACCAACCCGCGACGGCATCAGCCTTGCCTCAGTGTCATGATTGCGGCTGCGAGGCTGCCAAGATCGGGAACTTCCAGATCGGCCCGCTTTTCGGAGTCGAGGGCGGCCGAGGCTCGCACCGCGCCAATTCCAGGGCGGGCCGATTTCCGATTCACCCAAACCGTCGAAATTCCCAGCGACCTCGCTGGAACGACGTCGTGATAAATGCTCTGCCCGGCGTGCAGCAGACGGTCCGGAGAAAGACCAAGCCTGCGTAAGGCAACCTGAAAGTTGTTGATCGAAGGCTTGTAGCTTTTTGCCTGTTGCGCCGTGATCACGCCGTCGAAATCCACGCCGAGCAACTGCCGCGTCTCTGCAAATAGATCATCGTCAATGTTTGAAATCACGGCCAGCTTGTAACGTCTCTGAAGCTCGCGCAGCGCGGGCACCGTATCGGGGAAGGGCGGCCAGGCATGGACGGATTCATACAGCGAACGGATTTCCGCGGACGTGGCGTCGAAATGAAGGCGCTCGGCAAACGCCCGCACCACCGCCTGCAGCACGTCCCGATAGCTTTGGTACGGGCCGCTTTCGGCCTCCGCCTCAAATTCTGCATAGAGTTCAAGAATGGCAGCGTCGGACAGGCTTTGGCCGTGGTTCCCGAGCACCGTGCGCAGGACAGGCAACATCCCCGACTCCCAATCGATCAAAGTGCCGTAGCAATCAAAGCTTACAGTCGTGAAGCGCGAGAAATCCATAAGCAGTGTGGAGAACAGTTCTAAGAAAGACCCAGCGGCGGTTCGCACTGAGAACTGGGAACTGCGACACTAAGAACTTTTCTTATGCTTTCTGTTCGGTGAACAGGTCAAGCGCTGGCGCGGCGGAAGTCGGGCTCTCCGGCGCATCGGGCTTGGCGGTGGCGGGAAGCGCGCTGGAATCTTCCGCAGCGGCTTTCCTGGGCGCTTTTTCGCCCTGCAAGAATTTCCTCGAATCCAGCAGCGGACGGCCCAACGATGCGTTATAGCCGGTCCACGGCCCTTCGAGTTCACCCTCGCGCTCGAAGTGGGCGCGCATTGCTTCCATCTTCGAATCCAGATCGTCGAGGTAATGCAGCATCAGCGCTTCCGGAAACATGGGCAGCTTGGGCGATCCGAAATCGTATTGGCCGTGATGGCTGATGATCAGATGTTCAAGCAGAGTTTTCAGCTCCGGAGGAAAATCAGGCAGCTGCGCGAGTTTTCCTTGCAGCATCTCCAGTTCAATGATCATGTGCCCGAGCAATTGCCCGCGCGTGGTGTAGGAAAACGCGCGGTTGTAGGTCAGTTCCTGAATCTTGCCGATGTCATGCAGAAAGGCTCCCGTCAACAGCAGGTCGCGATTGACCTGAGGATAGTTCTGGCACATCAAATCGCAGGAACGGAATAGCGACACGACGTGATCGAGCAAGCCGCCGATGTAGGCATGATGGAGCGTCTTGGCCGCGGGCGCATTGCGGTAGCGCTCGGCGATCTCCGCATCCGCCATGAACAGCTCGACCAGGGACTTGAGGTGCGGATTCTGGAACGTGGCAACAAATTCGGTCAGCGTTCTCCAAAGTTCGCCGATATCTTTTTTGGTCTTGGGCAGGTAGTCGGTAAAATCAATGTCGCCTTCTTCCATCCGCCGCAGTTTGTGAATGGTCAGCTGAAAACGATTCTTGTACTTATTGACGAGCCCCTTGATCTTGAGAAAGTCGTCCTGCTCGAAGATGTCGATAAATTCTTCGACGTTGTCCCACATTTTGGCTTCGATCTGACCGGTGCGATCGGCCACGATCAAAGCCAGGTAAGGCTCGCCATTTTTCTTGGCTTTCACCTGCTTCGAGGCCACTACGAAGCTGGAAGTGATGATCTTGTTTTCCTGATGACAACAATCGGAGATAAAAAACTCTTTCATGAGCCTCCGCGAACCCTAAAATACGCCGAGCTTCTTCTTCTTTTTCAGTTTTTTGGCGTTGGTTTCTTTGGCCGTGGTCTCGACCGGCTTGGTTTGCTTAGCGCTTGCGCCCGAGTCGACGTACCCGTTCTTGTAGTCAATGTAGGCTTCCTCTCGCAGCGTGGTCAGATAAGCGCGTAATGCGGGCTGCAGTTTCTGCATGTACAACGCATCCTGGATTCGCGGTTCGACTTCCTTCAGGGTGGGAATGCCCGCCGTCTGATGCTCGGTCGCCTTCAGGATCACGTAACCCTGCTTGGTGCGAATCACATCCGTGACCTCGCCGGCCTTCAGCGCAAAGACCTTATCTTCCAATTCTTTCGAGAGTGTGCCGCGCTTGAAATAACTGAGGTCGCCTCCGTCCTTGGCCGACGGTCCCTCGGAATACTTTTTCGCCAGGTCGTCGAACTTAGCGCCCTTGTTAATTTGATCTAACAAATCCTGGGCTTTTGCTTTGGCGGCGTCCAGCGCTGCTTCGGTTTCCGCCGGCGTGGGCGGATCGGGCTTTGCATCCGCGCTGGAAGCCGGTTTGGCGGAGATTTTCGGCGCAATCAAAATTTCGCTCAAGCGAACCTGCTCCGGCTGCTCCATTTCGGTGCGATGGAGCTCATAGAACTTCTTTTCGTCTTCTTTGTTCAGGGACAGGTGCGAACCCACTTCATTGCTGATCACCTTCTGGGTAATAATCTGGTTGCGCAGATTCTGCTTGAAATCTTCATACGAAGCGCCCTGGGCCTCCGCAGCCTTCTCCAGGTCTTCCATCGTTTCGAGGTTCATTTGCTTGCGCATTTCATCGAGCCGCTTGATCAGTTCCGTGTCGCCGTTGATGCCGAGATCTTTGCCTTTTTGCAGCAGGAGCTGCTGGTCGATCAGATCGCGCAGAACGTCACGCTGCCTCTCGGCGAATGCGCGGTCGGCATTGGCCGGATCCTGCTGCTGGACCTCCTGCTTGAGTTGATCGCGACTGCGGATATATTCCGTGCGCGTGATAATTTCGTTGTTCACCCGGGCGATAATCTCTTCAACCACGGTATCGGCGGACGAAAAAGATGGTAGCAACAGCCCGCATCCAAACGCTAATAGCAGGGGAAGTCCGATTCTCTTCATGTAGAACTCGCTTGTAACCTGGGTAACACCAACCTGGAAACCCTAGGGAGAAATTTGTGGTTCTATTTTACGCTGCGACCAGCGCGGAGGCCAAGGGAGCAGCATGTTTCTAATTCCTATTTCGCAGGTGTCGTCTGTTTGCGAGATGCGGGCGTGACCAGCCGTGGCCAGGCGGGCCAAAACCACACAACCGCAGCGACAACAAGGACCCAGAATGCAAACCACAACCTGCGCCTTCGTCTGCTCGTGCTCACGAACGGATTATCAGTCCGTCCGCCCGAGCGATCAAGGGCAAATCAGCCGGCATCCGCCAGCACCAATAGTCCGGTTCCGAAGTCCAATAAAACCTTCGATCCCGTCAGCTTCGCTTACGCGCGCCGGCAATACTCAGCGCGATTCCGCCCGCGATCAACACAACACTGATGATTGGGGAAACGCGCTCACTGTGACTGGTCTGAACGCCGAGGTTCGTTTTCCCGACTTTAATACCCTCGGTCTCGGTGTGGGGGATGGGCACGACCAGGGATGCGATACCGAGCACAATCAGGACCAGGCCCGCAAACAGCAAAACCTTCATATCGAGTCCTCGCTATCGTTATTACAGAAAATGGTGATTTACGGGAAGTCGCGTTACGGACAAACTAGTCGTGCAGAACCACGCCGAGCAGCGAGCTATGAACCTGCAACCCGCCCTCCGGGCCGCCGGAATAATCGACAAACCCGAGTTTCCTGAACCGGTTCATGAAAAAGCTCACCCGCGAACGAGTGGTCCCGACCATTTCGGCCAGGCTCTCCTGACTGATTTTGGGGACCACGGTCTCGGGCACACCTTCTTTACCGAAATGAGCGAGCAGAAGAAGGATCCGAGCCAGCCGCTTTTCACTGGAATTGAACAACTGGTCGACCAGGTCCTCTTCATAACGGATATTCCGCGCCAGCAAATACGCGACAAACAAATCGGAGAACGAATGTTCGCGGTGCAACGCACTCATCATCGCTTTTTTGTCGATCCGCAGAATTTCACAATCCGTAATGGCAGCCGCGGATCCCATGCGCTGGGATTGACCCGCCAACGCGCCCTCACCAAAGAAGTTTCCGTCAGTCAACAGACCGATCGTTGCCTCCCGGCCGGTTTTGGAGACGACCGTGAGCTTCACTTTGCCTTTTTGGATATAAAAGACCGCGTCCGCCGCATCTCCCTGCGCGAAGATTCCCTGCTTCTTGGCAAAAGTCAGGTTCTTCCTGCCCTCGCCAATGGAGGCAAGGAAGGTCGCAGGGTTGAACTCGCGGTTCTTCTTCACCTGTGCACGGGAAGCCATTTCACTACAATTTTAAGCCCCGCGGGGGTGAATTGTTCCACAAATATTTGTGATATCACGCTGCCAAGCCTCTTCTGGCCGGGGTTGCGATAGTGAGCCATTCTGCACAGTATTCCCCAAGAAAATGGACGAAACTCAAGCCAGCAAGACGAAGCGGGCCCGTCAAACCAGGCGGCCTGCGTCTCCTTTTATTTAGTGAGACTTACAACGAGAACTCGTCGCGAACGGCGGGCTCGCAAAAGGGGTCTTCCATGGCACAAGAAATTCACGTCGGTTCGATCCTGACTCTCGAATGGCCCCTGCTTGTCGGGTTGGGGAGCGACGGTTGGGAGAATGAACCCTACTCGGGGCGGTGGAACGTGGTCAAGGCGCTCGATGGCTTCGCCCTTGATCGCAAGATTCGAGCCGCGGGATGGAATTTCTTCTTTATCGCGTCGGAAGTGAAGGTGATGTTTTTTGGCGCCATAGGAGCCGAGAAGATCCAACGCGCAGTGAACCGAATTCTAGGTAAAGTGAGGCAGCAAAACTTCAACGGTCTCGAAGTGACTGGAATCGTCGCCAAGCGTTTTCTCGGCTTGCCCTATGCCGTTGTTTCGGCGCATTCGCGCCATGTCCAACAAGGCTGCTACCTGGATAGCGCCGAGGTCCGGCGATCGCCCGAGCGAGATGCGGCGGCTGTCTAGATCCGATTAGGGTTCTCCCGGATCGGGGATTAAACCTGGCATTCTCATCATCGGGGATTGAAATAAGTTCAGGCAGATTGCCAAACCTTCGCTCAGTCTCAGTCGGCAGCCAATTGGCGGGCTGGGTGCGGTTCTGTGCGGGGCAGTCCCGTGTTCAGTTCGCACTTTTCTCCAGGTTTGGCGCCACAAGTGGGACATCGAACTGACAGGGCTGTTTCTTTCTCGGCTTTCATAAACTACATCATGCGGGGTTGCGCGTCAGTAAGCTGATCAATTGTCACCGGTCTGAGGGGTGTATCTTCAGAATTGAACCGTTCCATTCCGAATGTTCCGCCAGACCTCTCCTGAAAAGGGGGCGTCCTTCCCGTCAGCCGCCAATTGAGGAGGGTTGGCCACCCCAGGATCCGCTCCTGTCCGTGACCTGCCCGGACGTCGCAGATGCGCCAGCGTCTTAGCTCTTAGCTTTGCTTGATGACGCTGAGCCGGCTTCACCGTCAGTACGAAGTGAACTGTCGCCAGCAGAAAATGGGGCCCGTCAGACTTGACCACAAGCGCATCCACAGACTTTAGAGCGGCGGCGGGGAGTTCCACGTGATCCACCAGCATGACGATAGGAACATCCGGCCGGACCTGCTTAATCTGGTCGGCGACGGTCGCGCCATCGAGGAGGCCGAGGTGGTACTCGAGGACCACTGCATGCACGGTCCGCGACATGAAAAGCCGGAGACCATCGGCACCATTAGTGGCGGTTGCCAACTCGTATCCGCTTTCCTTCAACAAACTCAGTTCCGCGGGATCCCGGTGTATGCAGAGCAGGGTGCTATTGGTAGCCATGCCGTTTATGTATATCAAGGACGTTTCCCGCAAATCTGTGCAAAATTGCTCAATCCAGCAGCCTGTGGAACCAGCAGCCTGTGGAAAACGAGGGCCGGTGAAACCTCTATCGATTTGCTGCCCGCGATTCAGGTCTCAGCCAAACCCGGGCGCTATCACTGCAGATTCGAGTGATCTCCGGCAACAGGCGGCTGGAGACCTCGTTCTTGGGAACAAATGCATCGACGATCTTCAATACATATTCCGCAATCTCGTCGTCACTGGAAACCATTACTATAGGAACTTGCGGCCGCCGGAGTTTGATTTCAGTCGCAACCTCGTGGCCATTCATGTCGGGCATGTGATAGTCGACGATCACCGCGGCAACCGCGCAGGCTAGCGCAATTTGTACGCCTTGTTGTCCGGAGGCAGCAGTCAGCACGGCAAAACCACGTCTTTCGAGGAGCGCTCGTTGGTAGCCCAGCATACTGTCATCGTCGTCGATGCAGAGAATTGTCTTGCGCTTGGAGTCATTGGACATGGTTTGCTCCCATGTGTCTTCCCACGTCACCATGGTCGGTGATGCATCCCCGGCCAGGCTGTGCAATTTTGCACACTTTCTCAAGGTTGTTGATCAACTGACTTCTTCCTTACCAGAGCCCACGCGGCCGGCGCTTCATGCGCTCTTGGGCCACCTGCTGAATTGATCCGGCGCGTGAGTCCTGAAACAGCGAACTATTAGGTACCTGGTCAATTTTGACCAGTCCGCAAGTCCTCTTTCGTTGAATACTAACCACAGGCAAATTCCACATTAGACGAAGGACCCAGCCTGGAATCCGGCGGGACTCGTCCGCCAAATCAGCTTTTTTCATTGCCTGTACTCAAGAAAGTAAGGGACTAATGTCGGCGCCAATCGCAGTGTTTTCAGATGGCCTATTGGAAGTTGTACCCCCACACTCTCCGATACATGGGGTTCCAGCGCCTCGCCCAAAATTGCAATCGAAGGCATCGCTGCCGAGTCGAATTGCAGTGATTGGAAACTATCTTCCGCGACAATGTGGAATTGCCACGTTCACCACCGACCTGTGCGCGGCCATATCCGCGGAGTACGGAACCGCGCGCTTGCTGGCGCTGCCCGTCAACGACACAGAAGCAGGATATGACTATCCCTCGCGGGTGCGATGGTCGCTCGCTCAGGACGACGTGAAGTCGTATCAGGAAGCGGCTGAATTCCTGAACTTTAACAATATCGACATGGTGTGTCTGCAGCACGAGTATGGAATCTTCGGCGGTCCCGCCGGAAGCCATATTTTGCTTCTGCTGCGCGGCTTGAAGATGCCGGTGGTGACCACACTGCACACGGTCCTGCGCGAACCGAATCCCGACCAGGTGATAGTGATGGAGGAGATCGCAGAACTTTCGGATCGCCTCATTGTCATGAGCGAGCTCTCATCCCAGTTCCTGCAGGAAATCTACAAGGTGCCGGTCAGCAAGATTGACATGGTTCCGCACGGAGTGCCAGACCTGCCATTTCTCGATCCTAATTTTTATAAAGACCGCTTTGGCGTGGAGGGAAAAGCGGTGCTGCTCACGTTCGGACTGCTCTCGCCCAACAAGGGAATCGAGAACGTTATTCAGGCGCTACCGCGGATTTTGTCCAAACACTCGAATGTTGCGTACATCGTGGCCGGCGCGACCCATCCTCATATTCTCCGTCGCGAGGGAGACAGGTATCGCGCCCGCTTGCAGGCGTTGGCAAAGGAAGTGGGAGTGGAGTCGCAAGTCATCTTCCATGACCGCTTTGTCAGCCCTGAGGAGATGGCTGAGTTCATTGGCGCCGCCGATATCTATATCACCCCTTACCGCTATGAAGCGCAGGTAGTTTCCGGAACTCTTGCCTATGCCCTCGGGGCGGGCAAGGCCATCATCTCGACTCCTTATTGGCACGCAATTGAGTTGCTGGACGACCAGCGCGGCGCGCTCGTTCCCTTCCAAGACCCGGCCGCAATTGCGCAGAAGACAATTGAGCTTTTAGATACGCCCGCGATCCGGCATGCCATGCGCAAACGCGCTTATCTCTTCGCGCGTGATATGGTCTGGCAGAAAGCCGCGCAGGGTTACATGGCAAGCTTTGCGCGGGTTCGCAGCGACCGCATGGAGGCTCCCCGGGTCCAGTTCTCGGATCGCGCGACTCCGAAGACGCTGAATCAACTGCTCCCATTAAAACTCACTCACGTGAACGCACTGACCGATCACACGGGAATGTTGCAGCACGCGATCTTTTCCATTCCCAATCGAGCCGAGGGATATACCACCGACGATAACGCTCGCGCGCTAATTCTTACAGTCCTGCTGGCGCAATTGAGTAATGACAGGGACAAGAACAACGACAAATACAAAAACAAGTTCGAGGCGACGGAATCGGCCAATCCCGATTGGCCTTTTCGATACTTAGCATTCCTGGAACATGCCTTCCATTCAGAAAAGAAAAGGTTCCGAAACTTTCTCGGCTATGATCACGTTTGGAGAGAGGACCAGGGATCGGAGGACTCTCACGGGCGCGCGCTGTGGGCTCTGGGCACTCTCTTAGCGCGATCCGAAAATCTTGGGATGAGAGGTGCTGCCGGCCGTTTGCTCGAGTTTTCTCTCCCCGCCGCTCTGGAGTTCACCAGCCCGCGTGCCTGGGCCTATACCTTGCTCGGAATCCAGGAATACCTCAATGCGTATCCCGGAGACCGCGACGCACAAAAAATGAGGTCCGTACTCAGCCGCCGGTTGCTCGAAATGTATGAGTCGATCCGCCGCCCGGATTGGCAATGGTTCGAGAACGTCGTCGCTTATGCCAACGCGAGATTGCCCCAAGCCTTGCTTGTCGCGGGGTCAGCCTGCTCGGACGATAGTATGGTTTCCGCCGGTCTCGAAGCATTGGCTTGGCTGTCAAACACGCAGCGTTGCGAGATCAACCGCCACTTTGTGCCGATTGGCTCGCAAGGCTTCTATCACCAGGGTGGAGAAAAGGCCCGCTTCGACCAACAGCCGGTGGAGGCCGCCGGGGCGGTTTCCGCCTGTCTCGAAGCCTACCGCATAACCGGAGACACTCGCTGGCGCGACCAAGCCTGGTCCGCCTTCAACTGGTTTCTTGGCGACAACGATCTGCAAGTTGCTCTCTACGATTCCGCGACCGGCGGCTGCCGGGACGGTCTGCATCCCGACCGCGCCAACCAGAATCAGGGAGCGGAATCCACGCTCTCGTTCCTGATGGCACTCCTGGAGATGCGCTCGATGCAGGAATCTGAAAAACCGGAGAACCTCTCATGACCGCTTCCAACACTACGATTTTGAATGTCGAAAGCACGCACTACCCGCCACTTCTGATGCGTCATCCCAGCAACCCCATCCTGACGCGCAAGGATTGGCCGTACTCCATCAACAGCGTGTTCAATGCCGGAGCAACCTTGTTGCCGGATGGAACCACTTTGCTCCTATGCCGCATTGAAGACCGGCGCGGCTTGTCGCATCTTTGCGCCGCGCGCTCTTCAAACGGTGTCGATGGGTGGAAGATCGATCCTGAGCCAACCTTGATGCCCGACCCGCGCAAGTATCCAGAGGAAATCTGGGGCATTGAGGATCCGCGCATCACTTTCGTGCCCGAGTTGCAGCAATATGTGGTCACCTACACTTCTTACTCGCGCGGTGGCCCCGGAGTATCTCTGGCTCTGACCAAAGACTTCCGAAGTTTCGAACGCTACGGTGTCATCATGCCGCCGGACGACAAGGATACCGCGCTGCTGCCTCGGAGAATCAACGGATACTGGGCCCTGATTCACCGGCCCATGACGGCGCTCGGGGCCCACATGTGGATTTCTTATTCTCCCGACCTGCGCTATTGGGGAAGGCACAGGCTTATGCTGGAAGCACGCAAGGGCGCCTGGTGGGACGCAAACAAAATTGGGTTGTCGCCACCGCCCATCGAGACTGCCAGAGGATGGCTGGTGTTCTACCACGGAGTACGGCACACGCCTTCAGGCTGCCTGTACCGGTTAGGTTTGGCCCTTTTCGATTTGGAGAATCCGGAGAAATGCCTGCTGCGAGGCGATTCGTGGATCTTCGGCCCGGAGGCCGATTACGAGCGCCATGGCGACGTGAACGATGTCGTGTTCCCTTGCGGTTACACGATGGATCCCGATGGCGACACCATCAGTCTTTACTACGGAGCTGCCGATTGCGCAATTGCCCTGGCTCGAGCCAGCGTGCGCGCCCTTCTTAATTGGCTGGATGCCAATGGAAGCTGCGAACGCCGCCAGCGCGCAGACGAGCTGTGAAGCCTCTGCTTCGGATGCTCCAGTTTGTACTCGGATGCCGTCATCACCAACGGAGTGCTGTGTTCACGATCAACCAACGGACGTATCAGGTCTGCTTGAAATGTGGACAGGAATTTGAGTATTCCTGGGCGCTGATGCACTCCGTGCGCTCGAGCGTCGGTGTCAAGGCTCTTGCCGATCAAGCGCGTAACTCAGTGCGCTAGCTTCGGCCGCAAGGAAAACGTTTCGCCCTTCTCTGTGATATTGCCTCTGTGTTGTTGCCGCGAGGCTTTTTAAAGACTTTCGTCCCCCCGCTCCGCACCCCTCACTGTTCGCGCCCCTCAAGGATATAATGTGGCGATCCTAGGCTGGGGAACCAGTTGCTTCGGAGGCCGATTGCCCCTGTCGCTCGATACTCGCGAGGTTGGACGCGTCACCATTGTGCATTGCAACGGACGGATCGTTGCCAGCGAGACCGAGTCCCTGCGCGCGCACGTCGCCTGGTTGTTGCGCGATCGCCGCTCGATCGTCCTGCACTTGGGCGAGGTCGGATTCATTGACAGCAGCGGACTCGGCACCATGGTCCGTGCCCTCACCACCACCCGCCAGGCACATGGAGATCTGAAGCTCTGCAACGTGCCGGAATTCGTGCGCAAGGTCTTGGAGATGTCGCGCCTGAACACCATCTTCGATACGCACGAGTCGGAAGAAAAAGCGGTCGCCGCGTTTTATCGCCCCGGAGCCCGCGCCGAGGCGCCTGCCCCGACCGGCCACAGCATTCTGTGTCTCGACGCCAATGCCGACGTTCTCGCCTATCTGCGCGAACTGCTGCGCCGCGCCGGATATGATGTCCAGAGCAGCAGCCGCGTGGCCGACGCTCTGCTCCTGATGCGCGTTACACACTTCGATCTCCTGCTGGTTGGAGCTGGCATGGCCGCTTCTCCAACCTCTCCGCCGGCCTTCAAGGACGCCTGCGCCAAGCTCCCGGTCATCGAACTCGGCAGCGAGTTTTCCACCAGCCATGCTGGGGAAGCCGCCGCCGGGTTGCTGGAAACACTCGCGGCCCGGCTGAATTCGAAAACGGCTTAACCTGATACCGGCGGTGCAAGAACACGGCAAGGGTACTCCTAATATCTGGCTCTGAAAGGACGGACTCAATGATCTTAGGCATGACGACCTCGACTTTCACCCTCCTCCATGTGCTGATAAGCCTGGTGGGGATCGGCTCCGGACTGATCGTCGTGTACGGAATGCTGAACCGGAAACCGCTCGACGCCTGGACCGCGATCTTTCTGGCGACCACCGTCTTAACCAGCGTGACCGGGTATTTCTTTCCGTTCGTGCGCCTCTTGCCCTCTCACATAGTCGGCGCAATCTCCCTGGTAGCGCTGGCCGTTGCGATTTTTGCGCGCTACGCTCGTCATATGGTCGGCGCCTGGCGCCCCATCTATGTCGTCACCGCCGTGCTGTCCCTCTATCTGAATTCTTTCGTACTGGTGGCGCAGATTTTCGAGAAGGTACCGGCTGCGCACGCGTTGGCTCCGACGCAGAAAGAGCCGCCTTTCTTCGTCGCGCAACTCATCGTCATGGCGATTTTCATTGTGCTGGGAGTTTTCTCGGTAAAAAAATTCCGCAACCAACCGGTCGCTGCCGCGGCCTGGAGAAGCTCCAAAGCATCCTGAGCGAAGAATTGTTGATTGTTTTCGGATAACGTTGACTGTCGAGTAAAATTCCTCCCTCAAGTCTTCAGCCACAGCACAGGAAAGCTGTGACCGAGTTTGCGGAAATCGGAATCGCTGGTTACCAGCGTTGCTTTGTGTTCGATCGCCAGCGCAGCTGCGAAACTATCCGCGTAGTAAAGCTTATGTTTAGCCTTAGCGTCAGCCGCTTTACACGCTCTCTGCGGCGTTGCATCCAATACCTCAATTGGAAGTGGACTCACTGCCTGCACGGCCGTGAGTGCCTGCTCCGGCCCCATCTGGCGGAGAATCTTGCCATACACTTCCCCATAGTTCACGGCCGACATCAGCACTTTTGCGCGTTCTTGTAGCGCTTCTTTCAGAAGTTCGTTAATTCTGTAAGCACCCGGGGTTTTCTGCAGAAGGGCAATCAGCGCACTCGCATCAAGCACGTATGTTTTCATTTGTCGTGCTTACCTTCTTCACGATGTTCCTTTTCCCAACTGGCCAGCAAATCTGGCCCATCTGCAAACATGCCCATGACGCGGTCGATGTACTCTTCGGTGATGGGCTGAAGCACGATACGGCCCAACTGGTCCTCTAGAAATTTGACCTTCGTTCCCGCTTCAATCTTGTGTTTGCGCCGGAGTTCGGCCGGAATCACCAGTTGGCCTTTGGAAGTAAACGTACCACACTTATCCTTCATGTCTTACATTATAGCATTGTAAGACATTGATTGAAAGGTATTACAAGTCTTACTGATTCCAGGCGTGCATTCGCGGTATCCAGCGGCGGACATTCCTGCAGTACTGCTCATACTCGGCTCCGAATATCTTTCGCAGGTGCGGCTCCTCGTACAGCATCACAAAGAAAGCTGTGCCCACGGCCGCGACACACGCCACGGTGATTGCGGCCCGGTTCGCCCGCCCAAAAATCACCCCCAAACCCGCCCATCCGATGAAGAATCCCAAGTACATCGGATTCCGCACATAACGATAGAACCCGACCACGACCAGCCGAGTCGGCGGAGCCATCGGCGCCGGCGTCCCGTGTCCCGTCCACCCGAAGTCCCATATGCAGCGCAGTGCCACCGCGAAACCAAGCGCCGAGGGAACGGAGGCGATCCAGCGCCATCGCTCCACGCCGCCGGCTTCCACGTGAAAGCCCATCCACGGCGGCAGCAGCCAGAACCACAACGCCAGGAATGCGGCGCCCACAACCAGCGAAGCGAAGGCGGTCGGCCAATGCGAACCACGATCCGGACTTTCCCCGGTTCCAGTCTGCCCACTCGTCATGAATGCCTCCCGCTTCCTGGAAGTGTAAGCCCGACGATTTGGTTGGCGGCGCGCACCCCTTGCGTGTGAAGTCCGCTGCCTAGCGCCGGCAATCCGAGCAGTAGCCGCCGATTTCGAGCCGTGCCACGATGATATGGAAGCGGCAATCCCGGTCTAGCTCCTTCTTCAGTGACTCGAAAGTCTTGCTGACAAATTCCGTGATCTTTCCGCACCGGAGACAAGCCATGTGAATATGATCGCGGCCGAGCTTGCGCTCGTAGAAATGACCTTCGCCGTTTAGATGCATCAGGTCGAGTTCATCGATCAATCCTTGCCGCTTGAGCAGATCGAGCGTCCGGTAGACGGTGCTGCGATCGACCGAGGCGTCCACACTCCGCGCCTTGCGCAGGATCTGGCTGGCATCGAGATGTTTGTTCGCGGTCTCAATCACGCTCAGAATCGCCCGGCGCGGGCCGGTCATGCGAATCCCACGTTCGGCCAGTTGCATCTGCAAACGCCCCGGAATCTCGGTTTGTGGAAGCGGCATTGGAGTCTCCAGTTTTCCCAGTTGCGACTCGATTGCAAATACTGTGAGACAAAATCTTAGGCTACTTCATTGACAGCATGTGCTGAAGCACACTACGCTCGGAGTGTACCGCTTCTTGCGACTGATTCGCAACTGAATGATTTAAACAATGGTCTACGAGGCTCGATAATGAAAGCTTTTGTAACTCGAATCGACAATCCTCTCCGGCAACGACCGATCCGAGCACACGGAGCCTCCCGGAGTTTTCAAGACCATATAGGCAGCAGGGCTGATATTCCGCAAAATTGTGCGTTCGGCCCTCCGCCTTGCGGGTTCATCAGGCGTAATTTCTTATTATTTCTTGCCTTCGCATTTCTCCTCCTGACCCTGGATTCCTGGGCCGGGGTGGGAGGCAGTGTCTTGGGTACGGTTAGGGATGCCAGCAATGCTGTGGTTCCAAACGCTGCGGTGAACGCAACCAATGTCGAGACCGAAGTCGAACATCGGGCGGCAACCAACGCTCAGGGATTCTACTCTCTTGCTAACCTCCCCATCGGCCACTACAACATTGCGATCCAAAAAACGGGCTTCAGACCTTACCGACGCACCGGCGTCACGGTGGACGCCAACAGCACGTTGACCGTCGATGCGGTTCTGGCGGTCGGTGAGAGATCCGATGTGGTTACCGTCAAGGAAAACCAGCTCTTGGTTGAAACGACGAGTACGCAGGTAGGCGAGGTGATCACCAGTGCCCGGATGACCGCCGTGCCCCTCAACGGCCGGAGCTTTACAGATTTGCTTTCCCTTCAGCCCGGGGTTGCGCCGGTCACTTCGATCACCTCCGACACGGTGCAGGACGTGGGCGCGTCCGCGCTCTCTCCGTCGGGCGTGCTGAACCCCGGCACCATCTCGATTAACGGCCAGAGGGAATTCGCCAACAGTTTTCTGGTCAATGGAAGCGACGTCGAAGAAGACGTCAACATGGGGACGGCGATTGTCCCTAACCTCGATTCCATTGACGAGTTCCGGATTCTCACCAACAATTTCGATGCCGAATACGGCGAGTTCAGCGGGGGCCAGATCAATGTTGTAACCAAGTCGGGCACGAATGCGTTTCATGGCGATCTTTTCGAGTTCCTGCGCAACACCGGCTTCGATGCCCGCAACTACTTTTCTCCTGCCCGCGCCACATTCGAGCAAAATCAGTTTGGAGGGACTTTCGGCGGGCCGATTCGGAGGAACAAGATTTTCTTCTTCGCAGATTACCAGGGAACCCGGTCGACCCAGGGAGTTGACAGCGGAACCATCCCGGTGCCTTCCCTCCAGGATCGCATGGGCAACTTCTCGGATTCCGTGAACCTGTTCAGTACCGGCACGGACGCCAACGGGAACCCGATCGCATCCACCGTGCAAAGTGCCTGCGAAAACGGTCAATGTTTGGCGGCGATTCTTGCAAATTCGCTCAACTATCCGGTCAACAGTTCGGAGCCGTTCTATTTCACTGCATCAACCATCAATCCAGCAACAATCAATCCCACCACGGGCGTTGGTACTCCTTTTGGCTTCGACTGCACCAGCAAAACTCAGTGTGTTTTCCCGAATCCCAACGTCGGCGCACATGGTGCGATTGTTCCTACAGTCGCCTTTTCCGCTCCTACACGCAGCTTGTTGCAGTACATTCCACAACCTGACTTAGGAACCAATCTTTTTTCCACCTCGGCTTACAACCAAACCCTGCGAGACGACAAAGGAGCCTATCGTTTCGATACCAACACGGGCTGGGGCCTGATTTCAGCCTATTATTTTCTCGACGACTGGGCGCAGAACAATCCCTATCCTGTCGCCCAGGGCGGCGCAAGTGTTCCCGGTTTCAATGCGCTTTATACAGGGCGGGCGCAACTGCTCGGACTGGGGAATACGAAAACGCTCAGCCCGACGACTGTGAATGAATTCCGCTTCAGCTATTTGCGCGACGCGAATGACCTCGGCAAACCAGTCGGAGGAGTTGGCGTCAGTCTGGCATCGCAGGGGTTCGAGGTCGGTCCGGGAACTCCGGGCATCGTGGCTCTGTCTCCAAAAACCGAGGGCGTGGAGAGTGTCGGCTTTAACAGCTTCACGTTTGGAACCAATACGAATGAACTGACGCAGATTGGCAACACCTTCCAGTGGATCGACAACTTCTCCAAAGTGATCGCGACCCATACCATCAAAGTCGGTGGCGACTTCCACTACGATCAGGTCAATGTCAATGCCATCGCACAGTTCAACGGCAGTTTTCTATTTTTTGGAAGCGAGACCGGTTCTGACTTTGCGGATTTCCTGTTGGGAGCGCCTACCCAGTACAACCAGAGCCAGCTTCAGCCGTTTTATGGCCGGAACAAATACATTGGCGTCTACGCGCAAGATAGCTGGCGAGTGACGCCGAGCCTGACACTGAATTATGGTTTGCGATGGGACCGGATTGAACCTTGGTATGAGAAGTACAATCAGATCGCGACATTCGAGCCAGGTAAGCAATCGATCGTTTTTCCGAATGCTCCCGCCGGCATTCTTTATCCCACGGACCCGGGAGTGCCGCGGACGCTCGCGCCGCCGGGAAATCGCGACTTTGCTCCCCGCGTCGGAATCGCGTACTCACCGCGCGCCGCCGGCGATGGCCTGTTCGCAAGAATGCTGGGAGGCCCCGGCAAAACCAGCATAAGAGCGAGCTATGGCATGTTTTACACCGCGATCGAAGCCCTTACGATCGGAGTGATGAGCGCGAATGCGCCTTATGGCACGACCTACACGAGTCCGGCCCCGCCATTGTTCTCCACCCCATTCATCACCGCATCCAATGGCCAGAATCTCGGTCAATATTTTCCGGTCACGCTGGCTCCGCTGAATAGCAGCGCGAGTCATCCCGATAGCATCGACTTTACGCAGTTCGAGCCCATCACCGGCCTGCCGAATTATTCCACCTCCAATCGGATTCCCTATACCGAGGAATATATGCTCTCGCTGGAGCGCGAGTTGGGCGCTAACACCGTGCTCAGCCTGAATTACGTTGGCACGCAGGGACATCGCTTGCTGGTGCTCGATGAGGCCAACCCCGGCAATCCGGCGCTGTGTTTGGCCTTGAGCGATCCCAACAACCTCGCGGTGGAAAACCCCACCCAAACCCCGTGCGGTCCTTTCGGAGAAGACAGTCAGTACATTACTTCCTCCGGTTCGCCTTTCGGGGGTGAGACATTCCAGGGAACGCGAGGCCCGCTGGGCTCCAATTTCGGCAGCAATGCCAATCAGGCCACGATCGGCAATTCCGATTACAACGCCCTGCAGATCACCTTGCGACATAGCGGTCAACGCCTGAACGTGCTGGCTGGATACACGTATAGCAAATCCGAAGACCAGTCCTCGAACCTTGGAGAAGCGGTCAATCCGCTCCATCCCGCACTCAGTAAAGCTTTGTCGGCTTTTGATGTGAAACATAACTTCGTCGTCAGCTACAGCTACAGGATCCCATTCGAAACCCTCTTCCGCGCTTCGAACCGCTGGACGCTGGGATGGGAACTCTCCGGGATCACGCACTTCACTTCGGGTCTGCCGGTGACGCTCATCAATTATGGTGACAATTCCCTCCTCGGGGCCGAACCGAACGGCATCAACAACTTTGGCATTGATGAACCGAACTACACAGGCGGACCTCTTAATCTCAATCACAATCCGCGCAATGGGCGTTCCTATTTCGACACGGCTCAGTTCAGCCAGAACGCCCCCCCCCTGGGAACACCGGGCACCGCCAAACGGCGCTTCTTTTACGGACCGGGGTCGCAGAATTACGATATCGCGCTTCTAAAGAATGTACGCCTGACCGAAGCGAAGTCGTTGCAGTTTCGCGTCGAAGGTTTCAACGCCTTCAACCACGCTCAGTTTTTCGGACCGCAATCCGTCGATGGCAATATCGGGAGTGCGACCTTCGGGCAGGTAGTGAATGCAGCGTCTCCCAGGCTGGTTCAGTTGGCTGCTAAATTCCTCTTCTAAGGTGTTGTTGTGGCCCTGTAGCTTCGTCTCGGATCGGATTTCCGCCCACGCAGGCCAGAATCGGTAAAATTGGTGACCACCAATGCAGGGCCTTAATTACGCTCTTGGCGCGTTCGGCCTGCTAATCTCAGTCCTGCGTGAGTCAAAAATACGACGTCATCATTCTCGGAGCGGGCGCTGCCGGCCTGATGTGCGCGATCGAAGCCGGCAAGCGGGACCGGCGCGTTCTCGTACTCGAACGCGCGGACCGGATCGGCAAGAAAATCCTGATCTCCGGCGGTGGCCGCTGTAATTTCACCAACCTGCACACTGGCCCGGACAATTTCATTTCGGCCAACCCGCATTTCGCCAAGTCAGCGCTCGCCCGTTACACTCCCGGGGATTTCATCCGCCTCGTCGAAAAATATTGCATCCCCTATCACGAGAAAAAAATCGGCCAGTTGTTTTGCGATCGAGCGGCGAGTGAGATCACGTCGATGCTGGAGCGGGAATCCCGCGACGCCGGAGTGGAAATCCGGTGCAACACACAGATTAACGAGGTGCAAAAGAACGGCTCGTTCACCGTGCAATCCGGGGAAGCCAGTCTCACCGCGCCTTGTCTGGTGGTCGCCACCGGAGGTCTATCCATCCCGAAAATTGGCGCCACTTCGCTCGGCTACGATCTGGCCCGCCAATTCGGATTGAAGATTCAGCTTCCGCGTGCCGCCCTGGTCCCTCTCATCTTCAGCGAACAAGATCGCAGTCGCTGGTGCGATCTGGCTGGAGTCTCCGCCGAAGTAGTGGTTTCTGCCCCCAGCCCGAAACAGCGCTCACCGATGTTTCGCGAAAACCTGCTGTTCACTCATCGCGGCCTCAGCGGACCCGCGATTCTCCAGATATCTTCCTATTGGGATGGCAGCGAACCGATTCGCCTCAACCTCGCGCCCGATCGCAATCTCGCGGCGGATTTGCGAACGCGAGGTCCGCGCGACCCGTCCGGTTGGAAATTGCTGTTGAGAGAGATCTTGCCTCGACGCTTCGCGGATCGCTGGTGCGAGACTTTTCCTTTGACCGGCAACTCGGATCGCGCCTTCGCTCAAGCCGAACATCAATTGCATACATGGGAAATCAAACCGCAAGGAACCGAGGGCTACGGAAAAGCCGAGGTCACCGCCGGGGGCGTCGATACTGGCGAACTTTCCGCCCAGACGATGGAATCAAGAAGTGTGCCGGGCCTGTTTTTTATCGGAGAAGTGGTGGACGTCACCGGTCAGCTCGGTGGCTTCAATTTCCAGTGGGCGTGGGCGTCAGGATTTTGCGCCGGTCAGGCGATTTGAAGCAATTTGTAATTGGCAATTGAAACCCAATTTGGCCAAGTTTCAAAATCGCCAATTAAAATTATCAATTACAAATTTCAGGCCTCCGCGCCCTCCTGCATGAACGGCATGCGGGAGAGAATCTCCGCGGCCTGCTCCAATTGCGTGAGATCTGCATTGGTAAAGTCGGCGCCCGAGGCCGACGCATCCAGCCCCTTGCGCGAAATCTGCACCACTCCCATCACGTTGCCCCCGGACTGCGCCACCGGTACCGACATGATTTTCTGAATCGGCATTTGTCCCTGGTCGTCCTCGTCGGCCCCGGATCCCAGCTTGACCGCTTCAAACAGGCTGACATGTTTTACCTGCATAAAGCTGTTCGATAGCAGTGGAGAACGAGTTGCTGCTGTCCGCGCCGCCACCGCCGATCCGGTAATCGGCAGCACGCCTGCCGATCGCAGTTCAGGTGGGAAAATAAATCGCAGACTGCCCTTTTCCAACTTGAGCAGCGCCACTTCGTTGCGTCGCACCCCCAGTATCTGGGCCAACTTCACGCAAACTCTCTCCGCACTCGGAGAGTTGGAAAGCATGCCCTCCAAGTCGCTGAGGGTGGCCTTGGCCATCCTGATCCCAGAACCTTGACTGCCGGTGGAGAACATAGTTGTGGCTATACCCTTCCTCATCCATCCTGAGGGCGTCGGCAACTTCTCGACAAGTTACCAGAGTGCAAAATGCGGTGATCGCAGTGTGGAATCATCAAGTTGCTGAAATGACGGGACTGCCCGGTCGCGGGTTTGCTTTTCGAGGTTCGAGGCCGCGGATTAACGCTAGCCCCTCTTCGCCAATCGTCGCCCCAAGGTTTATGATTTTCGGACGCGCAACCTAGCTCCGGACGACTGAGGCGCTGCATCTTAAGATCGGATGAAGATTCATGTTCGACTTCCTACAATTTGGAAACCCAGCAACCTTCATGCTCCTCCTGTTCGCGGCCATCTCGCCGCCGCCGTTATTAGCACAGCAGGGACCGCCGCTTCATCCCAAATATGCCGTGCAATTCTTCCCGCTGCAGGTCGAAAACCAGGACCTGCGGATCGCCTACCGTGACGTCCAGCCCACCGGCGCTTCCAACGGAAAGACTGTGCTGCTGCTGCACGGAAAGAATTTCTCCGGCTTTTACTGGGAGCCCACCATCGAGTTCCTGTCCCAGCAAGGCTATCGCGTCATTGCCCCCGACCAGTTGGGCTTCGGCTCTTCGTCAAGGCCGGACATCCATTACAGCTTCCACCAAATGGCTCAGAACACGAAGGCGCTGTTCGACCATCTGGGCATCCAGCAGGTCGTCGTGATCGCCCACTCCATGGGCGGAATGCTCGGAGTGCGTTTCACGCTTCTGTTTCCGGAGACAGTCGAGAAACTGGTGCTCGAGAATCCGCTCGGGCTCGAAGACTACCGCAAACTCGTCCCCTCCATTCCGCTGCAACAGCAATATGCGGCAGAGTTGAGCCAGACCTACGAGAAGATGCGCGAGTATCAGAAGACCTACTATCCTCGAGCCTGGAAGCCGGAATACGAGGTCTATGTACAGGATCAGGCCAGCGTCCTCGGCACCGGGGAGTATCCGCGCGATGCGTGGTCTGCGGCGCTCACTTACCAGATGATCTACGAGCAGCCCGTCGTTTACGAATTGGGCGAGATCGCCCGCCCCACGCTCCTGATCATAGGACAGGCCGATCGCACCGTTGTGGGCAAAGATCGCTTGCCGCCCGGCTTGCAATCCGTCGCCGGACAGTACCCCGAGCTGGGCCGCAAAACGCAGGCCGCCGTCAAGGGCTCAACCTTGGTCGAGATTCCGGATTGCGGCCACATCCCGCACATCCAGAAACCTGAGCAGTTTCGCAACGCTGTAATGACATTCCTCGCCGGCGCGCCAACATCGCGCTGAAGAATTGTCGCGATTTCATGCCTGCCGGCTCGCCGACTGAGCGCGCTGCCTGCCCACTTCCTATCGGTATCTCCTCTTGTACAAATAAAAAAAACGACGCACAAATCCACAGTTGTTCGCGTTATATTGGATAGATTGTGGGTTGCGAAGTCGGCAGCGGCTATCGGAGTCTCCGTGTGTCGCTCATTTATTACGTAAGACCATTCCTCGAGTTGAATATCTGTAAGGAGTAACTTTATGCCACGCAAGACCAATGGAAGTACCACTGTTCGCAGCAAGAAAGCTGCAGTCCCTGTTTCCGCAGTGCAGGCTACGCCGGAATTCCAACCGGAAGTTGGCCACAACTCTCCCCGGAATGGGAAGTCGGCCAACCTTGAGCCCGTGAATCTGGAAGAGGAAATTCGCCGTCGCGCCTATGAGCTCTACCTGCAGCGCCGAGCGACTGTCGGCGCCGGAAACGGCAACGAAAATCAGGATTGGCTGATTGCGGAAAGCGAGATCCGTTCTCGCTACAACAAATTGGCGCGCCACACCACGGCGTAGACCCGGACCAGCGCCCAGATTGAATTTTGGCGAGCGCCCGCAGGTTGCTTGCCGGATTCACTTACCGGATTTGCCTACTCCGGATTACATTTTCGGATTCGCCTGATTCGAATTCGACTAATCAGAATCGCGCAGCAGCGAAGAATCGCCTGCGGATCCCTTTCGGACCCAGGGGCCGGACACGATATCTCTGCTCGGTGAGCCGTGAGGCTCCGCAGCGGAGTTACTGCTGCACGGCCTGGACCAGTGCCGGCCTGACTTGTTCGCGCTGAATTTCGGAGGCGTCCCATCCGCCGCCGAGCGCCTTCACCAGGTAAACGGACGTCACCATTTGCTGACCCAGCAACTGCGTCGCCAGGCGTTCGTTGTTCAGCAGGGTAGATTGCGCGGTGATCACGTCGAGATATGTGGTGACGCCGCCGACATAACGGTCGTTGGCAATATCGAGCGCGCGCCGCGAGTCGGCAACTGCTTTCTGCTGGGTTTTCGCAGCTTGGTCAAGCAGCGCCAGGCCGGAAAGCCCATCCTCCACTTGCTGAAATGCCACCAGCACAGACTGGCGATAATTTGCCACCGATTCGTTATAAGTTGCGCGGCTGAGCTCCAGGTTCGCGCGATTGCGGCCGCCGTTAAAAATCGGCTGCAGCAGATCGCCGCCCAGCGACCACATGGCGCTGGGAGCGTTCAACAGCGTAGCGATGTCGCGGCTTTCCCATCCGCCGCTTCCCGACAGCGTGATATGCGGATAAAACGCGGTCATCGCGATTCCCACCTGCGCATTTTCGAACGCCATCTGGCGCTCGCTGGTAGCAACGTCCGGCCTGCGCTCCAGAATCTCGGATGGAACTCCCGTTGGAATCGCTGGCGGCGCGGCATTAAACGGCGCTTCCGCCAAGCTGAACGCCGTGGCCGCCTTCCCCGTCAGCACGGCGATGGCATGTTCGTATTGCGCTCGCTGCTGCAATACGAGCTGGAGCTGCGTCGCCGTTGAATCGAGCAACGCCGCCTGCTGCGCCACATCCAGCCCAGACGCAACCCCGCCATCGTGGCGACGGTTCACCAGGTCCAATCCCTTTTGCTGGATTTCCACCGACTGCCGCACTACGCCCGCTTCGCGATCCAATTCGCGCACGTTGAAATAATCCGCCGCAAGTTCGGCTGACAACACCAGGCGCACATTTTCCAGATCGGCCGCGCTCCCCTGCAGTGAAGCGTTGGCGGCCTCTAGAGTGCGGCGCACGCGCCCAAATAAATCGAGCTCATAGCTGACCGAAAACGGCACGGTAAAATCATTCTGGGTAAAAGGCGGTAATTCGCCGCCCGCAAACGCACGGTTGCTGGAGACGAGTTGGCGCTGCCCGCTGGGATCCGCGCTGACTGTTGGAAAGTACGCCGCCGATGCAATTCGCGCCTGCGATCGAGCCTCCGACAGGCGATCCCGCGCGGCCTCAAGCGACTGGTTGGCCTGAAGTAGTTGCTGCTCCAGCCGCTCGAGTTCCGCGTCATGGTAGATCTGCCACCACGCGCCCTTGGGAATCGCATCCTTCGGAGCCGCCGTCTGCCAGGGCCCTTCGCCTTTCCAGGTATCGGGAACTTGAGCTGTCGGACGCTTGTATCTCGGCCCCACGGTGCAGCCCAAAGCAAACACCAGGCAACACAAAACAAGCAGAGCAGCCGCACGCCTCCTGTAGAGACGCGGCTCGCCGCGTCTCCTGCGCGCCTCGTCTGCGCATTCAGAAGAGGCTGAAAGCAATCGCGTCACGAGCGGGCGCCTCCTGTGCTCGGCGCGGCGACATGCACCTGCTGTCCTTCCTCGAGCGAATCGGACGGGTTAATGATGATCTGATCGCTGACGTCGAGCCCGCCAAGAATCTCCAGGGTAGCGCCGAAGTCGCGCCCGATGCTGATGGGGCGCAGGTGCACTTTGCCATCCTTGTCGACGACCGCAACCCGCGGCCCCTCTGCGCGAAACAGCATGGCGTTTACTGGAATCGTAATCCTTGGAACAGAAGTGCCGGTCGCAAAATGCACTTGGCCAAAAGAACCGGGCAGCAGTTTGCTATCTTTGTTGGGAACATCCACTTCCGTATTCAAGGTACGGGTCGCGGGATCGATGGCATCCGCGGTTCGAGCCACCGTTCCCAGAAATTTCTGGCCGGGAAATTCCTGCAGCGTCACGTTGGCCTTGATCCCCACCTTAATGTTCGGCGCATACGCCTGTGGGACACTAACATAAACACGCAGCGGATCGACGCGCGCGATATCGAACAATTCTCTGCCATTGCCCGCCCCGCCGGTCGTACCCGCGCCAGAATTGATGAGCGCGCCCGGATCGACATTGCGCCGGATAAGTACGCCGGAAAAAGGTGCGTACACGTTCTTGAAAGACTCGAGTTCCTCGAGCCGGTGAACGTTGGCGTCGGCCGCCGCCAGGTTTGCTTTCGCCTGCTGGTAGCCGCTAGCTTGCTGGTCGGTTTCCTGCTGCGAAACCGAGTCGGTCTTGCGCAGATTCTCCCAACGGTCGGCGGAGATCTTCGCCAACGCCAGCGCGGCATTGATCTGTTCGCGGCTGGCTCGGGCCTGCGACAGCTCCTGGTCAACTTCCGGAGTATCAATCGATGCCAGCAGTTCGCCCTTCTGCACCTGGCTTCCAATGTCCTTGTACCAACGCAAGAGGTAGCCGTTGGTCCGGGCAAAAATGGGCGACTCGATGTAAGCCTGTAAGTTTCCGGGCAACACCAGTTCGTCGTTTCCCGGCTCTGTCTGGGGTTGCACTACGGCCACGGTCGGAACCGAAACTTCTTCGGTTTCCTTCGCCAGCGCCTTCGTTTCACTCCTCCGGTTCACGAACGTGATCGCCCCGGCGATGAGCAGGACCAGCAGCGCGACACCGATCAGAAGCTTTGCCCGGCCAGCCGGGGCGGGCGCCAGATCGGGAGGGCGCTCGATCGCCGGATGGATGTGCTGCGGCTGCGCGGGAGGTGGCTCGTTCCGTTCGGTGGTTACTGGCGGCTGCACTGGCATGATCGTGATCTCCAACGAACTCGCTGCTTTTCTTCTCTACTGTTGCTCCGACTGTAACCGCGCTTGGCGGCGGCCATGAATAATCGTGAATACGCTCGGCACAAAAAATAAGGTGGCTACGGTGGCGAAGAGCAGGCCGCCAACCACGGCGCGCCCGAGCGGAGCGTTCTGCTCGCCGCCTTCCCCCAGGCCCAACGCCATCGGAAGCATGCCGATAATCATCGCCAGCGCGGTCATAATTACAGGCCGCATGCGCGTGTAACCGGCTTCCACTGCCGCTTGCAGCGCGGGAACTCCCATATCCATGCGATCGCGGGCAAACGATACCATCAGAATCGAATTCGCCGTCGCCACTCCCATGCACATGACCGCCCCCGTCAACGACGGAACGCTGAGCGTGGTACGCGTAATCAGCAGGAACCAGCAGATCCCCGCCAGCGCCCCGGGCAATGCAGTAATTATGATAAATGGATCCAGCCACGACTGAAAATTGACCACGATCAGCAAATAAACGAGGACGATCGCTCCCAGAAGACCAACGCCCAAGCCGAAGAACGAGGACTCCATGGTCTCAATCTGCCCGCGAACTACGATGCGCGTTCCACGCGGCAGATGCTCCTGGAAAGGCTTGAGCGCCTTCATGATGTCCGAAGCAACCCCGCCCAGATCGCGCCCTTGCGTGCTGGCATACACATCGATCACCGGCTGCACGTTGTAATGATTGACCACGGCGGGACGCGCGACCGGTGTGATTTGCACCAGATTGCTCAGCACTTGCGGTGGCGCATTCTCACCCGTCACCGGCGTGTTCATTAAGTCCTGCAGCGATGTCATGTGGTACTGCGGCGTCTGAATGGCAACGGGATATGTGACACCGTTCTTGGGATTCAGCCAGTAATCGGGCGTGGTCTGGGAACTTCCACTCAAGCTGATCAGCACACTTTGCGCGACATTTTGGGCATTCAGTCCGACCTGATTGATGCGCGTTCGGTCCATGTCGAGATGAAGAGTGGGCAGGCTCAACATTTGTTGCACGTGCACGTCGGCCGCTCCGGGAATCTGGCGCAGCCGATTTGCGATCCTCTGTCCGATTTCGTAACTGCTACTCATATCCGCGCCCATGATCTGAATATCGACCGGCGCGGGCAATCCAAAATTAAGAATTTGCGACACGATATCGGCGGGCTGGAAGAAGAACTCCACGCCCGGAAAGCGCACCGGCAACTCGCGGCGCAATCTGCGAATGTATCCCGCCGTCGGATGATGGTGCTCCGGATTGAGCGCAATCAGGATCTCCGCATCGTTCGTCCCAATCACGCCCGAGCTGGCATACGAGAGATTGATGCCCGAGTAGGGGACGCCGATGTTGTCCAGCATGGTCTGCAACTCTTCCTTCGGAATGTCGCTGCGCAGCACTCGCTCAACTTCATCGCACAAGCGCGCAGTCTCTTCCACGCGCAGGCCGGGCCGGGCCCGAAAGTGCAAACGAATCAGGCCCGCATCCACTTGCGGGAAGAAGTCGCGCCCCAGAAAAAACACCAGCCCCAGCGATAAAACGCAGAAAATCACGAAGCAAATGGCGAATAATCCTCGGTGTTCGAGCGTGGTTTCCAGCAACTGCTGGTAGCCGCCTCGAAAGTTTTCGAACCCGCGTTCGAATTTCCGTTGAAATTTCACCAACGGGTTCTTCGTCTCCGCCGCGCGGTGCTCGTGTCCGCGCATGATAAACATCACCATCGTCGGAATCAGGGTCCGTGACAGCAGGTAGGACGCCAGCATGGCGAACGACACCGCTTCCGCCAGCGGCACGAAAAGAAACTTCGCGACTCCGGTCAGAAAGAACATCGGCACGAACACGATGCAGATACACAGCGTCGACACGAAGGCGGGCACCGCAATTTGTTGCGCGCCGTCGAGAATGGCCTGCTTCATCTCCTTGCCCATCGCCAGATTGCGCTCGATGTTTTCAATCTCCACCGTCGCATCGTCGACCAGGATCCCAACGGCGAGCGCCAGTCCTCCCAGGGTCATGATGTTGATGGTCTCGCCGAGCGCAGCCAGCAGCAGCACGGAGACGAAGATGGACAAGGGAATCGAAACCGCGATGATCACCGTCGGACGCCAGTCTCCCAAAAAGAGCAGGATCATGGCGGCGGTGAGGCAGGCGGCAATCAGCCCCTCCCGTATGACTCCCTGAATCGACGCGCGCACAAAAAGCGACTGATCGAACAGAGCTTTGATGTTGAGGTCCGTCGGCAACTGTTGCGCCGCCAGCGGCACCATCGCCTTAATGTCTTTGACGACGGTCAGCGTGGAAGAGCCGCCCAGCTTGAAGATCGCCATCAGCACGCCGCGCACGCCGTCCTGCCGCACAATGTTGGTTTGCGGTATAAACCCGTCCCGCACATGCGCCACATCGCGCAGGTAAAGTGTGGACGAGTTCGTGGTCTTCACCGGCAGATCGTTGAGTTCGATGACGCTACGCGCACTGCCGTTCAGCTCCACGTTGTATTCGGTTGGCCCGATCTTGGTGGTACCTGCCGGCAGAATCAGGTTCTGCGCCGCCACCGCGTTGACGATGTCGTTGGGCGACAAACCATAGGCCTGCAGTTTGGCGGAATCAAGGTCCACCTGAATCTGGCGCGGCTTGCCGCCGAAAGGATACGGCGTGCCCGCCCCCTGAACCGTGGTCAACTGCGTGCGCAGAAAATTCTGCGCCAGATCGAATACCTGTTGTTCGGGAAGCGTCTTGCTGCTCACACCCAATTGCACCACCGGCGTCGACGACGCCGTGTAGGTGATGACCAGAGGCGGGGTTGTGCCAGGAGGTAATGAGCGTGTCGCGGTCTGGCAGATTGCCGTCACCTGCGTCACTGCCATGGCGATGTTGACGTTAGGCCGGAAGAAGATCTTGATCACGGCGATGCCGTTCAGTGACTGCGATTCCTGGTGTTCAATGTCGTTGACTGTTACCGTGAATCCGCGCTCGGAGTTGGTCACGATCCGGTCCGCCATCTCACTCGGTGACAGCCCGGTGTAATTCCACACCACGCTGACCACGGGAATGTTGATGTCGGGGAAAATGTCCACCGGAGTGCGCGGAATGGTCACGCACGTAAGAATGATAATGAGCAGTGCCATCACCACAAACGTATAAGGACGCCGAAGCGCTAACGCGACAATCCACATAGGAAACCCAAGTACCGAAGAAAGCGCCCGAAAAAAGTACCGAACGAAGTGCCGAAAAAATGCTGCACCCCTGATACAGACAAAAAGCGCACTGCCCAGTCCGCAGGTCCCACGACCCGCCGAACATGCAAATTAAGATTCAAAACAGTACGTTTCGGATTTAAATTATATTAGACTTCAGTCATGGCTCAAAATCATATTCGCCGCGCCGCGACCCCGAACAAAAGTAACGGAAACGGGTCTGCAGCCAAGCGCCCCCCCGGACGGCCGCGCAGCGAGGAGTCACGCCAGTCGATCCTGCGCAGCACCCTCAAGCTCCTGAAACAGTCCGGTGGATTCCCCGAGTTGAGCATTGAAGCGGTCGCCGCCGACGCCAACGTTGGCAAAACAACTGTCTATCGTTGGTGGCCAACCAAGGCTGCCCTGGTCGCCGACGCCTTCGCCGCCAGCGCCGACCAGGAACTGCGATTCCCCAATACCGGTTCCGTTTACACCGATATCCGCCTGCAGATGCGGGGCTTGATTCGAATCTTCCGCTCGCAGCGCGGCAAGATCGTCGCGGCGCTGCTCGCCGGAGGACAATCGGATCCGGAATTGCTCGAGGCCTATCGCGACCGATTTCTGTGGCCCCGGCGCAGACAGGCCTATCAGACTCTGCAGCGTGGCGTCGATCGCGGCGAACTGCCGGTTGGTTGCGACTTTGACCTCATCCTCGATTCGCTCTACGGACCCATCTTGATGCGCTTTCTGATCCGCCACGTCAAGCTCGAGGAAAGCTTCGCCGACGAGGTTTGCGGATTGGTTTTCCAGGATCTGAAACGCCGCTCGCACGCGTGAACTCCACATCTGAAGTCCGAAATCCGGATTCGCCCTGATACCCCTCAAGCCTGATACCCCTTAAGTCAGGGACTGCGAAAATCAAATGCGGAAATCGAAAACTTCAGAAAGGCAACCATAGGGTTGCTTTTTGCGCGACGCCATTTTAATATGCAACCTGGAGGTTGCTTGACATGAGTGACCGCATGGGTGACCGCACGCATGAAAACAGGATTGAGCAAAGGATTGAACTCAAGGCGCCGGTTTCGCGGGTCTGGCGCGCGCTGACGGATTACCGTGAGTTCGGCCAATGGTTCGGTGTGAAACTGGACGGACCCTTCGCGCCGGGTCAAGTCTCCCGCGGCCAGATTACCTATCCCGGCTATGAGCACATCCGATGGGAAGCGGTCGTGCAGAAGATGGAGCACGAGCGCCTCTTTTCCTTCACCTGGCCCCAGCCCAAGTCCTTCGACAAAGCGGACCAGCCACTCGACTACTCGAAGGAACCGGCAACGCTCGTCGAATTCCGGCTGGAGAAAACTGCTACCGGAACGTTACTGACGCTCACCGAGTCCGGCTTCGATCAGCTTCCCGGCGACCGCCGCCTCGAAGCATTCCGCAGAAACGACGGCGGCTGGACGCAGCAAATGAAGAATCTCGAAAACCATGTCTCCAAAACGTCATAGCAGCCTTGCCGCGAAACGGCACGAACCTGCACCTGTATTTGCGGCACTCGGCGACAAGACCCGGCTCGCGCTAGTGGCCAGACTCTGTACTGGGCGCCAACCCTATTCCATCTCAGAGCTAACCCGCGCAGAGCTGACACGGGGACACAACTTGACCCGGCAAGCAATCACTAAGCATCTTCGTGTGCTGGAGAGGGTGGGAATCATCCACGGTATCCGAACGGGTCGCGAGAGCCGGTTCGAATTTGTGCCCGGTCCGCTCGAAGCAGCTAAGCAATATCTCGATCTCGTTTCCGAAGAGTGGGGCCGAACTCTGAGCAGGCTAAAGTCGTTTGTCGAAGACTGAATGGATAACATTTTCTCCTGGCCAAACTCTCATCTCTGTGACCTAAGCCATTCACCTGCTGAAACTTACCATTCGCTCACCAAATCCAACCAACCCCTGATCGCCCTTGCGCCAAGCTCCGCTTCCGGTTAGAATCAAAATACGACCTAAACAGTCGGAATTGAATCCGACCATTAAGGTCGGCATTCTGCCATGCTGAAACTAACGAAGAAGGCGGACTACGGCCTCATGGCCATGAAGCACCTGGCCGAGCACGCCGACCAGGGTTCATGCAGCGCTAAGGATATCGCCGAAGCCTACAGCATCCCGCAGGAAGCGCTGGCCAAAATTCTGCAGCGCCTGGCCAAGGTCGGGTTGGTACGGTCGCAGCACGGCATGAATGGCGGTTACATGCTGACGCGCGATCCGAAGATGATTTCTGCATTCGAGGTGATCAAGGCGATTGACGGACCTCTCTTTATTACCTCGTGCGTGACCGTGCGCGGCGAATGCGGGCAGAGTGATCGCTGCACCATCCGCGAGCCTCTGCGCAAGGTGAACGAAAGCATCGAGCAGGTGCTGAAAAACATCAAGATTTCACAGATGAAGGAAGAGCCGGAAGTTATCGACGTAAAGAAGCCCGACACCAGAAAGCCCTCGGACTTGGTAACGATTTCGTAGCCAGCAAATGAATTAACCGGAATATTAAAGTTGAGACGTTCGTATCAGGGCATCGCTTCAGCGATGCCGAAAGCGGCGAAAATAAATGCCCCTTCAGGGGCTGCGTAGGAGCAAGGTGATCATGAGCACGAATGGCAACACGGCGTCCCCAACCAGCAGGAATGAAGACAACGGACAGCGCACCACTCCCAACGGCATTAAGCTGCCCATCTACATGGACAACCACGCGACCACACCCATGGATCCGCGCGTGCTCGAAGAGATGCTGCCCTACTTCATGGAAAAGTTCGGCAACGCCGCCAGCCGTAACCATCCTTTCGGATGGGTGGCGGAAGAAGCCGTCGAACTCTCGCGCGAGCGTATCGCCAAGCTGATCGGCGCGACCCCGAAAGAGATCATCTTTACTTCCGGCGCCACTGAAAGCGACAACCTCGCCATCAAAGGTGTCGCCGAAATGTACCGTGAGAAGGGCAACCACATCATCACCGCGGTCACCGAACACAAGGCAGTGCTCGACACCTGCAAGCATCTGGAGAAGTTCGGCTTCCGCGTGACCTATCTGCCGGTACAGAAAGATGGATTGGTCGACCTCGATGACCTGAAGCGCGCCATGGACGACAAGACGATTCTGGTCACGATTATGGCGGCCAACAACGAAATCGGCGTACTGCAGCCCATCGCCGAAATCGGCAAACTGTGCCACGAGCGTGGAGTAGTCTTCCACACCGACGCAGTTCAGGCGATCGGCAAGGTGCCGATCGACGTAAATAAAATGAACATCGATGTCGCCTCCATCACCGGACATAAGCTCTACGGGCCGAAGGGCGCGGGCGCGCTCTTCGTGCGCCGCAAGAATCCGCGCGTGCAGTTGGTGCCACTGATCGACGGCGGCGGGCACGAACGCGGAATGCGCTCCGGAACCCTGAATGTCCCCGGCATCGCCGGCCTGGGCAAGGCGTGCGCACTCGCGCAGGAAGAGATGCCGCAGGAATCCTGCAAAATGGCAGGCCTGCGCAATCGCCTGCGGGACAGCATCATGAGCCGCCTCGACGAGGTCTATATCAACGGCTCCATGGACCATCGCCTGCCCGGCAATCTGAACATCAGTTTTGCCTACGTGGAAGGCGAGTCGCTGCTGATGGGCATCAACGATATCGCGGTTTCGAGCGGTTCGGCATGCACCTCGGCGACGCTTGAGCCATCTTATGTATTGAAAGCTCTCGGCACCGGCGACGATCTGGCACATAGCTCCATCCGCTTCGGCATCGGACGCTTCAACACCGAAGCCGAGATCGATTACGTGGCCGACCGCGTAGTCGAAACCGTGTTACGACTCCGCGAACTGTCGCCGCTCTACGAAATGGCGAAAGAGGGAGTGGATTTGAAGAGCGTGAAATGGGCGGCAGAACCGGCGGCGCATTAAGTTTCGGGTAGGGCACGGCTTCAGCCGTGCCATTCAGACCGCAAGAGTCGGGCTTTAGCCCCTGCGGTCGTTATGAGTACAGATTTTCAAGGAGACGGAAAATGTCATACAGCGACAAAGTAATCGACCACTACAACAATCCGCGCAACGTGGGCTCCATGGACAAAAAGGACGCCGACGTAGGCACCGGCCTTGTGGGCGCGCCCGAGTGCGGCGACGTGATGAAGCTGCAGATCAAAGTCAATCCGCAGACCAACATCATCGAAGACGCAAAGTTCAAGACCTTCGGCTGCGGCTCGGCGATCGCCTCGTCCTCGCTGGCGACCGAGTGGGTCAAGGGCAAAACGGTGGACGAGGCCCTCGCGATCAAGAACACCGAGATCGTGAAGGAACTGGCCTTGCCGCCCGTAAAGATTCACTGCTCCGTGCTGGCCGAGGATGCGATCCGCGCCGCCATCGGCGACTGGAAGAAGAAACAGGGTTCGGCGAAGCCGGCGGAGATGCAGGCAAAGTAGGATATTCCTGCTAAGTCTTTGGTTTATAAAGACTACGGATAAGTCCTTATTTTTCAAAGACTCAGCCGATATGCAGCTCCTAAGTCTTTGGTTCTAAAAGACCGTGACGAGGGGGGGCTGCCAAGCGTCCGATAGTTGCTCCTGCGAAGAATATGGATCAAGCAATCAAAGACGAAGCGCTGAAGACAGCATCTGCGCCTCCGGCCAAAGGCATCCAGGTGACTGAAAACGCGCTCAAGAAGATTCGCTCCGCCATAGTGAAAGAAAACGTTTCGCCGGAGCAGGGCGGGCTTCGCCTGGGCGTCCAGGGCGGCGGATGCTCGGGACTGAGTTACAACATACGATTTGACACGCAACCGCGCGAGCGCGACCGTGTATTTCAGTTCGGCGACGTCCGGGTTTTTGTGGACCCCAAATCTTTCATCTATCTGCACGGGATGACGCTCGATTACCAGGAAACCCTGATGCAGCAGGGATTCGTGTTCGTGAATCCGAACTCGACCAAATCCTGCGGCTGTGGCAGTTCGTTCTCGTAGAAGAAATCCGCGTTCGTGTGGTGACGGGGCTCCGCCCCGTAAACGGACCTCAGGCCCATCACCACACAACAACCAGGAGTCAACGGGCGAGCCCGGCGCTCGCCCTAAATTTTGTATGGCAAATTCAGAATCCAAATCGTCAGGATCGCTGATGTCCGGATCACTGACCTCCGGATCAACGACCTCCGGATCAACGACGTCCGGATCAACGACGTCCGGATCAACGACGTCCGGATCAACGACCTCCGGATCAACGATCATCCCCGGACACGGCGTCGCAGAAGCAACCGCAAACTGCTGGTCGTGCGGCACCATGCGCGCCGCGCAATTCTGCAGTTCGTGCGGCAAAGTGCAGCCCCCCGTCCCCGTAGACTATTTCACGTTTTTTGGATTTCCTCGCAAACTCAATCTGGACACAGCCGCACTCGAAAAAGAATTCTACGCGCTGAGCCGACGCCTCCATCCCGACCTGTTTGCTCAGGCGAACCCGGAAGAGCGCGCCTTCAGCCTGGAACAAAGTTCCATGCTCAACGACGCCTACCGCACCCTGAAAGATCCGATCAAGCGCACCCAGTACCTGTTGCGCCTCGAAGGCATCGAACTCGAAGAGCAATCGAAACAGGCAACCGAAAAGGCGCGGGCCACCGGAGAATTGAAGAAGCAGGTAGTGCCTCCCGATCTATTGGAGGAAGTTTTCGAACTCAACATGCACTTGGAAGAACTGAAGGCGCAAAAAAAGTTAGGCGAAGACGATCCCGCTCTGCTCGAGGAAATCGGCAAAGCCAAACTCTCGCTGGAAGAAAAATATGATGCACTTTTGAACGAGCTCAAATCCGAGTGGGCCAGGTGGGACAAGACTATCGACACCGGAATCGAAGAAGACCGCCGGAAGATTCTCGATAAGATGCTGGACGTGCTGAACCGAAGAAATTACATCCGCAACCTGGTACGCGACGTGAACGAGGCAATGGAAAGCTAGGTTAGACGTCAAAGGTCAGATTGCAGAGGTGAAAACCAAACAAACCGGGCTCCCACCTCTGCAATCTGACCTCTGCAATCAACAATGGCCACTGACTACATCGTCGGCATCGATCTCGGCACCACGAACTCGCTCGTGGCCTACATGCAGGGAGACTCGCCCGTAGTAATTCCGGGAGACGACGGCCTGAACCTCGTGCCCTCGGTCGTTGCGCTCGATGAAAATAATCAAGTCATAGTCGGCAACGCGGCCCGCAAGTATCTGATCGAAACGCCCGAGCGCGCCGTGTACTCCGTCAAGCGCCTCATGGGCCGAGGCAGCGAAGATATACAAGAGGAACTGAAGCTTTTCCCCTTCAAAATGGCGGACGATCTGCACGAGGGCGAAGTCCTGCGCATCAAGATTGGCGACCGCACCTGCACTCCGCCCGAGATTTCGGCGCTGGTGCTGCGCCAACTAAAGCGCAATGCCGAGCGCTTCTTCGGAGCGCCCGTGACCCAAGCGGTCATCACCGTCCCCGCATACTTCAACGACGCGCAGCGCCAGGCCACAAAAGATGCCGGCCGCATCGCTGGCTTGAATGTCCTGCGCCTGGTCAACGAACCGACGGCCGCATCGCTAGCCTACGGCCTCGACAAGAAGCAGAACGGCACCATCGTGGTTTACGACCTCGGCGGCGGCACTTTCGATATCTCGATTCTCAAACTGCACGACGGAATCTTCGAGGTGATCTCGACCAACGGCGATACCCATCTCGGCGGAGACGACATCGACAATCTGCTGATCGCCATCGCGCTCGACGACATTCGCGGCGACCGCGGAATCGGATTCGAGGACGATGTCCGGCGCAATGGCGAAGCCGTGGCTCGCATCCGCAAGGCAGTGATCGAGGCGAAGATTGCTCTTTCGTCGCAGCCGACGGTGAAGCTGGATGTCGATTTGCCCGGCGGGAAAAAATATCAGCGTGAAATTTCACTCGAAATGTTCGAGCAGATGATTCAGCCCATCATCGATCGCACCGTCGGACCGTGCAAGCAGGCGCTCAAAGACGCAGGTCTGAAGCCCGAGCAAATCGACGAGGTCGTGCTGGTCGGTGGCTCCACGCGCATTCCCAAGGTGCGTCGTTTGGTGCAGGATCTTTTCGGCCGAGTCCCGCACACCGATCTAAATCCCGACGAAGTGGTAGCACTGGGAGCGGCCGTGCAGGCAAACATTCTCGGCGGTGGCTCCGAAATCACGCAAGATATGCTGCTGCTCGATGTCACTCCGTTATCTCTGGGGATCGAAGTGGCCGGCGGCGTTACCGATAAAATCATTCTCCGCAACTCCACCGTCCCGGCTTCGGCAACGCAGTACTACACCACGCAGGTGGACGGGCAGACCAACGTCGCCATCCACGTGCTGCAAGGCGAACGCGAACTGGCGCGCGATTGCCGCTCGCTGGCGCGTTTCGATCTCAAAGGCGTTCCGCCCATGGTCGCCGGCATGCCGCGCATAGAAGTGAAGTTTCTCATCGACGCCAACGGCATTCTGCGCGTTTCCGCGCGCGAGCAGCGCAGCGGACAGGAAGCCGAAATCGACGTCCAGCCCAGCTACGGCCTGACCGACGAGCAAGTCGAAAATATGCTGCTCGAATCCTTCGACTTCGCGGAAGAAGACTTCCGCCAGCGGCAGGTCATCGAAGCGCGGCGCGAAGCGGATACGATCCTGGTAGCACTCGCCAAGGGAAAGAAAAATCATGCTTGGCTGGAGCTCACAAACGACGAACGCCGCAATGTCGAAACGCTGGAGAAATCTCTCGTCGAAGTCAAGGATGGTGATGACTATCACGCGATTCGCGAAGCCATCGACGCGCTGAACCAGGCCACCATGCGCCTGGCGGAATTAATGATGGATACCGCGGTTTCGACCGCGCTTAAGGGAAAGGCCATGGATAATACCGAGATCGAGGAAGGGCCGCAGGCCGGCCATCCAGTGGCCAAAGCAGATTTTGAATAGGGGTTCTTACATGTCTGAACAAAAAACGCACGCAACCGGAACAACCACAATGGATGCTCCCCCCACCGAAAATAACGGAAACACGGTCGAGGTCACGTTTCTTCCCGAAGGCAAGACGGTGACCTTCGAACACGGCAAGCTGCCGTATAAAGACCATGGCAAGCCCGAGTCCCTGCTCGACGTGGCCTTAAACTTCGGCATCCCACTCGATCATGCCTGCGGAGGAAACTGCGCCTGCACCACCTGTCACGTCTGGGTGAAAGAAGGCGCCGACTTGATCTCGGAGATGGAAGACGACGAAGCCGACAAGCTCGACATGGCCGCCGATCTTCAGCTAAACTCACGTCTCGGATGCCAAACGATCATCAAGAAGCCGGGTAAAGTAGTAGTCGAAATCCCGGCCTGGAACCGTAACTACGTTTCGGAAGAGCATTAAGTGCCGAGCTTTTAACCACCGGGTACACAGAGGAACACGGAGGAAAACTAGGGGTCCCCGTGTTCCTCTGTGTACCCTGTGGTTAAGGATTTTTGGAACCTGTCCCTGGAGCCGATTCATGCCAAAAGATCTTACCTGGAGCGATGCCGACGATATCGGGATTCTGCTCTCTGAAGCCCATCCCGAACTGGACCCGCTCTCAGTCCGCTTCACCGATCTGCACAAGTATGTAATCGCGCTGCCCGGTTTCAAAGACGATCCGGCGAAGTCGAACGAAGCCAAGCTGGAAGCAATTCAGATGGCGTGGCACGCCGAGGTGCTGGACAGAACGCAAGGCTAACGCCGGTATTCTTCGTTATGCTCTTCCGACCGCCATATCCAATATGGTCACTCTGGCATGATCTCTCGTTAGTCTATAAGTCATTCTTTCTTGGACTCTCCTGCCTGCTTGCCTATTCTGTCTTTCTTGCGGCAGTCATCTTCGGGCATCACCGCGATTTAGCGTCGATCAAAAGGAAGGCGGCCACACTACAACAGATCGTTCGTGCCGCTTTTTATCTCTTTGGTTTCCTACTATTTTTTGAATTGCAGTTCGCGTTTCAAACTCTCGGTGCACGCACGCATTCTGATGAAGCTTTTCTCATCACGCCGGGTTTTCTAGTTCACTTTGCTTTTGCTTCCAACGTGTTCTTTGTTTTTCTGATTCTTCATCTGATTGAATGGTTTGTTTCCCATCAGGTAGATGCACCAACCAAAAAACCAGATGCTGCGGTCTAAAGGGATGCGAGCCTACCGCGCCGCCGTCGCACTCGGCGCCAAATCCTCCACGCTAGCATCGCGCAGAAACTTCGCCGCCTCTTCGGGCGGCGTCGGATTAATATAAAAACCCGTGCCCCACTCGAATCCCGCCGTCTTAGTTAGCTTTGGCATGAATTCAATGTGCCAGTGGTAATACTCGTTCGCCGGATCCTGCGCCGGCGACGTGTGTACCACCAGGTTGTACGGTGGATTGTCGAGCACGCGGTCGGCTTTCATCAGCAGCAACTTGAGCGCTCTCGCGAGATTCTCGAACATCTGCGATGACGAGTTCTCGAAGGCGGATTCGTGGCGCTTGGGAAGAAGCCAGGTTTCAAACGGGAATCGGGGAGCATAAGGCGCCAGAGTCAGAAAGTCTTCGTTTTCGGCCACCACCCTGCTGCCGCTTTCGATCTCCTGCCGGATGGCGTCGCAGAACACGCAGCGCTCTTTATAGATGTAATACTGCTTGGCTCCCTGCAGTTCTTCAACCACGTAAATGGGCACAATCGGCAGCGCGATCAGCTGCGAGTGCGAATGTTCGAGGGAAGCGCCAGCTGCTTCTCCGTGGTTCTTGAAGAGCAGAATATATTTGAAGCGCCGGTCTTTCTTGAGGTCGAGAATGCGGTCCCGGAACGCCCACAGAACGTCTTCAATTCTTTTCGCCGGAAGCGAGGCCAGAGTGGCATTGTGGTCGGGCGTTTCAATCACCACTTCGTGCGCGCCAATGCCATTCATCTTGTCAAACATGCCCTCGGCCTGCTTGTTCAAACTGCCTTCAATGCCGAGTGCCGGGAACTTATTCGGAACGACGCGCACCGTCCAGCCCGGACTGTCTTTCTGCGGACTATTGCCGTTGGCGCTCGGCCGGTACGCCAGGATCTCCGGCGGCGTCTTGCTTTCATTGCCATAACAAAAAGGACAGAACCCGCCCTTGATCTTCACCGCCTCGCGCACAAAATCGGTAGGCCGTTTGGCGCGGTCCGTGGAAATAATCACCCACCGGCCCACGATCGGGTCTTTTCTCAGTTCAGGCACGTACTAAATCCTTTCAGCTGGCGTTGCCAAAGCCACGATTGTACGACACAGGAAAGGCATTTTGAAACAACTCGAATGAGGGTTGGCTGTATCCGGACTCATAATATACGGCGAGCACGTCAAACCGCCACTCCACCCCATCCCGCGAAAGGCGCGCCGGCTGGCGCGAAGAGGGCAAGTGGCGCAGGAAGTCGCGGGCGACCTTCGACAACTCCCGTTGTTTATCGCGATCCACCGCGGCCTCGGCAGGCTTGAAGTCACGCTTGGTTCGAGTTTTCACTTCGATAAAACACAGCACGTCCCGCTCCCAGCCAACCAGATCCAGTTCACCCCGATGATGCGGGGAGCGGTAATTCCGCGCGATGATCGTATAGCCCCGCCGCCGCAGATAGAAGTAAGCGTCTTCTTCGCCGCGCCGGCCCGTGATTCGGTGCGCGGGCAAGTCCTCGGGCGAAAGCGTTCTGGACGCCAGCCAGTCCAGTGCGCGAAGGGCGGCCTGCGTCAAGCGTCCGGCAAACATAGATCCCCATATTCACCCTAGCTCGGACTCACAAGACCTGATGTGATGGTGATCACCGCGCGTTCGGTACAATTCGCCGCGCTTTTCCTTTGCCAAGCGTAGCCTCATCTTAAAGTCTGCGCACGAGAATTCGTCTTGAAGAAGTCCGATAGTGCGCAAACCGGATGGCGCCAAGTGCTCGCAAATCCAGCCCGGAGGGGCGAGCCAACTTTGCCCAGCGCTCTTTAGCGCTGGGAAACCCACAAGACTTAGCAAAGTCCCGGAGGGACGGCCCAAAGACTCACGAACATTCCTCAACTCACGTCTGAAACCACCAATGCTGTCACCGCACCCGATTCTTCTATTTTCATCCTTCCCACCGTATTCACCAGCACCACCCCGCCCAGCGCGACCGCGCCGCCCGCCAGAGAAATCAGCCTCGGCACTTCGCCCAGCCAGATCCAGGCAATGCCGATAGCGACAATCGGAATCACATAGAGCAAAGTCGAGGTCCGTCCGGCCGCTCCGTGCGAAACAACGTAGGCGTAGGCCACATAAGCAAGCGCTCCCGGAAAGACGCCCAGATAAATAACCGCCAGCGTCGCCGCCGCCGGAGCGGCGCGCAACGTATGCACAAGACCTCTGCCAAACGGCAACATCAGCGCGGTCCCCAACCAGATCGAGTAAGCCGTAAATTCCAAAGCGCTGTACCTGCCCAGATAATGTTTCTGCAGAATCATGTACCCCGCAGACGTAATCGCCGCCGCCAGAATAATCAGCGCCTGCGGCGAGAGCCGGATCCCTTCGCCTTCTCCACTCGCAATCAGCGCCACTCCCGCAAAGCTCACGAACACTCCAATCCATCCAATCGCCGTCAGTTTTTCGTGCAGCCAGAATCGGGCCGCCAGCGCAGTCCAGATCGGAACCGATGCAATCAGCAGACTCGCCGCGCCCGCCGTCACCCGAGTCTCTCCGTAATTAAGCGCCAGATTGTAGAAAGTGATCCCGATTGCTCCTGTCAGCGCCAGCCCCGGAAGGTCGCGCAATTCCGGACGCCGAAAGTGCGCAATCCCCGCATAAACCGCCAGCACCAGCGACGCAACCAGAAACCGCAAAATAGCAAGGTTCGCCGGCGAATAAGCGCGCAGCCCGGCACGAATCCCGGCGAAGGCAGAGGCCCAGACCACCAGCGCGAATGCCAGAGCGCCCAGAGTGCGAAATGTGAAGCGCGGCATGGAGAGCCCCCCTACAATAAGAATTGCTGTTGATAAATTTCTGTTTATGCAGAATGGCGGCGAGAAGATCGCGGCTCAACCAGCATCGTTTCAGCAGCGACTCACCACGTATCGCCGCCTCCTGCAGGAGGCCAGACGCCGAACTGGCGCCGCAGTAACGCAATCTGCCCGGCGTGATAACTGTTATGTGCCGCAATTTGCCACAGCACGGCATGCACAGTCGACTCGCGCCGCGAATGCGCCGGACCCGGACACTGAACTTTTCGCGCCAACTCCGCCGCATCGGATTCCGCCAGCCGGACAACCCGCGCCAGCAAATCGACGAACCGCTGAATCGCGATCCGCCACTGCTGCTCGGCCCCGCCCTCCTCGGCAGCCGGGCCTGGATGCGTTGGCCAGCCTTTAATCGCTTTCTCCGGGTAAGGTCGACTCTCTCCCGCGACGTTGCCGAGATCGTAGTCCATCCAGTAGTTCATGTGCTCCAGAATCTGCCATATGGAGTGCGGATAATCCGCCACAGTCCGCGCCGCCAGCTCCGCCGAAACATCTTCCACGCAAGCAACCGGATCCACATGCGCGCCTTTGCCGTAGACAAGTTCACGCAGGATGTTGTCGCCCATGCGTTCCATCCTTTCTCCGAAGCATGGAATTTGTGGAGAGACGGGGCTTGCCCGTCTCAGCGTGCGAAGAAAGCTTTGTGGTTCGTATCAGGATATCGCTTCAGCGATATCGAAATTGTTCGAAACAGGGGCTGCGCATCAAGCGCGGACACGCGGCAATCCGCGTCTCTAGGACATGAAACTAACCGTGTCCCCGACCTTAATCGTGCCCGGCGTCAATATCTGCGCCCGCAATCCCCCGCGATGCAGCAGCCCCTTGATCACCTGCTTGCCCGTGACCTTCTGCAAATGGTCGCAAGGCTCGCACAGCCGCAGCCCAAGAATGCGCACCTCGCCAATGGCAAACTCCTGCCCCACCAGATGATTCAGCGGAACGTGACGCGTAACGATATTGCGGCGCGCGTCGCCGGCAGCTAGCTCGATCTGATAATCCCGTTGCAGCGCCTCAAGCGCCTCCGCCTCGATCAGCGTCAATTCGCGATCCGGCGTGGGCTGGTAGAACGTACCGATCTTCAGCGCGTATCGATCGCCCTCAAGCCCCGTGCCCGGAATCGCCACCGCCTGTCCAACCGATTGCGGCGCCGCCGCCGCAGCGGACGCGATAAAGATCGATTCCACGGTCCCGTTCCCCATCACGCACCTCCCGCGACCAAAAGCTGCTCAACCAAAAATTCGATCAAGCGTTCTTTCCCGCTTCCACCGCCGCGATCGCCTCTTCCAACACATCCATCGCAACGTCCGCCTCGTCCCTGGTAACAATCAGCGGCGGCGCAATGCGAATCGTGCTCGGACCGCACCCCAAAAACAGAACGCCGCGCTCGAACGCCCCTTCGACAATGCGATCGCGCTCGCTAGCGCCATACTCGCGAGTCGCCTGATCCTTGACGATATCGACGCCGATCATCAGCCCACGTCCCCGGACGTCGCCAACAATTTTATGCTTCTTCGGCCAATCGGACATGCGCTTCATCATGTGATCGCCAACCTCCTGCGAATTCCGCAGCAGCCCTTCTTTCTCGATCACATCAAGCGTCGCCAGCGCGGCGGCAATGCAGACCGGATTCCCGCCGAAAGTCGAAGCATGCGAGCCCGGTATCCAATCCATGATGTCGGCCTTGCTCATGGTGATGCCAAGCGGCATCCCCGAGGCGATGCCCTTTGCCATGCAAACGATGTCGGGATGCACGCCAGTGTGCTCAACCGCCCACCATTTGCCCGTGCGGCCGATGCCGCTCTGCACTTCATCCAGCACCAGCAGAATGCCATGCTTATCGCAGATGCGCCGCAGTTCCTGCATAAAGATCGTAGGAGCGACGACGTACCCACCCTCGCCCTGAATCGGCTCGACAAAAATGGCCGCGACTTCTTCCGGAGCAAGAATGGTCTTGAACAGTTTGTCTTCGATAAAACGCGCACAGCCCAGTGCGAATTTCTCCCCATCCTGCGGCCCGCCCTCACAACCGCGATACACATCGGGATAACGCACATGCGTAACCCCCGGCACCAGCGGCGAGAAGCGCCGCTTCTGCTGCGGCTTCGAGGCTGTCAGCGAAAGCGCCCCCATCGTGCGTCCGTGGAATGCGCCAAAGAAGGCAATCACCTGCTGCCGCTTCGTGTGATAGCGCGCCAGCTTCAAAGCCGCCTCGATCGCTTCCGCTCCCGAGTTTCCGTAATAAATTTTGTGCGGCCCCGGCATAGGCGCTATCTTCGACAGCCGTTCGGCCAGCGTCACCAGCCCTTCGTAATAAAAATCGGTGCCCGACATGTGGATCAGCTCACCCGCCTGCTTCTGAATGGCAGCCACCACGTCCGGATGGCAATGCCCGGTCGAGGTCACCGCAATGCCGGCGGAGAAATCGAAAAATTCGTTGCCATCCACATCTTCGACCACGATGCCGCGGCCGCGCTTGGCCACCAGCGGGTAAGAGCGCGTGTAGGAAGGTGAAATGTATTTTTCGTCGCCCGCCAGAATGCGCTTGGCATTAGGGCCCGGAAGCGCCGTCTTCAGCTTGGGACCGTTAATCAAAGTTTTCGTGGTCATGAAATCCTCCAGAATAAGTTCTCAGTTCCCGGTTTTCAGTTCTCAGTGGCAAGACCGAATTTCGAGTAAGAGTGTCCCAACCAGGGTGCTCCAACTCAAGGGTTCCCCATCCTTAACGTAGCGTCCTTTGCGACGTTAGGGTGGGATTCCCCAGTCGCAAAAGCCAAACGCAACTACCTGACAGAGTGGGAAGAAGAATTAGTCGCTGCCAAAGAGATTGGCGCGAACATGCGAGGGGAGAACAGAAAGATACCGGCGGGGACAAGCCAGTCCCTCGATCCAGCAATTCTGAAGCGGCGAAATGTAGCCGTTGAAGCGCATAGCACTAGAAACAGTATATCCCGGCTTCGCTCCTAACGTAACCCCCCAAATACGCCGAAGAGACGGCACCAAAGGCGGGATTGGCGTGGCGGGTACCGTGGAGGGATGCCCCGCTCCTTGCGTTCTTTGCAAGGGGCGGGTGTCGGTGCCGCCGTCATCTCCGCCACTTCGAAATCGCCGAATTCGAAACCTCTTTCGACACCTGGCCAAACACAAACCGGTCCCCCAACACGAAATTCACCAGCGAGCACAAGGCGATCGCAACAAGGTTCGCAGCCACATAATTGAACTTCAACTCGCCCACCAGCAACCGCATCAGCAAGAGGTTCCCGGCAATCGAAACCAATCCATTACCGGCATTGAACTTTGCCAGCCTGATGAAAGATTGCACCGGACGCGCAGCCGGCCGATCCGCCCACGTAAACCGCTCGTGCCACAAAAAGTTGTGGATCACCGCGATCTCCACCGCCAGCCCCGTAGCCAGCAAGTAATCGAGTCGAAGCCACGAACGAAAAACAGCCAGCGCGCCCAGCTGGACGAAAATGCCAAGTCCCCCCACAAGATTGAATTTCACCCATCGCCAAACCGTCTGCCCAACAAGCCTTTCCTGAGAGCTGAGAACCGAGAGCTGAGAGCTATTCTTCGGAGAACTGAGAACCGGGAACTGAGAACTGGTCATGAGATTCTCTCCTCCCGGTAAAGCCGAACCGTGTTCTTAAGGCTGACCGCGGCCAGCATCAGCGCCATCCCCGCCAATCCAATCGCGCCGCCAATATCAAACAGCCGGTAGCGTCCGTGAATCACCCAAGCCCCACGGAACAGCGCCAGGTTCCCAGCCGCCAGAAGAACGCGCAACTCAGTAGGCCCGAAACGCCACAACGAAAGATGAAATTCGCCAAGCGTATAAGTCGCCAGATACGACTGGATGGAAAGCAAAAGAAACGCAATCAGGAGCCCAATCGCAATCACCGGATGCATATATCCCGAAAGCGCCAACCCGCCCATCATCGCCACCGCGCCGATGGAATCAATCATGTGGTCGACATAAAATCCGTAACGAGGCCGCTGCCGTTGCCGCACGCGCGCCAGAGTTCCGTCCAGGCTGTCGCCGAACCAGTTCACCGCCAGACAAACAATCGCCGCCAGCAGCATGCGCCGATCCCAAGCCGCAAGGGCATAACAAACGCCAGTAGCGATCTGGGCAGCAAAGCCGAGCCCCGTCAGATGATCGGGATTGACCCAGGCCGGCATGCGCTCCGCCATCCAGACAAGGGCCCGCTTCTCGGCCGCAGCAAGGAAGCTCCCGTGAACCCGCGTAGCCTGCCGGAAGTTGGCGCGCCGGGCGTCGATGCGACGACCCTTGATGCGACCGCCCTGGGCCAAAGTCTTGGGATTGATCTGCTCCGCAAAATCGGTAAGTGGAGTAGCCATAGTGCCTCCGTTTCTGCGGGCACTATGTGTTTTACGTGGCAGGATGACAATGCACAGCGGGTAAAGCAGAGATCAACAGCCAAGTCAAAATAACTCAGATAGTTAGAAGAAGGGGTAAACTCTGTGTTCTTGTCCCGTGGACCTCTGATTCCCCTGTGGGGGAGACGTAAAAGCGTGAACCACGGGGAACACAGAGCTGCACGGGGTAAAGCAATTGCCCTTCCCGATTTTACACCGCCGATAACTCTCCCCCGCAGCGCACAGATGCGTTAATCTGCAAACGATGCGCCTCCTCCGCCTCCTCCGTCCATCGCACCAGCACTCCGCCTTCTCGGCGACGCTGCTGATGATGACGGCCATCACGCTCTCGCGCGTGATCGGATACATCCGCGAGGCCTACATCGCCTACGCCTTCGGGGCCGGACAGCAGACCGATGCCTACGTCGCCGCCTTCACCCTCCCCGACTGGCTCAACTACATCGTCGCCGGCGGCACCGCCTCCATCACATTCATCTCCATCTATACAAGGTTTCTGGCCGAAAAGCGCGAACGGGACGCACAGAAAACTTTCTCCATCATTATTACTGTGATGACCACGGTGCTAATCGCCGGCACGATCCTCGCCGAAATCTTCACCCCGCAGTTCGTCGCCTGGTTCTTCCACGGCTTCACGCCCCAGCAGATGCAACTCTGCGTGCATCTCACCCGCATCCTTCTGCCGGCGCAAATCTTTTTTTATGTTGGAGGAGTAGTCTCGGCAGTCTTGCTCTCGCACCGTCTCTTTTTGTTGCCCGCGTTCGGCCCGCTCATCTACAACGTCTTCATCATCGGTGGAGGAGTCATCGCCGGACGCCAGATGGGCATCGCGTCCTTAGCCTTCGGCGCACTCGCCGGCAGCCTTGCCGGACCATTTCTCATCAACGCCATTGGAGCGGCCAAAATCGGCACCGGATACCGTCCCTCGTTCGACGTGAAGAATCCCGCCTTCCGCGAATGGGTCCGCCTCTCCATCCCGCTGATGCTCGGCGTTTCGCTGGTCACCGCCGACGACTGGTTTCTTCGCTACTTCGCCTCGGGCGGCATCGGCGACATCGCGCGCCTGAACTATGCCAAGCGCCTCTTCGCCGTCCCCATCGCCATTCTCGGACAGGCCGCCGGCCAAGCCTCGCTTCCCTTCTTCTCACGCCTATTCGGAGAAAAAAAGTTTGAGGAGTTCGCCGCCACCGTGAATGCTTCGGTCTATCGCATCACAGCGGCATCCCTGCTCTTGACCGGATGGATGATGGCCATTGCCGTCCCGCTAATCGACCTCGTCTATCGCCGCGGCCGCTTCACCTTCGCCGATTCCGAATCCACCGCTCTATATTTTTTCTGGTTTTCGCTCTCGCTCGCTTTTTGGTCCAGTCAGGCGTTGTACGCGCGCGCGTTCTACGCCTCCAGCAATACGCTGACGCCGATGATAGCCAGCAGCCTGATCACGCTCGCCTCTTTGCCGCTCTACAAGTTGCTGTTCCACACGCTCTCCGTCACCGGACTAGCCATCGCCTCCGACCTGGGCATAGCCGCCAACGCCATCGTCATCGCGGCGCTCCTGCATATTCGCGGCATGGTGTCGTTTGCGGGATTGAACTGGAAAGAGCTAGGCAAGTCCGCCGTGGTAGGCGTAGTTGCCGGAGGATTAAGTTACGAAGTCATGCGCACCATCGCGCTCGATGGCAGCCGCCGCGCCGATCTCCTAGCCCTGGCGCTAGGTTCCGTAACCTGGGCCGCTGCCGTGGCCGCGGGGCTCTGGGTGTTGCGCTCAGAATTGCCGGGAGATCTTCGCATGAAGAGATCGTCCGCTTTCCCCGGCGCCGCTGAAGCGCAAGCCGCAGAAACCATGGCCACAGGCAAGGAACCGTGAGAGCGCAGTTTCGTCGTTCCTGCTTGTGTGGTGACGGGGCTCTGCCCCAAAAGGAAAACGGGCCCAAAAAGGCCCGTTCTTATTCTGCATTGCGTCGCACAAATTCAGCGAAAAGCGAACGGCGAATAGCGCGCCGCGTCCATCTCGAATAACGAAACCCGCCCTCTTACGCGCGCGCCGACATCACCGGTTCCGGCGTCGCACTCGATACACTCTTCGCCACTTCTTCCGGTTTCTCCGCCTTCGAGGCTCCTGCCGATACTTTGCGAATATCGATGCCGCCCTTGAAGAACGCGCCGTCTTCAATCGAGATGCGCGCCGCCACCACATCGCCGGTTAAAGACCCGTCGCTGCGGATATCCACCCGGTCGCTCGCCGTGAGGTTGCCGCGCACTTTGCCGAGCACCACAATTTCCCGCGCGCTGATGTTGGCCGCGACCACGCCATTCCGGCCGATGGTGACGCGATTGCCCGAGAGGTTGATCGATCCCTCTACCCGCCCGTCAATATACAAAGATTCGGAACCGGTCACTTCACCTTTGATCACCAGCGACTTGCCGATCGTGGCCTGGTCCGAAGCAGTGGTCGTTACCGGACGCGGCACCGCCGCAGGCTCGTTCACGCTCATCATGGGTGCCGTCGTCGCCGTGGACGTACTCGGACGCTCCGGCTCCGCCGGCCGGCTCGGTGTCGCAGGTTGATTCGTGGGCTTCCACATTGTCGTCGAAATCCTTTCCTTTTTACCAAATTAAGGGATTGTTAACCCACCGCCGCATTTCGGGGGCCAATCAAATTGTACTCCCCGGTAACTCCCGTGCTTGTGGAAATTCACTTTTTCTTATTGATTTCCATAGTTCCGAATAAGGTTCCCCGCGTGGTTCCCCCCACCCCTGCGCCACCGCTCCGTGCCCTACGATCGTGTAAGCCCTGCCCAGCCTGTGTTAATTCTTCCATCGCACACCGGACTAAGAGTAATCGCATTCAGAGTAATATGGAACCGTTGGGCACCGGCCCATTTCGTCCCAGATTGAGGACTCAATGACTCCAACTTCGACAACGTCAACTCCGATTTCAACTCCGGATTCAACTCCGACGATGTTGACCCCCGCGACTTCGACCGCCAGCGTCCACCTCCGCCCTCAGTCCGGAGAAGCCGCTCCCTATTACGACCGCTACATTTCTCTCGTCCCCGGCACGGATGTTCTCGCCGCCTTGGACGATCAGCGCCGCCAGATGCTGCTCCTTCTCTCCGGACGATCCGAGGCCGACGGCGATCTCCGCTACGCGCCCGACAAATGGAGCCTGAAAGAAGTCGTCGGCCATCTCAACGACACCGAGCGCATCATGGCCTATCGCGCCCTGCGCATTGCGCGCGGCGACCAGACTCCGATCGAAGGCTACGAGCAGGACGACTACGTCCGCAACAGTCCCTTCGCCCGCCGTCCGCTGGCCGACTTGATCGAAGATTACATCGCTGTCAGGCGCGCCACAATTTCGCTGTTCCGCAATCTGGACGTGTCCGCCTGGATTCGCCAAGGCGTAGCCAACAAAAACGAAGTAACAGTGCGAGCCCTAGCCTACATAATCGCCGGCCACGAACTGCATCATCGCAGGATTTTGGAAGAGAAATACCTTCGCTAAAGCTGCGTGAGAACTCTTTTTCGCTCGATCTGGTGGAACGAACTGCGGAAGAATCCAGCCCCGGAAGGGCGGCCCAGCTTAGCCCCGCGCTTCAGCGCTGGGAATAGCATAGGAAATGATTCAAGCCCCGGAGGGATGACCCAAGTTCCCACGCACACAGTGAAGGCTCGTAGTGGTTTTCGGTTTTTTGCCAACTGAATCGAGAACTGAGAACTGATGCCCAAGGGACACAATCTCCTCGTCGGCCGCCTCACCATGCATCGCGACGGCTATGGCTTCGTCATCCCCGAAGCCGACTCGCTCGATGCCAATCTGAAAACGCGCCTCGCCGGCGACGTCTTCATTCCCCCGCACGCCATCGGATCCTCCATGCACGGCGATCGCGTCCTCGTCGAAATAGGAGCCGTCCGCCCCGATGGCCGCGCCGAAGGCCGCATCCTCCGCTCCCTGTCCCGCGCCCATCCCACCGTCGTCGGCATCTTCCACTACGGACACCGTCACAACTACGTCAAGCCCATCGACGAAAAAGTCACGCAGGAAATCGTAATCCCGCCAGGAATGGAAATTCCCAACGTAGCGCCGCCGTCCCCGGCGGCAGACAGCCCTGAGCAAAGTCAAACCACGAGGGCGTCTCGCCCTCGCAAGCAATCTGTCGATCGTGTAATCGGCAACGAAGCCAAAGTCCACACCGACCACCAGGATCTCGAAGGCCTAGTAGTAGACGTAGAAATCACCGACTGGCCCAGCGCCACGCAGCAACCGCGCGGCCGCGTCATCGAAATTCTCGGCGAAGAAAACGACTTCGGAGTCGACGTCGAGATCATGATCCGCAAATTTCACCTGCCCCACCGCTTCCCGCCCGAAGTCATCGAAGAAGCGCAAGCCATCGAAAATATTATTCACGCCGACGAATTGCGCCACCGCCGCGACTACCGCCGTCTTCCCATCGTCACCATCGACGGAGAAACCGCCCGCGATTTCGATGACGCCGTCCACGTCCGCCAACTCGAAAACGGCAACTACGAACTCCAGGTCCACATCGCCGACGTAGCCCACTACGTCACACCCAATTCACCGCTCGATCAGGAAGCTCGTCTGCGCGGCACCAGCGTCTATTTCCCCGACCGCGCCGTCCCCATGCTCCCACTCGAACTCTCGACCGACATCTGCAGCCTCCGTCCGCACGTCGACCGCCTCGTCCTCTCCTGCATCATGGAGATCGACCACCACGGCGAAATCATCGTCTACGAGATCAACGAAGGCGTCATCTGCTCGGCGAATCGCGTGACCTACACCGCCGTGAACGCCGTGATCGAAGGGGACGACCCAGGAAGCAAAGAAGCTCGCCGCGAATACGCCGCTCAAATCGCCCACTTCGAGCGCATGCGCGATCTGGCGATGATCCTGAACCGCAAACGAAAACGCCGGGGATCGATCGACTTCGATCTCCCCGAACCGGTCATCGAGTTCGACGAATTCGGGATGATGAAGAGCATCACCAGATCGGAACGCAACGTCGCCCATCGCCTGATTGAAGAATTCATGCTCTCCGCCAACGAGTGTGTAGCCCACTATCTCGAAAATAAACGCATCGCCTCGCTCTACCGTATTCACGAAAAGCCCGACGCCAAGCGCGTCTACGACTTCGAAGTAATCGCCGCCACTTTCGGATACTCGCTCGGAGTAGGCGCGCTCCCCATCCAGCGCGTGCAACTGAAAGCCGACCGCCGCCAGGCCCGCGGCACCGGCAAGCGCGTGCGCGAAATCGAAGTCCCCAAAGAAGTCCACATCACCCCGCGCATGTATCAAAAATTAACCGAGAAGATAGCCGGCAAGCCGGAAGAAAGAATCCTGAGTTTCCTGATGCTGCGCTCGCTCAAACAAGCCCGCTACAGCGAAGAGAATCGCGGACACTTCGCCCTCGCCGCCACCACCTACACCCATTTCACCTCGCCCATCCGCCGCTATCCCGACCTGATCGTGCACCGAATCCTGAAAGAAGTCCTGCGCGACTCGCCCGAAACAACAGACAATGTCGTCCCGATAGGAACTTCCCAATCTCTACAGAATTGTCATCCTGAGCGAAGCGAAGGACCTGCTTTTCGCCGGCACCACAACGACCGGGAAGGGCACGACTTCAGTCGTGCCGATGAACAACGAAGGAAGATGGCTTTAGCCCCTGAGGACCCGCCGCCATCGCCCTGGTCGAAGCGCCGCGACAGAGACGCCCATCAACACGCCCTCGAACCTCTGGGCGGCCCCATCCCTCTCGCAGAACTCCACAATATCGCCGAAGAATCCAGCCAGTCCGAGCGCCGAGCCGACGAAGCCGAACGCGGCCTGATGGAATGGAAAAAAATGAAATTCATGGAACGCCACATCGGAGAACATTTCGACGGCCTCATCATCAGCGTAACCAAGTTCGGCTTCTTCGTGGAATTAACCGACCTCTTCGTCGAAGGCCTCGTCCCGCTCAACACCCTCGACAGCGGCGATAACAGCGACCGCTACATCTACCACGAAGACACCCGCCAGATCATCGGCCAGCGCACGCGCAAAACCTACAGCCTCGGAGATCGCGTGCGGGTTTTGGTCGACCGCATCGATCCGGTAGAAAAAAAGATACAATTCGCCGTGATCGAAGAACAGCCCAAGGCCTCAGGGAAACGCAGGCGTAAATGAACTCCAAGACAGACAACAAAATGACAGACAACAAAGTCCAGCGAAGTATTCGCCATCTTTCGCGGACCGGTGCCATGACCGCCTTGCTCGCGTTGACCTTGCTGACCATGCAACCCGCGCGGGCCGACCAGGACCTCGAAAAGCAGGTCAAGTTCGACTATCTGGAAAAAGTGCTGACGCTGCGTCATTTTTATTCCGGCGAACATCTCAAATTTCACGCCGACGGCACGCTGGAAGGGTATGCCTCAGTTGGTCCCTGGACTGTCGATGGACAAATCGAAGTCGAGGACATCCATGTGCATGGCACGCAGTTGGTGATCAAAGGCAGACGAATCCACCGGATTTTCGACGCGCAACAAAAACCACTGGACCAGTTGGCTACAGTAAGAAACGCATCCGGCAAGGAGCAAAAAGATCTGGAGAAAGTCCTGCAACATTTGAAAGTGGAGATCCAAATCGAACTGCCCAGCCAGAATCCCGACGAAAAAGATATCTCCGCCGCGATTCACGCCGTCTTTCTAACCGGCTCCGAATCGATGATGGATAGCGTGCCAACTTACTGGCAGGCGTACTTCGCCAAGCAGGAAGGCAAGCCGCGAACCGCGCCCGAGACGAAAAAGGCACCCGCCTATAGGGTAGGGGGCGGAATTTCAGCGCCGCACGCCACATACGCTCCTGACCCGGAATACTCGGATGAGGCGCGCCAGGCGAAATACATGGGAACCATCGTCCTTTACCTTGTCGTCGATTCATCGGGAACCGCAGCGGACGTGCAAATCATGAGGCCGCTCGGACTCGGTTTGGACGAGAAGGCTGTCAACGCGGTCAGGTCTTGGAAATTCAGACCCGCGGAAAAAGATGGAGAACCCGTACCCGTCACGATTAACGTCGAAGTCAACTTCCATCTCTACTAAGCGCAGGAGGAACTCGCACCCAAGGGCATTCTGTATAGAATCATTTATGAAGGGAAGCGAACAACCATGCCCACACCCACCGAACCGCAGCCCAAGCCCAGGCAAAATTCAACTGAGGCCGCCGAGCACGTAGCCAGCGCCCACAAGATTCTTAAGGAACTGCAACAGAAAGTCGGATCCCATCCCGAACTCGGCGAGGCCATAACGAAACTGGAGATGGCCCTCAACACCCTCGCAATAAAAACCGGCGGACTGCTGTAGCCGCAGGAACGGGATGTTCGCAGCCTTCGTCGCCATCACTGAAAACTGAGAACCGGGAACTGAGAACTGCACCCCAACCTGCTAAAATTCTCCGTCATCACTCTTGGCGCCTGCCTGGGAACTCCATTTCATGTCCAGCCATCCAGACTCCACTAATCCCGCTCCAACGCCGCGCACCCGCGTAGTGCGCGAACCGCAGCGCGCCGTCTACGACCGCGACGCCGTCAACCTGATCCTCGACGAAGCTTTCCTCTGCCACGTCGGCTTCGTCGTCGACGGACAGCCTTTCGTCATCCCCACGTCCTACGCCCGCGACGGAAACGTGCTCTACATCCACGGCTCGGCCGCCAGCCGCATGCTCCGCAATCTCGATCAGGGCGTCCCCGTCTGCATCACGGTCACGCTGCTCGATGGATTGGTGCTCGCCCGCTCCGTCTTCAATCACTCGATGAACTACCGCTCGGTGGTAATTCTAGGCACTGCAACGTTGGTCGCCGACCCCGCAGAAAAACTCGCAGCCCTGCGGGCGCTGAGCGAGCACATCATCCCCAATCGCTGGGACAACGTCCGTCAGCCCAACGAAAAAGAACTGAAGGCCACGTCAGTCCTGCGCCTTCCGATCAATGAGTATTCCGCGAAAGTAAGAGTTGGCCCGCCAGTAGACGACGAAGAAGATTACGAATTCCCCACCTGGGCAGGAGTGATTCCGCTAGAGATGGAAACAGGCCAAGCGATTCGCGATGACCGAAGCCACCAGGAACTCCCCACCTATCTGAAGAATTACGCCCGTAGGAAGCAATTGTGATGGAGGTGCCCCACTCTTCGCCGCGCTTTTCGCGAAGGGTGGGTACCCGACTGATCGCACACACTGATCGCACACACTGATCGCATACACTGATCGCACACCAGGATTGAGCCGTGACGCTCACGGGATGAGCAGCAACTTCCCCGTAGTCTTCCGCCCCTCCAGCTCCTGGTGCGCCCGCTGCGCTTCCGCCAGCGGATACACATGTTCAATCCGCAACTTGAGTTTGCCGTCGCGAATCATCCCGAACACCGCTCCCGCCCGCGCCTGCAGTTCCTGCGGAGTAGCAATATAATTCCCCAACGAAGGCCGCGTCAGAAACAGCGATCCCTTCTGTGTAAGCGTCAAAGGATCAATCGGAGCCACCGCCCCGCTGGACGCTCCAAACAGCGCCATCATCCCCCGCGGACGCAGCAGATTCAGCCCCTTATCAAACGTGGTCTTGCCCACCGAGTCATACACTACGTCCAATCCTTTGCCGCTCATCAGCCGCTTCGTCTCCGCCTCAAAGTCCACCTGTGTATAAAGAATGACGTCATGCGCTCCCGCCGCTCGCGCCAGCGCCGCTTTTTCTTCGGTCGAAACCGTGGCAATCACGCGCGCCCCAATGTTGTGCGCCATCTGCACCAGCAGCGACCCCACGCCGCCCGCCGCCGCATGAATCAGCGCCGTCTCGCCCGCTTTCAACGGATATGTGTCATGAACCAGATAGTGCGCAGTCATCCCCTGCAACATCGCACCGGCAGCGTCGCGCTCGCTGACGCCCTCCGGAATCTTCACCAGCCGTTCCACCGGCACCGCCGCATATTCGGCATAGCTCCCCAGCGTCATCGTGTAAGCCACCCGATCCCCCACCGCCACGTTGCGCACGTCAGAGCCCACCGCCGAAACCACGCCCGCCGCCTCCTGCCCAAGCACCAGCGGCAGCGGTGCCTTATACCGGCCCTCCCGGTTATAGACATCAATAAAGTTGACGCCCGCCGCCTTGATCTGCACAACGGCTTCATTGTTTTTCGGTTGCGGAACCGGCAAATCCACCAGTTCCATCGCTTCCGGCCCGCCCGTTTGCTTGATCTGTATAGCTTTCATAGTCGCTTTCGATGATTCCCCCAGCCCAAAGACTCGCCAAAAGACGCGGCGAAACTCTCGTTGCCATCCCGCCCAAGCCTGGGGTAACATGCCCAGCCGGTGCCCAAAGTAACATGGGGCATGGGCTTCTGTAGCGTTGACCCAACGAATTTCGCCAGAGTACCATCTCATACTGAGAGAGACTTCTTCGCATCCGGAGGCAGTCACCGCAAGTTTGTGAAAATATGAGGTCCCCCTTTCAGCGCTATCTGGCCATCCTGTTCTCCGTCGCGCTGGCAACCACTTTAGCGGCCACGCTAGCCTGCCAGACCGCCCAGAAAGCGACGTTCATGCCACCACCCCAGGCTCAGGCCCCGGCGATGGTCGCAGCAGCCACTCCGCCGGATCCCCCAAAAAAGCCAGCCGCCGCCGAACCCCGATCCAAGCCCCAGGTTCCACAAGCCCTCCAGGCTGATCCCGTAGCCGACTTGATCACCCGCGTAGAAAAGGAATACCAGGCAGGCCACGATAACTATCAAGCTGGCCATCTCGAGGCCGCCAAGCAGAATTTCGATTCCGCCTTCAACCAGCTCCTGGGCAGCGGATTCGACCTCCAATCGGACAACCGGTTAGAGCAAGAACTAGACCGGCTTCTCGACGGCGTCAGCGGCCTCGAACTAGCCGCCCTCCAGCAAGGCGACGGATTCGCCGAGCAGAAGTCCGAACCCGCTCCCATTGACGAAGCCAACGAGCTGACTCCCACAGTAGACCAAACCGTCAAGGCCAAAGCCGAAGCCCAGATCAAGTCCACTCCCTCCGATCTTCCCCTGATGATGACCGACCAGGTAGCCGGCTACATCAACTACTTCTCGACCCGCGGACGAGGCACCGTCGAGCGCGCCCTGGCCCGCTCCGGCCGCTACGAAGACATGATCCGCCGAACCCTGAAACAAGAAGGAGTCCCGCAAGACCTCATCTACCTGGCCCAGGCCGAATCCGGATTCCATCCCCTGGCCGTCTCCCGAGCCGGAGCCCGAGGCATGTGGCAATTCATGGGCAGCCGAGCCAAAGGCTATGGCCTCGAACGCAGCTGGTGGATCGACGACCGTCAGGATCCCGAAAAAGCCACCCGAGCCGCCGCCCATCACCTGAAAGATCTCTACAACCAGTTCGGAGACTGGTACCTCGCCATGGCCGCGTACAATTCTGGCCCCGGCACCGTCCAGAGCGCGGTCAAGCGCACCGGCTATGCCGATTTCTGGGAGCTCTACAACCGCAACGTTCTCCCCAAAGAGACCCGCAACTATGTCCCCATCATTCTGGCCGTAACCATCATGGCCAAGAATCCCGCGCAGTACGGACTGGACACGGTCGTCAAGGAAAAGCCCGTAGCCTACGACACCCTAAAGATCGACTATCCCATCGATCTCAGATTAGTGGCGGAGTGCGTCGATGCCACCGCCGAAGACTTGTCGGACCTCAACCCCAGCCTGCTCCGCATGACCACGCCGAAATTGTCGGACAAGGGCGACCAGTTCGAGCTCCGCCTGCCCGCTGGAACCGTCGCAAAATTTCAAATCGCTGTGGCCGCGATTCCCACTGACAAGCGAGTCTGGTGGCGCTATCACAAAGTGCATGCCGGAGAAACTCTGGCCGCAATAGCCCGCACCTATCACACCACTCCAAAGGCCATAGCCGAAGCCAACGATCTGAACGACGGATTCAACAACGGCGCAGTCCAACCCCAAAGCCGTCTGATCATCCCCATCGCTCCCGGCAAACAGGCCGACACCAGCACCTACACCCGCGCGACTATGCGCTACAAGATACGCAAAGGAGATACGGTCGAGTCGGTAGCCGAGAATTTTGGGGTCTCCTCCAAAATGGTTCGCGGATGGAACCACCTCAAAGGCAGCAGCCTGGCAGGACGAAAAGTCCTGTATCTCCACCTGCCGGTCACGCGCGGCGCGGGCGAAGCACAAATAGCCCGAGGACATTCATCCAGTAAACATGCGGCCGCGAAACATTCAGCCAGCGATCATGCTGCCGGCAACCATTCCGCCCCGTCCGATCACCCCACCGGAACCCAAACCGCACAGGCCAACCACTCTTCCGTCACGGTGACGCATCACACCGTCAAACCCGGAGAAACTCTGTATTCGATCGCCAACTCCTACAAGACAACCGTAAGCGCCCTCAAGCACGACAACCAGAACATAGCCGCCCTGCGCCCCGGCATGATTCTGATCATCCACAATCCCCGGTAATTCCCTTCAGGGTAGTTGGATCGGTTTGAACTTGTTTTGAAACGCCCGGCTTCAGCTGTGCCACAACAGCCGGCTTTACAGCTTGCGGAAGTGCCCTTGCTTTTGGGTGGCGCAGCGGTTCACCGCTGCGATGGGGCTCCCGTTCAGACGCGGCTTTAGCCGCTCAGGTGGAACGGCGCTGCGGAAGATACTTTTTCCGCAGCCTGTTCAGCCGCCGCGGCAATGTTTCCTTCAAAATGACCCACGACGCACCTCAGCATCGGATTGACGATTGACGATTGACGATTGACGTTTGACGACCAGCACCGTCGAGCAGCATAATCATCAGCCAAGCCTCGTCCCACCTCCCCTGGGCTTGCAGCCGAAAGGCCCGCGCACAATCCTCCTCCAGGAGTCCCCATGACCACGCCGCTCCTCCGCAGCTTCTTGATCTCCGCCTCTCTGGCCTTGCTAGCATCCGCAGCCCTCGCGAAAACCGTAAGTGTGGGGACGTGCATCCCCCGCCAAATATCCTACGCAACCATCTCCCAAGCCCTCGCTGCGGTTGGCCCCGGTTATACGATCCTGATCTGTCCCGGAAATTATCCCGAACAGCTCACGATCACCCAACCCGTATCCCTGGCAGGAGTGCCAGGCGGAGGCGCATCCAACCCCACCATCGTCGCGCCGCCCGGAGGCTTAACGCAGAGCGCAACTCTGCTCAGCAACGGCGTCACCGCGTTCTTCCAGATTCTGGTCCAGGGAACCGAGGCGGGAGTAGTCAACATCAGCAACCTGGCCATCGACGGCACCAACAATCAGGTCCCCAGCGGCAACGCTCTGTTGGGCGTCTATTACCAGAACTCTTCCGGAGCGATCAAGAACATAGTCGCTTCCAATCAGATCGCCAACGGCTCCGGCTTCGGAATCTTCCTGGAAAGCACCACATCTCCCACCAAGACGATCACCGTAAGCAACAGCAGCATTCACGACTACGACAGTGGAGGCATACACTGCAGCTGCAATACGAGCATCTCCGTAAACATCAACTCGAACTCGGTAGTCGGATCGAACTCGCCGGCCAGCAATCCACCCGCCGAAGGCATCAACATAAGTTCTCCGGGCAAGATCACCGACAATAGCGTGATTTCGAATCCCGCGCCACCAGCCGTCTCGGCCGGAACCGGAATCGTGCTGGCGTCGAACGCCGCGGTCACCGGCAACACCGTGGTCGGTTGGGGCATTTTTGCTGCGGGCGATTCCAACACCATCAAATCCAATCGAGTACTGAAAGCGGACGAAGGCATCGTGATCGGCGGCGCTAACAACGTCGTCGAATACAACTTTCTGGCAAACTTTCCCGGAGGAGCCGCGATCAACTTCAACTGCACCGGCGCCAACAACACCGTAATCCACAACACAATCAACGACGCATCCTGGGGAATCCAAGATTCCCCAGGCCCCAACACCATCGCTCCCAACACGTTAACAAACATAGCCAACCTAACCTCGCCAACATGTTAGGAGCCGCTAACTCAACAGCAGGCGTCCCGTCGCCCCATCCGAGGGCGCGCCCCATCCTTAACGTCGCGGCGGGTGAGGTCAGCCACAAGATCAACTATCCTCATCCCATCAGGAGCGTGGCGTGCGAGGAACAAGTCAAGGCTCTCGCTCGGGTCACCTCCAGCGCCACACGCCTTGTCGACTCCTTGTTCCGTTCGTATGACGATCACGTTAGGATGGGCAAGGCTAAAGCTGAGCAGCGACGACGGAGCTTGAAGAAGTAGTCTGACGAGGGTAAGAATATACTTGACCCGACCACGCTATTTCTGTATTATTTGAGTCATGGAGAACAAGGCCATGACCGAACCGAAGAGCTTGCAGGAAGCAATCGTCTACTTCTCGAACCCTGATAACTGCATCGATTATCTCGCTATCCGCCGCTGGGAAAATGGCAAGGTAGTCTGCCCCACCTGTGGTTGCGAGACTGTCAAGTTCAGCGAGAAGCGCCGTACTTGGACTTGTGCGAAGCATCATGCAAAGCGTGAGTTCTCAATTAAGATCGGCACCGTCATGGAAGATTCTCCGATTCCCTTGGACAAATGGCTCACCGCAACTTGGATGGTCACCAACTGCAAGAACGGAATCAGCAGTTACGAAATCGCCAAGGACGTGAGAGTTACCCAGAAGTCGGCATGGTTTATGCTGCATCGGATTCGTCTTGCGATGCAGGACGATTTCTTCGGTTCCAAGCTGGGCGGCGAGGTCGAAGTGGATGAGACTTTCATCGGCGGCAAGGCTCGGAACATGCACGTCAGCGAACGCAAGCGCCGGATTACTGGCACTGGCGGAACCGACAAGACTGCCGTTATCGGCATCTTGGAACGTGGCGGAAAGGTTCGCGCTGCTGTCATCCCCAGCCGCAAGCGCAAGGTGCTGCAAGAGGAAGTACGCAAGCATGTAACTGCTGGCGCGGCTCTCTATACCGATGCATTGCTCTCCTATGAAGGACTGGCAGCGGACTACGCGCATCAAGTCGTTGACCACGCGACTCAGTATGTAGACGGTCGCGTACACACTAATGGCCTTGAGAATTTCTGGAGCCTTCTCAAGCGCGGTATCTCGGGAACCTACGTTTCGGTAGAGCCGCTTCATCTCTTCCGTTACCTTGATGAGCAGATGTTCCGTTTCAATAACCGCAAGGACCTTGATGACAAGGGCCGCTTCGATCTAACCGTCGCCCAACTTGTCGGTAAGCGCCTTACCTATGCCGAACTGACTGGCAAGGTGGGAGAAACGATTCACTAAGCCTTGGAGCCGGAAGCGTGGGAAGCGGGCGAAATCTTAGCCCGCTTTTTCTGCGCTCGCTTGCGCCGCCATTCTGCGTCGCGCTTCTGGATTTCCTCATGCGAGACTGAAAGCAATCTACGAACCACCGCATCGAATTTCTCAGCATCATTTTTCATTTGGATTCTTCGTCTTTATTTTCCCTTGCTCTATCGCTTCCAACATACTCGTCGCCATGTCTCGTAATCTCTGTTCATCCGCGAACATATGATGCCACCGCATTATTCCAGCGCGTTCGCGTGGCGGAGTGATCACGTATTCATATAATCGCCTCCAGTCATTGGCTACTTTATAAAACTCCGAACGGGCTTGCAATCGAGCGAGGAAAGCAACTAGATCGGCGGCCTGCAATGCAGGAAAATGTTCACTGTCGGCAAAGGTTATCCCTATTGTTTTTTTTCTAAAAGTTGGCTCCGCATCGCGCATGGCTCGATAATGCAAGTAAGTATCCCATGCTGTAGTTAGATCATCGTCGCAAATAATAAGAACGCGATCATCAACCAAAACATGGTCTACGATTTCAAGGCAACCTCTGACAAACGCCATGAAATATGGGTCGTTAGCTCCCCCCAAGACTCGTTTCACATCAAGAGTCAAGTGGGCATACCCCTTTACATCCCAAGCCTGAACCAAACCATATTCCATCGTCTGATTGATGCAATCCGCAAACGGCAGCAGAGCATCGATTCTCGCATCTATGGGTTGATTGCTTGGCATCATATGCCCAACTCTTTGTGTTAGGTCGGCTACTCGGGACATGTGGAGTTCTTCAAGTTCGTAAGCACGCAGCAATGCTCTCCATTCTGTATCGAACTTGTCGTGCCTATCCTTGGTTACTCCTACTCCCGTAACTGTAATTACGGGCTGAACCTTGTGCTTCCCGCTCTCATCACAATAAAAGTACATGATGGCCATAAAGGGAGACCTCGCGATATCGGGGGCCGCTAACAAGACGCACCCCCGCTGGGATCATCATGCGCCTTGCGTCCGGTCGGGTCAAGTATATTCTTGCCCTAACGAGGGCACCAGAACGGGCGGGCGCGGCCCGTCCTCGCCTCCAAGCGCCGAGGGGTGCCCGACCTTTTTTCATCACACCCAACCTGTGAGCGCCATCACATCCCCCCAGCCCAACCAATGCAACAATGTCCCCAGCTTAGGACAGTGAGCAAGTGTGCCCGTCTCCAGAGACGGACCTAAAAGCTGCCCCAAACGTCGCCTCAACGCTCTTTGACAAAGTCAAAATTGGTCAAAACAGGGAAGAGAATCACCCGAAGGACCACTCCCCAAGTCATAGTAAATACAGGGGCGAAGGAGCGAACGACTCTCGTAAGTCCTTATTCCCGAATATTTTACATTTAAGTCATTATTATTCAATATTTTACGGAAAATCAGGGGGGGGGGGGGGGGGGGTAAAAAAAACAATTTTTGGACGGGGGGTTTGGGGGACGGCG
>Ga0302324_100000159_pt1 | contig 176172 bp, 139 predicted proteins | sample Palsa_T0_1_FD_201949 | JGI IMG/M metagenome (GOLD analysis project Ga0302324, IMG submission 201949) | Peat permafrost microbial communities from Stordalen Mire near Abisko, Sweden - Palsa_T0_1 | ecosystem: Environmental > Terrestrial > Soil > Palsa > Peat permafrost | place: Sweden: Abisko...
TGACTGCTTCACACCCATGATCCAACTTTCCGACATTCAATCCGCGCTCGAAAGAATTCGCGCCGACATCCGCATCTCGCCCTGCACGCACTCCGAAACATTTTCCGGCCTCACCAACAATTCCATCTTCCTGAAGCTCGATAACCAGCAGCGCACGGGAGCGTTCAAAGAACGCGGCGCGTTGAACAAACTGCTCACCCTCAGTCCAGAAGAACGCGCCCACGGCGTGATCGCGGCCTCCGCCGGAAATCATGCCCAAGGCGTCGCTTACCACGCGGGCCGCCACAAGATCCATGCCCGCATCGTCATGCCGCTGCCCACGCCGCTCACCAAAGTCTCGGCCACGCGCGCGTACGGCGCCGAAGTCCTGCTGCACGGCACCAATTACGACGAAGCCTACGAGAAGGCAGTCGAGCAAAGTAAGAACGACCACCTCACTCTGATTCACGCCTTCGACGACGACGCCGTCATCGCCGGGCAGGGAACTCTGGGCCTTGAAATTCTGCAGCAGCATCCCGGCATTGAAGTCATCGTCGCCCCCATCGGCGGCGGTGGTCTCATCGGCGGAATCGCCTGCGCCGTCAAAGAAACGAATCCCGCCGTGCAGGTTTTCGGAGTGCAACCCTCCCGGATTCCTTCGATGAAGGCCGCCGTGGCCGAAGGCAAGCCCGTGACGCTCGCCTCCGCGAAGACGATTGCCGACGGAATCGCCGTGCGCCGCGCCGGAGAACGCACACTTCCACTCGTGCAGAAATACGTCGACGACATCGTCACCGTGGAAGAGGAAGAAATCGCGAACGCGATTCTCTTGCTGCTGGAGAGAGAAAAGACGTTGGCCGAGGGCGCCGGTGCGGCCGCCATCGCCGCCGTATTGAACCGCAAACTGCCGCTGCAAGGCAAGAAAATCGCCGTCCTGGTCTGCGGCGGCAACATCGACGTGACGTTACTCGCGCGCATCATCGAGCGCGGCCTGGTGAAAGACGGACGCCTCGTCCGCCTGCGCGTCCACCTGCCCGACTATCCCGGCGCGCTGCATCGTCTCACCGGAATTCTCGCCGATCATCGCGCCAACATCGTCGAGACCGCCTATGACCGCGCCTATCATGGCGTCAATCTCGGCGACACGGCGATCGATATCACTATGGAAACCCGCGGCCCCGACCACATTGCGGAACTGCTCGCCGCTTTGGGCTCCGCCGGTTACACGCACGAAAGAATTTTGTAATCTGAGGATTGGGCCGATGGCGGATTGGCTGGATCGGAGCGACTCTCGGGCGCTTTCCCAAAGCGCTGTGTAATAGTTGTTATGTCTGGGTAAAACTTTGTAAACCATGCCGTTTCGCGGCTCGCGGCCATGTAAATTAGAAGGTGGGGCGTATGAAGAACGACAATACAAACATCAGAACTAACAACCAGAAGTGCGCCAAGAAGCACGCAGCCGTCGTGACTTTCCGGTATTCGCTCGCAATCGCAGCTGCGAGTCTCTCGCTGATGTTGTTTGCAAATGCGACGAGCCAGGCCCAAGCGGCGGGCCAACCTGCCGGCCAACCAGAAATTGCCCGGCGCATCGGTGCCATCAAAGCGATTACTGCAAACAGCATCACGCTGGCGCCGGATACTGGCCCCGAGATCGCGGTGACTGTGCAGCCCAACGCTCGCCTGCTGCGCATTGCGCCCGGCGCGAAGGATCTCAAGGATGCAACGCCGGTGCAGTTGCAGGATCTGAAGGTCGGCGATCGCATTCGGGTACGCGGTCAGGGATCGGCCGACGGCGCTTCAATCGCGGCCCTGGAAGTCATCATCATTTCGCATTCTGACCTCGAAGCCCGCCACGAGCAGGAGCGCCAGGACTGGCAGAAACGCGGACTCGGCGGCCTGGTCAGCGCCGTCGACTCCGCCACTGGCACGGTCACGATTTCCGTGACGAGCCTGGGCGCAAAGAAAGATGTCGCGGTGCATACTTCGAAGACCACCGTGTTTCGCCGCTACGCTCCGGACTCGGTGAAATTCGACGACGCCAAGCCCGGCACTTTGCAGGATATCCAGCGGGGTGATCAGCTCCGCGCCCGCGGCGACCGCAGCGCCGACGGTTCCGAGCTGACGGCGGAAGAAGTTGTCACCGGAACTTTCCGCAATGTCGCTGGCCTAATCAATACTGTGGATGCAAGCGCCGGCACCCTCAACGTTCAAGATCTATTGAGCAAGAAACCCGTGCAGGTGAAGATCACTTCCGACTCCCAGCTTCACAAGCTGCCTTCTGAGATGGCGAATCGAATCGCGATGCGCTTGAAGGGCTCCATGCCCCCGGGAACTCCCGGAGCGAGCGGTGGTTCAGGCTTCGCGCCTGCCCCAGCCGCGAATGGCCAGCAGCCCGGCCCTCCCTCCGTCGTCCCGGCGCCGGCCAGCGGCGCTCCAGGCAGCGGCGGAGGAACGCCCGGCGGAGGAACCTATGGTGGCATGCGCCAGGGCGGCGGTGCGCCCGACTTCCAGCAGATGTTAAGCCGCATGCCGGCGGTTACCCTCGCCGATCTTCACAAAGGAGATGCTGTCCTGGTCGTGACTACACAGGGCACGGCAACCGGCGGCGGCACGGCAATCACGTTGCTCAGCGGCGTGGAACCGATTCTTCAGGCCGCTCCCTCGGGCAGTCAGGCCATGATGCTGGCGCCCTGGAGCTTAGGCGGCGCTCCGGGTGGCGATGCCGGCCCATAACGGCACTCCTCTTGCAGGGACTTCATGACACGGCTCATGTTTTGATGAACATGTTTTGATAAAGATGTTTTGATGAAGATGTTTTGATGAACATATTTTCATAAACATACTTTCGCAAGCCAAAGAGATTCATCTAGAAACGGAAAATGATAATGAAGGTTAAGAAACACGGAAGTTTTGTATTCATAGTGCTCTTGTTCGTGCTATCGATGATGGCAGCGCTCGTTGCATCCGTCAGTCCATTGCTGGCGCAGACTCCGGCCGTCACGGGCGCTCTTCACGGACAAGTCACCGATCCCTCGGGCGCGGCCATTGCCGGCGCCAGCGTGATTATGACTCCCACTACCGCCGGATCTCCCATCGTGGTCCAGAGCGATGCCCAAGGCTTGTATGACTTCAAGTCTTTACCGGCGGGCAAGTACACGCTCACCGTCGCCGCTACCGGATTCACTCTTTACGAAAACGACAATGTTGTAATCGCGACGCAGGCTCTGCGCCTGAATGTCGCCATGGCCATCGAAGTCGAGACCACGAAAGTTCAGGTTTCCGATACCGCGCCGACCGTAGACGTGAATCCTTCGAACAATGCCGGCGCGATCGTGATCTCCGGCAAAGAGCTCGAAGCCCTGCCCGACGATCCCGACGAGCTGCAATCCGATCTGGAAGCCCTCGCCGGACCTTCCGCCGGCCCCAGCGGCGGACAAATGTACATTGACGGCTTTACCGCCGGCCAACTCCCGCCCAAATCGTCCATTCGCGAAATCCGCATCAACCAGAATCCATTCTCCGCCGAATATGACCAGCTGGGCTACGGCCGCATCGAGATTTTTACCAAGCCCGGAACCGACAAATATCACGGTCAGCTTTTGGTCATTGGCAATGATTCTGCCTTCAATTCCCCCAATCCTTTCGCGGGCGCGGAACCGCCCTACTACACCACGCAGTACAGCGGAAACGTCGGCGGTCCGGTCAGCAAGACCGCGTCTTTCTTCTTCAATATCGACCGCCGCAACATCAATGAACTGACAGCCGTCAACGCGATTATCCTCAACCCGACGACGCTGGAAGAAGAACCGCTGGTCGAGTCGATCCCCAACCCTCGCCAGCGCACCAACCTCAGCCCGCGCCTGGACTGGGCGCCAACCAAGAACAACACGATTACTGCGCGCTACCAGTACTATCGCGACACCGAAACCAACGACGGTGTGGGACTCTTCAACCTTCCGTCGCAGGCCTACTACTCCAAGTCAACCGAGCAAACGTTTCAGGTTGGCGACACTCAGGTGTTTGGCTCGAAGATCGTCAACGAAACCCGCTTCCAGTACATCCGCGACTACGATCTCCAGACTCCGGTGGATGCTACCCCGGTCGTCAATGTAATCGGCAACTTTACCGGCGGTGGCAATGGCACGGGCAATTACAACGACAGCCAGAACCACTATGAAGTGCAGAACTATACTTCGCTGATTCACGGCAATCAGGTGATCAAGTTCGGCGGCCGGTTCCGCGCCAGTCAGGACACGAATTATTCCGTCGGAGGATTCAACGGCACCTTCACCTTCTCGTCATTGAATCAGCCGGCTGACGTTCCACCAGTTCCGTCTCCTATCGCGCCATGCAGCCTCGGAGCCAATCCACCCTGCCCCATCTCACTGCTCTATGCGGAACAGCAACTGGCGTTGCCCGGCGGCGGCACTCCCTATGCAACCAATCTGAGCTATAGCACCGGTCTGCCCACCGCCGAAGTCACCTACTATGACTTCGAACCCTACATTCAGGACGACTGGCGGGTTCGCCCCAACATTACGATCAGCGCCGGTCTCCGCTTCGAGACCCAGAACGCCATTAACGACAAGGGTGACTTGGCTCCACGGTTCGGTTTTGCCTGGGGCGTGCACGGCCGCACGAAACCGCCCTTAGTTGTCATTCGCGGCGGCTACGGCATTTTCTACAATCGCCTCCAGTCCGCGCAGATCCTGCAGGCCGATCGCTTCAACGGCATCGTCCAACAACAGTTCATCATCAACAACCCGACATGCTTCCCCGGCGTGAACGTGGCTCTCACCAGCTTCTCCAACTGTGGACCCACCACCTCCGCTGCGTCTTCCACGTATCAAATCAGCCCGAGTCTGCACGCGCCCTATACCATGCAAGGCGCAGTGAGCGTGGAACGCCAGGTCACCAAGGCAGCGACCATATCCGTTACCTACCTGAACTCGCGCGGTTTCGACCAGTTCATTACCATCAACGCCAATGCCCCGTATCCCGGTACGCCTTGCGCGGCGCCGGGCATCACTTCCACTCTTCCGACCTGCGCAGCGGTGACCGGAGGCAACCTCTACCGCTATGTCTCCGAAGGCAATTTCAAGCAAAACCAGCTGATGGTGAACACCAACATTCGCGTGAGCACCAGACTTCAACTCTTCGGTTTTTATTCCTTCGGCTACGCCAACAGCGATACCTCCGGCGTTTCCAGTTTCCCATCGAATTCCTACGACATCAGCCAGGATTACGGCCGCGCCTCCTTCGATGTCCGGAATCGGCTGTTTCTCGGTGGCAGCATTGGCTTGCCCTATCTGATTCGCCTGAGCCCGTTCATAGCGTTTAATTCCGGATCGCCCTACTCCGTCACGTCCCCCATTGACGTGAACGGGGACCAGATTTACAACGACCGTCCGACCCTTGTTTCCTCCGCCACTTGCCCCGCAGGTGCAGCCCCGCAAGGCACGATTTACTGCACGCAACTGGGAACCTTCGATGCCTCGGGCGCAACCGGCAAGCTTCTCCCGATTAACTCTGAGACCGGTCCCGCGCATTTCGCGCTCAACCTGCGCCTCAGCAAAACGTTCGGAATTGGACCCAAGCTCAAAGCCGCCACCGGCAACCAAGCCCAGGGAGGTGGCCCTCCCGGGGGCGGCGGTGGTCGCGGCGGTGGAGGCCCCCGCGGTCCCCTGTTCGGCGGCGGTGGCGGATTCAACACGTCCTCCACTTCCGACCGCCGTTATAACCTCACCATGGGTCTTGGCGTTCGGAATGTCTTCAACAACGTGAATGCCGCCAATCCGAATGCGGTTCTGGGCTCCTCGCTGTTTGGCCAGTCCAACGCGCTGGCCGGAGGTCCTTTTTCGCAGGGTAGCTCGGCCAACCGCCGCATTGAACTGCAAGCGACCTTCGCTTTCTGACCCGCTCGCGCAATTTGAAGTATCGGAGCATGGCGCGATTGTTCCTGTCATATCGCGAATCGGCAGACTGGGTTATGCTCAGAATGCCATGCTCAAAATGTCATGCTGAAACGGCAGGCTCAACCTGCGTGGAACGCGCAGGCTGAACGTGCATGCTGAGCGTCTAGACCGCGCGCGGCGCAATCCACGATAAGGCCCGGAAACCGATTGCCTCTTCTTCCTTCCAAGCCTACGAACAGGCCCAACGCGAAGCCGATGACCCGGCGAAGATTTATCGGCCTCTCGGCGACGGTTGGCGTAGCTGCCTTGGCCGCTGACACTACCCTGCTCGAACCGAATCGCCCGCGAATCGTACGCCAGGAAATCGCCCTCCGGCGCTGGCCCGCGCGGCTGGACGGTTTCACTATCGCGCTGCTCAGCGATTTCCATTACGACGCTTATTTTTCCGTCCATCCTCTGCGCGCCGCGATCGGCATGGTCAACGGTCTGCAGCCCGAACTGATTGTGCTGACCGGCGACTTCGTTTCCACGCCTCTGTTCGGCGATCCGGCAGCGGGCGCGGCTGACGCCGAACCCTGCGCCCAGCTGCTGCGGCAATTGAAGGCTCCTCACGGCTTGTGGGCGGTGATGGGAAACCATGACTGCTTCACCGATCCAGATCGTGTAACCGCCGCGCTGCGCGCGAAAGGTATTCAGGTTCTCGTCAACCAGTCCGTCCCCGTTGAACGCGATGGAGCCCGCTTCTGGCTCAGCGGCGTGGACGACGTTCTAGTCGGCAGCGCCGATCTCGACGCGACGCTGCATCCTATTCCGACTGGCGAGCCCACAGTCCTGTTGGCGCACGAACCCGACTATGCCGACTACGTGGCGCGTCACCCCATTGACCTCCAACTTTCCGGCCACTCCCACGGAGGCCAGGTGCGCCCGCCATTTCTCCGCCCGCTTTATTTGCCGGACCTGGCCAGGAAGTATATTTGGGGGCTATACAAAATCGGCGCCCTCACGCTCTACACCAACCCAGGCCTGGGCACGGTAGGAGTACCGGTCCGCTGGAATTGCCCACCAGAAATCACATTGCTGACGATGCGCCGCTCCGCCAGCTGATGCGTTGAATTGGCTCCAAGTCCCGCTTCTACTGTGCAATCTCTTTCATCTCGAGAGCCCCCGGCCGCCCCGCCCTGCCCGTAACTTCTTCTACAGTAATAGGATGCAAGTCGCAGGGATTGGTCCTGCATGTGCCACGTGAACCTGTACTGCGATCCGCGCCCTGGGAAGGCGATAGACAATCATGCAACGTCGCATCTGGCCCGCGATTCCGATTCTGCGAATGCTAGTGTTACTGTTACTGTTCGTGCCCGCACTGGCTCAAGCCGTCGGTACTCCCGCTTCGCGCGCATTATCGACGACCCTGTCGACGAAGCCATCGAGGAACCTCGACCAGCGCGAGAGCCAGTTATCACGAACGCTGACCCGCGCCTCCCAGTTCGTAGATGTGCCGCATACCAGTTCACAGGCTGCCTGCGACGCCGTTCAGCCCCCCGAGGCTCTGACCACGCCCGACCCGCTGTTCACCACGTCGGCCCACGGCCAGAAAGTGAAAGTCAGCTTCATCATCGGGACCGACGGACGCGTGCACAGCCCGCTCATCCTCGAAAGCGCAGGACTCCAGGGCGACCGCCGTGTCCTGCAAACCGTGCGCAGCTGGAGATATCGTCCCGCAACCTGTAACGGCGTCCCCACCGAAACCGAAGGCAAAATCGAATTCTCCAGCCGATAAAAAGATTGGGAAATTTAGCAATTGAGAAATTGAAAATCGTGCTGCGGTGTGCCGCGCGGGTATTTGTTTTCAATTCCTCAATTACCGAATTTCCCAATTACTCAATGCGCTTGGGCTAGAATGACACCAGCGTCGAGCGCTTCGATTCGTGGATAAAGACAAAAAACATCCCAGACCTTCCGGTTCGCCGTCGGATACGCCCATCCGCAGCGACGAGATGGACGAACTCTATCGCAGGCTGCAACCCGAACTGCGCCGCCCCAAACCCAACCCCGACGCGCTGGCCGCAGCGCTCGAAGCCGCGCAGCGCCTGGCCACCGAAACCGACGCGGAAAACGCAGCCGATGACACCGCGCAGGAACTTTCCGGCGATTCGATGCTGGTTTGCCGGGTCTGTGGTCATCGCAATCGCGAAGGGAATAAATTCTGCGCCATGTGCGGTATCGCTGTTCCAGCATCAGCGGGATTGGGAGAAGCGAAATCCGCATCGTCCGCGTCTTCCGACTCGCAGCAGGATGCTCCATCGAACGCTCTGGAGCTTTCGCCGAATTTATTTCTCGATCACGAACCCGAACATCTGGCCCGTCCGGCAACGACGCGGCCTTCGGGACAGGAAACCCATCACTACCATCATCACTATCACCACCACTATTTTCCCGGCGGGGAGGCCATGGCCGCGCGCTCGGCGGCAGAGCCCGTCCGAGATATTGCCAGAGAAGACAAGCTGCGGCCGACCGCGGCACTGCGCGGCGACATGTCCCGCGCCGAGGCTGCAGTACGGCGCATCGCGCACGAGTGGGTGCTGGCCTGCAACACCAAGCATCTCGACGATCTGCTCGACCTCTACGTTCCCGACGCGCTGGTGCTGCGGTCGAATTGTCCCCCAGTGCGCGGCGCCGCTGCGGTTCGTGAGTTTTTCTTCGGCGCACTCGACGCCGGACTGGGCGAAGCGGAAGTGGAACCGCTGCGCGTTGAAGTGGTCGGCGATCTGGCTTATGAGGCAGGACGCTGCAAGGCCCTGATTCCCGGCGCAACCGGCAAGCGCCGCGAGGAACGCGGCAAATATCTATGGGTATGCGCCCGCCAGCCCAACGGCGAATGGAAGCTGGCCGCCGACTGCTGGTCCAGCGATCTGACGCTCAGCACGCTGGAATCCGACGTTCCGCAAAGTTCCGGTGTCAAGACAGTCCTGCCGCGTAAGAATCCGTAAAGCGAACATCGGCGATTTTGGGTGGCGCAGCGCCCTTCGACTTCGCTCAGGGCAGGCTTTTCAGCGTTGCGATAAAGACCTTCTCTTAACTTTAAGGGCTCTAGCCCCTGTGTCCACTGGATCTCAAGATTCGCTACACGCTCACGCCCAATTTCCCCAACTCGGCCCGCAGCCCCTCCAACCCTTTCATCTCGATCGTATGCATCCCCATCTGCGCAGGGCATTCCAGGTTGGCGGCCCGATCGTCGATGAAACAGCATTCCTCCGCAGGAATCTGCGTCACCTCGAGCGCCAGCCGATAAATATCGCGCTCCGGCTTGCGAAATCCCACGTAGCAGGAAGTGACAAACAGCCGGAAAATCTTTCGCAACCCAAACTTCTCAATCCGATAGTTATTCAGCTCCCGCGACTCGTTGTTGATCGTCCCCATAAAGTATTTGCCTGAGTCAGTGAGCGCCTGCGCAAACTCGAGCACTTCGGGAGACGGCCGCGACAAAGAGAACATGAATTCGCGAAACGCGTCTTTCGTAAACGGACGCTCTCGGTAGAAGACAGTGCGGTCGAGGTATTCGTCGAGCGTGATCTGACCGCGCTCGAACGACGACACGACTAATGCGTGGCGGTCGTTAAAGTCCTTGGCGTCCAGTTGAAACTGTTCGAGCGCTTCAGCGCGCTCGGTGTGGTCCCAGGCATTGCTGAGCAGCACACCCCCAACGTCCCAGAAAATGGCGCGAATGGCTGACAACAGGAGTCCCTCCAGCCGAAAAGTTCTGGGAAAGAGTGTAGACGAGAAGACCCGAGACTGCCTATCTCATGAACTATTTCATGGGCTATTTCGCGAACTATTTCACAAAGACCAGTCCATGCGGCACCGCCGCCCGGAAAACATAGGCGTAGAGCATCACGATGATCCCTACGATGGAACACAGAGCCACCGAATGCCACGCCACGTACCGGAAGATAATTCCTTCGTTGCCCACCTGCTCAGTAGCCGCAGTAGCAATGGTGATCGACTGCGCGTCCACCATTTTGCCCATCACTCCTCCAGCGCTGTTGGCCGCGCACATCAGAATCGGGTCGATGCCGAGTTGCTGCGAAGTAATTCTCTGCAGGCTGCCAAAGAGCGCGTTCGACGAAGTGTCGCTGCCAGTCAGCGCCACGCCGAGCCAGCCCAGGAAAGTGCCGAAGAAAGGATACAACCATCCTGTGCGTGTGAAAGCCAGCCCCAGCACGGCATCCAGGCCAGAGTAGCGCGTCACGTAGCCGAGCCCCAGCATGAACGAGATGGCGATCATGGCCAGACGCATCCGCACCACAGTTCTCCAAAAGATATTCATCAGCTGCAGCGGTCCCTGACCCAGCAATAATCCGGAAACAACGGCAGCAAAAAAGCAGGCGGTTCCGGTGGCGGAGAGCCAGTTGAAATCGTAGCGCGCGGCCTCAGGAGTCGGCTTGGCCACGATCGGAACGGCGCGCGAGATGGCATTGTGTAAGTAAGGAACATCCCACCCCGGTGGACCCGGCCGCACGTTGCCGTTCGGCAGCATCACGCGAAAAGCCGGCGTGGTGGCCGTGTTCATGGCGAGCTTGATCGAAGGCAGTCCCCAGAGCAACACAAACAGAGAAAGAATCGCGAACGGTGTCCAGGCCTTCAGGATTTGTGCGGAAGTGTAGGTCCTCGTTTTCACGAATCCATCGAACTGCTTTGCCGACCATTCGCCGCCCACATCGTCCGCGATTGTCGCCGTCGGCGGAGGAACAGCCACCGGCTTGTCGTCATAGTCAAAGCGCCAAATCTTTTTCGGTTTCCAGAAGCGCAGGAAAATCAGCGTGGCGACGATCGAAACCACACCGCCCATAATGTCGATGAGATTGCTATCCACGTAATTCGACCAGAAAAACTGGGTAAGAGAAAAAGAAACCCCGACCACGAGTATGGCCGGAAAGACTTCGAAGGTCTCCTGCCAACTGACCATGGTTTTCACCAGCCAGAAGGGAACAATGAGCGCGGTAAAAGGCAGAATGCGGCCGATCATGGCCGTGAGGTCGGACTCCGGCAGAGCTGTCACTGCGGCGAGCGCATGGACTGGCGTGCCAATCGCGCCAAAGGCCACGGGCGCAGTGTTCGCGATCAGATTTAAGGCGGCGGCATGGAAGGGCTTGAATCCGAGGCCGATCATGAATGCTCCCGCAATCGCCACCGGCGCGCCAAAGCCGGCGGCTCCTTCAATGAATGCGCCAAAACAAAATGCCACCAGCAGCACCTGCAGCCGGCGGTCGGCGGTGATTCCCGCCACCGACTCTTTCATGATTTCAAATTGCCCGGTCTCGACAGAAATATCGTAAAGGTAAACCGCGGCCAGAACGATCCAGGCGATTTTCAAGACACCGTAGGCCACGCCATAGCCAAAGCTCATCGCGGCCAGCGCCGGAGGCATCTTGAAAAAAATCATTGCCACGGCCATTGCTGTCAAGGCGCCGGCGATGGCGCACCAGTGCGGCTTCACCCGGAAACCGGCCAGCAGACTGAACAACACGAGGATGGGAAGGGAAGCGACCAGCGTGGAAAGCCACCAATGCCCGAGCGGGTCGTAGATCTGGGTCCACTGCATGACAACCTCCTGGCGAACGGAGTTTGCTGCATCAATCTCTCGAAACATCTGGGAGCCGGAACGGGCGCTATGGTAGCACTCGGCGAAAGGCTACAGGATTGGGAGCGGGAGTGGTTGAATAAAATGTCCTTGACATATACCCATATAGGAATATATATTTCTGCTCATGCCAAGAGCCGCTACAACGTCAGATGGATTCAATGCAGTGGCGGAGCCACGGCGGCGCGACATTCTGAATTACTTGGCAACCGAGGAGCGGGCCGTGGGCGACATCGTCACCAGCCTGGGAATGGAACAGCCCTCGGTGTCGAAACATCTGGGAGTGCTCCGCCGGGTCGGCCTGGTGCGGGTGCGGCGACATGGGCGGCACATGTTCTATCGCACGAATGCAGAGGCCATCCGGCCCCTCCATGAGTGGACTAAGACCTTCGAGCGGCTGTGGCAGCACCAGTTGAATCGGGTGAAGGAACGGGCTGAGGCGAAACAGAAATTGTTGGTCAACCCGTGATTCGCAATAAACCCGTGATCTGCACAAAACCAATGATCTGCACAAAACCAATGAGAAATGCGAACCGAATTTAATCAAGAGTCAAAGTAAGGAGAGAATCATGACAAGCTCCACGGCAACCGCAGGAATTGAGAATCTGACCGTCACGATCACGCAGGAAATCCAGGTGCAGGCGTCGCTGGAAGTGACGTTCGAGGCGCTGCTGGAACAACTCGGACCCGAGAATGAAACTCCGGAACAGCGCATGCCGATGAAGCTCGAGGCTTGGCCCGGGGGACGATGGTTTCGCGATCTGGGCGACGGTAACGGGCATTTCTGGGGACATGTGCAAGCCATCAAGAAACCGACGCTGCTCGAAATCGCCGGGCCGTTGTTCATGTCGTATGCGGCAGCAAACAATTTGCAATACCGACTGAGCGAAAAGGACGGCGGCACGCTCATCAAGTTTCACCACATCGCGCTGGGCGTGATTCCGGACGACCACCGGCAGGGCATGCAGAAGGGCTGGAACATGATGCACACGCGAGTCCGGGAGCGCGCGGAGAGTAAGGCCCGGCGGTGAGCACTCCGCACGAATGAGGAGGGAACTTATGTGTCCAGCTTGTATCGCCAGCGCGGCGTGGATGGCGGGCAGCGTAATGTCGACCGGCGGGGTCGCGGCGCTCGCGGTGAAGATGGTTCGCGGAAAGAAGAGTGGGATAAACAAAAGCTCGACAAACGAGATGGAAAGGAGCAACGACCATGGCAACAATGACACCGAACAAGATGGGGCAAACAACAACGGAACAAGCGACCGTAGTGCCGTCCGCTGAGTGGCTGGCCGCACGCAAGGAACTTCTACGCAAAGAGAAGGAGTTCACCCGGCTGCGCGACGAACTGAGCCGGCAGCGGCGCGAGCTTCCCTGGGAAAAGGTCGAAAAGCAGTATGTTTTCGACGGACCACGCGGTAAAGAGACTCTAGCCGATCTGTTTGGCGGAAAGAGCCAGCTGATCGTCTACCACTTCATGTTTGGCCCCGGATGGAAAGAGGGTTGCCCGAGTTGTTCCTACCTGGCCGACACCTTCGACGGCGCAGTCGTGCATCTCGCGCATCGCGATGTGACCTTCATGGCGATTTCGCGGGCCACCTACCCGGAGATCGAAGCCTTCAAAAAGCGCATGGGATGGCAGTTCAAGTGGGTGTCGTCGTTCGGCAATGAGTTTAACCGCGACTATCAAGCGTCGTTTTCGAAGGAGGATAAAGCCAACGGCAAGGTTTATTACAACTACGAGATGACTGAGTTTCCCTCGGAGGAACTTCCGGGCGCCAGCGTGTTCTACAAAAACGAAGCCGGCGAAATATTCCACACCTACTCCTGCTACGCGCGCGGACTCGATCCCATGGTAGGCACCTACAACTGGCTCGACATCGCGCCCAAGGGCCGTGACGAAGATGGGCTGGCGTCTACCATGGCGTGGGTTCGTCACCACGACAAATACGACGACCGTCAGATTGTCGACCCCAAGGCTGTGTACATACAACCTGCAAAGGTGGACGCGTCCTGCTGTTCAGAGAAGGAGCACTAACCCAGGGGCATTAACCACGAAGGACACGAAGGATCACGAAGGAACCCCGTTGTCCGCGTCTCCTTCGTGGAACTTCGTGCCCTTCGTGGTTAATGGTTCTAGCGTTTGTAGATACTCGTATCGGGATGATAATTCCGCCAGTCGAACCAGTAGTCTTTCAGCGCAGGCACACGATTGAGACATTTCCCCTGCGACGGCCCGGAGACAGCGCAGCCCTGGAAGTTCCATTCGCTCGCGGTGGCAGTATCGAGCAGGATCCAGGGCTTGAGAGGGGCTGGAGGCGCGGCTTTGCTGGCTGACGAAGCGTCCGACTTAGCGTCGGCCGTCTTGGTGTCACCTGGTTTGGCATCCGCCGTCGTATCTGACTTTTCTGCGACTGGCGTCTCAGGCTGGTCGGCCTTCAGGAAGAACTCGGCGTCTTTTCCGTCGATACGGCTGATGAACACGCGAAAAGATTTGCCATCGGCGCCAACAGCTACCAGCAGCGGCGTGCCATGGACGCGGTCGACGACGGGCGACTGTTTGACTAGCGTGTCCCAGGGATAGGCTCGGCTAACGCCATCGATTTCGAGGCCGACAACCACGTCGCGAGATTTCAATTCCGTGCCTGGAAAGTTGATCACCACGGGAAGCTTGGCGACCTCCGCTTCCCACTTGCTGTCATACTCCTTTACATACTTCGGCACTTCTTTCAGCACTTCCGCGGACGCTCCGCCGCCGGACATTTCCGACTTCCACTCGCCGAAGGTCAACTCGTCACTCAAAACCAGGTCCAGTGACGCGCCCCGCAGCGGACCATAGATGGCTTTGCCTGTGATCTGCTGCCACCACGTTCCAGTTTCTCGGTCGCGCATCAGGAAATTCTGGTTGTTGATGCCGGCCAGATAAAAATGCAGCGCCCGGCCATTCACCGTTCGTGTCCACACCAGACCGGTGTGACACAGCGTTCAATACGTGGCCACAACTGGAACGCCGCCGACCACGTCATTCAACACATGATGGTAGGCCATTTGGCTGACGGGGTAGGCGCGGGCATCGGCGCCGAAGCGGACGGCGAGAATCATTTCGCCGCTGCCAAGTTTGCTGGATGAAGCGGATTCGAATTGCGCGTTCTCGATGGGATGGAACATCCACTCAAAATAGTTCTGGCGAGCCATTACGACCGAGAAAACGACCAGCAGCATCACGAGCGACAGCACGATCCTGCGCCACAAGTTAGAGGCTCGCCACAGCACGGGCGCGAACAGCAAGCAAACGACCGCGAGGACCAGCGTTCCCCACGGCGCGCGCTGCCGCAGGGCCATCGCGAGCATCAGACCTGGCGACGTCTGGTGCGTGAACGGCCGGATGATGAACGCGGGAACGAAAAACAATCCGATGCACGCCACAGCGCACGCGCTGAAGCCGAGCCACAGAAAGCCGCGTCGGTCGGAAGGAGGACCGGAATGATCATCGGCATGGCGAATAGGAGATGTTCCCATCTGGTTGGCGATACGCTGCGCAGTTCAGCGCGCCAGCCATTCTACTGAACACATGTCGTACTGAACATAATCTAAAAGGGGTAGTAGTGCAGCTTGAACGAGACTTGTATCAGGGTATGCCTTCAGGCATACCGTCTGCGGCATGCAGCGCACAGCCGGCTTCAGCCGCTGCGGCCAAGGCAAGACGCCCCAGCGGCTAAAGCCGTCATCGTGCCGCGCGGCTTGGCGGCATCGCTGAAGCGATGCCCTGATACGAATCTCTTTTTCCAATTCGGGCCACAAAGAAAATGCCCCGGCCGCGCGAGCGGACCGGGGCAGTGGATCCGGTTCTACTCTTACTGCGGTGTAAAGTTCTGGTGATAGCTCAAGTTGTCGATATCCTGGAACTGTGGCGTCGCCGGCGGTAAGTTGCTCGGCGTCAGGAACAGCACGTCGAAGTAGTAGTTTCGTGGCGGAGGGGCATACACGTCGCCGCCGGGACCATCTTTATACGTACCCGTGTTGTACTCCGAGTAGTACATGCTTACCAGGGAACCGTCATAGTTCAACGTCTGTCCCCAGCTTTCCAGGTAGCGCAGGAAGTTGTGCATGCCTCCGTCAGTTCCAAAGTCATTGGCGACGTTGGTCCAGGTGGGTTGTGGGAACGGAATGCTCTTGCCGCCCGAGATCGCGGTGCGGTAATACGCCTGAGCCGACGGAGAGCGGTCGGCGGAGATGTCTGGGTAAACCAGACTGTTAAAGTCACCCCAGGAGTTCGACAGAACCATGACCGAGTCGGCGATGATAGATGCCGCCGAGTGCGGCGTCTGCGTGGGGGTTGCGGCCGTGGCCGTGCCCCAGAACGGGTCGGACCCGTTGGTGTTGTAGTTGCCCTGGATGTAGACCGGGTTCTCGGAAACGACGGTGAAGCCGCCGCATCCCGTGGGGTTCGTCGCGCTTTGCGAGCATCCGCTAGCCGCCGGCATGATCGGCAGGTAGCTGACCAGGCCCGCGCTCATGCCGCCATCCACCAACTTCAATACGTGGCGAGCCCCGCTCACTGGATTCGCTGCGCCTTCCTGATCGGTGTTGCCGGTCAGCAGTGCTCCGGTTGAGGTGTTATAGCTGGCGCAGTCTACGGAAGCCGCCGTGCCCGCCCCGGTGACGTTAATCCGCTTGTATCCGTTGAGCGGGCTGGTATTGGTGTTGATGCCGAAGCCGTAGCCGAGATTCTTCTCGCCCCAATTGTCGAGGAACCCGTTCTGATCGACGTCTTCCGGCGAGTAAGTATAGTACGACTTGGCTTCGAGAGCTCCATCCGGCGTGGTCGAGGTCAGGATCGCCGCCGAGTTCACCACATCTTCCAGCCCTGATTCTCCGCTCTTCACGCCGCCCGGAGTCTGGCCGCCGTTGGAGGGGTAGGGATCGGTCTCCATGCCGCGGTGATCGGAGAAGTAGAGAACATAGCCGTTGTTGCCGGAATAGTTCACACTGGTGCCGTGGCCGGCGATCGAGCCGTTCAGCCACTTGGCCAGGTTGCCTACGTCGAGTTCCACGGCATTCATGATGCCCTGGACCGAGCAGGAAGAGTAGGTATTGCTGCCGCTGGTGGTATTGGCCACCACGTTGTCGCGCATCTCGCCTTCGCGCGCATCGTAGAGGTTAATGGGATACCAGTTGTTCGCAGTCGCCGCGGTGGTGTGGGCCGACGCAGGTGTCTGCGCTACCGAAGGTTGGAGTTGCTGCAAAATGAGAATGGCATTGGGATCGATTGCATTCGATCCGGGAGTAGTGGGCGGAGCGTTGAAGATGCGGCCGAAGCCCAGCGCGAGCCATTCAGCAGTGACACCCACCCAAGTGGTGCCGTTGTAGTATTCCACGCGGATCCAAGGGCCGCCGGTTGCGCTATTCATTTGGGTCACGGTGGTGGGATTGGTGGTCAGCTCTCCAATCAGGGGAAACCCGGTAGCCCAATTCTGCAGTCCAGCATCGGTGTAAGGGTTGACCCAGCCTTTGGTCCCGGGAGTAGCCCAACCAAAATATTCCGACCCGCCTGCGGTCAGAGCGATGGATGCAGGCGCCGACGTGGGGAACTGATAGTCGCTGGAGTCGAGCGAAGCCGTTCCCCGCTCGGGGTGCAGATCGGCGATGGTGTCGGCGATCAGAATGCGGATTTGCGCCTTGTTGTACAGACGCGAGGTACCGAGCGTGCTGCTGGCAGACTCGCCAGCCTGGGGCTTGCGGATAATCGAAATCGGGTCGGTACACGGCGGCGGGTTGCTGGTGCAGCTGTCCTGAACAAAGGGCAACTGCATGTTCTTGGCGCCGGTGAGCGAGTTAACCAGATAACCATTCAGGGTTCCGGTAGAAAGGCTGGGGAAATTGACGTTGGCGGCGCCGCCCACCGTGGGATAGCCTCCGCTCCAGCTGGCATCGCCAGGAACCGTAGATGCGCCGGGAAGGGCTACGCAGTTAACTCCAGTCGGAGGGTAGGTGCCCAGAGTGCAGCCCGCGTTTGCCTTGGGAATATAGACCGTCCCGCCGTATCCCGAACTGGTGGAGTGGCCGTTTTGCAGCTGATCCATGATGATCTGCGAGTAAGCCGAAATCTTGTCGTCGAAAACCAGGTCGGCGCCGGAGGCGAGGAAGAGGTTTTGGTTGGTGTGCACACGGCCGCCGAAACTGAAGTTGGGGCCGGCGAAGTAGCTACAGTCATACCCGCAGAACACGCCAAACTGAAATACCGGAATCAACGCGACTTCAATGTTGCGCGTGATGTTGACCGAAGCCCCCGCCGGACGGCTGGCGATGACCTGCAGCGTCATGGGAATCAGTTCGGCGTAGAGCCCCTGATTCGAACCGGAGCTGACCGTGTTCCAGCTGCTGACCGGTTCGCCGGAGCCGTTCACCGGATAAGTGATGGTCTCGGCGTAGCTCATGTTAGGGACCATAGCGGTTGTGGGGGGGAAGGTGGCTACGTTCTGGATCTGGGCGTTGGTTGGGACCTGGTACGCGCTATACAGCGCCGAGAGGTCTGCGGTGAGTTTCTCCATACCAGACTCAGCGCCGTAGAAGGCCAGATTGGACTCCAGATCATTGCCGCCCATGCGGGCTTCGTTGGTGACCATGAAGAGAAGGCCGGCCGCAGCACCCGACAGCAGCACCAGAATCAGCAGTGCTGCAATCAGGGTGAAACCCTGCGAGCCTTTTTCCATTTTTCCCTGTCGCGTTTTTCCCTGTCCCATTTGCGTTAATCTCCTGCCCCACAAAAAGCGTTAAGCGTTAAGCCTAAATCCAAGAAAGCGTTAATAAACGTTGCGAAATGCCATGTTGCGCGCACTGACGTCGGTCGCCAGATACATGTTCTGCGACTTGTTGCCGTTGTTGAGAATGCTTTGGCCCATCACTACCAGGTTGATCTTCTGGATATTGTTCGGCGACTCGCCCACCCCGATGGGATTGGCCTGATTCGCGTCGAGGGCCGCAGTGGTCGAGTTATAGGTGTCATAAGCCACTTGCAGGTTGATGATGTCATCGGCCACGGGCTGCGGGGTGAGTCCGTTGACCTGGCGCATCAGACGCGGGGTCGAGCCGGCGGCCGGAACATTGATGTAATACGTGACCGCGAACAGGCGGTAGGCGGTTCCCTGGGTTGTACCTGCGGGCGGAGGAAACGTGTAACCCGCGCCCCCGCTCACCGCATAGACGTTGTTGGTGGTGGTGCCGTTCTTGCTGTAGTTAAAGTTCAACGGATCCAGATTGGCGAAACTGATCGAGGTCGCGGTGACATTGGTCGCTTCGCCCACCGCGGTGGCGCCGTTGGCGCCGTTGATGAGAATCAGATCTCCCACTTGTATGCCGCCGGCAGCGTTGGGAGCCGGAGGCGGATTGGCAGTGTAGGAGCTATTTACCGTCAGGTTGATCTGGGTTCCGTCCGGGGCAAGCGGAAAAGTCACGTTGTACTCAAATAAAGGAAAGTTGTAATCGCAATAGATCACCGTGACGCTGTCGTTCACGGCCGGAGCGGGCGCAGCCGGAATCGAAGCGCCGGCCTCCACGCCATTCAAGTATCCGGGAATAATTCCATACATGTAGTTCGCGGGATAGGTGTAGTTCACGACATGGCAGGCGCCGCTCTGATCGCAGCCAAATTTTGCCGACGTGGCTCCGCCGCCCAGCGGCAGCTGGATTCCGCCCGAAGGCAGACCGGCGCCCGCCAGACTGAGGTCTTTCACCATAAGGTCGACGGCCGCCCGCATGTCCTGCTGGTTTTCGGCGCGCTGCGTGACCAGCATGACGGAGTTCATGCCGCTCTTGAACAGGCTGGCCATGGCCGTCATTACGAGCAGGCCCAGCGCCGTGGCGACGGTAAGTTCCATCAGCGAGAAACCTTTTTTCGAATTGCGTTTGTGCATTCTCATGTTTTCCATCTTTGTTTCCTGGCCTCTTAATTCCTGGCCTCAGCGGAACGCTGAAATCAATGCCTGGACGGTGTATGTCCGCGGAACCGCGGACTGGTTCGTCGTATACGTGATGGTCACCGTGATCTGCTTCAGATTGGCGTTGACGGTGCCGTCCGAGTTCAGGACCGTTCCAATCGTGATCTGGCGAGTAAAGTTAGCCAGACTCATCGACACGTCATCCGCCGTGCCCAGGATGCCGTCGGGACCCGGTAAAACCAAACACTCAGGTCCGGCCGCGCAGGGCCCGGTGGCGGGGTAAGGGAGGTCGTCGGCGGTATTTACCAGCCCGTCAGGACCAGCGGCCAGCAACTGGGTCGCGGCATTGGTGAAAATTCCGCCGCTGGCAATGTTGGCGATTTGCGCGAACGTGACTTGCTGGGTATTGCGCGCGGTGTAGATGCTTTCCATCGCCTGCAGCGCCTTTTCGCGTGCGATGAGATTCTGCTGCGCATTCTGAGTGCTGCCGACGGCGGTCGCAAAGGCAGCGATCAGCGTCAGCAGCCCGATTCCCAGGATTGCGATCGAGATCATGACTTCAATCAGCGTGAAGCCGCGCTGATTCTGGATTGGCGAGTGTGATTTGCGTTTCATCATTGTTGTGTCCACACATTGGCTCCGCTCTGGTTGTAGATGCGCCAGCCCCGGATTCTTCCCGTCGTGCCCCATACCGTGAGGGCGCGCGAACGGTACGGATCGCCGGTGCGGGTCATATAGACAATGCCGCTGTTGTAGTTGCCCAGAGTGTCCTGCGACGAGCCGTCGGGCATGAACATGACGTAGTTCTGGCTGCCCAGGCCCATGCCTTGGTCGAAGTCGATCGCGGCCACGCCCGTGCCGAATCCATCCGGAGCCGCCGCCGGAAAGATGGATTGCACTCCAAACGTGACGTCAGTGGGCAGCGTATATGTAGCCACCGTCACGGGAGCCGGTGACACCGGCACCGCGTATCCCCAGAACTGCACGGTAATGGTTGCGGGGCTGATGGGGACGGTGGTGCCGGCTGGGGTAAAAGTGATGATGTAGCGATTGCTTTGCGAGATGGCCAGGTTTCTGTAATTACGCAGAACCGACAACGTAGTGTCATAAGACTGGTCGATGTGGTTCTCCTGCAGCATCGGCATCAGGGCCATGACGCTGATGCCCGCCACGGTCATGCCAATGCCAATCACGATCATCAGTTCGAGCAGCGAAAAGCCGCGAAGTTTTCTCGAAGTCAGATTCGGCGTCAGATTCGAAGTCAGAGTCATAGATATCAATATCTTTCGGGGAGGGAGCAACAATTTCCAGCTACAGCCACTGCTACGCGTTCTCACTCCCGTCAGCCATGCCAATCAGCCATGCCAATCACGGAGCAGGACCGCAGTTGCCGCGCCCCCAAACAGGCGGGCTCGCGTTCTTTCACCGCGTCATTGGTCATCGTAGGAACAAGTCGCGGTGCCGTCAAAGCACGACAGGTCAATACGGGGGTGTTGTCCTTTTGGACTGCGCTGGTTACTGAAGTCACGTTTTGACGGCAAGGATTGACACGATGACAGTTAACGTCAACGGTGCCACACGGAGAGTCGCGGGGACATGACCCTGGTAACTTGTGGGGGGAACTGCGGGATCCTAGGATGGTGCCAGGTATGACTCTATCTGCCCTGCTCGTGTGTGTTGAAGAGGCGCCAGCGCAAGTGCTGCGCCGGGTTCTGGAAGAGCTCAGCATTCGAGTTGAGTCTTGTCCCGACTTCGTGCGCGCCGCTATCCGGCTGGCGCAAGAGCGCTTCGACGTCATGATTGTCGACGGCGAATCCAGTAAGGAAGTGATTGCCCTCTTGCGCGAAACCCAGCTCTCGCGGCGCAACGATGGCACGCTGGCAGTCACTGTCGTCGCGGTTGGCGGACAGGAGAGCATCCGCGAGATGTTCTCGCTGGGAGTTAACTTCGTCCTTTATAAACCTGTAGCTTATGATCGGGCGCTGAGCAGCCTGCGGGCGGCGCGCGCCGTCATGCGCAAGGAAAAACGCAAGAACGCCCGCGCCGCCGTGCATACCCAGGCGACCATTGATTACGCCAACGTCGAACAGGAGCGGGCCACGCTGATCGATTTGGCGCAGGACGGCATGTCAGTGCAGTTCGGGAAAAAGGTTCCGCCCACCAGCAAGGTCTATTTCCAGTTCAAGTTGCCGGGACAGGTCCTCGGCATTCGTCTGTCGGGCCAGGTGGTGTGGCAGGATTGGGGCGGCCGCGCCGGAATTCAGTTTGTGGACGTGCCCAAAACTTCGCGCCGGCAGCTCACCGATTTTCTCGCCGTGAATGTGCCCAGCGAACGGCAGCAGCAGTTTCCTGACGTCACCGTCGAGATGGAAGAGCCACGCCAGCTGGCTACGATGTCGGTGGCCGAACAAACTCACGGCAGCCGCAGGCCAGAAAGCCAGCGCCCGGCCACTTTAGATGGGGGACAGTCCGATCCCGACCACCGCAAGCAGATCCGTTACGCCTGCCGCCTGGGCGCGGAAGTTTACCGCGCTGGAGTTTCGATTCCGCACCACTGCTGCCTGACCGATCTGAGTTTCGGCGGATGCTATCTGGAAGTCTCGGCGCGCTTTCCCGAGGGCGCTACGGTCGAGATTCTGGTTCGAACTTACGAAATGAAGTTGCAGGTGCGGGGTACGGTGCAGGCGTCTCATCCCGGCTACGGGATCGGCGTGGCGTTTGATTTGAAGACGCGGGATGAACAGGCGAATGTGAAGAAGCTGACCGACTTCGTGGCTTCGACCACGGCACCCTCGTAAGCTCGCAACCTACGCAGTCCTGCGTAAGTCGTTGCATCTTCGTGTAAGTTGTTGAAATGTCGTAGAGGGCCTCTGGCGGGCTCCAGGACGCACGATTTTTCCTTCGGTGCCCCTTAGCCCCATCGCAAGACCGATCGTCGCAGGAAGGGTGGTTTGCGGCGCCGCACAGGGCATGGTGAATGTGGAGCCAGATGCGGTGGCGCGTAGGCGATCCAATCGCTGTCTCAAGATGAGACGCTCTCCGTACTCCATTGTACATACATCCGTATACACGCCTATTGTACGTAACGCCTGATACGTACACTTATTTGCTTAGTTTCTTCGCCGCAAACATTAAGCGAAGGCGGCAACGACAACTGATGGGGAGTGTTTCCGGTTGAGAGGGAACTATGATTTCACCGTCGCTTCTTCGGCGACAGCTTGTTTGAAGTAGGCGAGCGACAAACGCATCCCGGCTTCGAGTTCGACCTTCGGTTCCCATCCCAGCAATTGGCGAGCTTTGGTGATGTCTGGGCAGCGCTGCTTGGGATCGTCCTGAGGAAGGGGTTCGTAGGCAATCTGGCTTTTCGATCCCGTTACTTTCAATACCAGCTGCGCGCATTCGAGGATGGTGAATTCATTGGGATTGCCAATGTTCACGGGCAGATGCTCATCCGACTTCGAAAGCCGCAGAAAGCCCTCGATCTCATCGCTCACATAGCAAAAGCTGCGGGTCTGCTGGCCGCTGCCGTAGACGGTCAGCGGCTCGTTCCGCAGCGCCTGCTTCATGAAATTCGGCACCACCCGTCCGTCATTAATTTGCATGCGTGGGCCGTAGGTGTTGAAGATGCGCACAATGCGCGTGTCCACCTGGTGATAACGGTGGTAGGCCATGGTGACCGCTTCTGTGAAGCGTTTGGCTTCGTCGTAGACGGAACGCGGGCCGATCGAATTGACATTGCCCCAGTAGGTTTCTTTCTGCGGATGCTCGAGCGGGTCGCCGTAGCATTCCGACGTCGACGAGACGAAATATTTCGCTCCGTACTTATGAGCAACGTCGAGCGCGTGAAACGTGCCGAGCGAGCCGACCTTCAGCGTAGGGATGCCGTGAATGGTGTAGTCCACGGGACTGGCCGGGCTGGCGAAGTGGAAGACGTAGTCGACGCGGCCGGGATCGAAAGGTTCGCAAATGTCTTTCTCGATGAATTCAAAGCGCGAGTCATTTTGCAGATGGGAAAGGTTGGCGCGTCGGCCGGTGAGCAGGTTGTCGACGACAACCACGCTGTAGCCCTCGCCGAGAAGGGCATCGCACAGATGGGAGCCGAGAAATCCGGCGCCGCCGGTGACTGCCGCGCGCTTTGGAGTCATGCTTTGTTGCCGTTTTTCATAATGATCAGGATCACGCGTTATTCGGTTCCGTTCTTCATCTCCAGATCGTTCTTTAGAGCGCTCTTTGAGGCTGCGGCGGGCACGCCGTCGGGGTGAGCGGCCGCGCGGCCCACGCTGTAATAAGTGAAGCCTTGCGCGGCCATGATTTCGGGATCATACAGGTTGCGGCCATCGATCACGATGGGGTACTTGAGTTCCTGGCGGAGACGGACGAGGTCGAGGTTGGCGAATTCTTCCCACTCGGTAAGGATGAGCAGGGCATCGGCGCCACGGGCCGCCTCGTAGGCGGAGTTGGCGAAGGCGATGCCCGACGGCATAACTTCGCGCGCGCGATCCATGGCGGCGGGATCGAAGGCGGTGATTTTGCTGCCCTCCTGCAAAAGCGCCTGCACCAGAAAGAGTGCGGGGGATTCGCGGATGTCGTCGGTACCGCCCTTGAAAGCCAGGCCGAGGACGCCGAGATGCTTGCCGCGCAGGGTCCAGAGCGCGCTGCGTACTTTGCGCAGGAAGCGCTGGCGCTGGTCTTCGTTGATGCGCATGACTTCATCGAGCAGACGGAAATCGTAGCCTGACTCGCGAGCCACGGCGCGAAAAGCCATCACATCTTTGGGAAAGCACGACCCGCCGTAGCCGATGCCGGGATTGAGGAAGCGGGGCCCGATGCGCGCATCGGTGCCAATGCCGTGGACCACCTGATTCACATCCGCGCCCACTGACTCGCAGACCGAGGCAACGGCGTTGATGAAAGAAATCTTCATGGCCAGGAAGGCGTTGGAGGCGTGTTTGATCAGTTCGGCGCTCTTGCTGCTGGCCACGATCACGGGCGGAGGAATCTGGGCGCGGTCGGGTTGAGGGATAGCGTCGCTGCGCCGGTAATAGCTGCCGTCAGTGAGGGGAGCGTAGACTTCGCGCAAGACTTCGGCGGAGCGCTCGCTGTCGCAGCCGATGACGATGCGGTCGGGAAAAAGAAAGTCGGTGACGGCGGTTCCTTCGCGCAGAAATTCGGGGTTGGAGGCGACATCGAATAACTTTGGGTCGGTGCCGCTGCGCAGAATGATACGGCGCACCCAGTCACTGGTGTAGACGGGGACGGTGCTTTTCTCGACGACGACTTTGTAGTCGTTGATGCCGCCGGAAATTTCGCGGGCCACGGATTCGACGTAGGATAGGTCGGCTTCGCCGCTCTCGGTGGGCGGGGTGCCGACGGCCACGAAGATGACGGAACTGAGGCGGGCCGCGGCGGTGAGATCATCCGAGAATGTCAGGCGCTGTCCGCGATGGCGGCTGAGCAGTTCGGGCAGGAACTTCTCGTGAATAGGTACTTGGCCGTCGCGCAGCGCGGCTAGTTTCTGCTGATCGTTATCGACCAGGATGACGTCGTGGCCGAGGTCGGCGAAACACGCGCCGGCCACCAGTCCAACGTATCCTGAACCCACCACCGCAATCCGCATCGGCTTCAACCTCGTTCAATAAATTCGTTCGGTCGTGCTCAGTTTCCAGTTCAGCAGATCCTCTCAACTACCGCACAATAGTACCCGGTAGCGCGCTTCCAGATTGAAGTTCTCAGAGCTCTTGATTTTACAAAGTTTCTAGCTCCGGCCGCGTTCTGGCAAAGGAAAACTTACACGAGCACGCTCCCGGTCGCCAAAACGGGAACTTAACGCATCGCGTCGGGATGGAAGCGGATCGACGCTTCGCACGAACCAGTGCTGCTACCCCTTTGGTGGTGTTGACATCCTGAATGGATCGCGCCACACTCCGCATAATAACGAATCACGTACGGCCGCTGAACTCCAAGGTTCCCCGTATGCCTCAAAACGCCATGCTAGAGCCGGATTCGCACGGGATGCCTTCGGCATCGGGCGAGGCCGTCTCTGCGCACGATCCGCGCGATGTGGAGGAAGTGGCCAGGGCGCTGGCGGCTCATGGCGGCGGAGCGGCGTCGTACGACCTGGCTTTGGATTTGGTTCTCAACGGAGTGGTGGAGGAAGCGCGCTTCGCCACGCGGGCGACGGGAGCAGCCATTGCTCTGGCGCGAGCGGGCGAGATGGTGTGTCGCGCCAGCAGCGGCCCGGATGCTCCCGACCTGGGCGTGCGCGTGGAGACGACTTCTGGCCTTTCGGGCGCGTGCCTGCTGACGGGAACGATTCAACAATGCAGCAACACCGAGACGGATCCGCGAGTGAATGCCGAGGCCTGCCGCCGGCTGGGGGTGCGCTCGATTCTGGTGCTGCCGCTGGGCGAGGGGCCGCAACCCTTTGGAGTGTTGGAAGTTTTTTCTTCGCTGGTCGATGCGTTCGGGGATCGGGATATCAGGGAGCTGCAAATTCTAGCGCGGCGCGTGGTGGCGAACAAGAAAAGTGCTGAAAACGTTGCGGGAGTGCCGCAAGCGGTTGTCCCTGACGAAAATCCGCCCAGCGCGGTTCCGGCCCATGCGGCTCAGCCGGATGCGACTTCGGCGCCGGAAGTGGTATCGGAATCGGCTGCTGAGGCTGCGGTGGATGCAGGATATAGAAGAAGGAGTGATATCTGGACGGCAGTCCTGGGGATTCTTGTAATTGCGACGGCGGTGCTGTTGGGACTTGCCCTGGGATGGCGGGGAGCGATCGTCCGCGGGTTCAGCGGGAGAGCGGGCGCTGCCCAGGGAAAGGCGAATCGTGCAGATTCCAGTTCAGGCCAGAAGGCGGCGGAAACGCCGGCGGGCGATGTAGCGGCGCCAGCGCAGACTGAATCGCAGGCGGGTACGCCGGGCGCTGCGCCTTCGGTCGAGCCGCCGAGTGGCGGGCTGGTGGTGACGCAGGATGGCAAAGTGATTTACCGGTTGCCGGCGGCTAAGCCGGCGAGCGTAGCCAGCAACGCTGCGGGTGCGGCTGGGGCGAGGCAGGAAGAAGGATATTCCACTTCTCGGTTGATCCATCGCGTGGAACCGCAGTATCCGGCGGAAGCGCGCGCGCAGAAGATCCAGGGCCTGGTGACCCTGGAGGTGCAGATTGGGACCGAGGGAGCGGTGCACAACATCGCGGTGATCGACGGAAAATCGATACTGGCCGAGGCGGCCGTCGAGGCGGTGCGGCAGTGGAGGTATCAGCCGTATACCGCAAATGGGCGACCGGTCGAGGTGCAGACGCGGGTCAGGATCCGGTTCACGCTGCCGCCGAGTTAGACGAGCTAGGGATGGGACGACGCGAGTACGGGGCTGTTTTCTAAAGAGTTTTATTGCTCCGACGAGGGGCGTACTGTTCCCATCATGTTGATCGTAAATGTAGGGTATGCAACAGGTTGGGCGGAACTGGGCTTTATAGCCGGAATGGCCCGTTAGAGTCTTTCGTCTCTATTGAAAACAAGACATTTGGCCCCGTGTAAACTTTGGTCACTGGCACTTTCTTCCCATTGCAAGAAACTGCAAGAGTCTATAAATTGAGCCTACTTGATGTTCGCTTTACGCCGTTAGGTTAGCGGCGATTCACTGGTATTACTTGACCCCCCCCTAACGAAACGCAGCACAAGCGATCACTTCTCGCTTGTCCAGGTTCAAATCACCGAAAAGGCCACATTCCGGGGGACTGTTGTCGAAGCCCCGAATGTGACTGAGAGGGCGGAGCCATGAACGGGGATGCGCGAGTGGCCGAAAACAATTTGCCAGTCGAACATACTGTTGAGCATGCTGTCGAGCGTATTGTCGAACCCGGTTTGGTTCCGGATCCAACGCGCTGGTATGCGGTGCGAACCCGTTCCCGCCACGAAAAACTGGTAGCCCGGCAGTTGGAGACGCAGGGCATTCAGTCCTTCCTTCCTATCGTCACTAAAATCAGCAAATGGAGCGATCGCCAAAAGGAAGTCGAGCTGCCGCTGTTTTCCGGCTATGCCTTTGTTCGGCTGGACCATGCTTCCGGGGATCGAGTGCGGGTGTTGCAGACGCAGGGTGTGGTCAGTTTCGTGGGCGTGCAGGGCAGTGGAATTCCCATCCCGGATCAAGAGATTGAAAACATCAACATTCTTCTGGCCAGCAAGGTCAGCTACCAGGAGCGGCAGTATTTGCATGTCGGACAGCGAGTGCGGGTTTGCGGCGGGGCGCTGGACGGTGTGGAAGGCATCCTGTCGGCCGAGAACAGCGATCACAGCGTAGTGATCTCGGTGGGTTTGATTCAGCGCTCGATCAGTGTGCGGGTGGCCGGTTACAACATTGAACCGATTTAGATTTCTTCTCCCATTGGTGTTTTCTGGAACAACCGAGTTCAAGAGCGGTCGAGATCAAGAAAATCGAGATCGGAAGATCGAGATTAAGAGTTTCGAGATTTGAAAGTTTCGAGATTTAAAAGTTTAAAGACAGTTTCGAGGTGCATTTTATGAGCGAACTACAGACCAAGACGAGCAAGACCGAATCGCAGCCGGAAGTCAAGTTGTCTCATCAGGATGGCGCTGCGTTTGAGCAATCCAACGGGAATCCGCCCTCGCTGCGCAGTCTGCGAGTCGAGGCGGAGATCTATGCCATCAGCAAAACCCTGGAATATACGGGTTGGAACCGGCGGCGGGCGGCGCAACTGCTCTCCATCAGCTACCGCGGGATTCTGTACAAGATCCGGCAGCACAACCTGACGCCGCGTCCGCGCGGGCAGCAGGAGCCGGTGGGCGCGATCCTGAAGGCCGATTCGCAGAATTAAGCGGAGCGGGTTCGAGCGCCAGGAGTCGGTGCGTGGTCGGCCAGGATGCGGATTGCACCCCGCTTGCGGCCACGGATGGCGCCGGGCGCGGTTTCTGTTTCATGCTTTGCGCTTAATGTTTTGGTTTAACATTGGCACTCGATTTATTTGTCAGATTTATTTGTACAGCGAGATTTATCCCCGGGCGGGATCAGGGGGTGATCGATCAAGGTGGAGGATTCGCAATGATAGTGACACCGGTAGTGACAGCGAGGAAAAGTTTTATGGCGCCGATGCGATGGTTGGGCGTGCTTCTGGCCGTGAGTGCCGCGTGTGCGGCGCAGGCAGATAAGGCTGCGGCGCCGACCGCGACCCTGGTTGCGACCCCGAACGCGGCTGCATCAACGACGCCAGCGCCGGCTGCTTCAGACACTGTGGTGGCTAGCAAGCCTGCCAATGGAGATTTTCAGCAGCGCGCGCATCGCTACCGGATTGAAGCCGGTGACACCTTTGACCTGAATTTTGATTTGAGCCCGGAATTTAATCAACTGGCGGTGGCCGTGCAGCCCGATGGATATGTCACGCTGCGGGGCGTGGGAGACCTGAAGGTGGCGGGCCAGACGGTGCCGGAGCTGACGCAGACGCTGCGCGGAGCCTATTCGAAAATCCTGAATGATCCTCTGATCTCGGTGGTGCTGAAGGAATTCGAAAAGCCTTACTTTGTGGCTGACGGACAGGTAGCCAAACCCGGCAAGTATGAGATGCACGGGGAGATGACGCTGACCCAGGCGGTCGCGATCGCCGGTGGGTTTCAGTCCAGCGCCAAGCACTCGCAGGTTCTGCTGTTTCGCCGGGTCGACGATCAATGGACCGAAGCCAAGCTGATCGACGTAAAGAAGATGCAGAAGAACGGGAATCTGAGCGAGGATCCGTTTCTGCACAGCGGCGACATGGTATTTGTGCCGAAGAATGTGATGTCCAAGATTGACCGTTTTATCCCGAATCTGAGCATGGGCACGTATCTTCCTTTGGCCCTACCGTAGGGTTTGACGGGCCGTATCGCCAGAAAAGGCTTGTTGGGTTTTGACTGGATCACGCAAGAACGAAAGAACACGGAGAGATTATGCATGAGATCATGAACGTCCCCGAGCACCGGCCCCATTCTTTTACTGCGCGAGATGTGGTCGCGATCGGCTTTCGCCACCAGAGACTACTGGTTCTATGTTTTGTCGGGGTGGTGCTGGGCGTGGGCCTGTCGGCCCTGGTGCTGCCCACGAAGTACCGGGCTGAGACCAAGCTGCTGGTCAAGCGTGAACGCGTCGATCCCGTGGTTTCGCCGGACCAGAACGCGCCCATGATGTTTCACGACACGGTCAGCGAGGAAGAGATCAACTCCGAAGTGGAGTTGATCCAGAGCGCGGACGTGCTGCAGAAAGTGGTTGTGACCAACGGCCTGGACAAGAAAAAGTTCCTGTCGGGTCTGCTGCATCCCTGGCAGACGCCGGCCAACCGCATCGACAAGGCGGTTTCAGATTTGCGCGGAGACCTGCAGCTGGAAGTGATTAAGAAGACCAACGTCATCAGCATTGCCTACGAGTCGCACGATCCCAGGTTGGCGCAGCAGGTACTGGCGACGCTGGACGACGCTTATGTGCAGAAGCATCTTGACGTGCACCATCCCACGGGGCAGTTCCAGTTCTTCGACCAGCAGGCGGACCAGTACAAGAAAGACATGCTGGCGGCCGAGGCGCAGCTCAAGGGATTTGCCGACAAGCAAGGCGGCGTAGCGCCGACGGTCATGCGGGATATGACGCTGCAGAAGCTGGCCGATTTCAACAGCACTCTCGAAAGCACGCGGAATTCGATTGCCGAGACGGAAAAGCGCATCGTGGCGCTCGAAGCGCAGTTGAAGACCACGCCCGCCCGGCTGACCACGCAGATGAAGAAGTCGGACAATCCGCAGGTGCTGGAGAGCCTGAAGGCTTCGCTGCAAACTCTGGAACTGAAACGCACCGAACTGCTCACCAAATACCAGCCCACTTATCCGCTGGTGCAGGAAGTCGACAAGGAACTAGCGGACACGCGGGCGGCGCTGGCGAAAGAAGAGAGCACTCCGGTGAAGGAAGAAACCACCGACCAGAATTCCACGTATGAGTGGGTGAATTCGGAGTTGGCAAAAGCCAAGGCCGACCTGAGCGGACTGCAGGCGCGCGAGACTGGCCTGACAGCGACCGTCAATGTGTACATGGGGCAGGCGCGGGAACTGGAACAGCAGGGAATCCTGCAAAGCGACCTGACCCGCACCCAGAAAGCCGACGAAGAGAACTATCTGCTGTACATGAAAAAGAAAGAGGAAGCGCGGATTGAGGATGCTCTTGACCGCACTCGGCTGTTGAACGTTTCGGTGGCGCAGCCGCCGTTGTTGCCGAGTTTGCCGACGCGCTCTCCGTGGCTGTTCGCGCTGGTGGCGTGCTTGCTGGCGGCGGCGGTGAGCGTGGGCGTGGTATTCGCCATTGACTACACCGACCAGTCGTTCCGTACGCCGTCGGAAGTGCTGTCGGAACTGAGAATTCCGGTGCTGGCGGCGGTTCCGATGCACCAGACCGCGATCGCTGCGGCGTACCAGGTTAGCGGCAACGGGAATGGAAACGGAAATGGAATGGGCAGCGGAAGCGCTGACGACGTCCGGTTAGATCCGGCGGGTGCGACGAGTCCCATCATTCAGGAGCGAGGCTAGACCGATGTTTCTAGAATTCTTTGGCCTGCGGGAGCAGCCATTCGGAGTGACGCCGGACCCGCGATATCTTTATCTCGGTCCGGGACATCGCGAGGCGCTGGCGTCTCTTTATTACGGGATTGAGGCGAACCGCGGCTTTCTCTCGCTGATTGCCCGGCCCGGCATGGGCAAGACCACGCTGCTGTTTCATCTGCTGGCGAAGTTCGACCACACAGCCCGCACCGCGTTCCTGTTTCAAACGCAATGCAACTCGCGGGAGTTCATGCGGTTTCTGCTGGCGGAGATCGGCATCGAGAGCGAGTCGCAGGATTTCGTGAAGATGCACGAGCAGTTCAACCGCTGCCTGGTGCAGGAAGCGCGGGCCGGGAAACGGTTCATCGTCGTAATCGACGAAGCGCAGAACCTGGACGCAACCGTACTGGAGACGGTGCGGCTGCTTTCTGATTTCGAAACCCCGCAGGCCAAGCTGCTGCAGATTATTCTGGTCGGGCAGCCGGGGTTGGCGGACAAGCTGGCCAGTCCGCAGCTGGTGCAGTTGCGGCAGCGCATTACCTCGGTGAGCGGATTGAGTCCTCTGACCCGCGAAGAGACCGGGAAATTTATCGATCACCGCCTGCAAGTGGCGGGACACAAAGGGGCGCGTTTGTTTACGCCCGACGCCCAGGAATTGATCGCGCAGGTGAGCGAAGGTATTCCGAGGCAGATCAATAACTTCTGCTTTCACGCGCTTTCTCTGGCTTGCGCCATGAGGAAAAAGACGGTGGATGCGGGCATGGTTCGCGAAGTGGTGAACGATCTGGATATTCACCGCTTCGTTTCCGAAGTGGAAACTCCGACCCGGCGGCATTCGAGCGGAAACGGGACGAATGCGTTCGACGGCGCGAGTGGATTCAAGGGATCGCCGGCGGATCCGTTTCAGCCGGTCGAGGAATTGAAGGGCGTGGCGCGGGAGTTTTCCGGTACAGATTTTTCTGGCCCGGAGTTTTCCGGTCCGACCCTGACCACCGATCGAGCCGGGAAGGACTACCTGAGTCCGGCGGAAGCGATCGAGCACATGCGGGATGTAGCACGGTTGTTGCACAACTGGCGATCGGGCCGTCCCGGCCGGCAGTCAGCCTAGCCGCCACGTAGCGGCGCCAGCAAGAACAACAGGGCACCAAGAACAGGGAAGCAAGAGACGAAAGGCATTACGGGACCTTATGAGCAGAAACTTTGAACTGATGCAAACTCTGGGTCGGGAACGGGACATGTTCCAGGCCACGCCGGAAGCGACCACAGTTGCCGAACGCATGGTTACTGAACGCATGGCTGCCGAACATATGATCGCGGAAGAGACGGCTTCAGAAACGGCGGCCAATCCGGCGCCGGCCATGGAAATACAGCCGCTTCAGTTGAAGATGGAAGAAGGGCAGCGGGACGAGATTTTCAAGCTGGTGCAACGCGTATTTCTGATGCCGGGGGATCAGTCGCGCGTGGTCGTGCTGTCGGGCATGGAGTCGGGCAACGGCTGCAGCTGGATTTGCGCCCGCATGGGGGAAGTGCTGGCGGCGCAGACTGCCGGGTCGGTGTGTGTGGTGGACGCGAATCTGCGCTCTCCGGGACTGCACCGCGAATTTGGCGTGACCAATCATTATGGGCTGACCGATGCGTTGCAGGGGACGGAGCCGATCCGGAGATTTGTTACGTCCTTGTCGCGGCCGAATCTGTGGCTGCTGAGTTGCGGGGCGGAAGTTGAAGGGATGCAGACCATGCTGGGCTCGGACCGCATGCGGGCATTGTTGCCGGAATTGCAGCGCGAGTTCGACTATGTGCTGATCGATGCGCCGTCGATGGGTTCGGGCGATGACAGCGTGATGCTGGGGCGCGGCGCTGAAGGCGTGATTCTGGTGCTGCGGGCGAATTTGTCGCGGCGCGAGTCGGCGCGCAAGGCGGTGCGCGATCTGGAAAACGCGAATGTCCGCGTGCTGGGCGCGGTGCTCAATCACCGCACGTTCCCGGTTCCGGAAGCTATTTACCGCAAGCTGTAATTCCACTCTGGAACTACATAGCTGTAAGGGTTCGTTATAGCTGCAAAACTGTAAGGACTAAAATGTTCGATCTTTTACGAGAAGACATCAGCCGGGCGATGTATCAGGCCCGCCCCGACGGTTGGAAGCCGGGCTGGAAGCATCGCATCGAAATCTGCCTGCGGCATTCCACCTGGCCGGTGATTTCGTACCGCTATGCGCACTGGACCCTGGGTGTGCGGGTTCCGGTGATCGGAACATTGTTGCGGATCAGCGGACTGATTTTCCGCAAGTTTACCGAGCTGTTTACCAGCGTGCATATCGACGTTCATGCAAAGATCGGTCCGGGATTTGTGATTCATTCGGTGTACGCGATCAATCTGGGCAAGACAACGATTGGCAGCAATTTCACGATCGCTACCGGGTGCCTGATTTCACACGCCTGCCGCGGAATTGGCGACGACGTTTATTTCGGTCCTGGAGCGAAGCTGGTGGGCGATGCCAAGATTGGCAGCAACGTGGTGATTGCGGCCAATAGCCTGGTGCTGACGGATGTGCGCTCAAACCTGATGGTGATGGGAGTGCCGGCGCGTATTAAGCTGCCGGGCGGGCGTCCGCAGAAGTTCGTCAAAAAGACAACGGCGGTGGTCGCGACCGTTCCTGCGGCGACAGCGGCGACGGCTCCGGCGGCGTCGAAGGCTGTGCCCGAGCAGTCGGCGGCTTCGGTCTCAGCGTAAGCAAGAATCATCGGCACATACAAAGCTCAGGGGTATTTGGGCCAGAACGAAAATCAGGAGAAAGACAACCTTGGACTTTGCATGGAATGAAGAGCAGGCGGCGTTTCGCAAGGAGGTGCTGCGATTTGCCCGCGAGGAACTGAAAGACGACGTTATTGCGCGCGACCATAACGAGGAATTTTCCCGGCCGTTGTGGGAGAAATGCGCGAAGTTTGGCATTCAGGGACTGCCAATTCCGGTGGAATACGGCGGCGGCGGCGCGGACATCCTGACCACGGTTTGCGCGCTCGAAGCTCTGGGCTATGGATGCCACGACAACGGGCTGCTGTTCTCGATCAACGCGCACATGTGGAGCTCGGAAATTCCTATCTGGAATTTCGGCACCGAGGCACAGAAGAAAAAATATCTTCCTGGGCTGGTGAGTGGCGGGCTGGGATTACATGCCATGACCGAGCCGGGATCGGGTTCGGACGCTTACAGTTTGAAGACGCGGGCGGAGCGCAAGGGCGATAAATATATTTTGAACGGTTCGAAGACGTTCAGCAGCAATGCTCCCAACGCGGATGTAACGATTGTTTTCGCCAATCTGGATCCGACCCGCGGCCCGAACGGTGTTACGGCATTTCTGGTCGACAAAGGGACGCCTGGGTTTACGGTTGGCCGCAAACTGCACAAGATGGGGCTGCGCACTTCGCCCATGGCCGAGATCGCTTTGCAGGATTGCGAGATTCCGGTTGAGAATCTGCTGGGGAAGGAATTCGGCGGGCAGGCCGTGTTCACCTCGTCGATGGAGTGGGAACGGATCTGCATCCTGGCCAGCCATTTGGGCGCGATGCAGCGCATCATGGAAACCTGCGTGAAGTATGCCAAGGAGCGCAAGCAGTTTGGCGAGCCCATCGGCAAGTTTCCGGCGATTGCCAACAAGATTGCCGACATGGATGTGCGGCTGGAGACCGGGCGGCTGGTGCTGTACAAGGCGGCGTGGATGAAGAGTCAAGGACGGCATCCGCTGCGCGAGGCTTCGATTGCGAAACTGTATGTGGCCGAGGCATGCGTGAAGAGCTGCCTGGACGCGATTCAGTTGCACGGCGGGTACGGCTACATGACGGAATATGAACTGGAGCGCGAATTGCGCGACGCGATAGCGGGCACGATCTATTCGGGGACGTCGGAAGTGCATCGCGTGATTATTGCGAATATGCAGGGGCTGTAGATTTTCTTTTTGTTTTTGTAGTTTGATTCTTCTCCCCACATCTTAATCGGGCTGGGTTACGAAAACATGGCATACCTACTGCAGCAATTGTTAGCCAAGAGCGCGAAGGCTTATCCGGAGAAGGCGGCGGTGTGGGCGCGCGGGCAGAGCATTACGTATCGCCAACTGGACGAGCGCTCGAACCAGCTGGCGCATTTTCTGCGCGAGAAGGGCATTCAGAAGGGCGACCGGGTTGGACTGTTTTTTCCGAAGTCGGTGGAATCGATTGTCAGCATGCTGGGCGTGTTGAAGGCGGGCGGCGTGTATGTGCCGCTCGATCCGCAGGCTCCGGCGGACCGGGTGGGCTACATTATCGGGAACTGCGGGATTCGGGTCCTGATCACCAACGGTGAGAAGCGGGCGGTGCTTGCGCCAGAAACTTTGAGCACGCTCGAATGCTGCCTGTTGACCGAAGGGACCACCGAAGGGACGACCGAAGGGCAGGGCGCAGGCAGCGACGTGATTGCGTGGCCCTCGCTCGCTGAATTTCGGGCTACGCATGCGCCGCAAGTCAATCTGATCGAAACGGACCTGGCATACATTCTTTACACTTCGGGCTCCACGGGACGGCCGAAGGGCGTGATGATTTCGCACCAGAATGCGCTGACTTTTGTGGAATGGTGCGCAGCGGAATTTCAGGTGCGCAGCGAGGACCGGCTGTCGAATCATGCGCCGCTGCACTTCGATCTTTCGGTTTTCGATGTATACAACACGCTGGAAGCGGGAGCGACGGTTTATCTGGTCACCGAAGACCTGGCGGTATTTCCGACCAGCCTGGCCAGCTTCATCGAGTCGCAGGCGATTACGATCTGGTACTCGGTGCCGTCGGCGCTAATGCTGTTGCTGCTGCATGGGCGTCTGACGCCGGAGAAGTTGAAGAGCCTGCGCACGATTCTGTTTGCCGGCGAAGTGTTTCCCATGAAGTATTTGCGGCAGCTTGCCGAAGTATCGCAAGAGACGGATCTCTACAATCTTTACGGGCCGACCGAGACCAACGTTTGTACCTATTACAAAGTGGAGCGCGAGCGGCTGGCCAGTCTGGAAAAGCTGCCCATCGGCATTGCCTGCGCCAACACGGATACTTTCTCGGTAACGCCCGAAGGACGGCTGGCGGCAAAGGGCGAGGCGGGCGAGTTGTATGTACGCGGGCCGGGCGTGACCAATGGCTATTGGGCGGACGAGGAAAAGACCCACAAGATGGTGGTGCCCAACCATTTTCAGGAATATTTTGAAGAGAAGATGTACCGCACCGGCGACATCGTCACGGTGGGCGACGACGGCAACTATTATTTTCAGGGCCGGCGCGACAGCATGATCAAGAGCCGGGGCTACCGCATTGAGCTGGGCGAGATTGAGAGCGCGCTGTTGAGCCATCCGGGAGTGCGGGAAGCGGCGGTGCTGGCGGTTCCGGACGAGATTATCGGAAACCGCATTCGGGCAGTGGTGGCACTGCACATTGCCGGGTCGCTGGGAGTGCTCGAACTGCAGCAGTACTGTGCGTCGCGGGTTCCGAAATATATGATTCCGGAGTTGATTGATCTGTGCGCGGAGCTGCCGAAGACCTCGACCGGAAAGATTGACCGGGTCAGGCTGGCGGCCGAGCCGGTCGGGGCGCGCTAGGGCCGGGTGCCCTCGTGACAGAAACAGCAGGTCCCTCCACTCCGCCGTCGCTGACGCTCCGGCTCCGGTCGGGATGACAGGGACTCAGAGTTTCGAGAGTTTAGTTTAGCAATCGATAAATTCATTGGGAGAGAAGAACATGATCGAGTCGGGCCAAGTGAAAGACCGGATCCGCGAGTACGTACTGGAAGAATTTGCCAAGACCAAGGGCATTATGGAGATCACGGACCAGGAAGTGTTAACCAAGAATGGCGTGATTGATTCCATGGGAATTTTCCGCCTCGTGGCGTTTCTCGAAGAAGAGTTCAACGTGCGCGTGGGCGACGAAGAGATCACACACGACAATCTGGAAAGCATCGACGCCATCGAGCGCCTGGTGATTGCCAAGCAGAAGAAATAAGTTTTCAAAACCGTTTTGCCCGCGGGCATCGGCCACGTGCCCGCGATTTTCCTACAGACAAGCCCACAGCCGTCCCCCAGGGTTCGCGAAAAAGTCAGTATCCATTTCGTCGGGATCCAATTATGCATATAGGCCGAAAAGTTTTTACGAACGGTTTCAAAGTATTCGACTTGTTCTTGATGGTCGTGTCCTTTGCTCTGGCCACCCTGCCGCAGTTTCACCGGGTGGGGCGCTTTAGCCTGGCCGAATTCTTCGAACTGCGAATCAAGCTGGGAAATCTGGTGCTGTTTGTCTGTTTTCTGGCGATCTGGTACATCCTGTTCAGCGCCTTCTCGCTGTATAGTTCCAAGCGCATGGCCAGCCGCTGGGATGAAATCTGGGACATCAGCCGGGCCACGACTCTGGGTTCGATTGCGGTGGCAGTGTTCGGGCTGGTGTTTCGCATCTGGCTGGTGAACCGCGTGTTCCTGGTGCTGTTCTGGGTGCTGACGACCACGCTGATGATTTTGAGCCGCATGGTGATTCGGGAAGTGCTGGCCTATCTCCGTCGGCATGGCAAGAATACCCGCAACATGCTGGTCATCGGCACCAATGCGCGCGCCCTGGAGTTGGTGGACCGCATTCAAGGTAAGCCGGAGCTGGGCTATCGCGTTCTGGGTTTCGCCGACGAAGATTGGCATGGGTCGGAGGAATTCAGGAAGCAGGGACACTCCCTGGTTTCCGACCTCGACGGGTTGCCCTCATATCTGCGCCGGAACATCGTGGATGAGGTGGTGCTGGCGCTGCCCATTCGCTCGTTCCACACTTACGCCTCGAAGATTGCGGCGGCGTGCGAGCAGCAGGGTATCGTGGTGCGGTTCATGCCCAACATCTTCGACTTGAAAGACGCGCGCCAGCGGGCCGAGGAGTTCGACGGCGATCCGCTGATCAGCCACGAAACCACGATCACTGATTTCTGGGGACTGGCGATCAAGCGCGGCATCGACATCATGGTTTCACTGACCGCGATCATTTTCACTTTACCTCTGCTGATCGTGGCCGCTGTGCTGGTGAAGCTGACTTCTCCCGGACCGATTTTCTTCGTGCAGAAACGTCTGGGACTGAACAAGCGGATGTTCAACATCTACAAGTTCCGGACCATGGTGATCGACGCCGAGGCGCGCTTGAAAGACCTCGAACATAAGAACGAAGCCAACGGACCGGTGTTCAAGATCAAGAAGGATCCGCGCATCACGCTGGTGGGTGCGTTCTTGCGCAAGACCAGCATCGACGAACTGCCGCAGCTGTTCAATGTGCTGAAGGGCGAAATGAGCCTGGTGGGCCCGCGGCCGCTGCAGGTGCGGGATTACGAACTGTTTGAAATCCACTGCCAGGACTGGCAGCGCAAACGCTTCAGCGTCCGGCCCGGCATCACCTGTTTGTGGCAGATTATGGGGCGGAGTTCCACTACGTTCGAAAAGTGGATGGAGCTGGATCTACAATATATTCGTACCTGGTCGTTGTGGCTTGATTTGGAAATACTGGCCAAGACGGTTCCTGCTGTGCTGCGGGGTTCCGGGGCTGCATAAGCTTTTGTGGGTCAGCAAGTAAGCAAGCCAGTAAGACTGGTTCGGCTCTTCTGCCTATGGCTACCGTCAATCCGTCCAGTTCTATCGCTGAAATCCGAGTCGGCCGCGTGCTGAGCGCGGAGGGCCAGGCGTGTGTCCACGAGTTCGTGGCACGGCGCGCAGCGGAGAATCCGAACGCGTTGGCCCTAGCAGGCGCGCCGGGGGCGGGCGCGCAGGAGGAGTTGTCCTACGGGGAACTCGACCGCCGCGCCAACCGGCTGGCGAATTATCTGCGCGCGAATGGCGTGGAGCGAAATGTGGTGGTCGGTCTCTACCTCGACCGCTCGCCGGCGATGGTGGTGGCTGCGCTCGGAATTCTCAAGGCCGGCGGAGCTTACGTTCCTCTCGATCCCATCCATCCGGTGGAGCGGCTGGCCTTTATGCTGCGGGATGCGGGTGCCAGCCTGGTCGTCAGCAAGACGCGCTGGGCGGAAGGTTTTCCGGCGGGCGAATGGAAAGTGGTTACGCTCGATGGCGACGCGGAGAAGATTTCCTCTGAGTCCGACATCGCGCCGCAGAGCGGCGTTGGCGGCGAGGACTTGGCCTACATCATTTATACGTCGGGTTCCACTGGCAAGCCGAAGGGCGTGGAACTGATTCACTCCGGCCTCGGGAATCTGGTGGCCTGGCACGAGCGCGCGTTTCAGGTGACGGCGGCCGACCGGGCGAGCGCGCAATCGGCGTTGGGATTCGATGCTGCAGTATGGGAGATGTGGGCGTACCTCGCGTGCGGCGCGAGCCTGCACATGCCGGACGAAAAGGTGCGGAACGATGCCGCCGCACTGCGCGACTGGATGGTGGCGCGGCGTATTACGATTTCTTTCGCAGCGACGGTCATGGCAGAACAATTGTTGCGGCTGGATTGGCCGGCCGACACCGCGTTGCGCTTTCTGCTGACTGGCGCGGACACGCTGAAGGTATATCCTTCGGCGCGTTTGCCGTTTGTGCTGGTAAATAATTATGGTCCCACCGAATGCACGGTGGTCAGCACGTCGGGGGTGGTTCCGGCGACGTCTGCGAATCCGGCGTCGGGGAATCAAGCGCCGTCGATTGGGCGCGCCATTGATGGAGTTGAGATTTATATTTTGGATGAACAGCAACGCCCGGTGAGCGACGGCGGCGCGGGAGAAATTTATGTCGGAGGCGCGGGCCTGGGGCGCGGGTACAGGAACCGCCCGGACCTGACGGCGGAGCGCTTCGTGCCGAATCCGTTCAGCACCGTGGCGGGCGCGCGGCTCTACCGCACCGGTGACCTGGCGCGCCGGTTGCCGAACGGCGAGATCGCGTTTCTGGGGCGGATGGATGAGCAGGTGAAAGTTCGCGGCTATCGCGTGGAGCCGAGCGAGGTGTCGACCGTGCTGGGCCAGCATCCTGCGGTCGAGTCGAGCGTTGTCGTGGCCACGGAAGATACTCCGGGCGAGAAGCATCTTGTCGCATACCTTGTGTTAGCTCCGGGCGCGACGGTGAGTGCTACCACGCTGCGCGAATATCTGCGGCAGCGGTTGCCTGATTACATGGTGCCGGCGGCGTTTGTGGCGATACCGAGCTTGCCGGTCACGGAGCAGGGAAAAATCAATCGTTCGGGCCTGCCGGCGGTCAACGGAAACCGGCTGCCGGACGAAGCTTACGTCGCGCCGCGAACCCTGGTGGAAGACGAGCTGGTGAAGATTCTGGCGCCGCTGCTCAAGCTGAATCGAGTGGGCGTGAACGACAATTTCTTTCTTCTGGGTGGACACTCGCTGCTGGGGACGCAGGTGATTGCGCGGGTCAGCGAAAGCTTTGGCGTGGACCTGACGCTGCTGAAGTTGTTCGATCATCCCACGGTGGCGGAAATGTCGGCGGAAATCGAGAGCCTGATTCTGGCTAAGATTGAACGGGACAGCCACACCGGGCCGGCAGCGAAACACGACGCCCGCGTTTAAATAAAACCTACCCAATAACCCATCCGGATAAACTTATCTAACTGAAAATGTCTAGCACCCCTACGGCACCGCGGCTGGAAAGCCGGGACACGGCGATGAGCCTGTACCACCTGCTGGATCCGCAGGTGCTGGCGAATCCGTATCCGCTGTTCCGCCGCATGCGGGCGGAAGATCCCGTGCATTGGGATCCGTTTCTGCATGCCTGGGTGGTGACGCGGTATGCGGACGTTCTGGATGTCCTGCTGAATTTCTCAGCGGATCGCACACCCACGCCGGCGCAACTCGACGAAATGGGGTTGTCGTCGCTGAATCCCATTGCCCGGGTGATGGTGAAACAGATGCTGTTTCTGGACGCGCCCGCGCATACGCGGCTGCGGGGCTTGTCGTCGAAGGCGTTCACCCCGGCGCGAGTCGAGCAGTTGCGGGGACACATTCAGGACATTACGAAGAATCTTCTGGATGGGTTGGACGCGAACGCCGAAATCGATGTGATCGCGCGGTTGGCCGAGCCGCTGCCGGCGATTGTGACGGCCGAGATGCTGGGCGTACCCACCAGCGATCATCTGCAGCTGAAGAAGTGGTCGGCGGATTTCGCCGAGATGCTGGGAAACTTTCAGCATAATCCGGAACGCTATCCGCGGGTTCTCGAAGCCGTGGCCGGGATGACGGAATATTTTCGGGACGCGATTCGGCAGCAGCGCGAACATCCTCATGCTCATGCGCGCGAGGGCTTGATTCATTCCCTGCTGACCGCGGAGATCGACGGCGACCGGCTGACGGAAGAAGAAGTCATTGCCAACTGCATTGTGACCATGGTGGGTGGACAGGAAACCACCACCAACCTGATTGGCAATGGCCTGCTGACTTTGCTGCGCAATCCCGGCGAGATGGAGCGGCTGCGCAACGATTATTCGCTGATTCCTTCAGCGGTGGAAGAGATGCTGCGCTATGAGAGTCCCAGCCAGCATACGGCGCGCATGTGCCCGTCAGACCGCGAAATGGGCGGCAAGCTGATCCAGAAACGGCAGGCGGTGATTGCAGTGATGGCGGCGGCGAACCGCGATCCCGAGCGTTTTCCTGATCCCGACCGTTTCGACATCGCGCGGAAAGACAATCGACATCTGGCATTCGGCTATGCAGCTCATTTTTGCTTTGGCGCCCCGCTGGCGCGGGTGGAAGGCCAGGTTGTGCTGGAAGCGTTTCTGCGACGGTTTGCGACTGTCACGCTGTCGCCGGAAGCGTTGGAGTGGCGCTCGAATCTGGGATTGCGCGGGCTGAAGGCGCTGAAGGTGAAAGTGGGCGAGGCCGCGCAGCATGCGGGATCAGATCACGCTCCCCAAAAGTCCGAAACAAAACCGGCGGCCGCAGCTTCCGGATGCCCGTATGAAGCGCAGGCAGCGCCCGATAAATCTGTCGACAATTCTAGCGACAAGCAGGCGCTGATTCGAAAATATCTGCAATCGCGAACGTCGCATCGAGCAGACAGCGCGCCGGCAATTCCGCGGCGCAGCGAAGTCGGTCCCGCACCGCTTTCGTTTGCTCAAGAACAGATTTGGCTGCACTGCCAGTTTGCCAAGGATCTTTATAACGAGTCGGTCACGGTGTATCGGCGAGGAGCACTCGATGTGCCCACGCTGCGGCGCAGCCTGGCCGAGATGATTCGGCGGCATGAAGCCTGGCGTACGAGTTTTAAAGTGATCGACGGGCAGCCGGTGCAAGTCGTGCATCCGCCGCATGAGCTGAATCTTGAAGTCGTCGACCTGCGATCTCTGGTGGCGGAGCAACGCGAAGCGGAAGCATTAAGGTTGGGACGGGAGCGCGCCCGGATTCCTTTTGACATGGAACACGGGCCGTTGCTGCGCGCCCTGCTGGTCCAGCTTGGCGAGGAAGACTTCCGGCTTTATCTTTTCCTGCACCACATTATTTTCGACGGCTTCTCGATGTACAACGTTTTCCTGCCGGAACTGGTTGCGGTTTATCAGGCGTTGCTCGCGGGCCAGACGTCGCCGCTGGCCGAGTTGCCGTTGCAGTATGCGGACTTCGCGCACTGGCAGCGGGCGTCGCTCGATGAGGTGCAGCTGAACGAATCGCGGGCGTACTGGTCGAGCCAGCTGGACGGCGAGATTCCGGTGCTGGAGTTGCCGACGGACCATCCGCGCCCGGCACTGCAAAGTTTTCGCGGAGCGATGCATCGCTTTGCGTTTCCCAAGAGTCTTTCCGACGGCCTGCATCAGCTGGCCAAGCGCGAGCGCGTCAGTTTCTTCACCACGATTCTGGCCGGTTTTGCGGCGTTGTTGCGGCGCTACAGTGCGCAGGAAGATTTCGTGCTCGGCACGGTGACTTCCGGACGCAAGCACACGGAACTCGAAGCGCTGCTCGGGTGTTTTCAGAATCCTCTGGCGCTTCGGCTGAAGCTGGCGGGCGATCCCAGCTTTCGCGAGCTGCTGACGCACACACGGGAAGTCACGCTGAGCGCGCTTTCGCACGATAATGCGCCATTCGAGCGGCTGGTGGAAGAGCTTTCGGTGCGGCGGGATACGAGCCGCAATCCGGTGTTCCCGGTAATGTTTTCGCTGGTCCCACCGACGCCGACCTTCGCCGATGGTTGGGACCTGAACCAGTTGGATCTCGAGATCGGCACGGCCAAGTTTGATCTTGATCTCGAATTGGACGACCGGCCCACGGGCCTGCAAGGCCGTTTTGTTTACTGCACGGATCTGTATGAGTCCGCGACCATCGAACGCATGACCGCACATTTTCAAACGATGCTGGAAGCGATTGTGGCCGAGCCGGAGCAGAAGGTGTCGCGTCTGCCGATGTTGTCGGCGGCGGAGCAGCGGCAGTTCGCACAGTGGAACAGCACCGAAACTTCCTATCCCCGCGAAAGCTGCATGCACGAGTTGGTGGAAGCGCAGGTCGCGCGAACACCCAACGCGGTTGCGGTCGAGCACGCCCGTGTGAGCTTGACCTACCTGGAGCTCAATCAACGCGCCAATCAGCTGGCGCGTTTTCTGGCGAAGCGCGGGATTGGTCCGGAATCGAAAGTCGGCATTTGTCTGCGGCGTTCTCTGGAGTTGCCGGTGGCCTTGCTGGCGGTGTTGAAGACGGGCGCGGCGTGCGTGCCGCTCGACCCGGCGTATCCGAAAGAGCGGTTGACCTACATGCTGGAGGATTCGCAGACTGCGCTGGTTCTGACCCAGCCTGGGTTGTTGGCCGAAGTCACGGACTTCAACGCGGAAGTTGTGAACCTCGACGCCGACTGGAAATTGTTCGCCGCGGAGAGCTCGGAAAACCTGCGCAGCGGAGTGAAGCCGGAGAATCTGGCGTACGTAATTTACACCTCGGGTTCGACGGGCAAGCCGCGCGGCGTGCTGCTGACCCACGGCGGGCTGGTGAATCACAACGTGGCCGCGGGGCAGTTGTTCGGCATGTCGACCTCGGACCGGATGGCGCAGTTTGCCTCGATCTCGTTCGATATCGCGGTTGAGGAAATCTTTCCGACCTGGATAGCGGGCGGAGCGCTGGTGGTGCGTGAAGAAGATGCGTCGCTGGCGGTGGGAGATTTCCTGCGCTGGGTCGCGGAGAAGCGCGTGACCGCGCTCGATTTGCCCACGGCGTATTGGCACGAACTGGTGCGGGAACTTTCGGAGTCGGCGCTGCGGTTGCCGGAGAGTTTGCGGATTGTGATTGTGGGCGGGGAGAAGGCTTCTTCGGCGGCGTTGGCGGCGTGGCACAAGCTCGCCGGGCCGCGCGTGCGCTGGGTGAATACTTACGGCCCGACCGAAACCAGCGTGATCGTGACTTCGTTCGAGCCGAAAGCGACCGAAGAACTTCCCGCGGTGCTGCCGATTGGCCGTCCTATCGCTAACACGAAAATCTATATTCTGGACAAAAACCTGCAGCCGCAGCCGGTTGGGATTGCCGGGGATTTGTACGTCTCCGGGCCAGGGCTGGCGCGGGGATATCTGAATCGCCCGGAAACTACGGCGGAAAAGTTTGTTCGCGATCCATTCAGCAAGGAGCCGGGAGCACGGATGTACAAGACCGGGGATCTGGCGCGCTATCTGACGAGCGGCGAGATCGAATTTGCCGGGCGCACCGACGACCAGGTAAAAATTCGCGGGTATCGCGTTGAGTTGGAAGAGATTGAAGCCGTGCTGGGATCGCATGAGGGAGTTCGCGAAGTGGTGGTAGCGGCGCGCGAGAATGCGGCGGGCGAAAAAAGTCTGGCGGCTTATGTGGTTCCGGCGCGAGAGCAGGTGCCGACGGCCAGCGAGTTGCGGTTATATCTGAAACAGAAGCTTCCGCATTACATGGTGCCTTCGGCGTTTGTTCTGCTGGAGGGGATGCCGAAAACACCCAACGGCAAAGTGGACAAGCGCGCCCTGCCTGCGCCGAAAGCTTCTGACTTCGCTGAGCCGCAGGAATATGTTGCGCCTACGGACGAACTTGAAACCCAGCTGACGAAAATCTGGGAGATGGTTCTCGATAAGAAGCCCGTCGGCATTCGGGATAATTTTTTCGAGCTGGGCGGGCATTCTTTGCTGGCGGCGCGGCTGATGCATCGCATTGAGCAGTCGCTGGGGCAGAGGCTTCCGCTGGCCGCGTTGCTGCAGGCGCCCACGGTTGAGCAACTGGCTGCACTGTTGAGGCAGGAGAAGTGGTCGAGTTCGTGGTCGTCGCTGGTGGAGATTCAGCCGGAAGGTTCGCGGCCTCCTTTTTTCTGTGTGCACGGGGTCGGAGGCAACGTGGTTGGGTTTCGCGATCTGGCGCTGCATCTCGGAATGGACCAGCCGTTTTATGCGCTGCAGCCGCAGGGTTTAGACGGCAAGCGCCCGTGTTCAACCAGCATTCCGCAAATGGCGGAGCGTTACATTCAGGAAATCCGGCGGGTCCAGCCGGAGGGTCCTTACCGCATCGGCGGCTATTCGTTTGGCGGGCTAGTAGCGTATGAAATGGCGCAGCAGCTCGAAGCGCAGGGTGAAGACATGGCGCTGCTGGCCTTGTTCGACACGTATCCGGGAAAAGTGGAATCGCGCGGCTCGCAATTAAAAAATCTGATGGGGCTTCCGCTGAAAGAGCGGATCAGTTTTGTTGTGACCAAGGGCAGCTTCGTGCTGATGACGCTGCGCAAGCGCCTCGAATTGCAGATGCTGCCTCGGGCTCTCCGCAACGTGAAGCAAGCCTGCTCGAAAGCTGCCGGTGATTATGACGTGAAGCCTTACAGCGGACGGGTGACGTTGTTTCGGGTGAAGGAAAAGTCCGTGGGCAGCCTCAACGATCCTTACGCGATCTGGTGGCGAGTGGCGGCTGGCGGAGTGGATCTGCGCGAGATCAGCGGCGATCACCTGAGCCTGCTGAAAGAGCCGCAAGTGCGGTTGTTTGCGGCAGAACTAAGCGATTGCCTGGAGCATGCGGCGAACGAATCCGCGCTGGTCGCGACGGGCACATAGCCGGTGTTTGGCCGAAGCATCAGGAAATAATCGTCACCCTTATGAGTTCCTCCGAGACAGAACAGTTACTCGATCCCGTCGGCGTCGAAGACGTGGCTGTGGTGCCGCAACCGGACGCGGGCGAGGAAGTCGAGCAGGGCGGCTTCGCCCGCAAGCTGGCGCGCTGGACGACCAAGGGCGGCCTGGCGATTCTGGATCAGGGGCTGATTTCGGGATCGAATTTTCTGATTGCGATTCTGCTGGGGCGCTGGCTCGCGCCCGCCGAGTACGGAGCGTTCGCGCTGGCGTTCTCGGTATTCATCGTCCTCTCTTACGTCTACCAGTCGCTCTTGTCGGAGCCGCAGGGAGTCTTCAGCGGGTCGGCCTACCGGCACTGCTTGCGCGGATATCTGAAAGCATTGCTAGGGATTCAGGCGCTGGTTACCGTCTTCGGACTGGTCTTGCTGGGTGGTTCGGCGGCGATCGTTTATGCGATGGGCCGAGCCGATGGCCTGCCGGGAGCGCTGGCCGGCGTGGCGATCGCGTCGCCCTGCATTTTGTTTTTCTGGCTGATGCGGCGCGCCTATTACATGAACCTGGCGCCGGCGCGGGCGGCGATTGGGGCATTCATTTATTGCGCCCTGGTGAGCGGCGGACTGTTCGTCCTGTACAAGCGGTCGCTGGTTTCGCCGTTCTCGGCGTACCTTCTGATGGCGCTGGGCGCGCTGGGCACGGGATTCTTCCTGTTGTCGCAAGTGAATAAAGCGCTTCCGCCGGATACGGTGAAGGCGCCGACGGCCGGTCAGGCATGGCACAAACATTGGGAATATGGACGGTGGGCTCTGGCGGTTTCGCTGGTGACGTGGATTACCAATTACATCTGGTACCCGCTGGTGGCCGCGTTTTCCGGAATGGCGCAGGTCGGGCAGTTGAAGGCCTTGATGAATCTGTCGCTTCCGATGGAGCAAACCTATATGGCGCTCTCGATTCTTTTTCTGCCGTATGCGGCGCGGGTGTGCCGTGAAAAGGGCATTGCGAGTGCGGGGTCGCTGATGCGGAGGATTACGCTGCTGTTTGTGGCGGGCGCGGTTGCCTACTGGGGGCTGCTGATTCCGCTCAAGGGGTATGTGTTCCACCTGCTCTACCGAGGGAACTACATGGAGGTCGCGCACTTCGTCCCCTATGTCGGGTTGGGCACTACGCTCTGGGCAGCGTCGTTTGGACCTGCGATTCTGCTGCGTGCCATTGAGTCGCCGGATTCCATCTTTTATGCCCGGGTCGTGGCCAGCGTGTTGTCGCTGATTATCGGAGTTCCGGCCACCTGGGCGTTTGGTCTTTGGGGAGTTGTGGGGAGCATTATTGTGGCCAATTTCGCGGCCACTTTGATTTCAATGTACATCCTGTACCGCAAGTCGCATTTGATTTCACTACCGAGTCCGGTTCTGTAAGGGGAAAGCTAGCTATGAATCCACTGAAGCAACTTCGTTTCAAGGCCTCGCGCACCAAGCTCCGCCTCCCCCAGGCGTGGTGGCAACATCGCGGTCTCAATGACAAGGACGTGCTGTTCGCGTCGTTCGAGCGCTCCGGCAACACCTGGCTGCGCTTTGTGTTGATGGAAATTCTGACCAAGGACAATGCCGGATTCCTCAACGTGAATCACATCCTGCCCGAGATGGGCACGCACCGCGAATCGAAACCTGTGCTGCCCAACGGCGGACGGCTCATCAAAACGCATGAGCAGTACCGTTCGGAATACAAGCGGGCTATTTATCTCATGCGCGATCTGCGTGACGTGATGCTCTCCAACTGGGCGCGCGACAAGGAAATGGGATTCTCGCAATATTTTGACAATGGCCAGGGCATGGACGGATATATCGAATCGTTTGTGCAGGGCAAAGTCACGCGCTTCGGATCGTGGCAGGCGCACGTGGATTCGTGGCTGAATTGTCCGCTGGCCAAGAATGGAAATCTGATGGTAGTGCGTTACGAAGATCTGCGGCGCGATACCGAAACCGGGCTGATGGAGATGCTGGAGTTTCTGGGAATCCCGGGAGACCGCGAGCGGGTGCGCAGCGCGGTCGAAAACAATTCTCTGCGGGCCATGCGGGAGAAAGAAGATTTGGCAAAGACTTCAGGAGCGACTCTCGGCAAGGGAACGCTGTTGCGCAAGCATCGGCTGGACCGCGAGGATGCGCGCTTTGTGCGCAGCGGTTCGGTAGGCGGCTGGCGCGAGAAGCTGAGCGAAGCGCAGATTGCCGTGGTGTCGAAGTATGCGGGAGAAGCGCTGGTGCGGGCGGGCTATCCCGCAGACGCGGCCAAAGTCGGCAGAGCGGAAGTATTGTCTGGAGTCCGAGGGTAGATTGCGGGAGTAAAGTCGGACGCTAGAGTTCTTCGGTAGGGTCCTTCAGTAACCCGCCACAGATGACTCAAGTACTCAAGCAAATCGGCTGGTTTCTCGCGATGATACTCATGCTGGCTCAGGGGTCGTCAGCTCAGGGGTCGGCGGCGCAGAAGAAGGATGCCGCCGAAGCCGGGGGCGAAACCTTGCGGCAGGCGGCCGAGCCAATGGGCTTCTGGGTGGGAACAACCATTCAGGGCAGGATGTGGAATCACGATCCGGACTACAAGCCGGTGATGGGGCGGGAGTTCAACGCGGGGGTCTCCATCGTTTTTCAAGGGATCACGCAGCCGGAGCGGGGACGGTTCAATTTCGATCCCATGGACGAAGCCATGAGTTTCGCCCGGCAACATCAGATGAAACTCATGGGACATTGTCTGGTGTACAAGAACGCGACTGAAGCACCCTGGCTGCACTTTAACGGGGAATCCTGCGGCGGCTGGTCCGCGAAAGACCTGGACCAGATTATGAAAGAGCACATTCAGACGGTCGTCAAACACGGTGGAGACACTTACTACGCGTGGGAAGTGGCGAATGAGCCGACGCAGCAGATGCATAACAGTTGCTGGGCGCGGCTGCTGGGCGAAGAGCAATACATGGTCAAGGCTTTCAAGTATGCCCGCGAGGCCAATCCGAACGCGCTGCTGCTGCTCAACGACACGTTCGGGCAAGGTGGAATCGACAAGCAGCGCGCCGATGACTTTTTCGCCCTGGTGACCCGGCTGAAAGCGGCCGGCGCTCCGATTGACGCCGTGGGCACGGAAATGCACTGGGAAATGCCGGAGTTGCGGGCTTCTTACTTGGACGAGTTCAAATCTTTTCTGGACAATGCCCGCAAGGCGGGCGTGAAAGTGCACATTACGGAAATGGACGTTTACCAGGGGCCGGTGGATTCTCCCGAGGCCTTCGCGAAACAGAAAGAAGTTTTCTACAACGTGGTGCACACCTGCTTGAAAGATTCCAACTGCATCGGATTCATGACCTGGGGAATTGCCGATCGTTATAGCTGGCTACGCACCTCGGACTGGAAGAATATGCCCAACGCCAAGCCAGTTCTGTTCGACGACAGCTACGCGAAAAAGCCCGCCTACTATGGCGTGCTGCAAGCCTTGAAAGAGGGACGATGAGCTACAGCGTTTTAGAGCCGAAGCAAACCGGGGCCGGGTTAGGAACGGCCGGAGAAAGCCGCGGGAGCGGTATCTTCCGGGGCAATCCGGTGTGGCTGATCTCGCTGTTTATTCTGGTGGGATTTTCCATCTCGGTGGGAGTATCGCTGCTGGCGGGTTCGTCGCCCTACGGAGTGTTGATCGCGGCGGGGGTGATCCTGGCGGGAATCCCGATCATCGTTCTAATGGTCCAGGCGGCGCCGGAGGCGCTGGCCAGCGCGCGGGAACTGGCGCAGAACTGGACGTGGTGGCATCTTCTGTGGTTTTTCATTTTCTTCAGCATGCTGGTGTTCCGCATCCGCGACGTGGGTGCGGCCCAGTCCAACCCTCTCGATGCGTACGCGATGCTGCGCGTGATTCCGGAAGGATTCGTATTTTTAACGCTGCTGGTTCGGCTGGTCTTGAAGAAGCCGAATTGGCTGGGCGCGCTGTTTCAAGGCATTCCGGGTGCGATGGCGATCTATTGCCTGATTTGTCTCGCGACGACCGCGTGGTCGGTGAATGCTTCGTGGACGGCCTACAAATCGCTCGAATTTCTGGCGGACGTATCGCTGCTGGCGGCGGTGGTAGCCAGCGCCGAGGGCTTCGTTACCTACAAGAGTCTGGTCGATTGGACGCTGACCTTCTACGGGATCTCGCTGCTTGGGGTGTGGAGCAATCTTCCGATCTGGCCGGTGGAGGCGATGGATGGCGGCCGCCTGACCGGAGTGATTCCGGTGGAAGCGTCGAACAGCGTTGGGACTTCGGGGGCGGTGCTCTCGATCGTCGCGCTGTGCCGGCTGATGCCGATGTTCGGCACGGCGAAAAATCGGGCATGGTATTGGCTGTTGCTGATTTTTGGCATGGTTTCGATGGTCCTGTCGCAGACCCGAAACGCGGAGGCGGCGTTTCTGCTCGCGCTGGCGATGATTGTGTTCTTTTCCCCACGACTGCGCCGGATTGCGATATGGGGCGGGGTTGTGCTGGCGCCGATCGTGACGGTGATTGTTCTTTTGAATGAACGACTGTTGACCAAGGGCGGGGATTTGCTGGTACAGGCATTGGAGCGCGATCAGTCCGATGCCGCGATTGGATCATTGAGCGGACGCACGGCGTGGTGGGCCTACGGCATTCAACAGTTGATGCATCATCCGTGGACTGGATTGGGTGCGTACGCGGCCGGGCGCTTTGCCGTGCTCGGAAAATTGGGTGTCGGCTCGGCGGCCATGATGCACAGCGACTGGATCGAAATTCTCATCGGCACCAGCTTTTGGGGGCTGATCCCGTTCGCGGCCGCGCTGTTTGCGGCCTGGTGGCTTTTGTACAAGTGCATCCGCAGCGACGCTTTCTCCGCAGATCAACGCCAGCTGGCGCTGGAACTGTTCGCTCTGCTGGGGATGCTGACCATGCATTCATTCTTTAACGATGAATTGAGCTGGCACTGTCCACTGCTGTACTTCGCTATCCTGGGTTATGCCGAGTGGGTGCGGAGGCAGCGCAAGACGCAGCGCATTTATGCGATGGAGCGGCGACCATTTTAGCTGTTAGAGTGTGATCCGAGATCTTCATTTTAAATACCTCAGCTGTGAATCCTTCTCTGCACTGGGAAAAGGGTCTGGCCCCCTTAGTATGGGTGGATTGAAGGCGAAGTGAATAAAAACAGGCGAACGAGCCAAAGTCACCGGAGATTAATTTGACCAGAGCCCTGAGCATTCCTAATCTCACTCGCGACGGCTGCGTCAGTATTTTGGGCGTGAAGGTCCATGCCACGAGCATGGACCGTGCCGTTTCCCGGATCGAATCCCTGCTGGCCAGCGGTGACAAGAGTTATGTTTGTGTCACCGGGGTGCATGGAGTTATGGAGTCGCAGGTCGATCCTAATCTCAAACGCATCATCAACCACGCCGCTCTCAACATTCCCGATGGGCGGCCCACCGTGTGGGTGGGATGGCTGCGGGGATTTTTTCAGATGCGCCAGGTGACCGGCCCTGACATGATGTTGAAAATCTTTTCGCGCTCGGCCGAAAAGGGCTACACCCATTTCTTCTACGGCGGAAACACTGGCGTTGCCGAAGAGCTCAAGAACGAACTTACTGGGAGTTTTCCCGGAGTGAAAGTGGTTGGGACCTATACGCCTCCGTTTCGGGCGCTGAACTCGGAGGAGCAAGCCGAACTGATTCGTACCGTCGGTGAGCTGAAGCCCGACTTTTTCTGGGTTGGACTGAGCACGCCGAAGCAGGAGAAGTTCATGGATGAGTATCTGCCGAAGCTCGACGTCAAGCTCATGCTGAGCGTGGGCGCGGCCTTCGACATTCATACCGGTCGAATTAAAGACGCGCCTTACTGGATGAAGGTGGCCGGGGTGCAGTGGTGCCATCGCATGTACCAGGACCCGTCCCGGCTGTGGAAACGCTATTGCATCAACAATCCAAAATTCCTTTACCATCTGATGCTGGAGTTCCTCGGCCTGGCGAGTTACGAAGGGACGTCGGACGCGCGGCAGCATGAATCTCGCGCGGCATGAAAGTTCTTTTGGTTCACAGTGCGTACCAGCAGTTTGGCGGCGAAGATTCGGTCGTGCGCGCCGAGACGGAATTGCTGGAGAAAAACGGCGACGAGGTTTACCGCTATACGCGGCACAATGACGAGATAAAAGAATTTGGCTTCGCAGATAAAGCCGCATTCCTGCCGCAGACCATTTACTCGTGGAAGACCAGCGGTGAGTTGGAAGATGTGGTCCGGCGGTTCCGGCCGGATGTGGCGTTCATTCACAATGTTTATCCCCTGATCTCGCCCTCGGCCTATCACCAGCTGCATGCGCTGGGAGTGCCGACGGTGCAGGTGCTACACAACTTTCGTCTGCATTGTCCGAACGGCCTTTTCTATACGCAGGGGAAAATTTGTGAAGCGTGCAAGGGCGGCAACTATCTGCATGCCGTGAGTAAGCGCTGCTATAAAGACAGTTATGCGTTCAGCGGGCTGTATGCGCTGACCCTGGGCCTGAACCGGCTCGGAGGAGTGATCAAAAAGATTTCCGGCTTCATCTGCCTGACGGAATTCTTTCGGATCAAGATGCGGGAAGCGGGGGTTCCCGATTCCAAGCTGTTTGTCCGGCCGAATTTTGTATATGCTCCGGCGCTGCCGGAGGGCGAGACCCCGGGCGGGAGTTATGTGCTGTTCATGGGACGGCTGTCCGCGGAAAAGGGCTGCTGGACGCTGATCCGCGCCTTTGAACAGCTGCCGCAGGTGCCGCTGAAAATCATGGGCACGGGGCCGCTGGAGCAGGAGTTGCGGGATTACGTTCGCGAAAAGGGCCTGCGCAATGTTGAGTTTCTGGGCTTCAAGAGCGGCGCGGAAAAATGGGAGATCCTGCGCAACTCTTTGTGCCTGGCGCTGCCTTCGGAGTGGTATGAAAACTTTCCGGTGACGGTGCTGGAGGCGTTCATGGCGTGCAAGCCCGTAATCGCGGCGCGGCTGGGTGGGCTGCCGTACATCGTGGAGGAAGGGAAGTCGGGGCTGCTGTTCGAGGCGGGGAACGTGACGGAACTCAGGCAGCGGATTCAGTCCCTGGTGGATCAGCCCGCTGAGGCTGCTCGAATGGGGCAATACGCGCGCCGGTTGAGCGAGACGAAATATGGTCCGGAGCAGGGTTATCGCAATTTGATGGAGATCTTCACGCAGGTTCGAGCACAGGTTCTTGCGGCGTAAGGATATGGCTTAAGATGTAACTTCGGAACTGTTATCCGATTGAGTATTAGACGATTGAACATCTCCAAATTGATTACTACCGAATGACGATTCAACTACAGGGTTCGGAATGCGAGAATGCAGCGCGGCAGACTTCGCTGCAGCAGACTTCGCAGCAGCAAGCTTCAGAGCCGCAAGCGTCGCAGCCGCAGAACTCGGCGGCGATGAGTGCGGGCCCGTTGTTTGTGGTGGGGATGTGGCGCTCCGGGACTTCGCTGCTGTACGCGTTGCTCAACCAGCACTCGCAGATCGGGCTGATGTACGAGTCGGACATGCTGACGCTTTCGTCGCTGTTCTGGCTGCCGCGAAAGAGCGCATGGTGGCTGAACAAAGTCGACTCGTGGAATGGGGCGCTCACCCGGCATCAGATTGATCCGGCTGCAATTCCGGAGAACATCAGCGACCTGCCGGGGGCGTTTCGCGCCGTCGCCCAGCAGTACGCCGGAAAAAAAGGCGCGACGGTGTGGGGCTGCAAGTCGCCGAGCTATTACGACTGCATGACCGAACTGGCGGGGTGGTATCCCGAGGCGAAGTTTATTGTGATCTGGCGCGATCCGGCGGATGTTTGCCGCAGCATTGTTCGCGCGGCCGAGAAGGCGGTGTGGTTTCAGCGTCCGGGCACGGACCTCCGCGCGCTACTCGGTTATCGCCGCATGAAGAAAGAAGCGGACGAACTGGTGCGGCGGGGAGCTGCAATTCACCAGTTGCAATATGACGATCTGGTGCGCGATCCGGCCGCGGCACTGACCGCGATCTGCGAGTTCGTGGGTGTGCCCTATGATCCGCGCATGGCTTCTCTGGAGGGTGCGGACCGGTCGGCCGTCTATAAGGGCGAGCACCATTCCATGGTGAAGAGTTCGAGCATTGTGGCGAAACGCGAGCGTCCCGAGGTGCTTTCCCCGGAGCTCAAGAGCAAGGTGGAGCGCTACGTCGTATTTTGGCGCAAACAATCGGGCGGAAATTGGCCAGTAAAGGCCGCGGTCAGTGACGGAACCAAAGCGGCTTCGTGGTTCGAACGGACGGTCGATCGGATGCGGCATGGCTTGTTGCGCGGGCTCGATGGGAGCACAATCTTTCTCTATTCCTTCGTCCCAGTTTCGCTATGGAAAAGATATCGCCAGATGAAGTCCCGGTACTACCAGCAGGTTGCACCAAAACCCAGCGGCAGTGAAGCAGTCTAAGCACTATTCCCCCTAAGCTGCTCAATCTACAAGACATCTCAGTAGCCTACTTTTGGGCGGATTGGAACGAAACATGCAGCTCCGTAGCCGAGTATTCATGCCCACACTTTCGTGGAAGAGGTTCAAACTTTTGACTCTACAAGCCAAGGTGGTCGCGGTTCTTGCGTGCGTGGCGGCAGTTCTGTGCCCTTCCGCTTTTAGTCAGTCAGGGACGATGAGTACCTACGCCGGAATCAATACCGTTCAGTACCGGCTCAATGGCACGGCTACGCCGGACCCGACCATCGCCGTGGGCACACTCGAATATTGCGAGCACGTCAACAGCGGCTACCAGTGCTGGTATAAGAGCGGACCCAACGCGAACCAGCCGGTGACGTTTCTGGGAAGCAACACGCCCAAGTCGGACGCCGGTCCGTGGAGTCAGAACAGCAACAACAACGGCAACACCTCCCATTGTCCGACGGCGTTTACGCCCAACTCGCAACTGCTGCACGACAATGTTTACAACCTGTGGATCATGGAGAAGCGCGTCACCTACGCCTCCACTGGCCATAACTACATGTGCGTCGCGATCAGCAACGTCGAGGACATTGCATCGACGTCTCCGGCCTTCGCCTGGTTCGCGTTTGAATACGATCTGGATACGGTGATTCCGACCAATGCAGAAGGGAATTACTACTATCCGGATTATCCGCAGTCCGGATTGTGGCAGACCTCGACCTCGACGACTCCGCCCTACACCGCTGCTTCCGACCAGGCGCTGTGGATTACCTATGACTTGCAGGATGTTAACAATCAGGACAATATCAACGGAGTACTGGTATGCGCGGTTGATCTGGCGGGACTTCGCGCCAGCACTGCGAGTCCCTATGTGAACAACTCGAAGGGGCCGGCCTGCACGGTGGCCCATACGCTGACTCCGTACAACCAGCGGCGCAGCTGGGTTCCGGCCAATAACTCCGACACGACGCCTCCGATCGCGGCAGACGGAGAAATGTTTACCAACCTGGTCGAGCCGCCGATGGACGACAAGAGCTACCTGACGGCCCCCGCGGATACGCAGGAAGTGGAGCAGTGGACGATTGACTGGACCGCCGCGACTCCCACGCCGACATTCCTTAACACCTGGCAGCTGCCTTCGACGCAACCCGCCGGAGACCAGTTGGGATGCTTCTTCGCCGCGAATTATTACGACACGGTCTGCATTCCGCAGCCTTCTACGGCGACGACCGGCATCCACATTGATTCGGTGGCTGACCGCATGCAGCAGTTCTTTCACTACACGTCGAACGGCGGACAGGGAAGTGTCTGGACATCGGCGCACGATATTCAGATTGTGCCGAGCAACACCAAGCTGACCCAGACCGAGGCCGACGTTCGCATTCTGCAGAGAAACACGGCGGCGCCGAATGCGGTTTATGTGGCTGCGGACTATCCCATTCTTGATCCGGTGGACTCGGCTGCCTTCGTGTTCCTGCCGAGCATCGTCCGCGACAAAGCCGGGAATCTTCAGGGAATTCTGGGAATCTCGGGAAGCGGAGTCAATGAGCATCCCGGCCTCGACAGTTTGACCTTCAATCCCGGCACGCAGGAATCCGGAACATGGGGATACATCGCAAGTCCGCTGACTGACGGCGATGCCGAAGATACCGACTCGCTGAACTATCGCTGGGGCGACTGGTATAGCGGAGTGCTGGACCCGAGTGACTCATGCACGGTGTGGGTGGCGGGAGAATACCTGCCGGCAAATCGTACCACCGAACCATACTGGTACACGGCAATGGCGACGCTGCCTCCGATCGGAACGTGCGCTGGCGGGCCGGTGCTGCTTTCGAATGTCAGCCTGAATTTTGGAAGTCAGGCGGTGGGAGTCAAGAGCGCGGCGCTGGTTGAGACCGTGACCAACAATCAGACTACGTCACTGAATATCAGCGGAATTTCCTCCGGCGGAGGCGTGTTCCAGCAGAGCAATACCTGCGAGAACGCAATCGCACCCGGCGGCAACTGCACGATCAGCGTGTATTTCACGCCTTCAGCAGTGGGTACGGCAACGGGAACGCTCACCATTACGGATGGTGTCACCGGCAGTCCGCAATCGGTGGCACTGGCTGGGATTGGGACTTCCACCAACACGACAGGGACGATTTCGGTCTCCCCGACGTCACTCGCTTTCGGTAATCAGGTTCTGAACACGGCGAGCGCGGGAAAGGCGATCACCGTCACCAACACGGGTTCTGTGAACGTCACGGTCAGTTCGGTAGCGGCGAGCGGCGCATACTCCGGGACGGGCACTTGCTCGGGCGCGACACTCACTCCAGGACAGACCTGCACGATCACTGTGGGCTTCACTCCGGTGGTAACCGGAGCGACCACGGGCACGATTACGATTACCGATAACGCTACGGGCACACCCCAGATCGTCAACCTGACGGGCTCGGGACAGCTGGCGGTTTCGATGTCGGCGAACCTGACGTTCCCGACCACGGATGTGGGAACCTCGAGCGCATCGCAGACCATGACGTTGAGCAACAACCAGAGTCAAAGCCTTAGTTTCACATTCGCGACCAGCGGCGACTTCACGGCGGTGGGCAGCGGCGCAAGTCCATGCACCGGGACGCTGGCAGCAAAATCGAAATGCTCCTTTGCGGTAACCTTCACGCCGACTTACAACGGCACCATCAAAGGCGCGCTGACCGTCACCCATAACGCGGTGGGAAGTCCCACGTCTGGCGGGCTGAGTGGAACCGGCGCGGACGGTACGGCGGTGCCGCTAACGTTCAATCCGGCGAACCTTAACTTTGGCAACATTGCCTTGAGCGCAGCGCTGACCAAGACGGTAACCGTCAAGAATGTGAGCGCGGCAACCGTGACCATCACCAGCATCATGGGTAGCGGCTACTTCACGGTAAAAGCCGGTGGCGCGACGCCCTGCAACGGCGCTTTGCTTTCCGGCAAGACCTGTACGTTCAGCGCCACCTTCGCACCGCTGGCAACCGGAAGCTTCATCGGGGGCATCACGGTGGTCGACAGTGCCTCGGTCAGCACGCAGGTGCAGAACACGGCGGGCACCGGCATTGAGCCCGTCACGGTGACTCCTACGACACTCTCGTTCGGACCGGTGGGGGTGGGGTCGACGAGCCCGGTTGCGATCATCACCGTTACGAACTACCTGGCGACGGCCGTTGCCATCGACGGTGTGGTGGCGAGTGGCGGCTTCATTGCCACGACAGGCGGAACCGCTCCTTGCGGGACGAGCATTCCCGCGAAGGGGACCTGCGATCTGGGAGTGCAGTTCAGTCCGACGGCTGCGGGGGCGATCAACGGCGATTTGACGGTGACGTTCGCCGCGGGCGATTCGCCGCTGGTCGTGAGCCTGGCGGGTACGGGCAGCAACTAACGGCAGGAACTTGTAGAGCGCCGGCAGCGCGGAAGCTATGGAGCCGCGCCGCCGGCGCTTTTTTGTTTCTGCGTTTTCCTGTCTCCTTCAGTGTTTTGCTGAAATTCCATCGGGAGCTTTTCCAGGAGTTTCGCCAGGGACCTTTGGGAGTTCGGTGGAGATCTTGTCGAGTAATTCGAGCACGGGCCGCTGACTTTTCATCAGGCGCGGAGCGAGTTCGGGCGCCGTCATCCAGCGCGGCGAACCTTCCCAGGAGTCCTTCAAGTCTCCGCTGGCTTCGGCTTCAAATACTGAGATGATGCAGGGCACGTCTGCCGTGCTGCGATAGCGCAATCTCAATTCCTGCCCAGTGACGCTCAGTCCGGTCTCTTCCAGGACTTCCCGCCGCAGCGTATTCTCTTCCGCTTCTTTCCAATCCGAAATTCCTCCGGGCAGAGATATGCCTCGTCCGTCATTGCGCTGGATCACCAGGAAAGTCTCGCCTCGGCGGATGATGGCAATCGAAGCCCGCAATGTTCCAAACACTGGGAACCAGCGATAGAGCGCGAAGCAGGTGCGGGCGAAGATCCAGAAGACACGACGTTTCAAGGTGTCAATCATGTTCGGGATCATCTGTTTGCATCATCTTGCCGACTTTCAATGGGTAGGCGGAAAGTCTAGCACGCAGTTTTCGGGTGGCAGCTTGGTTCGACAGGGACGCGATCCTGCCTGAGGAGGGAAATCAGACCGATGTACTACCGCGTTTCGGGAGTATTTGACGGCGGAAGCCTGATGGAGTAAGCTTCCCGGCAGTCTGTCTATCCCTGATCTTCAGCCAGCAGTGCGGGTTTTCGAGGTTTCTCTCAGAAGGAATTCCAGCCATGAAGTTTCTCGGTTTTGCCTGCCTGTTCGCTGCCGCGACTCTCTGTGCGCAGTCGACTCTCTATTCGCCCGCCGGGATCGTACCTCTCGCGGACGCAAACAGTCATCACGCGAACTCGCAGCCCAAAATGCTTCAGGGCTACGGCAAGTTGCCGTTGAGCTTCGAGCCGAATCTTGGCCAGAGCGATTCCAGCGTGCGTTTTCTTTCGCACGGAGCCGGGTACACGCTGTTCCTTACCAGCGATGAGGCAGTTGTGTCGTTACGCCCGGGCGGTCGATCCACCAAGTCCGCCGTGCAATCGAAGGGTATCGGGAATCTCGCTCACGAAGGGGACACGGACCTGGCGCGTGGGAATGCCAAGCGGCAACCCCGGCTGGAGGCTCTGCACATGCAGTTGTTGGGCGCGCGCAGAGACGCGGCCGTCAGCGGAGCTGAGGAGCTTCCTGGAAAGATCAACTACTTCTTGGGCAATGATCCGAAGAATTGGGAGACGAACATTCCGACCTTCGCGAAGGTCCGTTATCACAATGTGTTCGAAGGCGTCGACCTGGTCTACTACGGAAATCAGGGACAGCTGGAATATGACTTTGTCGTAGGCGCCGGAGCCGAGCCTGGGGCGATCCATCTCGCTTTCAGCGGCGCTCGCCGGATGTATGTCGACCCGCAGACCGGCGATTTAGTTTTGAAGATGGGAAAGATGGGAAAGGGTGATAACGAAGTTCGCTTCCACAAGCCGCTGGCTTATCAAGACCTCGCTTATCGAGATGGCGCTTCAGGGACGAACAGAGAATTGGTTGCAGCGAACTACATCGTGGATTCGCGAAACCATGTCCGCTTTCAGCTGGGGCCCTATGATCACAACCGGACATTACTGATCGATCCGACGCTGAGCTATTCGACCTACCTGGGCGGCAGCAGTAACGACTACGGAACCAGCCTGGCAGTGGATAACGCAGGCAACGCCTACGTGACGGGATATACCAGTTCGTCATCCTTTCCCGTTACCGCCGGGAGCTATCAAACCAAGTGTGGCGGCTGCGCCGGGGGCATGGACGATGCTTTTGTCACCAAGCTTGACCCTACCGGTTCTTTCCTGATTTATTCCACCTTCCTGGGAGGAACGGGGAACGACATTGGGAATGGGATTGCGCTGGATCCTTCGGGCGACGTCTACGTGGTTGGGCAGACTTTTTCCCCGGACTTTCCAGCTACTTCGGGGGCCTTCCAGCGCACTTGCGGCGGCGGCACGTGCGTGGGCGGCGATGCGTTCATTACGGAGTTGGATCCGAGCGGAGCCTCGTTGGTGTATTCGACCTATTTGGGCGGCCCTGGAGTTAACCAAGGCAATGCCATCGCTTTAAACGCTGCCGGGGACGCCTATGTAATCGGTTACACGGAGTCGGCGACTTTCCCGACCACCCCGGGTGCCTACCAGACCAAACTCTCGAAGGGTGACGACGTATTTGTGACGGAGTTGAATTCGGCAGGCTCCGGGCTGATTTACTCGACCTACCTGGGCGGGACGAACAAGGACTTAGGGTACGCCATCGCTCTCGATGCTTCCGATCATGCTTACATCACGGGATTCACGCAGTCCACCGATTTCCCTACGACAGCGGGAGCATTCCAAACCTTCCTGACAGCCAATACTGCTGCCTTCGTAACGGAATTAAACTCCACCGGTTCGGCATTGCTGTATTCGACCTATTTGGGCGGAATCACAAAAGCGACTACTGCATGCGAAGCCTGTGGGACGAGCATCGTGGTGGACAGTTCGGGAAATGCGTATGTGTGCGGCTTGACGGCAGAGGCAACGTTTCCAGTCACTCCCGGAGCTTTTCAAACCACGTTCCTGGGCCATACGAATGGGCATGACGCTTTCGTTACGAAATTGAATCCGACGGGTACCGCGCTGGTTTACTCCACCTACGTGGGCGGGGACGGGGATACGGGAGCTACCAGTATCGCGCTGGATCCATCGAATAATGTCTGGATCAAGGGCAATACCATGTCGGCGATTTTTCCCGTGACGCCTGGCGCTTTCCAAACCGTGCTGGCAGGCGATTTCGATGCCTACGTCGCGCAACTGAATCCCACTGGCTCGACTCTGCTCTACGGGTCGTACCTGGGCGGTTCCGGAACCGAATATGGCGGGGCCACTCGCGCGCTGGTGCTGGATAACCAGTCGCCGCCCAACGTTTACGTCACGGGCTATACCGATTCGACGAACTTCCCCAGCACTGCTGGATCTTTTCAGCCAAAGCTCGCCGGAGCTAACGATGCCTTTGTGAGCAAGTTTGCTCCCAGTCCGAATGCGGGGTTGGCCCCGTCCAGCCTTAGTTTCGGCAACCAGAACATCGGAACCACCTCTACCCCGCAAGCTGTGATCCTCACCAATACCGGGAACGAATCGCTGGCTGTCACCGAGGTCAGCATCACGGGAACTAACAGCAGAGATTTTGGCCACACCGGCGCTTGTGGTGAGTTGGCTCCCAACGCGACCTGCACGATCAATGTAACCTTCGCTCCCACAATCAGTGGGGCCGAGACTGCCGATCTGTCGATCGCCGACAACGCGGCGAATAGTCCGCAGTTGGTGCCGTTGAGCGGCACGGGCGTAGCGACGGGGCCGGTGGTTGTTCTTTCAGCCACCAGCCTGACGTTCGCTACTCAGCTGGTCAATACCTCCAGCGCTGTCCAGGTGGTGACGCTGACCAATACCGGCGGCGCAGCCCTGACGATCTCAGGCATCGTGACTAAAGGGGACTTCAGTCAAACCAACACCTGCGGATCAAGCGTGGCTGCGGGTGCGAACTGCACCATCAGCGTTACATTCCGTCCAACCCAGATCAACAGTCGATTCGGGAGCATCACGGTGACTGATAACGCGCCTACGAGCCCCCAGGTCGTATCGCTGACGGGAGTGGGCACGTATATTTCGCTGTCGCCGGCCAGCCTGAGCTTTGGAACGGTGGCATTGGGTAAGTCGAGCACACCGCAAGTCATCACTCTGACGAACGCCGACAGCGCTGCGGTGCGGATCGGGACGGTATCGGTAACGGGGACGGATCCCGGAGACTTTACCCAGAGCAATACCTGCGGGGCGAGCGTCGCGGCGAAAGGCAGTTGTTCGATTACCGTAACCTTCACGCCCACGGCAGCGGGCGCGCGGTCCGCAAATGTATCCGTTACAGACGCGGGCGGTGGCAGTCCACAAACGGCATCGCTCAGCGGAACCGGGCAGTGAGAGCCTTGCCGACCGTTCGAAGCTCTTCCCGGCTTCCTACTGAAGGACGATCGGCTTAATCCCTACGGGGACGACGCCGGCAGTGATCGCAATCGGAGTGCTGGCCGTGGTCATGTCCTGATACTGCAACCACTGCGATCCGACCGTCTGGTTCGCCGTGGTGCAGGAGCCGTTGGCGCAACTTTGGGAAGCATCCCACAGGATCAGATACTGCGTGCCGGACTGATTGACGGTGCAGGACCAGACAGTTCCGTTGGCCGCGCAGGGAGTTATTAACTCGGATTGCGCAAGCCAATCGTAGGTTTGCTCGTAGGCAGTTTCCACTTCCGCGGGTTCGGTAGTCAAATCGACCCAGTCATACCAGGCGATTCCAGATATACCCAGAGACCAATTCAATAGATAGAAACGTGGCATGAAGGAAGCGGCCATATCGCCATCGGTGTATGCGCCGGTAAAGCCGGAGATGGCGTAGGAGGCTTCTCCATTCCACAGCGGTTTGGCGGCTTCGGCCGGCTGCAGAATGCCCTGAATGTTGGAGATGTAAGTCTGCATTGCCGTTTCAGGCGTACAAGCCGTGGGCGGCGGGCACTCGTCGCCGGTTGAATTGCCGGGTTTCATGTGAAAGTTGATGATGTCGACCGCCGCTGCGGTTGCATTCGCGGGATTCGGACAGGGCAGCTCATAGGACGGTACGCCGGACGTGTTGCTGCAGTAGAGCTGGTTCTGGGCATAGGTCAGAACCGACGATCCGGTAGCGTGACCGGACGACATGACGATCTGCGCCGTGGGATCGATGGCGGTTGCGGTGCAGGGAGTGGCAGTTCCGTTGCCGCTTTCGTGAATTACGTTTTGCCCGCCCTGACTTCCAAGGATGATGCAGCGGGCATCTTCGGTAAGGCGCGCCAGTTGTGCAAACGTGCCGTTCCAGTATTGCTGGTCATCCGGTTCATTCCAGATTTCCCAGTATTGGATGTGAGCGTGGGTCTGCAAGTAAGTCGGATCATCGACGTGGGTGGCGATGGCCGTGATCCACGCCTTCCAGGTGGCGTTGGTACCGCTGCCGTCGGTGTTCAGGTCGGAAGGAGCGTCGCACTCGCCGTTGCCGCCGCCGGTGCCCGTCACGTAGTTGCAGGTTGTGTCGTTGGGATTGGAAGTGGCCCACGACGGAGTGCGAGCCAGAGTGTATAAGCCGAGCGTGACGCCGCTGGAGAAGCCCTTCGCCAGAGCCGCGTCCAAGTTTGAAAAATTAAATACGCCGGCTGCGGTGTTGATGGACGGCCATTGCAGAGGTGGTGAATCCCAAAAGCGTTGCATCGTGTAATTCACGGTCGGATAGTCGTTCGCCGCCGTATTCGTCGAGCTGAAGCCGAACAGAGTGGTCGGGGCAGTATTTGCACTTGAGACTGCGCTGCTGACCGCCAGGACTAAAGATTGGTTCGCAGTCTGCGGCGGGGATGAAGAATCGGCCACGCCGATCGTGAGATTAAATTGTCCTGTCTGGACCGTGGTTCCCGAGAGCAGGCCGCTGCTCTGCAAGGTAAGGCCCGTAGGCAACGTTCCGGAAGCGAGGGTCCAGGTATATGGAGCGGCGCCTCCAGAGGCTTGCAGAGCGGCAGAGTATGCGGTTCCTGCCGTGACAGCGGGTAACGAACCGGTGGTGATGGCGACGGAACCTGTCTGACCGGGCATGATCGTCAAGGAGGCCGTTCCGGATTGTGTCGTATCCTCGACGCTCGTAGCAGTGATTGTGGCGGTCGTACTCGTGGTGACCGCGGGCGCCTGATAGAGACCTCTGCTGGAAATGCTTCCCGGTGACGCCGACCAGATGACCGCGCCGTTGTTCGTGTTGGTCAAGAGCGCGGAGAACTGCATCGTCCCCGGCGAAGTAACGGTGGCACTCGCAGGGCTGACCGTCACCACGATAGCGCCGGCCGCCGGCGTGGTTACCGTGAGTTGAAACTCTTGCGATCCGCTCGACCCGATCGAATCTGTCACTTGGGCGGTGAAGGTGAAGACTCCAGTTTGGGTTGGAGTTCCGGTAATGGTCCCGGCGGTCTGGCTGAGAGTGAGGCCAGTCGGGAGGGTTCCAGTCGAGACGGTGAAGGCGTAAGGCGGTTTGCCGCCCGTCGCAGTGAGCGTTCCGGTATAAGGCACTCCCACGTTTGGTGCAGCCAGGGTTCCGGAAATCTGCGGGCTCGAAGTTTGCGAAGCGCCGGAGCTCACTCCCGAACACGCGGTCAAACAGGCGAGGCCCATCAGGATCGTCGCCAGGGCAAGGAATCCAAGAGCGCGGCGTAGAGACGCGGACCGAGGATTGCGGAATCCGGAATTGGAGAATCGAGGAACGTTCAGCGGCTGGCAGTTCCTGGCCAGGGGAAGGGCTGCGGGCGTCATCTGAGTGACCTCGAATCGGGGGCTTCAAGGGGACGCCCAAATCGAGAACGAGAACGTCCCTAAGGGAACAGTAGAGGGGTGTGAAGGGTGCGCACAGATACCCAAGGGCCACTGCCCCGCGCGGCCAGAAGTACATGGCGAGAGCGGCGAATCGCCGAGAATGGGATGAGAGATTTCTGGTCGGAGGTAATCTGGCGCGGCAGTCCGGCCAGGAGTTTCGGTAATTGGTTCGCCAACGCCTTCCGCCAACGCTCTCCCGGTGACGTCTCTTAGCGGCGCATTACGCGAACGGGTGATTCGGCGAGGGCAACGGGCGGGGCGGCAGGAGTTTCCTTCTTCGAGGAGGCTACGGTGTCATCGCCGGCCGCGGCAGAGTGGTTGCCCAGCGCATAAAGTACGACCTCAACCCGGCTGGAGACTCCCAGCTTGTCGAAGATGCGAAACAGATAGTTCTTGACCGTGTGCTCGCGGAGGGTTAATCGCTGTGCGATTTCGCGGTTGCTGAGCCCCTCGGCCACGCACCGCACCACATCTACTTCTCTCGCCGAAAGCAGGGAATCGCCATTCGCGCTGAGGAATTTCATGGGGACAGGCTCGGCCATGGCTTCCAAAACGAACTGCAGCTCGCTGCTGTTGGCCCAGATCTGGCCCTCGTGAACGCAACGAATCGATTTGGCGAGTGACTTGAGCGACTCGGTGCGGCAGAAAACTCCGCGTGCGCCGGCGCGGAATGCTTCCACGACTGGGGTTCGCTCGGACGAGTCTAGAAGCATGATGACGCGCGTTTCCGGAGAAGTGGAACTGATCTCGCGGCTCAAGACAAATCCTCCGCGGCTGTCAGTGCCCTGACGCGCGCTGATCAAGGCGACATCCGACCGCTCGCGTTTGAGCACAGCCAGGATCTCGCCGTCTTTGGCCGCGAGACTGGCCACATTGAATTGGCTGTCGCGGCCCAGGGTCTCCACCAGCAACTGGGTATTCATCGACGTACTGTCGGCGGCGAGGACGCGGATGCGGTCTTGCTGAGGAAAACTGGTCAGTTGGGCCATAAGGATTGAGCCTTGTCGGATCAAATTAGGTCGATCAAATTAGGTCGATCAAGTTAGGTCGATCAAGCCAGCAGTGATGAAGCTCTTGATGATCGAGGGAGCTGATCATTAGAGTTAGAACCGTGAGCTGTGAAGGAGCGCCTGCACGTTAAAGAGAAAAAGTCGTTTGGGAGTCCTTCGTCTCCAAAGATTCTTCCATCGCTAAAACTACGGTTTGATCGAGTGCTGAGGGGGGACGGACGTAAAACCAAAGTTACGAGCCGGGAGTCTCTAACTCCCGGGCATTCGTCCCGTTACCGAGGCGAAGTGTTCTGCTTACAAGGTATTAGGACAGTTTAACCCGGTAAATGGCACTTTAGGGCCATTATTCAGAAAGTTACGGGTCGCATTCGAGTTAGCTAAATAGTTAATCGGTGGTCCTGGCATCGCGCCAGTGTGCAAGATTCTTCACGGAGACGATTCTCTCATTGACTCGATTCTGGCTCTGTACTAGGGTACCGTGAGTAGACATGCCAGAACCTGGCGGGAAGTTCTGCCCCCCCAAAATCTTCCTCGCAATATTGCTGCCGCAAGCGGCCTAAACGGAACAGTAAGCCCTGAGAACAGGATGAAAATCCATGCCCAGATTCGATAATTCTCCTAGCTCAAATCCTAGTGAAGATAGTAGCCGACCTGCCAGCCAAGTTCGATCCCGTCGCTTCGCTCCGTACTTCTTCGCGCTGGCGATGCTGCTGCTTGCGTCCGCAGCCGTATTGATGTCGCGGCCGGCAGTGGTTCACGGCCAGTCGCTGGCGACGGACCCTGGTCCGCGGCCGCTTCCTGCCGATGCGGGCAATTTCTATTCGGCTCTGACACCCAATCAGCTCGCTATTACCCAACGGCTGACCCAGATCTTCACTGAGGTCAACTTTGTGGCGGGCGGGCCGCTGGTGAAAACGGTCGGATTGGGACCACGCTTCAATTCGAATTCCTGTAACAGCTGCCACGCCTATCCCGCGGTGGGAGGATCGAGTCCTCCGAACAATCCGCTGTTTGGCATCTACCAGCTGGAAGGCGCGACCAATACGATGCCGTATTTCATCACGTCCACGGGGCCGGTGATCGTGGCGCGCTTCCCCTACGTGCTGGGCACTACGACGCCCGACGGCGGCGTGCATCAGATGTTCACGATTTCCAATCGAGTCGACGCTCCGGGTTGCACGACCGTGGTCCAGCCCGACTTCGCAGCTCAACAGGCAGCCAACGATATTATTTTCCGCCAGGTCACTCCCACATATGGCACGGGGCTGATCGAACTGATTCAGGAAAGCGCCATCCTCGCCAACATGAATTCCAACCTGCCGCTGAAGCAGTCGCTGGGAATCTCAGGACATCCCAATTACAGCGATGATGACGGCACGATCACGCGCTTCGGCTGGAAGGCGCAGAACAAGTCGCTGCTGTACTTCTCAGGCGAAGCTTATACGGTTGAAGAAGGCGTGAGCGATGAAGCGTTCCCCAGCGAGAACGATGAGGCTATTCCGAGCTGCCTGCCCCCGTTCCCGGTTCCTCCCGGGACCAATAAGACCAAGGGCGTTCCCGACGATCGCAACGACACGGGTGAAGCTCCGAAAATACCGGTAAACTTCCCCGGTGACCTGGAGCGTTTCTCACTGTTCATGCGCTTCCTTGCGCCACCGACGCCGGTGCCGCCGAACTCTACGACGAGCAACGGACTGCTGCAGTTCAACGCCGTAGGCTGCAATCTGTGCCATACGAACTCCTTTACCACGCCGAACTCTTCCATCCCGGCATTGAGCAACGTGACGGCAAACCTGTATTCGGACCTGCTGGTTCACGATATGGGACCGGGCAACGCGGATAACGTCACCCAAGGCAACGCCACAGGCGATCAATTCCGCACCGCGCCGTTGTGGGGCATCGGCCAGCGAATTTTCTTCCTGCACGATGGCCGCACCGCCAACATTGTCACTGCGATTGAAGACCACTACAGTCTGGGCAATGGCACGTACCCGAATTCGGAAGCGAATCAGGTCATCAACAATTTCAACGCTCTGAGCCCGACGAATCAGCAGGCCCTGGTCGACTTCCTGCGTTCGCTGTGAGCTTTTGGGACACGATAAGGGCGAAGGGAAACTCTATGTCACTGTGGAAAGAGAAGAATCCAATGCAGGCTCAATCGAACCAGACTGATCCGAACCAGCCTCGCTCGAATAAGGCGAAGTTGATCCGCGTGGTGCTTCCGGTGGCGTTGTTGCTGGCGATCTGCACAGCGGCGACGGCCTACTTTCCGAAGAGCACGACGGCCATCCGGCCGGCTCTTGGATCTGCCGTGACCAAGACCCCATCGGTGACTGCGACCGATCCCGGCCCGCGACCGCTGCCCGCAGCCGCCGGCGGATTTCTTTCGACGCTGAGCGCCAATGAGCAGCAGATTGAGCCCAGCATCACCACGGAATTCAACCGCACTCATGACGTCATCGTCACTTCTCCGACCGATGGCGGACTGGGCCCGAGATTCAACGAGAATTCCTGCGCCAGCTGCCACGCCTACCCGGCGGTGGGAGGGTCGAGCCCGCCCAACAATCCTCTGTTCTCGATTTACAACTACAACGGCGCAACCAACACCATGCCGTCGTTCATTACTTCGACGGGACCAATCCTTGAAGCTCGCTTCATTAACCAGCCTGGCACGACCATTCCCGATGGGACCGTGCACCAGCTCTTCACCATCACGGGCCGCACCGACGCGGCTGGCTGCAACATTTCGCAACCTGATTTTGTGACCGCGGGGGCGCAGGGCAATCTGGTGCTGCGGCAGGTGACTCCGACTTATGGTGCCGGTCTGATCGAAGTGATTCGCAACATCGACATTATCAACAACATGAATGCGAACCCGACCCAGAAGAAATCGCTGGGAATCAGCGGACATCCCAATTACAGCGGGAATGACGGCAGCATCCAGCGCTTCGGCTGGAAGGCTCAGGTTCGGTCGACTCTGTTGATGGCGGCCAACCAGATGAACGTGGAAATGGGCGTCACCAACGAGACGTTCCCCAACGAAATCGACCAGACACCGGGCTGCGTTCTGAACCCGGTGCCAGAGACGGTTACGAACTTCACTCCGGGCATTCTGACGGAAATGTTCCCTGGCGATGCGGAGCGCACCGAATACTTTACTCAGTGGCTCACGCCGCCGACTCCAGCACCGTCTACCGCTTCCACCAAGAACGGCAAGACGCAGTTCAGCGACGTGGGTTGCGTTTACTGCCACACGACTTCGTTCACCACGCCTGCGACTTCTCGGCCGGCGCTGGGTGACATTACGATCAATCTGTATTCCGATATTCTGGTGCACCACATGGGGCCTGGCCTGGCCGACGGCCTGCCACAAGGGGGAGCTGGTCCGGACGAGTTCCGAACCGCGCCGTTGTGGGGCATTGGACAGCGGCTGTGGTTCCTGCATGACGGCCGCACCAACAACATCGTGACCGCGATTGAAGATCACTACAGCCTGGGGAACAGTTCGTACCCGGCGTCGGAAGCAAATCAGGTCATTACGAACTTCAACAACCTGAGCCCGAAGAACCAGCAGGACCTGGTGAACTTCCTGCGGTCGCTGTAATCGGGAAGGCAGCTAGTTAGACGAACCCCGAGTCGAGCAGCAAAATAGGGCGCCGCAATCACAGTTGATTGCGGCGTCTTTTTTCTGGTGCGTACTGTCGGTGCATATTGGTTTGTGCAGCTCGAAACTGCGTTCAGTGCTGTTACTGCTTCGTGCCGGCGGACTGGGCACGGAGCCGCGCCTGTCCGGCCAGTGTGGTTCGCCCTTGCGCCTCGTATAAATCGGCGAGGCCCAGCCAGAGTTTGGCGTCGCCGGGCGCCAGTTTCACTGCCTCTTCCTGGAAGGTCGTGGCCTGCGCGACGTCTCCCAGTTGGAACCACGCTTTGGCGCGGCCGGTGGCGACCAGCGAGTTAAAGCTGGCGCCAAGCGATTCTCCTTCTGCGCCGAACGGACTTGCGTCCACGGCCTTGTCGAAGGCTTGTAGCGCGGGCTCGGGTTGGCGCATTTGCAGCTCGGCTTGGCCGAGCATCATCCACATTTCATGCGGACGCGAAGACGATGCTGCCGACTGCCGGAAAACTTCAGCGGCTTCCGCGTAACGCTGTTGGGTCATATAGAAAAGCCCGAAATCGAACCAGCTCTCGTCGCTCGGTTCAAGACCCAGGCTGGCGCGAAATTCTGCCTCGGCTTCGGCAGGGCGAGCGCTCTGCTGAAGTACGAGCGCGCGCAGAAGATGGACGTTGGCATTGTCGGCGAAAAGAGATTGCGCGCGATCGAGATAAGCGAGTGCTTCCGGGTAGCGTTCCAGGCTGTATAAAACTCCACCCGCGTTGGCCCAGAAGTTAAACAGTTCCGCTTTGGTTCGATAGAACGATGATAAGGGTAGCGGTGAGGATTGCAGCACGCTCAGGTCTGCGGGCAGGCCAAATGACTTCGTTTCGCAGTTGAGCTGTAAACGGTCGATCAGTGCGGCCGTCTCGGGAGTGCGCCGCACAAAGATCGCCGAGACTTCATCCAGATATACCGGCTGCCAGAGTTGACTACGGCAAAAGGCATGGAGCTGTGGGAATAAAGTCATCCCCTGATAACGCGCCAGCGGGACAATGATGGTGTTGATGCCGCGAGTCTCGGCGTCCTGCTGCCAGGCCGGTGCGTCGGGCGGCTCCACGCTCAGTTGGTAAGCGCGAAAGAACAGTTGCGGTCCAAACGGCAGGGCGCGGCTGTCGATGTAATCGCGGTATTCGGGGAATAAACGCCAGGTTAGAAATCCGCCCAGGCTGTAGCCGTTGAATACATTGCCCGGCAGCTTTTCGCGTTGCAGAAACTCGACCGCGCGTTCGGGATACCACCAGGAAAGTCCGGTTCCGAATAACGACAGCTGCGTGGAGCGCATGTAGCAGCGGTTGGAAATCAGATCGCTGGAGCGGACGACCGCGAGTCCCGTGACTGTGACAGTGATGAGTAGCACGCAAGCAATGACGAATTGCGTGGGCCTGGGCACAAGGGGCGCGGGCTTCGGATTGCGGATTTCTTTGCTCAGGGCATCCTCGTGCAGAGCATTGCTGTGCAGTTCGTCCCTTAGTGATTCATCGAGCAGACCTCCGCCGATCACCACGACGACGCAGGCAAACAACGCTTGCAGACGCACGTGTTGCAGAGTGAAATACGCAGCGGCGATGAGTAAGACGGCTGCTCCCCAGCGCTTTCGCCACAGCGCAACGATGATGCTCACGATAACGGCAAACATCAGCCACCAGAAAGAACTCTGGGGATCGCGCCAGTCGAGCGCCTGGTGCAGGCTGGCCCATGATGGGCGAATGTCTGCCCATTCGACAATCCATGCCGTGTGGAGGCTCTGAGAGCGCGCTTGCCTGATCAGCGCCATGTAGATTGAGGCCCCCCAGGGATTGATCAGAGTGGCAATCAACGTCATTGCCAGCGACTGCCATGCGCGCCGCAAGCGAGCGAGCCCGGCCTCGCGTTTAGCGGCAAAGGGTAAGTCCAAGAGCTCCAGCAGAACATAACCACCGCAGATCGCGAGGCCGGCAACGAATCCCTGGTGCAGGTTGACCCAAGCGACCATGAGGATCGGAATCAGCCACAACCGGGCATGTCCGCTGCGATAGTGTTGCCACAACAGCGTCAGGAATGCGGCGAACAAAATCGGGGTGAACATGTCAGAGCGGGGCTGCGTGCGGTTCGCAATGAGAGGGACCGTCACAACCGCGAGAATGCATCCGATCAGGCGCTGGCGGCGAACGAGCAGCGTGACGGTTCCCGCGCAGGCCAGCGCGCCCATCCAGGAAAGCAGCACGTACCCTCCTGCGAGATAGGAGAGGTAGAAGGTGATGCCCGACAGTACGGGATAAATCCACGGCTGCCCGTTTGCCGTGTAGGAAAAAACGTCCACAGAAAATACGTGGCGATGCTGCACCACCCAACGGCCCGTGGCCAGTTGCCAGCCTAAATCGAAGTCCTGCAGAGTGTGCAAACCCGCCAGCAGCCCATAGCAGATGGCGACAGCTGCCAGAAACGCGCGGGAAAGTTGCGCGAGGTTATAGCGAAAAGGCTGATCGGATCGGGCTTTGCTCTCAGGTAAACGGGTGGCCATTCGAAGCGGAAGTCATCCCGGCAAATGATCCCAGGCAAATTGCCCGGGAAAATCAGCACGCTCGCAAGGTGGGCTGATTTGCGTTCGGCCTCCGCGCGATTCCAGAATCATACAACAGATGGAATTCGGCGCCGACAATCCCAAGAAGGAATGCCGGCGCCGTGCTTACTTTCGGTGGCCTATTTGATTCCGTTGGCTTGCGAGAGAACGAAAATGTGATCGGCCGGCGGAGACGGAATGATCTGGCTCTCCCCGCCGAAAACAATCAAACTGTTGTAGACCGGGCTGTAGAAGCCCACATCAAACCAAAGCTGGGGCGCGGTGCCGCTCACTACCTCAGGGCTCCAGGCAGAAGCGCCTCCGAGGCCGTTGGGGTTGGTGAGGATCCAGGTGTCGTCCAGGAAATATTTGCCGCCAATGGCATTGATGCCGCCGAACATAATCATCCGGTTGTGAACGGAGTCATACGCAGAAACCTGTCCGGTCCTTCCGGCCGGAGGAGTTCCGCTGGGAGTGAGCGGCGTCCAGACGGGCGTTCCGCCCTGGCCGTTGGCATTGGAGAGAGTCCAGACATCGGTGAGACCTTGTCCGCCGGTGTCGCCAGCGTAGATCGTTAGAACATTGTTCACCGAATCATAAATCGCGCTGCTATTTTCGCGCACGCTGGGGCCGGTGCCGGAGGGAGACAGCTTCGTCCAGGCGGGTGTACCGCCTTCGCCGTTGGCATTGCTCAGAACCCATACATCGGAGAGATAGCCGGAAGCGCAGTTGGTTCCACCGAAAATGATCATGCTGTTTTGCGCAGGATCGTAAACTGCAATGTGATTCATGCGCGCTGGAGGGGGCGTTCCCGAAGCCGTCAGACTGATCCAATCCGGCGTTCCGTCGGCGGAATTAGCGTCGTCAAGAATCCATAAATCGTTCCGGCAACTGGTCGCGTTGGTGGCGCCGGCAAAAATTATCATCCGATTCGAGGACGAGTCGTAGACCCCGGTATGTCCAAAGCGCGCGGCCGGAGGCGTTCCCGAAGGAAAGACTTGCACCCAATTGTCGGAGGGCTGGTTGAACAACTCGTCAGCCGCAATCGAAACTTCGGACCAAACATCATTGAATGGGCCGACGGTCCCGGATTCCTCCCCGCCAAAGGTGATCAGTTGATCGGTAACCGCATCGTAAACCCCAGCGAGATGGTAGCGCGGAGCGGGACCATCCTGCGACCAAGTCGATCCGGATTTCAATCCATTGGCTTCGGTCAACACAAAAACGTGATCGTCGGTAAAAGTTTGAGGCAGCTGGCTGGCGCCGCCAAAGATTACCATCTCATCGGAAACTGGATCGTAAATGGCCGTATGACTTCCGCGGTAAGGCGCGGTGTCGGTGGGTTCTAATGGCGTCCAGCCCGGGGTTCCGATCCCGTTCGCATCGGTAAGAATCCAGGTGTCGTTCTGCACCACGTTTGCGCTGTTCATTCCTCCGTGGACGACCATGCGGTTATTGGTCGAGTCATAGACGGCAGTGTGACCGCGACGCGCTGTCGGGGCCGTTCCGGTGGGGACAATTTCTTTCCAGGTCGGAGTCTTGCTGGAGCTGTTGAGCGTCCAAACGTCATTGTAGGCAGTCGAGCCGGCAGCGCCTCCGAAAATCGTCACGATACGATTGACCGGGTCGTAAGTCGCGGTGCTTTGCGAGCGCGCTGCCGGCGGAGTGCCGGTGGGCTTCGCTTGCGTCCATTTGGGTGTGCCGGTTGATCCGTCGGCGTTGCTCAGGATCCAGAGGTCGTTGTAGTAGTTTCCGTTGCAGTCCGTTCCACCGAACATCACCATCGTATTTGCTTGGGCGTTGTAGATGGCGACGTGACCCTCCCTGACGGGGGGCAGCGTTCCAGTGGGGGTGAGCTGCGTCCAGGAGGGTGCGCCCACGGAATTCGGGTTTTGAAGGATCCACAGGTCGTTGACGCAGGGGCCTGGAAAGCCGGTGCCTCCGCCGAAAACCACCATGCGATTGGAGGTGGGATTGTAGACGGCGGTGTGGCCGAAGCGATCACTGGGCGGCCCGCCGGTGGGATAGATCGCAACCCAGTTCAGGTTCTCGGAAGTCGCTGCCGAAGAAGCAATCACGTTCTTCACGGTCCAAACGTCGTGAAAGTCGATCAGGTTGGGCGCGTGCTGCCCTGCGAACATAATCATCTGGTCGGTCGACGGATCGTAGATGGACGTCGCCTGTGTGCGGGTGCCGGGGCCGTAGCGGTTCCACTTTTGCGCGGAAACGGGAGAAACCAGGAACATGCTGAGAGAAAACAGAAGCAGCGCCGCGCAGGCAAGGGAGCGGGAGAGGGAAGGAGAAAGAGAACGAGAACGAGAATTAGACTGGCTCAAGTGAGAACTCCGAATCGGGCGCAGCACTGGGGCTGGCGCTCGGGGACGTTGAAGGGTAGGGCCCTGTGGGGGATACGGCAGCTCTACACGCGTGCCTACGCAGCATAGGACGATGGCTGTTTAGCGTCAAGATGCAAATTCCTTCATCTTGACAGTGTGCAAAGCCTCGGACAGACTGAGGACGCCCCCGGTTCGCCATGTTGAGAGCCAGCGCGGCGGTGCAGCCAGCTTGCACTCGCGGGTTGCTCTCGGCTGACGACCTTCTTCTGGTTTCGGAGCCGTCCAGTCATGAAGATGTGGAGAAGCCTGGCATTCGTGCGTCTTCCGTCAGTCGTCTTGCCGGCGCTTTCCATCCTTTTTCTTTTCTTTGCTGGCGAACCGTTTGCCAGGGCGCAGACCTGGACGCAATATGGTCCGCTGGCGCGCTTCTCGCATACGGCGGTGTTCGATCCCACAACCAAGAAGATGATCGTCTTCGGCGGGCAAGATCCTGCTACAGAGACGGATCTCAACGACTCATGGCTGATCGATACCGGTACCTCGAAGTTCATTTCATCCACCAGTCTTGTGCCCAGCGGGTCGAACCCGGCGGGCAGATTCGGGCACGTGGCCACCTACGATCCGAACAGTAATCGGATGACAATTTTCGGTGGCGGCACTGGATTTCCCGGGCCTTGCGCGAATGACGTCTGGGTCCTCGATGGGGCCAACGGCCATAGCGGGTCGAGTGCGTGGCTTCAATCTTCTCCGTCGGGCAGCCCGCCGGCCGCGAGATTGCATCACACGGGCGTGTATGACTCGAACACGAATTCATTGATCGTGTTTGGCGGCAATAACTGTTCGACTGGATATTTCAATGACGTCTGGGTTCTCAGCGATGCCAATGGAGAAGCGGGCAGCCCGGCCTGGACGCAGCTTACGCCCTCCGGCACTCCACCGGCGGCGCGGGAGAGCGCCAGCGCGATTTACGATTCCACGAACAACATTATGACGGTGTACGGCGGCGACGCGGGCGGCGCTAACTTCGGAGATGTCTGGGTTCTCTCGCATGCCAATGGCACGGGAGGAACGCCGGTGTGGACGCAGTTGTCGCCGACAGGCACGGCGCCGACCGCACGATCCGGTCACACGGCGGTATATGACAGCGCGAACAATCGCATGACGGTATTTGGCGGATTCCATTTGTCCAACGCGCTCTCGGATAGCTTTGTTTTGACCTTTGCCGATGGAATTGGCGGCACTCCCGCATGGTCGGAGATTGCGACCAGGGGCACGGCGCCCGCCGTCGGTTTCCACAGCGCGGTGTATGACTCCACGGTAAACGATATGTACGTTTTTGCCGGCTCGAGCAGTGAGGCCAAACTCGCCGGAGATGACCACGCCTTCACACTGAGCAGCGCCGATGGCTTGGGTTCGAGTTCGTGGACGCGCGGCGGCCCGACCGCTCGCTATTCGCAATCAATGTTTTATGATTCCGTGAGCAATAGCGTATTTGTGATGGACGGCCAGCATGCGCAGACCAATACGAACATCGATGACTACTGGCAGAACACCGGGGTCGATGATTCCTTCAACATCAATTGGGTCCCGATCAATGTCGGGGGAACGCATCCTAAAGCGCGCTGGGGACAAGCTGCACAGTATGACAGCGCCAGCAATCGCCTGATGGTGTTTGGCGGATCGACTGGCTTTCCTTCGCCTTGCATGAATGATTACTGGGTGATGACCACTGCTAACAATACGGGTGGGAGACCGGAGTGGTTGTCTGTGGTGCCGACCGGCACAGCGCCGGGCGTTCGCGTGCGTCACAGCTCAGCTTATGATCCGACCACGAACACGCTGATTGTTTTCGGTGGTTATAACTGCGCCTCCACGTATTACAACGATACGTGGGTTCTAAGCGGAGCGAATGCGGTGACCTCCACGCCGGCGTGGGCTAAGCTTTCTCCCAAGGGCACTCCACCCGCCGCCCGGGAGAGCAGTTCGGCGATTTATAACTCGACTACCAACACTTTGACCATCTACGGCGGCGATGCCGGCAGCGCGCCCTTTGGAGACGTTTGGATTCTCTCCCACGCCAACGGAACCGGCGGCACGCCGCAGTGGAGGCAGGCGATTCCCTCGAATACAGGTCCATCCGCCCGTTCCGGGCATACTGCCACTTACGACGTTGAAAATGACCTGATGACGATTTACGGCGGGTATGACGGCACGAATCTGTTAAGCGACACTTGGGTGCTCTCCGATCCGAACGGGGAGAAAACAATTCCTCGGTGGACTGAAATTACTCCGCTGACGACGGCGCCTGCGCGGCGCTTCGCCAGTGCGGTGTATGACCCGGCCAACAATCAAATGAATATTTTCGGCGGCGTGTTTACTTTACCCTCGCTGCCGGATGATCACCTTTTCTCTTTGACCGATGCGAACGGACAACCATGAAACGAATCACCTACCTCCTCCTCGTCGTCGTCTTAGTATTCGCCCTCTTTACCTCTGGCAGTTTTCTGAACGCTCAAGTATGGACGCTGCACGGCCCGCAATCCCGGCATTCGCACACCGCCGTTTTTGATCCGACCACCAAGCAAATGATCATTTTCGGCGGTCAGGAAACGTCCACCGACACTGATCTCAGCGATGTCTGGCTGGGAGTTACCTCGCAAAATCAGGATGATCGGTTCACCCAGTTGCTGCCGACGGGCACGGCCCCGAAAGGCAGATATGGTCACGTGGCGACCTATGACCCGGCCAGCAATCGCATGACAATTTTCGGCGGCGCCGAGGGACTGTCTTCACCCTGTGCTAACGATGTTTGGATTCTTGAAGGTGCGAACGGAAACGGAACTGCATCCTGGACTGCGGCGGCGCCTACAGGAACAGCGCCAGCCCCCCGTGTGTACTCCGCAGCTGTCTATGATCCGACCACAGATTCGATGATCGTGTTTGGTGGCAACAATTGTTCCACCGGATATTTCAATGATGTGTGGGTGCTGACCAGCGCAAACGGAGAAGACGGAACGCCCGCGTGGCGCCAACTCACGACTTCCGGCACGCAGCCCACGGCGCGCGAAAGCGCCAGCGCCGTCTATGATTCCGTCAACAACATCCTGACCATTTACGCAGGGAATGCCGGAAGCACTGATTTTGGCGACGTGTGGGTGCTGTCGAATGCCAACGGTACGGGCGGGACGCCGGTCTGGGCAGAGTTGTCTCCGAAAGGCACGGCTCCCGGTACTCGCACCGGTCAAACCGCCGTCTACGACGGCGCTGAAGATCGCATGACGATTTTTGGCGGAGTCAGCGGCAATAAGACTCTCACTGATAGCTGGGTATTGACTGCGGCGAACGGAATCGGCACTCCCGCTTGGAGCGAGATCGAAACCACGGGCACCGCGCCAAGTCTGGCGTATCACAGCGCCGTCTACGATCCGACGGCAAACGATATGTATGTTTTCGCGGGCAGCAGCACGGCCAACAAGCTCTCGACGAATTCGCACGCCTTTACGCTGCTTGCGGCAAATGGTCTTAGCGCCAAAGCAACGAAATGGATTTTGGGCGGCCCCGCCGTGAGGTATTCGCAGTCCGCTTACTATGACAGCGTAACCAATGATTTGTTCGTGTTCGGAGGCCAGCACTCGAAGACGAATCTGGACTTTAATGACTACTGGCAGGCCGTGGATATCATCGGTTCTTCGAATCTGAAATGGAACATCATTCATACGTCCGGACCGGTTCCGTCGCCACGATTTGGCCACACCGGTTTATATGACAGTGGAAGCAACCGGATGATGGTTTTTGCCGGAGCTACGGGCTACCCGGGGCCCTGCGTGAACGACTATCACGTGCTGGAAAATGCGAACACGCAAGGCGGAACGCCGACCTGGGTTACCTTGAAGCCGTCAGGGACGGTGCCGGGGATTCGGGAGTTGCATGCGTCTGCCTACGATTCCGTCACCAACACGCTGATGATTTTCGGGGGGTTCGATTGTGGGAGCAGCGTCTACGGCGACGTGTGGATTCTCCAAAATGCCAACGACGTAAGCGCACTGCCCAGTTGGAAGCAGTTGTCGCCTACAGGGACCGGTCCGAGCGAGCGCGAAAGCAGCAGCGCAGTCTATGACTCCGCCACCAATACTTTGATTGTTTATGGGGGCGACGCCGGCGGCGTTGAGTTTGGAGACATCTGGCTGCTGTCGAACGCGAATGGCACGGGCGGAACTCCAGCCTGGACGGAGCTGACTCCCTCCAATCAAGGGCCCTCGGCGCGGTCCGGCCACACCGCCATTTACGATTCGGTCAATAATCGGATGACGGTGTATGCCGGATACAACGGCACGGCGATTCTCAGCGACGTGTGGATTTTGTCGGGAGCCAACGGCCACGATGGTCCCGCGACGTGGAGTGAGGGCGTCTTGGGGCAACTGCGGCGCTTCCACAGCTCGGAATATGTTTCAACTTCGAACGAGATTATTACTTTCGGCGGCATGACAAATTTGAATCCGCTGAATCCTAACTCTGATATTTACACTTTGACCGATGCCAACGGCCTGCCGTGACGCGCTGACGAGCCGCTCAGTCAATCCAGCTCACTCCAAAATAATCGGCTGATAGCCGACCGGGGCCGTGCCTCCGGAAACCTGATGTTGCGCGCCGGTCAGGTCGGTCCAGGTCGAAAACGTGGACACAGCCTGGTTCACAGTCGTGCATCCGCTATTGCAGTTCTGGCTCATATCCCACACGATGTCGAACGGTGTGCCGCCCTTAGTCGTACCCGAACAGGAGTAGAGCGAGCCTAAGATCGCGCAATTGCTCAAGCTCGATCCGCTCAGCCATCCGGCCACAACATCATAAGCCGTCCCCACGATGGTTCCCTGTAATCCGGTCCCCTGCGGAGCGTCCCAGGCGTACCAACTGGAGAGTTCGATCGAGGGCGGTCCGACCGATGCCCGCAGAATGTAACTGATTGCCACGTAGGCTGCTTGAATGTTGGGATTCGCCGCCTGAGCAATTCCAATGTAGCCGTTCTCGTCGTCGAACAGGTCCGTGGGCAGACCGTCGGCTTGCATTTCCTGAGCCACGGCCTGATAGGCGGGCAGGAATTCAGTAGGGTCGGAGTTCGGCGATCCTCGGCCGTGAAAGTTTGTAATGTCGAAGGTCTGCTTGCCCGTTACGGTCGCCGCCGGCCAGGAACAGCCTCCAATCGAGCCGGCAGGGGCGCTGATTTGAGTTGTCGCGTACGTGTGCATCCAGCTCGCGGCCGTGTCTCCGTGAAACGACGGGCTGAGCACCTTCACCGTCGAACTGGCGCAATGGACGATGTTGTAGAGGTCCCACGCCATCCGCACCATGATCGCGACGCTGGCATTGCCGGTCCCACAAGCCGCGGGCGAGCCTCCGCCGGAAGGACACCAGAAGTTCGGGGAATCCGCCTCGTTCCACACTTCGTAGTAATTGATCCTGCTGCCGTAGCGCGTGGCCAGTGTGCTGATGTAGGTCTGGAACTGGGCGTCCGCTCCAGTTCCATCGCTGTTTACGTCGGTAGGCGGAAGACAGGACCAGTCGGTCGCATTGGCGCATTCTGTGCCTCCGCCAAAACCGGACGTCGTCGGTCCGGGCAGGCAGGGGCCGGGATCTGGCTGGCCGTTGCAGGTGGTAGCCCATTCCGGAATCGAGCCCACGGTGTAAATCATACCCATGGTGCAGCTGGGGTCGGTGATCAGGTTGTTAACGGCGTTATCCAGCCTGGTCCAATCGAACGTTCCGGCCGAGGTCTCAATGTCGGACCACTTCATCTGGCTGTCCCAGATTCTCAACGTCGTGATCGAGGCGATGTTACCTGCCGAATCTGTAGGACACCAAAACGGAGACGGCAGGGAAGTGGGAAGCGAATTGAAGTCCGAAGCAAACAGCAGAGAAGAAGCCCCCCTGGCCCCCCCCCCGCCACCCGTACCACCACCGCCGATAATGGCCTTGGACGAGGGGCCGCTACTGCCGCAAGCGATCAGGGCGGCCAGCGTGAGCAGCGGGAGGATAGTACGCAGAAACTTCAGGAACGGGTTGCCGCTCGATCCGGGGGAGGGTCTGTGTGGCATCGTTTTTCCTTCGAATTCGGTGGTATTTAGTGTCGATTTAGCTCCAAATAGCTGACCCGAGTCGCTAAAATCTTAACCCGATGGGGGCCAGAAAGTTGCGCAGAAAATTGCACACAGAATTGTGCGGTGGCTCAGTTTGAACCTTTCAAGTGTGGCGTCATCGCGAGCGGAGCCGAAGGGGATCTCCCCGAAAATCGTGTCTTGGGAGATCTCTCCCGCGGCTGAACTGCGCCGCGCTTCGGGATGACGCCCAGCGTTCCTAAACGAAAGGCTCCATGTGCAAGTTCCTTCATCTTGACAGCGTAGTTGAAGGCGACCACACTGAACCCATCGGTTCGCTTTCCGACTTCTCCCCCGCACGCCGAGCAATCTTTTAGGGCTCCGACTTAACCTAAGTTAAACGACTCAAACAGAGGGAGACACCCTGTGAACACCTGCCAATCGCCCGCCTCTAGGACCCTTCGTGAGGGAATCCTCCAGCATCGCCGCATCCATGATTTGACCCGAATCGGCCTGACACGAGTCAGTCTGTCGCGAATCGTAATCGTCATGATGACGTTGGCGTTGGCACTGGCACTGTCCGCTTCGGCGGCGCTGGCCCAGAGCGCGGTTCCATTTCTGAATGCGCCACTGTCGCCTGGAGTCAGGGTGCCCGGTTCGGCCACATTTACTTTGACGGTATACGGGACCGGCTTCGCTTCGGACTCAGTCGTCAAATGGAACGGCACCGCTCTGACCACCACCTTTGTGTCGAGTTCGGAAGTGACGGCGTCGGTGTCGGCGGCCGATCAGGCGACGGCGGAAACCGGTTTGGTGACGGTTTCAAACGGCGGCGTCGTTTCGAATGCTGACTACTTTCAGGTCATCAAGGGCGGATACACGGTGGGGTACGGCAAGCTGGATTATGCCACCGACACGACGCCGAATGACGTGACCACGGCGGATTTTAACGGTGACGGAATACTTGATCTGGCCGTCCCCACCGGCGACAACAGTGTCTCGGTGCTGTTGGGCGTGGGAAACGGAACATTTGCGGCACACGTGGAATACGCGGTTCCGGGGCATCCTAGCGCGATTATCCACGGCGATTTCAACGGTGACGGCAAAATGGATGTCGCCACCGCCGACCCGTACACCAGCGAGATCACAGTGCTGCTGGGCAACGGGGATGGCACGTTCCAGCCCCACCAGGAGTATGCCGCGAGCACCCAACCGGTGGCGCTCGCCACGGCGGATGTGAATGGCGACGGCAAGCTCGACATCATCGTGGTCAACTACAAAGCCAACAACGTGTCGGTTCTGCTGGGCAACGGAGACGGTTCCTTCCAACCGCCCGTGGATTACGCCACCGGTAACGGTCCCTCGGGCGTGGCGATTGGCGATTTTAATGGCGATGGCCTACTGGACCTGGCGGTCGCGAACAACACCGACAATACCGTGGCTATTTTGCTGGGGACGGGCAATGGCAAGTTCGGAACTGCGGTGCCGTATCCGACCATCGCAGGCGCCAACAGCGTGGTGGCGGGCAACTTTACCGGCACAAACGTTCTGGATCTCGCCGTAGGCACTTCGAACTCGCGGATTTCCGTCCTGCTGGGTAATGGAAACGGCACCTTCCAGGCCCACGTGGATTACGCGATTGGAGCTAATGCAGTGGCCATCGCCACCGCGGACGTGAACGCGGACGGCAAGCTGGATCTGATCTCGGCCAACTACAACGACAACACCGTTTCTGTTCTGCTCGGCAAGGGCACCGGCACGTTCAATACGGAATCGATTTATCCGACCAGCAGCGGCCCCTCGGGACTCGCTGTCGGGGATTTCAATAACAACGGCAAGCTCGACATCGTGGCGGCGGCTGTCAACTCCAATACGGTCTCGGTATTGACCGACAATCCCATCTCGATTACTCCCAGTGTCTTTGGCTTCGGAACGAACACTTCTGGCCACTCATATGTGTCCAAGCCCTTTACCTTGAAAAATAGCGGCACTACGACCTACACGATGGGAAGCATTGCCTTCATCGGAACCGACGCGTCCGATTTCACTCTGACAAACGATACCTGCGGAGCTACGGTGGCTGCGGGCAAGACTTGCACATTCACTATCACGTTCTCGCCGATAGCGTCGGAAGTCGCTAACACTCAGATGACGATCACTGCCGCCAACGGCAGCATGCTAGGGGTGCAGTTGACGGGAAAGGGCAACATTCCAATTGATCTGGTGCCACGCACGATGACCTTCCCTGGATGGCAGTTGATTGGCACCACGAGCGCTGGAAAGATTGATACGTTTACCAACGAGAGCGGCGTGGACATTTATTTCACGCTGATCGATTTGGAAGGTGAGAACCCGACCGAGTTCAGCTTCACCAGCACCTGCGCCGGTGGAGGCCCGCCGTTTAATTACAGCGTGCCTTTGTTGCCGGGGGCCAGTTGTGCCTCAACGGTTTACTTCACTCCGACCGAGAGCGGCTCGGCACACATCACTCAGGTCTACTACGGGAACCTCACTCTCATGAAGCAGGGCCTGCTGATCAGCGGAGAAGCAACCGCGGTGAAGGTTACACCGTCCAGTTTGACCTTCCCGCAGGCGACGATCGGCCAGACCACGACCTCGGTCGTCACCTTCCAGAACGCTGGCCCGGTCCCGATGCAAATCAGCAGCGCGTATTTCAGCAACGGCACCGCGAATGTATTCAGTATCCAGAGCAACACATGCAATTTCGTGGCTGGCAGCGGCGGCAGCGTTCCGGCCAACTCAACCTGCACATTCACTCTGGCCTTTACCCCGACTGTGGCTGGGACTCAGAGTGCAACCTTCAATATCGGTGATGGTGATCCCGCCCCGGCGTCGACGGTTCTGGTTAGTGGCACGGGAGTGGCTGCGGCAAACTGAGATAGGCGTAACGGCGGGCCCTGGAGAACATTCCAGGGCCCGTTGCTTTTTGTGCGGAAGCGCGTCGGAGCCAGGCAGCTTATCATCCCTCGCAAGCAGGTTGTCATCCCGAGCAACGCGAGGGACCTGGGTGTTTGCCGGACGCGGCGGCACCGGTGGCGCAGGCAACGACCCAGGTCCCTGGCTTCGCTTGGGATGACAACCCAGTGAGCCGACGACAACCCAGTACGCTGATGACGCGCGGAAGGCGATTGTCAGGGGCGGTAGATCCAGGTCTTCGCCGTGCTGATTCCTTTTGAGTCATATCCGCCGAAAATGCGGGTCGAGCCATCCATGAGGCGCAGGATCGCCGGATAGTAGCGGGCGGTATCGAGACTTCCATTCACGGTACGGAACGTGCCCGTATACCGGTCATAGAGTTCGGCGGTTGCGCCTCCACCCACGATCAGGACCCGGCCATCTACCAGGGCGGTGGATTCAGGAAGCTTGAAGCGAGCCTCCGCCAGCTTTCCGGTCGTCGCGAACGAATTCGTTGCCGGCGAATAAATCTCCGCGGAGGCCAGCGGGGCGCCGTCGGCGCCGCCGGTCCCTCCCGCAATCAGAACCGCGCCGGTGGGAAGAAGTGCGGCAGTATGGCTGTAGCGGGCTTCGCGCAAATCTCCAGCAGGAGTGAATTGGTTGGTCTTCGGGTCAAAGATTTCCGCGGTGGCGAGCGCGGCATGGTGGCTGCCCGTTCCTCCCGCGATCAGAACGCGACCGTCGGAGAGCAGGGTAGCGGAGTGGTTAGTACGCGGCGTGGACATTTTCCCGACGAGAGTCCACTTGCCGGTGAGTACGTCGTAGAACTCGGCGGAAGCAAGAGGAAGTTTTCCATCTTCGCCTCCGGTCACAAGAACCCGTCCGTCGCGCAGCACAGTGGCCGCGGCATGAACGCGGCGCGCGTGCATGTTTCCCCGGGCGGTGAAGGCGCCAGTCTCGAAATCGTAATCCTCGGAACTGGAGAGCGGAACTCCGCCCCGGGTCGCGCCGCCGGCGATCACTATTTTGCTATCTTCCAGGGAAGCGGCAATGTGGCCCTCGCGCGGAACCAGCATTTTGCCGGCTGGAGAGAATGTTTCCGTGGTCGGATCGTAGATTTCTGTAGTGGCTAATACCGTGCCATTTTCCCGCTTGCCACCCACAATCAGCACTTTAAAGTCAGGCAGAATCGTTGCCGTATGGCCGCCGCGCGGAGTGGTCATATTGCGCGCGGCGATGAGCTTGCCGGGTGGTAACCCGGGCCTCGCGATCGCAGGCTTTGCGGGGACCGCATTTTGCGAAGCAGCAGCGCACGCCAGTATGAGCCAAAAGGCCAGTGATGTCGGCGACTGACGCAGCAATTGAATCTCCAGGCTGAAGTTAAGAAGTGAATTCGGGAACGAGCGAACGCTGATGATTCTATCGGACTTCGCCGGGGTGCGATGTTGTGAGATTCGGCACTGCTGCGCGAACGCGACCCGCATCAAGGGTTCGTATCAGGGCAGGCCTTCAGGTCTGCCACCGGGCGGGCTGCGGGCGTCGTTAGTTGACGGTCAGTTGCGTGGTCACTGTCCGAGTCAGGCTGCCGCTGTTGGCGATCACCGTGATCGAATAAGTTCCCGGTGCCGTGTTGGTTCCGGCAGTCACCGTGAGTACCGAAGTCCCGCTGTTGGTGAGTGAACTCGGGCTCAATGTCGCTGAGAGGCCCTTCACTTCCGAAATACCATCGAGAGTCAGATTGACGGTCCCCGTAAAGTTCAACGGAGTTAGCGTCAGGTCATAGGTCGCTGAGCCACCAGGGTTGACCGTCAGCAAAGCGGTGCTGATGGTGAACCAGAAGTCCGTGCCGACTGGAATCAGATTGCAGGCTGCACCTGGAGCGCCTACGGGGGCCGTAAAGCGGGAACTGGAATCGGCAAGAGTCGCGCTTTGCCATGCGGAAAAATCATCTTTCGTGTTTGTGTTCGGAGTCGGCACCACGAACGGCGTCGTGGAATTCAAGTCGTTCCACCACGTATTTTCCGATGACTTCAGAGTGCTTTGAAATGACGTCCAATCCGAACCGTTCAGATGACTGTCCTGGAATACTTCCTGGCTGCTGGTAGTTCCCTGGATGACATTCGAGGTGTTGCTGAAGTTTTGCGTGACCAGGTTGGTGGTGATGCCGGTTTGCCAGTTGGTAATCTCGATGCCGCCCGCTTGTCCGATCACCATGACCTGGGCGGGAAGGTTATTCATGATGACGCTTTTGCTCAGTGAGACGTTTTCCGAGTTGCGCAGCGCCACTCCACCCACGCCCATTACGCCATTCTGATTGCAGAAGTAGCTGCCGGAAATCGTAATCGGACCTTCATCCTTTTCAATAAACGCCCCGCTCAGAAAATTGCCGGTTCCGTTGAGGCTGCTGGCGGCGATGTTCGCATTGTCGGTATCCCAATGAACGCCGAACGTTTGATTGAATGTGGCGGTGAGGCCGTCGATGGTGTCGTCGTGCGCCAGTGAGGCGTGAAATCCGGCGGTATTGCAGCCATAGTAGGCTCCCTGAGCGCCGCGCCAGTTATTGTAGGAAGCCGTGTCCGCTTGCCACAGTCCGTACAGGGTTTGCAATTCCTGGAACCCGGCGTCGCCGTTATGCAGGGCCACGCTGTTTTCTACCGTGAAATAGGTAGCTGGATACGCGATCTTCAAGCCCTGTCCGTTATTCCATTGGAAAGTATCGCTGTCGAAAAGAATGTTGGTGGAATTGCTGATGACATTGACGGCCGCCGAAGCCCGGCAACTGTTGGCATACTGAAAGGTCAGTCCGCGGATGACGATGTTGGATTCGTGCGAAATCTGGAAGAGGCTGGGCAGGGAAGCGGCTTCTACGGTTGCCGTGCTCATCTTCGTTCCCTTGGGCGGCCACACATAGATCATGGCCGCTTCCTCATCGACATAAAAAGTGCCCGCCAGCATTTGCGTCAACGAGAGTACCTGGGTCAGGACCGTGCCGTTTACCGCAACCATTTCCTGCCGCATCATAATCTCCTGCTGAAAGGGACACATCGTAATCTGCGCGCAGGTTCCCCAGTCGTTCAGCCAGCTGTTGGTATAAATGCTCGGATTGGATGCATATTTCACCCATCCGGCGTAGACCGTGGCGCCGCTCACGATGACCGTTCCATTCGTCGCAGCTTCAAACGTGATCGGCAGGCTGGTGTCTTTGGGGCCGTGATTGAGCAAAACGCTTTCGCGGTAGGTGCCCGGGCTAATAATCACGCGGGAGCCGATGCTGTTCTGATTGTTGGTCTGCGCCATCGTTGCGGCCGCCCCGATGGTTTGCAGAGGTTTCGATTGCGTGCCTGGATTCGAGTCCGAACCCGTGGTCCCGTTGACGTAAACGTACGCCGTTTCCAGATTCTCGTTGATGTTGGCTTGGCCAAACGACAACCGAGAGAAAAACAGGATTCCACCTAGAGCGCACAAGGCGCACGCGTACCTTCGCATGTAAAAGCCTCCGTCGGACGGTAGGAGATAACCGCTAGGTTTTTGGCCAGAGGGGTGAAGCGGACGATCCGATTCACACAATGACTGCCCTTTCAGGCATTCACCGGGACGTGCGAACAAGACCAAGTACGAACAGGACCAGATTGCGACCGATCAGTTACGAACGATCCAATTGCAAATGAGACGATGCAGCAGCAACTGCAGATTAGCTAAAGATTTCTTGAGAAGGAATAAGGCGAACGCCTTAACCACGGGTTACGAACGACCATTGCCCCTGCCGACCCGGCGTAAGTACCAGTGTTTATGCGGCATTTGGCGAGGTTCCAGAACGGAACCACTGTGAACGAAGTTGCACACGTGTGTCGAAGCGCGAGTCGCTCTCCGCGACAACCCCCGTCATCATAGGTCAAAGTTGCAACTTCCTGCATAGTCGAATGCCGCGCCACTCAAGGGATTCAGGGTCTTTTGTCTCCTACCACCCGACCTTCGACTCATGCTAGTGTGATCAGACCGTTCCCCTTCCGTCGTTACTGGTTCCATCAATTTAGTTCGATCAATCGTTAGTTCGATCGTTATTTCGATCAACCGCAAGCCATCGAGAAAAACCTTATGAGCTGCAAGTCCTTTATTCTGGCAATCCTCGCTCTACTCGTGCCATTCACGGTCCCATTCAATGTTCAAGGCCAAACCGCAACTTCTTTTGAAGGCCTTGGCGCCTCGGAGATCGGCCAACCGACCTACGAAATCGATGCCAACGGATCGGTTGGAACCAAGCAGTACATGGAGTGGGTGAATACTTACTATCAGGCTTACGACAAAACGACTTTCGCTCCCGTGTGGTCGAGTCCGCAGGCAGGCGACACGCCCTGGGTCGACAGCGGCATGACGAATTGCGATGGCACCGGTGGCGGAGAAGGCACGATCACGTTTGATCGCATGGCGTCTTTGTGGGTGATTGCTCGACGCGCTGGCCCCGCCAGCAACGTCTACTACTATTGCATCGCGGTTTCCAACACGGATGATCTTACGTCGCCCACGTTGGCCTGGCGGACGTACCAGTTCAATGTCACCGCCAATCTGGGCATCAACTCACACGGGAATGTGTATTATCCAGATTTTCCGCGGTTCGGCACCTGGTCCAACGGTTACTATGCCACTTTCGACCTGGAAGATCCGAACAACGAATATCAGGAAATCGGAGTGGTCGCGTGTGCATTCGATCGTAGCAATATGATCATTGGCGGTACCGCGCGCGCGCAGCAGTGCTTCAGCAATCCCAATCCGATTCCGACCGATGGCGCTCTGTATTTGGCGCACAGCCTGATTCCCGCCGACGTCGAGGGCACAACTGCGCCGCCTACCGGCCGCAATGAATATTTTCTGAGCATTGAGAATCCGCCGGCCGATGGCAAGTCGACAACCTCGAACAAGTTGAACCTGTGGACCTTTCGCTTGAACTGGACGATCCCCTCGGAATCCGCCTTCGCCAAAGGTCAGGTCACGGTCGCCACGTACGAGCCCGGTTGTTACGACGTCGCAGCCCCGGTAAACACTTTTTGCGTGCCCGAACCTTCGACCAGCACAACGGTGAACTACGTCGACTCAGTGGGCGATCGCCTGGAGCCCCGCTTCGCATACCGGAATTTCGGAACCTACCAGTCGTTTCTGATCAGCCACACGGTGCAGGTGGGATTAGGCGCGAATCAGCAAACTGGAATTCGCTGGTATGAGTTGCGCGGCAACGGCAATCCGACGCTCTATCAGGATGGCACGATCACCAACGGCAACACGTTGTATCGCTTTCTGCCCAGCATTGCGCAGGACAGCGTGGGCAATGCCGCCGTGGGATACAGCGTGTCGAGCAGCACCGTTCACCCCGGCATTCGGGCGTCCTATTGGAGCCTGCCCGGCAAGACGAAATCGACTGAGATCCTGGTCGAGAACGGAATTGGCGACGAAGAGGACTCGCCGCACTGGGGAAACTCCAACAGCATGACCGTGGATCCCGTCGACGGCTGCACCTTCTGGTATGTAAACGAATACTTCGCGGCAGATCAGATCGGAACCGAAGTCAACTGGGACACAAGGATCGCCAACTTCAAGCTGCCCAGCTGCCAGCAACTAAAACGGTAACAACTGGACCGGTCGAAAGCACGGCTGGCAGAAGGCACGGCCGGTCGAAGCCAAGATAAACTGGAACAACTTTAGCGTTCTAAGGAAGGAGCCTGCCGAGTTTCGGCGGGCTTTCTCTTTTGGTCCGATTTGGCTGCCGGCAGCTTACAGCCGTTAATGATGTCCGTCGCGATGTTCTCGGCGCCATCTGACATGTTGGGAATCTCGTATGGTGCGTCTTCCGTGCAGGCTGGCGGCGTGACTGGTACAGGTCTGATCGCGCTATCCCAATACATGCCCTGGGGCACGGCAGCGCTCTGATCCACCCCCCCGAACCGCATGTTCACGGTCAGGTCCGGGGACAGGGGAATGGGGTTGGGGGTAAAGGGCTCCCAGTCAATGCTGTCCGAAGCAAAGCGGTTGAAATTGTTAGTGACTAATCCGCTGAGGCCGTCGGAGCAAAGCGTGGGTGGGTTCGACTGGCCCTGAACTTGGTAAGCTGGATCTATGATTGCCGCTGCTGACGCCGAGTAGCACATGGGGGCGGGGGCAAGGTCAGTCGTGCAGGGCCCTACCGGTCCGTTTACGTTATTGTTGCAAACGCAACCCAAATCCAGACGAGTCATCAGGGGGCCGCTTGTAGGCTCGATCATGGCGAACTCCTGAGCCGGTCCAGTCGTAGCTTTTCCGGCTAAACCATACTGAAATGCGGCGTAGGCGACGGCTCCCGAACCTCCGCCGTTTCCCGTGGCGCAAAGCGGTGCGCTGGTTGCAGCTGAGGAATTCGAGTTAATCATTTTGGGGTTGTTATAAACCCAGTCAGAGACCGTGGCGAAGCGGCACGCCAGGCGACGAACTCCTCCAGGGCCCTGCAACCACCCGTTCGGTTGCGTTCCGTCGTCAAAGGGCGCGCCGAATGAGACCTGAACGGTGTTGAAATTGGCCGCAAAGACGTTTTCGACTGTCTGATAGCCAAAAGTCCAGGGGGGATTAGTGCTGAGATTGTTGTCGTAGAAGCCACTGCCGCCGCCGCCAATCACGAAAAGCACGGTGCCGATGGGGTCGGCCGCCGGGTTCACCTTCAAGTACGTTGTCAGGTCTGCAACTCCGTCACACGACACAGTCATCGAGTAGCAGGTTCCATTCGCCAGGCCGCCGCTCGAGTCGGCTGGACATGAAGACATGGTCTGAACGTTCGAGACCTTGCCCAGAAGATCAGTCTGCTGCACAGTCGCGGTCGTCGTTCCCGGATTCGATGGATCGAACGACGGCGTCGCCGTTATGATGACTGCCGCTGTGTCGATCCCCGCCACCAGTCCCGGCGCGAGAAAGAGCCCAGGATTATTCGGGTCGAACGAGCCCCCAGTTTGAGAGCTCGGACAAGTCGGACAACTCGGCGGGCTCCAGGTGACGGACTGTCCCTGTGTCGTGGTTGGAGCTCCATTCACAATCGCGGTGTATTGCAGGTTGGCGCCTTGACCAATGGTATCGTTCGCGGGAGAAATGCTGACCGCGACATGCACATTTACCAGCGCTGTTGCCGTTGTGACGTTATCGCTCGCGGTCGCAGTAACTGTCACACCACAGGGGCTTACAGGGAGCGCCGGCGTTGGCGGCGGTGCCGTGTAGGTCGCCGTGTCGGCGCCCGTACTTATGATGGTACCTAGACCCGCTCCGGTGGCGGTGCAGACCGTGGCGGCGTTCGGATCGGCTGCCAGACTCCAGGTCACGGCAGGGTTGCCGATATTGGCCACCACTGCGGTGTATTGCACAGTGCTGGGCGCAGTCGTACTCACCGGCACCGACGCTGGCGACACCGGTGACGAAGTCACAGTCACCGTAACTGGTGGCGCACTTACATTGACCAGCGCTTGCCCTGTGGTCGTGTTGTCTTCGTTCGAGGTTGCAGTGACTACGATTCCGCAGGGGTTTACCGGCACGGTTTGCGGGGCGGTGTACGTCATGGTGCTGGTGCCCGTAACCGTCATGGTTCCGAATCCACTTCCGCTAGCCGTGCACACGGTCGCGGCGCTGGAGTAGTCGGAAAGACTCCAAGTCACGGCCTGGTTGCTTGTTCCTTGCACGGCCGCGGTGTATAGGACGGTAGTCGGCGTTGTCGCCGTACTCACGGACACGGAAGCTGGAGCCGCCGGCACAGAGGTCACGGTTACAAGGATCTGCTGTTGGCTGCTATTGTCGGGCGCGTGGGCAATGCATCCTGCCAAGGAGAGCAGCAGGGATACTGCGATTAACGACAATAAGACTACGGGCAAAAACTTTCGCACGGGACCCTCGGGCGTACAAAAAGCCATAAAGAATGTTCGGGGAAGGAACGGGAAGTTTACTCCGTGATGCTCATCTTGTCATGCTCGATCCGGTGTGTCAACCTGGCTTGGAGGACTGAAGCTTTTCAGTTTCTCAAGGACCCAAAGGCTTCCTCGCTTATTCCGTTGAAAACAATCGTTTACGAGATCGACAACTGGCAGATTACCGATGCGGTTACTTGTGCGGTGCATCCTTGAAGCTTCGCGGCGTTTCAATCGGATGTGCAAATTATTTCATGCTTGGCGAAGTCGCCAGATTTTGGTTAAATAGGGGAACACAGCGCGACGGTAAATGTAGCGTTCCCCCTCAAGACTTTTTGTTGTACTCTTGCCTCTCCCCGCAATACTTGTGAATCGCTACGTTACTGGGAAGGCAACACTGTCTTTCAGAGTTTCGGTTGAGCTAAACGAGTTCTAAACAACGATTTAAGCACGCAACCAATCGGCATAAATGAACGCACTCCGAACCAACATCGTATTCCGAACAAATATCCTGGGGAGAAGACAGCAGATATGAGCGCATCTGTACCCGATTTTGAGGTAGGAATCATTGGAGGCGGCCCTGCAGGTTCCAGCATGGCGGCTTACCTGGCCAAAGCCGGCATTAACTGCGTGGTGTTTGAGCGCGAGTTGATGCCCCGTCCGCACGTGGGAGAGTCCTTGGTACCGTCCTCGACCCGGGTGTTCAAAGATCTGGATTTCCTGCCCAAGATGGAGGAAGCGAAGTTTCCCCATAAGTTCGGCGCAGCCTGGACCGCGGCCTCGGACGCGAAGGTCTACAACATGGATTTCGGCGGAGTGTCGGCCGACTGCCATGTGGACATTCGCTTCGAAGAGCGTAACCAGCCCGGCGTCAGCCAGAACTATACCTATCACGTGGATCGCAGCAAGTTTGACCTGATGCTGCTGCAGCACGCCAACCAGTTCGGCGCCAAGGTATATGAAGGCGTGGGCGTGAATCGCGTGGACTTCAGCGATCCCAATTGCGCGGCCATCAAGTACAACATGGGCAAGCGAGAGATGAGCACGACTTGCCGCATCGTGGTTGATGCCAGCGGACGCAAGACTTTGGTGGGCAATCAGCTCAAATGGCGCATTCAGGACGACCACTTCGACCAGTACGCCATTCACACCTGGTTCAATGGCTACGACCGCCGCTGCATGGCTTCCAATAAGCAGACGCAGGGCGATTTCATTTTCATTCACTTCCTGCCCATTACGAATACCTGGGTCTGGCAGATTCCGATTTCGGAGACCGTCACCAGCATTGGCGTGGTCACGCAGAAAAAGAATTTTGCCAAGAGCAAGGAATCGCGCGAACAGTTTTTCTGGGAATGCATCAAGAGCCGTCCTGAGCTGTACGAAGGCCTCAAGGCGCAGGGTTCGGAGCAGATGCATCCGTTCAAGGACGAAGGTGATTACAGCTACGCCATGAAGCAACTCGCCGGCGACCGTCTGGTCCTGGTGGGCGATGCGGGACGTTTTGTCGATCCTATCTTCTCCACCGGCGTGAGCATCGCGCTGAACTGTTCACGGTTTGCGCACAAGGATATTATTGGCGCACTCGAGACCGGAAACTTCAGCCGCGAGTCGTTCCAGACCTACGAGTCGACGCTTCGGCGCGGCACTCGCAACTGGTACAACTTCATCACCGTGTATTACCGCCTCAATGTGCTGTTCACGGCGTTCGTGCAGGATCCGCGCTATCGGCTGGATGTGCTCAAGCTTCTGCAGGGAGATGTCTACGAGGATGCCGAGCCGCCCGTTCTGACCCGTATGCGCAACATCGTGCAGCAGGTGGAGAAGGATCCGAATCACGCTCTGCACGGTTTCCTCGGAGATCTCACGGCGGATGCGTTTGTCGAAGCTTCGGCGTAACCGGAACAGAAGCATAGCGAAGACCCTTGGGAGAAAGTACCGAATATGAATCATTCAGTCCCCGATTTTGAAGTGGGAATTATCGGCGGCGGTCCCGCCGGCGCGAGCATGGGTTGCTATCTGGCCAAGGCCGGCGTCAAGTGTGTGGTGTTCGAACGCGAGTTGTTCCCCCGTCCGCACGTCGGCGAGTCGTTGGTTCCGTCGTCCACACGCGTATTCAAGGATTTGGATTTCCTCGGCCAAATGGAGGAAGCCAAGTTTCCGCACAAGTTCGGCGCGGTCTGGACCACGAACGATGAGAACCCCGGATACGTTCACGATCTCGAGGGATTGTCGCCGGATTACAACGTCGACATTCGCTTCGAAGAGCGCAAACAGGAAGGTATGGAGGACCGCAACTATACCTACCACGTCGACCGCGGCAAGTTCGACCTGATGCTGTTGAAGCATGCCCAGAAGCTGGGCGCCACGGTGTACGACGGCGTGAAAGTTGGCCGCGTCGACTTTGGCCCTGAACATCCGGAAGTTTATTTCAACATTGGACCGAAAGAGATGAGCGTCAGTTGCAAGATGGTGGTCGACTGCAGCGGCCGCAATACTTTCCTCGGCAACCAGCTCAAGCTGAAGATCCAGGATAAAGTTTTCGATCAGTATGCCATCCACTCCTGGTTTGATGGCTATGATCGCAAGGTGTTCGCAAAGCGGGACACGAATCTGGATTACATCTACATTCACTTTTTGCCGATTTCCAACACCTGGATCTGGCAGATTCCAATCACCGACACGGTAACCAGCCTGGGCGTGGTCACGCAGAAAAAGAATTTCGCCAAGTCGAAAGAAGATCGCGAAAAGTTTTTCTGGGATACGGTGGGCAGCCGGCCTTTGATTGCGGAGACACTGCGCAAGTCGGATCGCATTCGTCCCTTCAAAGATGAAGGCGATTACAGCTATGCCATGTCGCAGTTGGCGGGCGACCGCTTCATGCTGGTGGGGGATGCGGGGCGCTTCGTCGATCCGATCTTTTCTACCGGCGTTAGCATCGCGCTGAACAGCGCGCGTTTCGCGCACAAGGACATTCTCAACGCCATCGAGAAGAATGACTTCTCTCGCGCGAGCTTTGCCGACTACGAGACCAAGCTGCGCCGCGGCACCAAGAACTGGTACGAGTTCATCTCGGTTTACTACCGGCTGAACGTGCTGTTCACCTACTTCATCAGCGACAAGAACTACCGGCTCGACGTGTTGAAGCTTCTGCAGGGAGATGTGTACGACGAAGACGCGCCTGAAGTCCTGACCAAGATGAAAGCCATGGTTTCGAAGGTTGAACAGAACGAGAAGCACCCGTGGCATAAGCTGCTGGGGGATCTGACGTCGGACGCTTTCCGGCCACAGGTTTAGCTGTTTTTGGTTTTGAAAAAAGCCTCTGCGGCCCGAAAGGCTGCGGAGGCTTCGTTCTTCGTTCTTCGTTCATGGGAGAAGCGAATGTCGCCCGCGAATCGAAAATTCGTAATCGCGTACATCCTTCTCGTCGGACTTCCGCTGCTCGGCCTGTTCGGAATCCTTCGCATGGGCCGCAAGCTGGTCGCGCCGGTTTCGGTCAACGAGTCGGTAAATCTCGAAGCCAATTCCGCAAAACTCTCAGAGATCCCGCGCCCCGAGGCAAACGATCGGCCTGCAGGGCGCCCAGGGATGCCGAATCTCTTCACCCTGGTATTGCAGATAGCAGTCGTCCTCACCGCGTGCCGTCTGACCGGTGCGCTCTTTCGAAAAATTCAGCAGCCGCGCGTGGTTGGCGAGATGTTTGCCGGCATCATGCTGGGGCCGTCATTGTTGGGCTGGATCGCGCCGCATTGGTCGGCCTATCTGTTTCCGCCATCAAGCCTGGGATTTCTGAACGCGCTGAGCCAACTGGGTGTGATCATCTTCATGTTCCTGGTCGGGTTGGGGACTGACCCAAAGGAACTGAAAGGCAACGGCCAGTCGGCGATATTGACCAGCCACGTCGGCATAACCGCTCCGTTCCTGCTGGCCGGTTTTCTCTCGCTTTATCTGTATCCTCGCCTTTCCAATTCGAGCGTAACTTTCACCAGCTTCACTTTGTTTATGGGCGCGGCCATGAGCATTACGGCGTTCCCAGTGCTGGCGCGCATTCTCCGAGAACGGCAATTGCTGGGCACGCGCCTGGGTACGGTCGCCATTGCTTGTGCGGCTTTGGGCGATGTTACTGGCTGGTGCATTCTGGCGTATATCGTCGTGCTGATCCGCGCGGCGCATTCTGCGACTTCGATCTGGATTACGGTGGCTGGGATTGTGATTTTTGGCCTGGTCATGTTTTACGGGGTTAGCTACTTCCTGCGCAGCTTCGAAAAGGTTTATCGCGAAACCGGCAAGCTGACCGAGAACCGGATGGCTTTCCTGCTCTTGCTCGTCCTGATTGCGTCCTTGTGCACGGAACGGCTGGGCATTCATCTTTTATTCGGCGCATTCCTCATGGGCGCGATCATGCCGAAGGAACACCAGTTTGTGCGTTATTTGCTGGATCGTTTCGAGACGATTACGATCACTCTCCTCCTGCCGCTGTTCTTCGCTTTCACCGGCCTGCGTACGAATATCGGACTCGTCAAAGGGTCCGAGATGTGGATCTACAGCGGCTTGATTATTCTGGTTGCGACTGTCGGCAAGCTCGGTGGTTCGACGTTGGCTTCGTGGCTGACCGGTATGCCGCCGCGGGAGGCCGCGGGCCTGGGCATTTTGATGAACACTCGCGGCCTGATGGAACTGGTGATTCTCGATATTGGACTCGACATCGGGGTCATATCCCCGGCGCTGTTCTCGATGATGGTGATGATGGCGCTCTTTACGACCTTCATGACCACGCCTGTATTGAACGTAGTTTGCCCACAGTCGTTACTCGAAGCCGCACCCGGGAAAGCGGCCGATCGATCCTCTCCTGCGCCAGTCAGCGTGCAGAACGGCGAGAGTCAAGTCGCCTGAGGTGTGCAAGAACTTTCACGCTTGACACTCCGAGACGGGCAGCGAAGAATGCCAAAACGCCCTGTTTCCCGGCAGTTGGGGGCAGGATCTCCAGGTTGGGTGTTCCCCCCGATGGCGAATCCCAGGTCAGCGTGAGCCGTGGCGCTTTGCCACCCCAAGTTGCACGAATTCATCAGATCGAACACGAGAGCGAAGTCATCGGAGGATCGAACGATGTCTGCTGCCGCGCGCCGAATCCGTTTTTGTTTTGCCAATTGCGTTCTAGTCAGCGGGCTTCTGCTCGTTGCCGCTTCGGCTCAGGTCACCGTGACCCCTGGCACTTTGGCGTTTTCGGATACCTACATCGGGCTGGACTCCCACACCAAATCGATTACGGTAAAGAATACGGGAAAGACCAGCACAACGATTACGGCCATCACTTCGTCGTGTCCCGAATTTCAGCTGGCTTCGGGCACCACGCCGGCGGTCCTGACGACGAATACGAGCACGACCTTTTCCATCTTTTTCGCTCCCGACGCGGCGAAAACGTTCGATTGCACTTACACCCTGACGCAGCAGACCGGCAATCCGCTTGAGGTTACGGTGGGTGGAACCGGGTTGGCGTCGGCGGCAGTGGTGACCACCAGCCCTACGTTGTTGAGTTTTCCCGACCAGGCTCAGGGAACTCCCAGCGCGACGCAGCTGATCACCATTTCAAACTCCGGTACCGGCGCGGTGACCGTAACTGGGATTACGATTACACCGCCGACATTTGCGGTCAATCCCGTGACCTTACCGATTCACATTGATGCCGGAGCTTACGCGACGATCGGCATCAGCTATAGTCCGGCCCTGGTGATATCCGAGACGGGGGCAGTCGCGTTCACTTTTGACCAGATCCCCAACCAAGTGGTAGATCTAAGCGGCAATGGAACGGTCTCCAGTTCGCTCGTACTTACTAACATCGCTACGCTGCCTGCGGCAACCCAGAACGCGGCGTATCAGGCGCAACTGGTCGCAGCCGCGGGAACTCCGCCTTACACATTCAGTCTGAAACCGGGATCCACCATGCCTGCGGGACTTACGATTTCGAGTACTGGCTTGATCAGTGGGCCGGTTGCTTCAACCGCGACTGCCGGCAACTACACCTTCACGGCTGGAGTGAAGGATTCCGATAAGCACAACACCACCAAGCTGTTCAATATAACGGTTGCCAAAACCACCGGGGCGGCCTGCAACAACATCTCATTCGATGTGCCGAAGACCACCACTCCGATTGTCCCCATCACCGATCTGGCGACGGGAACCTATCAGGGCGAGGAGGGCGGCTTGTACCCGAACGGCAGCAATGTGCGCCCGGCTTCGCACGATGCCGATGGCGTCACATTCGCCAAATCCATCGTTCCGCTCGACGGGAACGGCGTGTACAGCCCGACGGGGAAGGAGGTCATGATCGGCTTGGGAGAGTCCACCGCGCTCGATGAATTCACCGAGTTCCTGACACTGGCGCGGACTGACCCGGCAATCAATCCTGCGCTGGTTTTCGTGACTGGCGCCCAGGGCGGCGCCACGCCAAGCCTGTTGACGCTGACCGACTCACCGTACTGGAATACGATCCTCAATAACTTCCTGCCCGACCAAAGCCTGACCGCGAACCAGGTCGTTGCCATGTGGATAGAAGACAGCAACGGCATCGCAAAGGGATCGTTTCCCGGTGACATGACCCAACTGCAAGCGGCCTACGAAACCGTGATGAACAATGTCCACACGTTCTTCCCGAACCTGAAGCTGGTGTATTTTTCCAGCCGAATTTACGCCGGCTACTCGAACGGTGTAGCGACCATCAATCCCGAGCCTTACGCTTATGAAGCCGGTTTCGCCGTGAAGAATGCCATCGCCGACCAACTAAACGGTAACGCGAACCTGAACTACAACCCAACGTTAGGACCGGTAGAGGCGCCCTGGATGTCGTGGGGCCCGTACTACTGGGCCAATGGTTTGCTGGCCAGCGAGGACGGAATGGTTTGGACGTGCCAGGATCTGCAAGCCGACGGCACGCACCCTTCATTGCCCGCCGGAGATTTGAAGGTAGCAGGCCAAGTCCTGAACTTCTTCAAGACCGACGACACGACCACGCCCTGGTTTCTGAAACCGTAAGGTGCGGTTTTAGTGTGGGTCGGGGTCTCAGAGCCGGACGGGCCGAGCAACGCTCCGCTGTCTGCTGGCAGAGACGGGATCACTCGTAGGGAACCAATCTTCGCAATACGGATACTCGGCCTAACGCGCGTAGCCAGCGTGGTACACTCGTTCCACTAAAACTCAAAAAGCAGCCCCATTTCAGGCCGCTCCAGAGTTCCTGCGCTTGAGGAATTTATGAAATCAGCCATCGAGACCCCGGGAGGGGCCTCCACCGATCCCTATAGCAAAACCGTCTGTTGCCTGCGCTGCGAGCAGAAGCTGCAACGCTACCAACTGATGCGTGCCAGCCTGACTCCGGGCGCCAGCCACGCGATTCTGTCGTGCCCGCGCTGCGGGCATGTCGAGTTCGTCTCGGATTCGAGCCCGCTGTTGCAAGGCCTGGAATTGGTTTCGGTCGACACTGGCGACGGGGATTAACTTCGGTCTGAAACGCGCAGACGATTTCGCCTGTAGGGATCCTTCGACTGCGCGGCGGATTCACTTCGTGATTCCGCCGCTCTGCTCAGGATGACAATCTTGAAGGACTAGAACGGAATATCTTCGTCCGTGATCGGCCCTGCTCCAGCCGGCTCGGGCTCCGGCGTGCGCTGGTCGAAATTGTTGCCGCCTCCCGCGGAAGATGACGATCCGCGCGAGCTTCCCGCATAATCGCCGCCACCGCCGCCTTCACCGCGTCCACCGAGCAAAATCAGGTCGCTGGCTACAACTTCAGTCATGTACTTCTTCTGACCGGAGGTCTTGTCGTCCCAGGAGCGGGTCTGCAGACGGCCCTCGATGTAGACTTTGCCGCCCTTCTTCAGATATTCGCCGGCAATTTCGGCCAAGCGTTGCCAGAGCACCACGTTGTGCCACTCGGTGCGGTCCTGCCACTCGCCGGCCTTGTCCTTGAAACGCTCGTTGGTGGCGATGGTCAACTTGGCCACGGGCGTGCCCTGCGGCGTGTATTTGATTTCGGGATCCTTGCCCAGATTTCCGATCAGTTGAACCCGGTTCAGACTCTTGCCAGCCATATCGATGCTCCTTTGTTTGGGGTTCACTATAGCAGAATTGGCCCGGTGGAAAGGGTGCAGCGCGTACAAACCGCAAGCGGAGTATCATTTTGGGCAGAGTCTAGCTGCAACATGCTAGGCGCTGTGCGCACCAGCTCTTAGCAGGAGGGGTTCATGCCCAGCTGTGGTCACTATCGTCGCGGCCACGCGATCAGAATCGCCGCGGTCATTCTTGCGCTTTCAAGCTTGCTGGCGCTGACCGGTTGCTGGATATTCTCCATTCGTCCTCTCCTCGACGGACCGTCGGACCCCGACCTCATTTTCGATCAAAATCTGGTCGGCGCCTGGAGCCTGAGCCGCGTTGCTGAAAATTGCCAGTGGACGTTGACCATCGAAGCCAGCTCTCGCGCCTACAACTTCACCATGGCGCCAGGGACGGGCTGCAAAAGCGCTGAGAAGACCACCCACTATCTGGGATACCTGATCAAACTCGACAATCATCGTTTTCTCGACGTGGAGCCGAAAACTGAGGACATGTGCGACCTGTGCGTAGCTGCGCACACGTTTGTGATGGTCTCGCTCAAGGACGGCAATCTAGCTCTTACTCCTCTGGATGGCGATTGGGTTTTTAAAGCGATCAATGACAAACGGGTAGTTTTGGATCACGTGGGCGGCGACGGGGAATACATAGATATGACTCTGACCGCGCGGCCCCCAGAACTCAAAGACTTCTTGCGCAAGTATGCCGACGACAAAGACGCTTTCAAAACGAGCGCCAGTCTGGTCTTCGCACGGAAGTAGCGCGGCGTTTTTGAGTCCGCTCGATCGCCAGGAAAGAGAAGGCGAGAGACGGACTTCTGCGCTATAATTTCGCGCATGCCTCCTGCACCCGGCGCCACCCGAGCTGTCGGCATGGTTCCCGACGACCAGAAGTTTGAACCCAGGTCCAAAGGCCTCGCCACTCCACGCAAGAAGAAGCCGAAAGAACTGGCCGTCATCACCGAGTGCTGCACCGGATGCGCCGGCTCACCTGCCTGCGTGGAGTACTGCCCGGTGGAAGATTGCATGTTCTGGGTGCCCGACGAAGACAATCCGCCGTTCGGCCGCATCGCCATCGATCCCATCCTCTGCATCGGATGCAAGAAGTGCCTAAGCAAAGGCCCCGACGGCTGCTTCCTCGACGGCTGCCCCTGGGACGCAATCGCGATGGTCGATACGGTTGAGGTGGAAAAAGAAGTCGGCCCGATGGCCATCTAGCTGTCAGCTCTCACCCGTCAGCTCTTAGCTTGAACCATCACTTCTACTTTTTACTAAAGACCTGTCATCCTGAGCGGAGTTGCAGAGTTCACGAAGTGAATTCTGCAATGCAGTCGAAGGATCCCTTTACCTATTACATCGCCCCGGCCGCAATAGGGAGTTCTCAGTGAGCTGCCTTACTTCGCTCGTGCCCGCTGCAGGATAGCTTTCTCCGTTTCCACCGCCTGCTGGCGCACATCGTTCGAAATGTCCGGCAAGTCGCGTTCGTAGGGACGAACCGCCGGCAGATCGTCTATCTGCCCGACCACATAGAGCGCCCGCAGCGCTTCCCAGACCTGCTCGGTGCTGGGATCGACCACAGCAATCTCGGAGTTCGCCGCAACGTTCGCGCCGGGCTGCACAAGAGATCGAATTCGTCCGGGAATGGGCGACCGGACCTCAACTGGCGCGGACGAGCCCGAGGCCGCGAGCTTCGCCAGCAACCCTCCCTGATGAACCGGTGTGCCAGGGCGATCGGAATCAACGACGTGACCGTCGACGGGAGCCGTAATGTGCGCCGGCTGCAGCAGCGCCACGATCTGCGGACGCCCGGTCGCATCGCCGAAGCGCACCAGCGACAGCGCCGCGTTTCCCCGCACCATCGGCGAAGAATCGCCTAGCATTTTCAGCAGCGCCTCGTGAAAGCCTGCGCCTGAAGTGTCCTGCCCCATAACCCACGCGTCGGTGTTGCGGACTTCTTCCACCGGATCGGTCGCCAAGGCCACAACCTCGGGAAACCATTGCGAGACGACGGCATCATGCCGCGAGATGCGCTCGCTAATCTGTACCAGCGCCTGCTGGATGTGCCGCGGCTTTTTCGTGTCGTGGAGATATTCGGTCAACTGCTGGTCGGAAAGATTCCGCCCAAACCACGTGTTCCACCAGAACAGAAATGGCATGAGAACGATCAGCCAGCCGGTGGCAAAGAACAGAAGTTTCTGCGTGCGCGACATCGAGCGCTTAGGCTTGGTTGGCGCTGAGCCCTCGAAACCGACTTGTGGATCGGCAGTTGAAGCGGAAGTTTCGGGTTGAACAGGCATCGAATTTCGCAAAGGAACTATCGCAGAATGAGTTTACTCCACGTCCGCGTCGAGCACGCGTTCTTGCTCCAGGTAGTGCGACATGGCGTACTGGGCCAAAAGCGGCGTCTGGAGCCGAATTTCAGCTCCAATCCATTCGCCTTTGGCATGAGGAGCGTCGGGGGGATGGTTACAGCGTCCGCCGCTGCCGAACTGCGGGCCGAAGTCCGCGCTCTGGATTTGATCAAACTGATTGATCTCGCGCCAGGCAGCGTCGCCGACCGTGCCGGATACGTCGATCTTTAGTTTCAGTACGGACATCTCAAGGCCAGCTCCGGCTTTTCTGCGACCGCGGAACCATGCGACCGCCGTGGAAGAGCGGCCCTTCAGGGCCGCGTTCGAGACCGCATACGGACGCGGGCTTCAGCCCTTGTGGACGTCTTCCGTTACAACGCCCGTGAAACTCCTCCACGGGGGCTAAAGCCCAAGAAGATTTGTAACGCGTACGCGGCGCTGAAGCGCCACTCTTCCACGTTGCCCAAGACGCTCGTCTGCGCCCCACGGCAACTTCCTTCGTTCGCAAATCTTCAGCTGTGCGGGAACCACTGGTACAGCATGAAGTACACAATCACGCCGGTGACGGAAACATACATCCACAGCGGCCAGGTCCAGCGCGCGATCGCGCGATGCTGAGGATAGCGCGCCTTCAGCCCGCGGCTCAGCGTAATGATAACCATGGGAACGATCACGATCGCCAACGTGACGTGCGGAATCAGGATCACCAGATAAATCACGTGCCACATGGGCGCGCCGAGAAAACGAATATCTCCGACGTGGGCGTGAAAATAAACATAGCAGGCCAGAAACACGGCTGATGCGACGACCGCGCCGATCATACATGCTCTGTGCGCGGCCATGCGTCCCCGCGCGATCAGGATTCGCCCAGCGAGCAGCAGCACGGCACTGGCTCCGTTCAAACTGGCAATCAGGGCAGGGAAGTAGGCGTATTGTTCAGGGATCGAAGTCCCAACCATCGACGTTTCGGCGATCAAGCGGCGGGCCTCGTGCTTCTGCGATTTACCATCAGGAATGCGAGTCCGAACATGACCAGGGAAAACAGCAGCAGAGTTGCCATGTCGTAAGAGAGCGGGAAATCGGAATCCGTGCCGGGATACATCAAACCGCGCAGCGCCTCCACTCCATAGAACAGGGGATTCAGGTGCATGATTACCTGTAGCCATTTCGAAGCGCTCGTGATGTGAAACAGCGCGCCGGAAACCAGCCACAGAGGAATGAGAAACAGATTTACGATTCCGTGAAACGCTTGTGAGGAATCCATGGGCCAGGCGATGGCAAAGCCCAGCGCGGTCAGAGAAAACGAAACCAGGAATACCACCACCGCAACCAGCAGCACCTGCAACGCGTCGAGATGCACGCCGGCAAAGGGCGCGAAGATCAGAAAAATCATGCCCTGGACTGCGGCCAGCGTTGTGCCCCCCAGCACTTTGCCCAGTACAATCGCGGTGCGCGACACCGGTGCAACCAGTACGGATAATAGAAACCCTTCCTTGCGGTCATCAATCACCGACATCATTGTGAAAATCGAAGTGAAGAGCACAATGAGAATCAGCGTGCCGGGGTAAAAGTAATGCAGATAGTCCTGCTGACTCGATCCAGCGCCCGAGCGGAACGAGTTCCCAAATCCCGACCCCAGCACCAGCCAAAACACGAGGGGTGACGCCAGCACTCCCACCACGCGCGTGGGCTGACGGTAGAAGCGCACGATCTCCCGCCACCAGAGCGTGAATGCCGGCAGCATTACGCCTGGCGATGCGTGCGTCAGCGGTCGCGCCAGAGTTGTTGCTTGGGTTGCCATTATTGAATCCTAAGTCGCCTTCGCCGCAGGAGCCTTGACCGACGCAGTTTCTTTCTTTTTCCCGATCATCCCAGCGTCACGCATCTCCCAGAATGCATTCAGGAGGAAGCAACCGGAAAGTGTGAGCAGGATCAGCGTCATGAACAGTCCGTCCACTGTCGCCGAAAAGGGCCACAGCACGATCATGCCGCTCAGGAAAATCCACACAACCCCCACCAAGGGCACGACACCGAGCACCAGAGAAAGCACCAGAATCATGGGACGCAAGTTACCTCCTCTTTTTCTTCTTATCTTTCTTCATCTCTTCGGAACTTCGCTGGCGAGAATCCGCTTCGCGCTCTTCGCTCCAGAACTTGTGTCCCGTGCGGTGGATGAATACATCCTCCAGCGCGGGCTTGCTGACCGAAATCGCCTGAATTTCACCGGGAAACGCCTCGACCACGTCGGGTACGAACCGGTGACCGCCCTCGCGCTCAATGCGCACCTGATTTCCCAGGACGGTGGTCGCGACGTCGAAACGCGACTGTATGTGCTCGGCCAGTGCCAGGGCGTCGTGCGCGGCGTCGAGCAGGATCACGTCCCCGCCGATTTCGCTTTTCAATTCTGTCGGCGAACCGAGAGCCACCAGATTTCCTTCATTCAGGATAGCCAACCGGTCGCAGCGTTCGGCCTCTTCCATCAAGTGCGTCGTTACCAGCACGGAAACCTGCTCTTCATCGCGCAACATTTGCAGGTATTGCCATAGGTCTCGGCGCGCCCCAGGGTCGAGTCCCGTGGTCGGTTCATCCAGCAGCAAGACGCCCGGATGATGAAGTAATCCCTTGGCCAGTTCGATGCGTCGCTGCATACCTCCAGAAAATGTTTCCACGCGTTCCTTGGCGCGGTCGGCCAGCCCAACTCGGTTCAGCATTTCTCCCACGCGCGCTTTAAGCGCCGACCCGTGCAGACCATACAGATGTCCCTGATGCCACAGGTTTTCGTACGCCGTCAATTTCCCATCGACACTCTGCGCCTGAAACACCACGCCAATCTGCCGCCGCAGGCTGGCGGCGTCCAGCGCCGCATCGCATCCCATGACGACTGCTCGGCCGGCCGTGGGTATCATCAACGTCGAGAGAATACGGAAGAGTGTGGTCTTTCCGCTGCCGTTGGGACCGAGCAGGCCAAACAACTCTGCCCGCCGCACATCGAACGAAACGCCATTTAACGCCGTCCGGTGCTCGTAGCGATGGACCAGATTCTGTACAGAAATTACCGGCGTACCAGATGCGTGCTCTACTTCCGAGCCAGCATCGGCGAACGCAGCGACTTTCGAAACCAAATGAGACTCCCAAGGACTGCAATCAGTTTACGACATCCGGCACGGAATTATGGTTTGCGCGCGGCAAAAGCTTTCGACCATTCGACCATCAGATGCAGCCTACGCCGTCGAGGCGTCCCCTTGCGCCTGCGGCACTCGCTCTTCGAACGCGACCGGAACATGCCTCCACACCTGGATCGCCAAAATGACCGCAGTCGCGAGCAGGAGCGCTCCGACCGCGACATGAGCCACGGTTGCCATCACCATGGGAAGCTCGGGCTGCACTGCGTTACGACCCCAAGCTACGCGCGTCAGAAATGCAGTAAAGCCAAGGCAGAGCTGGGCAATGACCAGCGACAGCATCGCAATCGCCGGGCGGCGCACTGCTTCGATGTGCGAGTAAACGGTGAGCGCCCGCACGGCCGTCCAAGCCAACACAAACGAGACCACAACCGCATTCGCGACGTGCGGCCACCAACTCAACCCGTGATGACGGAACATCGCCCCCAGAACGAGCTGCACGTAAAGCACGAAAATTGAGAGCATCGTCAGGGTGAACAAACTGGGCCGCCGCTGGTCGAACTCCACGCGCGGCTGCTCTTCAATCCATCTCTTGCCGGTGAATAGCGCGATTGCCACCGCAATACAGAAAAATGTCTGTGCCAGCGCCGCATGCGCCGACGACACTGCCGGCGGCAGGTAGAACAGAACCGTAATTCCCCCCAAGATCCCCTGGGCAATCACTGTGCCCACCGCGGCATAAGCCAAAACCCGCAACCAGCGCCGCTTTTCCACCCGCCAGGTCCAGACGGCGAGGATGACCGTCAAAAGTCCCGCGCCCTGTGCGATCATGCGATGGGTATGCTCGAACTTCACGCCGCCCACCAGTTTCGGAATCTTGTACCAGGAGCCGAAGGACGTTGGCCAGTCCGGTACCGACAATCCGGCATCGTTGCTGGTGACCAGCGCGCCCGCGATGATCAGAAGAAAAGTCCAGCAGGCCAAGACCACAGCAAGCCGGTGATGGCCGCGATTATAGGTTGCCCTGATGGCTTTCAGAGTAATGCCCCTTGGGCTCGGCTGCGAGAAGAGGGCAGTCACGCCGCCCTCGCTTTAAGAGCGTCTTAAGCGAACAGAGCAGGTCACCCGTAAAGCGACCTGCTCCGTCCAACTCAGCATTTTATCAAATCGGAAGCGCTACTCGGCGGCCGGTTTGAAGCTCTGGTCCACGGTCTTCGTGTCTTTGGCGGCGACCGTTACCTTCTGGTCTTGCTCGCCCAGTTTCTCCTGCACAAATGCGATGGTGTAATCGCCCGGAGGCAGGCCCTTGATCTCGTACTTTCCGTCCTTGTCGGTCACCGCGTAGAAGGGAGTCTTCACCACGTTGATGTACATCTTCATCCAGGGGTGCTGGTTGCACTTGACCGGCAACATAATTTCTTCGCGGGCGAAATTCTTTTCGATGGCCGGAGAAGACGGCGGCTGCGACTCGTTCCACTCGCGATTATTTTGCGGCGTGGGATGAATGTTGTGCGTGGTTGGATCGGAATTCTTGATCTGAACCGTCTGGCCTGCCATTACGCCTAGTACGTGCGGATGATACTTGCAGCCCTGCTGTTCAAGCACCACGGGATCCTTGGGAACATCGAACGTGCGATTGCCCAGCCCGTCCTTGACGTAGACGAAGACGTTGGCCAGATCCCCGCCGTTCACAACCACGTTCTCGGCTTCGTTTGAGCCCTTGCAGCCGGGATCCTGGCTCATATCGATCTTTGACGCCTTCGGAGCCGGGCCGTCAAACTTGACCGTGCCGTTGATCGTCGCCACCGTTGCCGGATCGATTGGAGTTGCCGCTGGCGCCGACATGGCCGGCTGTTCGGCCATCGAATTCGAAGCCGGAGCTTCCTCCTTCTTGCTGCACGCCCCCAGCACCAGCAGAGCACCCAATGCCACGATACCAATCGTTATTCCTGTCCAACCTGTTTTCTTATTCATAATGTCGTCCTTTCGTGGAAATCTGCTGCGAATCATTAAGGTCCGTTGTCATTCCGGGCAAGCCGGAGCAAACACGACGGCGCCCCGAGGAATCTGCTCTTTCTGCCGCTAGAAATTCTACCGCGAACCTCCGCTCAGCGGGTGCTGCGATTCCACTGCAGCCTGCTTGCGATTGCTGGAACGCTGTACCGCCGCCTTGGCGTGCGGCATCGACGAAGCTACCCGCCGCTGCTCTTCCGGGGTCAACTGGAAGATGTAATCGGTCAGAAGCTTCCGATGATCGCCGTCATACCCGTTAAATATCGGCGGCGTCGGCCCGGCGAAAATGTACCGGCCGCCCTCCGGCTTGAAGAGTCCAGACGGCATCGACGTCCCCGGACTGATTGCGGCTGGATCGGTGATCCACCGTTCTACCCAATCCGGCTTTAAACGCTCTTTCGCCAGCAGGAAGTTGGGCGCCGTCGCAATCTTGTCGTGCGCGGGATCGCCCGTGGTGTGGCACTTCAGGCAGGGCGCGGCCGTGCTCGAAAACAGGCTGCGCGCCATGTCGTTTTCTTTGGCGGTCAGTGTAGGCACTTCTTCCGGGATGTAGGGCAGCGGCTGCTGCGACAGCGCCTCGAAGAACCTGACTAGCTTTCGCAATTCGTTATCCGAGAAGGAGAACGTCGGCATGCGCACTTTCAAATATGGCCGCACGCCATTGCGATTTGTATCCGTCGTGCTGAGCGCCGGATTCGACAGGAACTTTCGCAGCCATTCCGGATCGACGCGCGCTCCTTCCGTGAGAAGTTTCGGTGGCAACTGCTCCTGCACATCCTGATACTGCTTCAATCCCATCAGAATCGTGCGCTGGCCGGGAATAAACTGGTGGCATCCCATGCAGTTGTATTTCTTGATCACCCACCAGCCCTCTTGAATATCGTGCCGCGCATCGCCCGGCTTGAACTGATAACTCGCGGGCAGGGAAGTCTCCTCGCTGCCCATGAGAAACGTAGTCAGATCGAGCACCTGCTCTTTGGTGAGATGCAGGTTTGGCATGCGTGAGGCGTCCAACTCACCCTTGATCTTGCCCTTGTCGTAAACCTCGGGCTCGGCCAGTTTGTGCTCGAAAAATCCCTTCTGGCTGTACCAAGGCTCGGTCGCGGGGCCGTCGGGCAGGCGCGCCAGATCATCCTTATTTGTGATGGGCTCGGCATCTTTGCCGCCGCGCTCCGCGACCGTGGTAAACAGCGCAAAGTCGAGCCGCTCGATCGGCTTGCTGCCTTCAAACGTAAGCTCAGTGCCGATGCGGCCTTCGTCTTCCATGCCGGAGATTTCGTGGCATCCGCCGCAGCCGTAGTGACGGACCCATTTCTTGCCTTCCTCTTTCAGTGCCGGATCATCCATGAACGCCGCCTCTGGGTACGACGACGGCTCCTTCTTTTTCTGGGTCATCAAATATGTGGCGATATCCTCTGCATCCTCGGGACTCAGCCGCAGGCTCGGCATGACCGTCATGTTCTGCACTTGCAGTTCGTGGCCGTCATTCGGACACTTGCTGTGATCCAGATCAAACTGATAGGGAAGTCCCTTCTTGGCGTAGTCCTCGGGACCAATATCCTTCTTCTCGTATGGACAATAGGGCCGCGTCCGCTGCCGGGCGTTGTGAATCCAGCGCACAAGATAATCGTAGTTTGCTTTTTCGCCCACGCGCGTCAGATTGGCCGCGAACGTGCCACCCTGCATCTGGTCGCCTTCGCCGATGGAGTGGCAGGCCAGACAGCCTCGCTCCTCAAACAACTCTTTTCCGTGAGCGCCGTTCCCCGGCTTTTGCTTGGGCAGAGCGTCGGTGAATCCTGATTGCCAGATATACGCCGAAATCGCCTGAATCTGATGATCGGTCAGCCGGAAGTTCGGCATCTTGGTCGTGGGCCGGAAATCCGACGGCTTCTTCAGCCAGACCGGAATCCAGTTCTTGTTCAGTTTCAGCCGGACGTCTTTCAGGTTCGGTCCAACCTTTTTCTGATCCTGCATCAGGCTGTGCGACTGGAAGTCGAGCTGCTGCAAACGCCCGTCCAGCTTGCTGTTGGCCACTTTTAGGTCGGTGGCCTTTGTGTTCAGCGCGTTGGCGACATCGTTCGATTCCGCCGCATCGGCCTGTTTCATCAGGTACGCGGTCTGCTTTATGTTGTCTTTTTTCTGCGTTTCAATCTGCTTGATTTGCTGGCCGACCGAGTTCAGGTCTTCGGGCTCCTTGTCGTATCCCTCATACCGATGGCAGCCCATGCAGCCCCGTTGCCGGAAAAGGTCCTTTCCGTTGTTGATGGTTTCCCACTGCACATCGCCGCTGGCCAGAACCATGTCGGCGGCGTGGCAATTCTGGCAGCCCGCTTGCGCGTTCTCCTTCGGAAACAGCGGCCACAGCCAGTGTTCGTAATTGCCGTGGGCCTTTTCGACGCTAGTGGTCGCGCGTCCGTTTCCTTGATGACACGGGGAGCAGCCGAACTTGTCGGGATCGTGAATCTGCAATAGCTCTGGCTGCGAATGGCTGACGAATGCGTCGGCATATTCATCCGGCTTCTTCTCGCCCTTGGCCATCATCGATGCCAGCGTGATTTTCAAAGGCTCGCGGGTGTTCATGTGGCAGGATTCACACCGGTCCACAATATTGGCATCAGCGACGTTGATCTGAACGATCGCCGGATCCCACTCCGCCGCCTTTTTCTTCAAGCCGTCAATCTGTTGCGGCGTCAAGTCGACCATGTGGTCGGCGATGTACTGATCCATCTTCGCCTTGGCCGCAGTGACCGGCTTTAGCACGGCGCCCAGCTCAAGGCTCAGCCTCGTGCGCTCGTCGCGAATCTCGTTGTAGGTTTTCTCCAGTTCCTCGAAGTTAAAATCCTTCTTGCTGCCGTCAGGAAACTCAACGGTCGCCTTCTCACTCTTGTACTCCGCCAGTTCCTTCTGCTTGCTGGCCTTCGATGAGGCGCTGGTGCTCGTCTCGATCTCGTAGCTAATGGCGTTCACGTAGGCGCGCCGGTCGGTGAACACGCTCTGCACCGCCAGCAAGCGCGCACTGGCGTCGTCCACCGCTTTGCGGGCTTCTGCGGCCTTTCCCTTTGAATCCTCGTAGGTCTTTTCATACGCCTGTTTGAGTGCGGCGTACTCGGGATTCTGTTCGACATCTTTCTCCGACGTGGCCGACTTTGAGCGTGCCGTGTTCAGGAACGCGCTGTAGCGAACCTTCCATTGATCCTGGAATTCCTTCCAAGGACGCTGTCCCCAGGCCTCGTCATACAAAGCCCAGAACAAAGTGCCAATCAGAATGACCGTCGCAATCAAATAATGGATGGCGTACGATTTTCCGGTAATCGGATCCTGCTCGGGAATCGGTTTTTCAGGCACCAGATTCTCCCTCGTAAACGTTGAGCATCATACTTCGAAGGCCAAGAGCTCCAAGCTAAAACCCAAGAGCTAACAGCTAAGGGCGTTTTTCTTCACACGTTAAACCACGGTGTAATCCACACATACTTGATGTGCCACAGAAGCCGCAGCGCCATCTTGAGCGGCAGAGCCAGCATGGTCAGCCACAAAAACGCCATCAGCGAAAACTGCAGCAGGCTCATACGCTGGAAGTCCTTCTGCATTTTTCGACGGAACAGCGAATACACCGCGCCGCCGCCGACCACGTAAAATCCGCCCACCACTATGGCGCCGAAAATCACCTTCCCCAGGTTGGAAGTGATCCCGAACAAATCAGGCAGATCGCGGTTCACTTCATAGATCAGTCGGTTGTGATCCCATGTTTGTCCCGGCCAAAACCATTGCCAGCCAGGCCCGCGGATGAACGTCCCGATAATGATCATCGCGACCCACAGAATCACAAAGCCAAACAGAAAAGTAGAAATCGAAAACTTACGCTGCTTCCAGGTGTAATACCCGCTGCCCAGCGGATTCGTATCGATATATGGAATGACCATCAAGCCGATGATGATCATGGTCGGCATCACCACACCCGCGATCCAGGGATCGAAGTAGACGAGCATCTCCTGCAGCCCCAGGAAATACCACGGAGCTTTCGCCGGATTCATCGTCAAGTTGGGGTTGGCCGGTTCTTCCAGCGGGGCGTTCAGCGTGATCGACCAGACCATCAGAATGATGGTCACGATAATGGCGGCGAGAAACTCGATGCGCAGCAGAAATGGCCAGACGTGCACTTCCTTGGCCCAGCCGGGCTTGAAGGGCCACGTCTTGCGATGATGGGTCTTGGCCATCGCCGGATCGGCTTCCAGCTGCTCGATCAATTGGTCGTTGGCCCGCGCCTGCTTCACCGCGAGATAAATGTAAAAGCAAAGCAGCGGAATCAGACCCACGATCGGCACGTTATCCGGCGCCGAGCAAATCTCCCAAATTTGTCGCCAGTCCATAATCTCTCCGCGATCCGTGGTGCTTTACGTCTACTCTCCCGCTGCCTTCGGTCCTCGACGCGGCTTGTCGGCTTCGGCCTCCAGCATGACGGGAGCCGGCCCCGAGATCCCGCCGTCTTTTCGCACGCGCCAGAAGTGCACAATCATCAGTACCGAGGCCACAATCGGAATCCCGATGCAGTGCCAGATGTAGGACCGCAGCAAAGCATTCGCGTCAACGATCGACCCACCCAGCAATCCGAATCGCACATCGTTATAAGGCGTCATGCCCAGCATCGAACCGAACGGACCTTCGTGCCCGAGCAGCGGCGTGGCGCGCGCCATGTTTGTACCGACGGTGACTGCCCAGAAGCCCAGTTGATCGTCGGGCAGCAAATATCCGGTGAACGATAGCAACAACGTAAACACCAGCAGCAGCACGCCGATATTCCAGTTGAATTCCCGCGGCTTCTTGTACGACCCGGTCAGAAACACGCGAAACATGTGCAGCCATACACCAATCACCATCAGGTGAGCGGCCCAGCGGTGCATGTTGCGCAGAATCTTCCCGAAGGGCACGTCGTGTTCGAGATAGAGCACGTCGCGAAATGCCTGAACCTTGCTGGGGTGGTAATAAAACATCAGCAACACGCCGGTGTAGGTCAGGATGATGAACAAATAAAACGTGATGCCGCCCATGCCCCAGGTGTAGCTGTAACGCACCGCATCGCGGTTAATCTTCGCCGGATGCAGATGGAGGAACACGTTCGAGAGCACGCCCAGCGCCCGGTTGCGCGGCGTGTCGTCGTGCTTGTGACGGAAGATCGACGTGTAGACCTGGGTTTTGGTCGGATCTTTCAGGCCCTCGATCTGTTCCTTCGCCTTGACGGGGATCTCGGTTTTGAGCGCGTGAATGTCTTCCTTCACACCAGTAGTTACGCGCTCGACCAGTCCGACTTTCCCATTCTTCCCGGAAGAGCCGCCGTTGGTGCCGCCATTGCCGCCGTTCGGATTGTTTTCGTCAGCCATAAGATTCCTGAACTCGAAATTGACTCAATGAATCAATGAGTCATTGAATCAATGGTTACACTCCGGTCAAAAACGCTCCCGGATCATTAAATTTGCTCGGCTGCCCCTTGGGCCACGAATACAACTTCGACGTGTCCACCAAGACCTGCCCATCCGGCGCCAGCTCAAGATGCGCGCGATCCATAGGACGTGGAGCTGGCCCTTCGAAGTTGATCCCCTCGCTGTCGTAGCCGCTGCCGTGGCAGGGACATTTGAATTTGTTCTCGCTGGGTTTCCAATCCGGAGTGCAGCCCAGATGCGTGCAGCGCGCGTAAATCACGAATAGCCGGTCGGGTGTGCGATCGACCCAGATGCGATATTTCTGCTGAAATTTAGTGTCGACCCCGAGCGCGAATTCCGACGGGTAGCCGATTTTGAAAACCGTGTTGGGTTCGAAAAGAGTGCGCGGCAGAAAGAAGCGGAAGAACGCCAGGAACCACGCCACTAAGAATCCGGTCACCATCACCCATACGAAACGGCGGCGGTGACGATCGATCTCCGTCGACGGAGCAGTCCCGGCCACGCCAGCGGCGGCCGCGGCTTTCGAGGTTCCCACCGCTGGCGTGCCTACATACTTCGTGGCATCCGCCGTTCCCGGTGTCGCGGGCTTTGCGACAGCTTTCGCTACCTCGGGATTCGGGTCGACCTTGCCGGTCTCATCCGCCATGAGCTTCCTCCTGTGACTAAAACTTGGGCCCTAATCTAAACCGGCGGCTGTCGCATACTGCGGCTCCGCCAACGTCCTCCCTGTAGTACGAATCGGGATCATGCTAAAAACTGCCTGACCCAGAGACTCAACCACGATCTGTCCCAGGGCCTTAATAAATTTCGGCGAGTCATTGAGTCCGCCGCTCATTTCGAACTGCGTGATCCCCAATCGCCGCGCCTCTTCCCGCGCTTCGTGATCAATTTCTCCCAGTGTCTCGACATGATCGGAAACAAACGCCACCGGCACCACGCACATTTCGCGCACGCGCTCGTCCGCGAGTTGGCGCAAAGTCTGATGCAGGGAAGGCTGCAGCCATCGGCTGGCTCCCACCTTGCTTTGGTAGCAAAGCCGCTGCGGGTTGCTCCATCCCCCGCGCTCGGTGAGCAACCGGACCGTTTCCTCGATCTGCCGCTGATAAGGGTCGCCCTTTTCGATCACCGACATGGGGACGCTGTGCGCACTGAAAACGATCTCGGGCCGCCCGGGCGAGGGGAAACGCGACAGGGCCTCGTTCACTTTCTCGACGATGGCATCCAGATACGTGGCATTACGATAGAAGGGCTCCACGCAATGCACTGGCACATCGTCCGTGAAGTGCCGCCGCCATTCGTTCAAACTCGATCCCGTGGTCGTCGACGAATATTGCGGGTACATCGGCAAGAGCACCACCTCATCGCACTCGGCCGCCCGCAGTTGTTCGATCGCCTCCCGGGTAAACGGATGCCAATACCGCATAGCTACAAAGCAGTGAGCGTCGACGCCCTGCCCGCGTAGTTCGGTTTCCACTGCCCGCGCCTGCCGTTCCGTATGCCGCCGGATGGGCGAACCGCCGCCGATGGTGGCATAGTGATGTTGCACCTTGCGTGCGCGCGTGGTGGAGATCAGTTTTGCGAGGGGTTTGCGCCCGATGCGGGCGAAAGGGAAGTCAATAATATCGGGGTCGCAGAACAGGTTATACAGAAATGGCTCGATGGCTTCCAGGGTGTCAGGTCCACCTAGCTGAAAGAGTACTACCCCCACACGCCGTGTTGTGCGCGTCATTCCCCAGAAACTCCAGAACGGGCGAATCTACTCTCTTGCTGCGTGCGAGTCAATGGCGGAATTTCGGAAAATATCGATTTTTCCCGCCGCCTCAGAACAAGCTCAGTGCCAGTCTCGAAAATCTAAGCTCGCCGTACTATCTCTCGCCGTACTATCTAAACTCCATGCCAGAACTGCCCGACATCGCCGCTTACATCAGCGCGCTCGAACCACGCATCGTGGGCCAGCCACTGCAGCGGATCCGCGTGGCCGGCCCGTTTCTGCTGCGCACCGCCCAGCCTCCGCTCACCAGTGCAGAGGGACGCGTCGTAGAAGAGCTGCGTCGCATCGGCAAGCGCATCGCTATTGGCATGAGCGATGACCTCTGGCTGGTATTGCATCTGATGATTGCCGGAAGGTTGCACTGGCGCGCTCGAGACGCCAAGCTGTCTGGCCGCCAGAATCTGGCCGCTTTCGACTTCCCTCAGGGCTCGCTGGTTCTCACCGAAGCCGGTTCCAAGCACCGCGCGTCGTTGCATTTGGTCAGCGGAGAGGAGGCATTGCGCTCGTTCGACGCCGGAGGAATCGACGTATTCGCCGCGGATTTAGACTCGTTTCGCGCCGCGCTCACCGTCGAGAATCATACGTTGAAGCGTGCGCTGACCGACCCGCGGCTGCTCAGCGGCATCGGCAACGCCTATTCTGACGAGATTCTGCACGCTGCGCAGCTTTCTCCCATCACGCTCACGCAGAAGCTCAAGCCGGATGAGTGGGAGCGGCTCTTCGTAGCGACTCGTTCGACGTTGCAACTCTGGATGGCCCGGCTTCGCAGCGAAGCGCAAGCTGCTTTCCCAGAAAAAGTCACGGCGTTCCGCAAAGATATGGCGGCGCATGGGCGCTACGGTTTGCCTTGTCCCCGGTGTGGCGACAAGATTCTCCGCATTCGTTATGCCGACAAGGAAACCAATTATTGTGCCCGCTGCCAGACCGGAGGCAAGGTTCTTGCGGATCGGAGTCTATCGCGGTTATTAGGGTCAGACTGGCCGCGCACTCTGGAGGAGTTGGAAGCTCTGAAGCGGCGCTGAAGCAAGAGCGTCTACGGTATAAAATATTAGGATATGACAACGCTCGTGATCCACGCATCCCTAGAAATGGCTGAGCAACAAGGCAAGCGCAGTTTCGACCAAACACTCGCTGTTGGTGTTGGCGACGCCTACGCCCTCTCCCAAAGTCAGTTTCAGCAGGTCAGCCCCGGAGATCGGCTTCTAATGCTGGAGAAAGAAACCCGGCGCTGCGCTGAGGGAATGGTGGCTGGGCTTCAGCCGAATGGCTGGACTCTCAATGGCATGCAGCGGTACGACGTGCTTATGCAAGACATGGTAATCGTGCCCTACCAGAACGTTCCTCTCAAAAGGTGGGGTGTTGCAGTCATCTGACGCATGCAGGGGCGAAGCAGCGGTACGCGGTGATAAAGTGCGCGGGAGAAAACATAATCCCTGCGCCGGAGGCGAAGGATGGGAAAGATCGTCGTGCTTCTGTTTCTAGCGAGTAATTTTCTTTATGCACAGGATCATCAAGATACTGTTCGGTCTGTGCATAGAAGCATCACTGAGTGCCGAAGCGACGCAGCAATCTTCAAGAGGGATGAAGATGCGCGCGGAATCAGGGCGCTGAAAATAAGTGAGATCGCTCCACGAAGTAACGAAATGGGATTATGCAATCTGGATTACAAAGAGCAGGAGTTCCAGCAGAGGTTCGAAGCATATCAGGAGGACGTCACCTCACGCCTTTTCAGCTTCGTCGCGAGACACAATCTGACAGAACAGTTTAAGAAGGAGGATGAGGCAGGAGAGCGCTGACGCGAGGAAGGCGCTAGCGAGCCTCACGGCACCGTAGTCTCGGGGACGGCCGCTGCCTTCGACATCTCCTCAATCACCGCGTCGGCAAACTCCGAAGTTCCCGCTTTACCGCCGATGTCGCGTGTCAGCTTTTCCGGGTGACTGTAGACTCGCTCCAGCGCGTTGCGAATCTGCGTCGAGGCTGCCTGCTCCCCGAGATGCCGCACCATCAGCAATGCCGACCGCAGCAGCGCCGTCGGGTTGGCCAGATTCTTTCCTGCAATATCCGGCGCCGATCCGTGCACAGCTTCAAAGATCGCGCATTCGTCGCCCAGGTTGGCGCTGGGCACGAATCCCAGCCCGCCCACAAAGGCCGCGCACAGATCCGAGAGAATGTCTCCATACAGATTTTCCATCACCAGCATGTCGTACTGATATGGATTCATCACCAGCTGCATGCAGGTGTTGTCGACGATGTGTTCGCCATACGTGATCTCGGGATAGTTCTTCGCTACATTCCGCGTGCAGCGCAGGAACAGTCCGTCCGAGAGCTTCATGATGTTCGCCTTGTGAATGCAGTGAATCTTCTTGCGCTGATTCTTGCGCGCGTACTCGAAGGCGAACTTGGCGATGCGCGTGGAAGCCTTCTCGGTAATGATTTTCAGGCTCTCCACCACCCCCGGCACCACTTCGTGCTCCAAGCCGGAGTAAAGACCCTCGGTATTCTCGCGCACGATAATCAGATCTACGTCGGGATACCTCGTCGGAATGTGCGGCAGATTTCGAATCGGCCGGAAGTTGGCGTAGAGCTCGAACTTCTTCCGCAGCGCAACGTTGATGCTGGGGAAACCGCCGCCCACGGGCGTGGTCACGGGACCTTTCAGGCCCACCCGCGTCCGCTCGATCGACTCAATCAGATCTTTTGGAATGTACTCGCCGGACTTCTCGTAGGCCTCGGCGCCCACCGCAAACTCTTCCCACTCAAACTTCACCCCGGTCGCTTCCAGAATGCGCACCACTGCCTTGGTCACTTCCGGGCCAATCCCATCGCCGGGGATCAAAGTTACTTTATGACTCATAAAGTGCCATATCTCTGAAGCGCTAACCCCTATACAGTCTTCACTTTCACTAGATCCTTCAACTCGTTCATGAACTCTTTCACGTCCTTGAAATCCAGATACACAGACGCAAAGCGAACATAGGCTACCTTGTCATAACGCCTCAGCCGGTTCATGATCAGTTCGCCCAACTCACTGGTCTTGCGCTCGCGCTCCGCCGATTCCGTCACGAACGACTCCGCCTCATTCACGATCTGCTCGAGTTTGCTGATCGGTACGGGACGTTTCTCGCAGGCTCGCAGCAATCCGTTCAGAACTTTCTGCCGGTCAAATTTCTCCCGGCGTCCGTCTTTCTTAACGACCATGTATGGAATTTCGTCGATGCGCTCGTAGGTCGTGAAGCGCTTGCTGCACTTCAGGCATTCGCGCCTGCGCCGGATCGCGTCCGCTTCCTTGCTCTCGCGCGAGTCCACCACTTTATCGTTCGCAAATCCGCAAAAAGGACATTTCATGGCGCTGGCTTCGAACTCCGGCTGTTTGGACGATCCCCTTACTCCTTGTCATTCCGACGCCTGAGCAAAGCGAAGAAAGGAGGAATCTGCTGTTCGTCCGGTTCCTCAAAATTGTAACAGTTGAATAAGTGTCGGAGGGGCGGGCTGGCCCGGAACCCGTGCCGAAGCGAATACCTGCGGAGAAGCAAAATCAGCCCCGAAAATAAACCGGCGCCCGTACCCCCTGCGGTACGAGCGCCAGCTTTCCCCCATGCCCTCGCGGTGACGGAGGGCGTGAAGTCTGCGATCCCGGAAGATTGCGACAGTCCTCCCGCGATAACCCCTCCCGCGATAACCGTCGGCACAATCCAGAGATCTACTACGAAAATGCCTGAGGCGACCTCGAGAGTTGTCAAATTTATGTCTGCAATTTGTAAAAACCTATGAGACGGGAATAGTGCGCTTGGAAGCGGGACGGTTGAACGAGGAGCTATCCGCGCCACGGGCGATGGCGCTCCAAAGAAAGGGAAGTACAAAAGTAACTTCTTGGGGAACAGGTTTTCGCGGGAGACTGAACAAATGCCCAGCGGCGTGAGTCCGGCGATGCGCAGCCTTCACGGGCGCACATGTCAGAAAAAAGTTACATTTGTTGTGTACTCTGAAGCCAGTCGAAGTGGTTGGTGATTAGTGGTTGGTAACTAAAGAGTGGTGGCGATTAAGAGATGAAGAAGGCGCTGATCATAGCCGTGCTTCTGTGGGCTCTACCCATGCTCGCGCAAAGGACCACCGGGGAATTGCGCTTAACCGTTACTGATCCCTCGGGATTGGGAGTGAAGAGCACGGTTGAGCTCATTAGCGAGGCCAACCAGTACCGCCATACATTCTCGACGGATGATCAGGGCAACCTGGACGCCAAGCGGTTGCGTTATGGAATCTACCAGGTCCAGATCGAGGCGCCGTCCTTTGCCCGAGTTTCCGAGTCGCTCGAAATACGCTCCGCGCTCCCGTTGGACCGAGCAATTCGGCTGAAAGTAGCTACCGTTTCCGAATCGATCAAGGTCACGGCAACTGCCACTCTAATCGATCCGTATCGCGCAGGTTCGGTCAGCGAGATGGGGGCGGAAACGATAGAAGACCGATTGACCGCGCTGCCCGGCCGCTCGATGCAGGACTTGGTGAACTCTCAACCGGGCTGGCTCTACGAAGGCAATTCAGTTCTTCACCCACGCGGATCAGAATATCAGACGCAATTTGTGGTCGACGGCATACCGCTCACCGATAACCGTTCGCCTAGCTTTGGCCCGGAGCCTGCCGAAGCCGATGACATCGAATCGCTCACGATTTATACCGCCGGCATTCCAGCGGAATTCGGCAGGAAGATGGGCGGCGTGGTCGAGGTCAATACTCTCAAGAGCCAAGACCCAGGATTCCATGGCGAGTTCACGCTCTTCGGCGGAACGTATGCCACGGGCGCGATCAATACCCAGGACCAATACACATGGGGTAAGAATACGTTCGGCCTGAGCGCCTCCGGGAACATGACAGACCACTATCTGAACCCGGTGATCCCGGAGAATTACACCAACAACGGTACTGCCGCCAGCTTTGCGCTGAGCTATGAGCGGGATCTGACGCAGAACGACCGCCTGACCATGATCGTCCGCCACGAACTCGCGCGCTATGCCATCCCTAACGAACTGGTACAGCAGAACGGAGCCTACATACCGAGCGCGGACAACACAGTTGGCTGTCCCCCCGTGCCGCCGGGCGACGAACCGAGCGACTGTGTGTACATACCTGGCGGGCAACTACAGACCGGCGACAACCTTGAAACCGCGGGAAGTATCTCCTACCAGCACATTTTTTCTTCCGATGTGGTCGCCTCGCTGCGCGGAATGGGCCGCAATAACTCCAACGATTTTTATTCAAATCCGGAGTCGTGGCCCCTGATTGCCACCCAGCACAACTCCTTCAATGAGGCTTACTTCAACGGCAGCCTATCGATCCATCATGGCAGGCAGGAATTTAAAGCGGGCATCGAATCCGACAACACTTTCCTGCACGAAAACACCAGCTACCTGATACCCGACTGTGCCGATCCTACCGATCCGCAGTGTCCGATCAATCTCGGGATCCTGGATTCCGGCGCGATAAGTTTTTCTTTTCAAGCGCAGCGTCCGGATCTTGAGCAAGCGGCCTACGTTCAAGACTTAATCCGCCTTGGCAATTGGACGATCGATGCCGGACTCCGCTGGGATCACTACCAACTGGTGGTCAATCAGAATGCCGTCAGCCCACGCGTGGCCGTCTCCCGCTATTTCCCCACCGTTGGTTTAAACATTCACGCCGCCTATGACCGGATATTCCAGACGCCATCTTTCGAAAACATCCTGTTAGCCAGTTCGCCGTCCGCGGAGGCAATCGACACCAGCGTGCCCGCGCTGCAGTTGCCAGTCCAGCCTTCTCACGGCAACTATTACGAATTGGGAGCTACGAAAGCATTCTTCGGAAAACTGCGGCTGGATGCGAATATGTTCCGTCGTCAAGTGAACAATTATGCCGACGACTCCCAAATTTTGAGCACCGGCATCAGTTTTCCCATCGCATTTGACCACGCCCTCATCTATGGCGCGGAGGCCAAGCTGCAAGTGCTGCAATGGGGAAAGTTTTCCGGCTTCGCCAGCTATTCCTACATCGTCGGGAACGCCTGGTTCCCGGTGACCGGCGGATTGTTCCTGGGAGATGACGCGATCAACCCGACCACCGGGCATTTTCCCGACTCGCAGGATCAGCGGAATACCGTGCGTGCCCGTGTCCGCTATCAGGTTATCCCGCGCCTGTGGTTCGCCGTAGGATGCGATTACAACACTGGACTGCCGTTTCAGCCGGATTTGACTCCGCAGCAATATGCCACGGAATACGGTCAAGTGGTGGTGAGTCACCTCAACTTTGATCTCGGCCGCATCAGTCCGTACTTCACGCAAAATGCTTCGATAGGCGCCGATCTCTACCAGCACGAAAAACGCTCGGTCCGCTTTCAAGGTGACATCGCGAACATAGGCAACACGCTTGAACTGATCGACTTCGGAGGATTGTTCTCGGGTAACGCAATCGGTCCGGGACGCCAATATACCGCTCGCCTCGTCACCACATTCTAGAAGCCGAAGCGGAAAAATCGTGCGCCCGTTTACAGGGACGCTTGAGGGAACCGAGTACAGCCAAAGACGGAGAGAACTGCCTGATATCATCCTATTTCAAGAAAGGACGTGTGATGAGATCGAGACAAATCCGCCTTTGGCTGTTGGTAGTTGTCTTAATCGTCCCAGCAGAGAGACTCTTCGGGCTTCAGAGTTCAGACGTTCCCACCAACGTTGCCTATGTGAGCGAAGAGGAGGGCGGAATCAGCGTGATCGACTTAAGCACGCTGAAGGTCATCCGGAGCGTCCAACCCACTGATCTCTCGCCGCGCGGACTGGCAGTGACGTTTGACGGAAAATACGTCATCACCTCGAACAAGAACACAAGCGATGTTGCGGTCTTCAATACGCCGAACCTGAGCTTGCTGCGACGAATTCATGTCGGAGAAAGCCCCGAATTCATCAAGATCAATCTCGCCGGTGATCGGCTTTTTGCGACTTTCGAACCCAGTTCGCAGGGCGGACCTCCAGGTGCTCCGAAAGAGGGTGCCGTGAAAGAAGGTGCCGCGAAAACAGGAGCCGCAAAGACCGCCGAGAAGGACGATGAAGACAATGGGCCGCCCGCTCAGATTGCCACATTCCATATCGGAGATTGGACGCCGGGCCCAGTTTCCACAGCGGGCCAGGAAACCGAAGGCATTGAATTTTCGCCGGATGGAAAGTTGATGTTGGTAGCCAATGAATCGCAGGAAACCATTGGAGTATTTGACGAAACCACCGGACGGCATCTACGGGACGTCGATCTGAAACCCTACGGAATCCGGCCGCGAGGCCTCAAAGTGTCTCCCCAGGGCAACCAGTACGCGGTGACGATGGAAGGCTCGGGGACATTACTGACAATGGACGCAAGCTTGAAAGTAATCAAATCTGTGCCCACCGCGGCGAAACCCTACGGCGTTGCCTTTGACCGCGCCGGTAAGCGCATTTTCGTCTCAGCCGCGCAGGCAGGTAAGCTCCAGGTGTTTGCAGCGGATTCTCTGCAACTGCTCGCGGAAGTGCCCACCGGCAAGCGATGCTGGCATTTCACATTTACGCCCGACGATTCCAAGATTCTGCTGGCCTGCGGACGATCGAACAATGTAGTTCTAATCGATGCCACTTCGTACAAACCACTCGGCACAATCGAAGGGCTCAAACTGCCGTGGGGCATCCTAACCTACCCGAGATCGTACGGCAGTCTGGGATTGCCGTGAACATAATCTCGCTAAACATTGCTGACGCTGCAGACGATCCCGGCGTTGGTTGAAATCGCGACCCGTTTCGAAGGTTAACTTCCCGGTACCATCTGCACCGGTGCTCCACCGTCGACATCCGCCTGGTTGAATACGACGTTGGCTCCCATATGCGCGGGCCGGGGTGCGAGCATTTGCTCTTTACGGTAAACCAGGTTGGTAACGTTGAACGTAGCCAGCTCAAATCCGTGCCCGTGCGTGATTGCGTCCGTCGGACACGCCTCGACGCAATATCCGCAGAAAATGCAGCGGTTGTAATCGATGTTGTACACCTTGGCGTAGCGCTCCGCGCCACTCACGCGATTCTCAGCGGTGTTCTCCGCGGCTTCGATATAGATGCAATTCGACGGGCAGGCGGCTGCGCAAAGAAAGCACGCTACACACTTTTCCAGCCCATTCTCGTCGCGCTGCAGCACGTGAGCGCCGCGAAAGCGGGCCTCAAAGCGCGCGCCCTTCAGCGGTCCCTTGCCGTCAGGATAATTTTCCACGGTCGTGGGCTGGAACATCTCCATGAAGGTGATGCTCATGCCCTTGGCAATCGCGGCGATGTTCTTCAGAACCGGCATATTTGACTAGTATACCGGAAGAGCCGCGCGGTTCGCCGCTCCAGATCAAACCGGCCCCGGAGGAATTATCCTAGTAGCTGTGAGTGAGGATCAGCGAAGAGAAAGTAAGAACGAAAAGCTGAAGGCCGCCGTGGGTCTTTGTGCGGACTGCCAGTTCATGCGGGTAGTCGAGTCAGACCGGGGATCGACTTTTTACCGCTGCGATCTCTCCGCTATCGATGCGAGATTTCCAAAATATCCGCGCCTGCCGGTGCTGCATTGCGCGGGGTATGAACGCTTGAGCCCAGACCTCGAGCGCCCGCGCGACTAGGTCTCCCTACATCGCCCGACGATTATTCAATTCCCAATTCTTTTGCGAGTGCCTTCCACTTGCCATCGACCAGTGCCTTGGTCTTCGCATCCATCACAATCTCGCTGGGCCACGGACGCGCGAAGCCTTCGCTGGCCCACTTGCGCGTCGCATCGATGCCCATCTTCGATCCGTAATTTGGCAGCCGAGACGCGTGATCGAGTGAGTCCACTGGGCCCAGCGTGAATTGAATGTCGCGCTCCGGATCGATGTGGTTCAAGGCTTTCAGCGTGACATCGCCAAGATCCTGCACGTCAACGTCTTCGTCCACGACAACAATACACTTCGTAAACATCGCCTGCCCCAGCGACCACACGGCGTTCATCACCTTGCGGGCCTGGCCTGGGTACGACTTCTTGATCGAGACGATCATCAGATTGTGAAACACGCCTTCAATCGGCAGGTTGATGTCGACCAATTCCGGAATCGTCAGCTTCATCAGCGGCAGAAAAATGCGTTCGACCGCCTTGCCCATGTAGGCGTCTTCCTGCGGAGGCTTGCCCACGATCGTGGTTGCATAAATCGGATCTTTCCGGTGCGTGACGCAGGTGACGTGAAACACAGGATAGAGATCTTCGAGTGAATAGAAGCCGGTGTGGTCGCCGAACGGGCCCTCGCTGCGAAGTTCGTCGAGATTCACGTAGCCTTCAAGCACGATTTCGCTGGCCGCCGGCACTTCCAGATCTACCGTTTCACATTTCACCAGGTCGACGGGAGCTCCACGGAGAAAACCAGCAATCAAATATTCCTCGATCTCGGGCGGCGCCGGAACAATCGCAGAAAAAGTCACCGCCGGCTCGGTGCCGATCGCGACTGCGACTTCCATTTTTCCCGAAGGCCCACCACCCTCGGGGATCACAGACCCGCCCGACGAGCGCGCCATAATGTCGACCGCTTCAGATTTTCCCTCAACAGCGGCCCGCATCCGCTCGCGCGCGTGCTCGGCCGCAACTTTTTGCCGCTGCCAGTGCATTCCCGTGGTGCGCTCGTCATACACCTGCATTCGGTACATGCCAAGGTTGCGCTTTCCCGACCTGGGGTCGCGCGTGGTAACGCAAGGCAGAGTAATGAATCGTCCGGCATCTTTCGGCCAGCACTGCAGGATGGGAAAATCAAGCAAAGAAAAATTGTCGCGTTGAATGACTTCCTTGCAGGGCCCGGTCGCCACCGTCCGCGGAAAAAACTTGCCGGCCTCCGTCAGCAAAGGAAGCATTTTGAGCTTGTCGAGAAAACCCTGCGGCGACTTCACGTCCATGAACATGCGGATGCGCCCGGCGATCTCGTCGAAGGAATCGACGCCAAGAGCAAGCTTCATGCGGGCGTTGGAGCCGAACTGATTGATCAGGACTTGCGATCCGGGATGCCCCTTCAGGTTTTGGAAAAGAAGCGCTGAACCTCCCGCCGAGCCCGTAGCATCGCGGCTCTTCGAGACCCGGTCAGTAATTTCGGCAATCTCGAGAATCGGATCGGCTTCGGTGCGGATGCGCTTCAGCTGGCCCCCGCGATCGAGGGCTGCGATCCACTGGCGAAGGTCGTCGAAGGGCAAAGGTTTCCTCTCGGTGTGGCCGATCTGTGCGACGAAAGATTATAAGTGATTGACGCAGCAGAGTTGCAGCACCGTTTCCTCAACTCGCTTCCAGGCCTGAGTGCGCGGATCGATTAGATCGAAGTGTCCGGCATCCGCAACCTCGAGGAGGTGGGCGTCTTCTTTTTCTTTACCCGCGCGCTTTTGCTTGGCCAGAACATAATCGCGGCTAAAGTCTGGTGGAACCACATCATCGGCGGCGCCGTGAATCAGCCACTGCCGCGCCTGCGGGATAGCGAGTTGCATAGGGTCAGCTTCGCGATAATGGTCCGGCACTTCACGAGGCGTCCCGCGCAGAAACTCGACCACGGCGTCACTACTGAGGTGAAGTTGATAAGCCCGTTGCAGATCGACAACCCCGGCGAGCGAAACAACGTGCGTAATCCCGGGCTCGTGAGCGGCGAGGCAGAGCGCGAGTTGCGCTCCAGCCGAGTGACCCATCACGACGACGCGCTGCGTGTCCAGATTATGAGCCTGTGCATTTTGCGCAAGAAACCGATAAGCGGCACGAATGTCAGCAAACGTGCCAGGCCACGCTCCGCCGTCGTTGCCCACGCGCCGGTACTCCAGGTTCGCCGTGGCCAGCCCTTTCGCAGTCAGCGCGGCGCATAAATGCCCCGCGTGCTCGAGATTGTACTTGGCGCGCCAGTAACCGCCGTGGATGTTGATGGCAAGGGCATACGGTCCCTTGTTCTTTGCTGGCGCCGGCAAGCGCAGATCGAGAAACTGGTTTGGGTCGGAGCCGTAAGCGAGCCGCGCGTCGGCTGGCGGCGGTTTCAGACTGAGGATGTCATCAGACATGGCGAAACACCGCGATTCTTACTGGTCGATTTTAATTACGCCCAGCCCGGGCTCACTCGTAGCGCAGTGCCTCGATCGGATCAAGATTCGCAGCGCGCAGCGCCGGCACCATACCGCTGATCACTCCCACCACCGCCAGAATCGAAGTTGCCACAACCAGAATCATGGGCGACACAATCAGCCGAATATCCGCGGCCTCGGCATGTTTAGCCATCGCGCTGTAGAAGGTAATGCGGCCGGCTAGGATCGACACTGCATAAGACAGGATAATTCCGAGCACGCCCCCCGCGGCCGTGATGACCATCGCCTCCGCCAGAAACTGGAAAAGAATGTCGTGCCGGCGCGCCCCCAAAGCCTTTTCCACCCCGATCTCCCGCGTACGTTGCGTCACCGAAACCAGCATAATGTTCATCAGCCCCACGCCGCCGATGCCCAGCGTCACCGTCCCGATGAAGGCCAGCAGAACCTTCAGCGCCATCGAAATAATGCCAAATTGCGAGAGCTGCTTCTGCGCGTCGAAGATAAAGATAGCGCGCGGGTCGTCAGGCTTGAAATTGTGGGCAGTTGCCAGAGTGTCCCGAATCGTCTTGTCCATCTTGTCGTGATCCAGGCCCAGCGAGTCCAGCCAGATTCCGTCAAGATAATGGTTGTCCTTGAGTACGTCCATGGAGTTGTAGGGGATGTAGACGACGCGGTTGTTGTCGTTGTCCCCCTCCTGCATACGCGGCGCGCCCACGCCGATCACTTCAAACGTCACACCATCGATGCGAATCGACTGGCCGAGTGCGGGCATGCCGGAAAAAAGCTTATCCCGCGCCTCGGAGGCGATTACGGCGTACAGCCCATGCTGTTGGTTGTCGGCATCATCGAGAAACCGGCCTTCCGCAATATCGAGATTCCATATCTGCTGGATCGACGGATCAAGCCCCATCACGGTAAAAGTGAACGACCGATTATCGTTCTGCACCGTGGATTGTTTGTCCGCTTCACGAACCACGTGGCGGCACAGCGGGACGTTGTTGCGCAGCAGTTCGATGTCATCATTCGTAAAGCGAATCGAAACTCCGGCCTTGTTTCCTCCCGCCTGCTGCGAGGTGCGCCCGGGAAACACTCCTACGGCAGTGGCGCCGAAGCTCTGAAAAATGGCCTCAATCGCATGACCAAAGCCGTTGCCATAGGAGAGCAACAGCACCACGGTGGCGATGCCCCACGCCATTCCCGCCATCGTAAGCAGGGTGCGGCGCAGGTCGTGGCGCATGGCGGAGTACGCTTGTTTTAGAAGATCTCGATACATATTGTTTCTGTGCGTTTATTCCTTGCGCAGGGCCTCTACCGGTTCGAGCATCGCGGCCCGGCGCGCGGGATAGAGTCCAGCGGCCACTCCCGCCACTCCCAAAGAAATTACCGCCAGCGCTGCCGTGGAGGCGACCAGTTTCGGTGGATCAAAGCCATCCCCGAGACTGACGCTCGAAAGTAAGCCCATCAGTCCTGCCGCGCCGGCAATGCCGATCCCTCCGCTCAGCAGCGTCAGGAAAGCCCCTTCGACGAAGAACTGGAACATGATGCTGCGATTGGTGGCGCCCACCGCCTTGCGTAAACCGATTTCGCGGGTGCGGTCTGCGACCGCGACCAGCATGATGTTGACGATGCCGATCGCGCCCAACGCCAGCGTGATCAGTCCCACGCTGCCCAGGAACATGTTCATGGCATCAAAGATTTTGCCGATCTGGTCGACGGTCTTGATCGTGTCCCATTCGTCGAAAGAATCGGGATTGTTCGGGTCAAATCCATGGTTGCGGGCAATGACCTTTTCGACCTCCTGCCGAGCTTGTTCGTGTACGGCGCGCGACCTGGGTTGATAGTTGATGAAAGAGATCACATTCGTGGCCGTCCCGGTATTCAGCGGGCGGAAGTAGTCCTGCATGGCGTGAAAAGGGACAAAGCTCTGCAGATTCTGATTCATGTTGTCCCCATGGCCGATGCGCTGCAGGGTCCCGATTACTTCAAAGCGGATGCCGTTGAGCAGAATGCTGGAACCAACTGCGGGCCGGCCCAAGAACATCGTCCGGCGGGCCTCGTCGCCCAGCACAATCACAGGCCGCTTCTGCACATCGTCCATTTCGTTCAGCCACCTGCCCTCACTCATCGGCAAGTAACGAATCTGGTTGAACATGGCGGGAACGCCCATGATCGGGCCGCTGGACTGGTAGAAGTCGCTCACCGCGCGGATGTCACTGCGCCGGATGACCGGGGCCGCGGCTGCCACGTCCGGGCATTCGCTGAGAATATCTTCGTAATCGCGGTAATCCAGATAGTACTGGCGCAGAGCCGTAAAGCTGCCTTGCATGGCCGGCGCCCGGCCCGACCAGATGAACATTACGTTCTCGCCGAGAGAATCGAACTGCTTTCGGTTGCCCGACCGAAATCCTTCCCCCAGACCCACCAGCAGCAGCAGGGAACCGACCCCCCACGCAATGCCGAACATAGTGAGAAACGAGCGCAATTTATGCGCCCAAAGGGCCCGGAGGGTTTGACCGAGAATGTCGAAGATGAGGCGCACGTTACTGACTTAATTATACGGGGCGTAGTCCCTTTCAGTCCCGCGCGGGATGCCCATCTTGCGTCGCCATCCAGCGCGGAATCGCGCCCTCAGTACGCCACTGCTTCACTCGGAGCATCCCTTCAGAAATCCCTTCAGAAATCCGAACTTTGATCTCGATTTTCGTTCCGAATCGTGCGGGACTTGGTTATTCTCTAGCGGATGATTGCGAGCGGAATGACGACTCTTGCGTTGAGCGAACTGCTGGGCGCCACGGTCTATGACCCGTCGGGCGCGTCCGGCAGCGTGCGCGAAGTCACGCTCGCTCCGCAAGAGGACCGTTCCCGCGTCTCCTCCCTCATTGTGAAGACCAAGTCAGGCAACCGCATCCTTCCGCTGGCGGCCGTGTCGGCGATCAATGGCGGCATTCGGGCGACGACCGCAGCGGCCGACTGGCCCGCAGCCAACGGAACCGAAGGCCTGTTTCTGCTGGAACGCGACCTGCTGGATCAGCAGGTGATCGACGTCAACGGACGAAAAGTGGTTCGCGTCAACGACGTCGATCTGCAGGTTGATGGCCCGCGAGAGAAAGATTCGAAAGACAAAGACGCCAGCACGCATCCCGTGCTCCGCGTGCACTCGGTCGACGTGGGCGCGCGCGGCGCTGTCCGGCGTTTGCTGCGTGGAATCGCACCGAAGGCGGCGTTGCATGCCCTGCTCGGCAGAATCCCTCCTCGCCTGATTCCCTGGGATTTCGTCGATGTCATCGAGACCGATCCCGCCCGGCGGGTCAAACTGAAAATCTCCTACGATGGTCTCGCCAAGATGCACCCGGCCGATATTGCCGACATCATTGAGGATCTGGCGCCCGACGAGCGCCAGGCCGTGTTTCAGACCCTGGACGAAGAAACCGCCGCCGAAGCCCTCGAGGAAGTGAGTCCAAGAGTCCAGAAAGCCATCGTCGAGTCGTTGGATTCCGGCAGGGCCGCCGACATCGTCGAGGAAATGGATCCCGATGCCGCCGCCGATCTGCTCGGCGACCTGCCCGAGGACCGCAGCGAACAGATTCTCACGCAAATGGAACCGGAGGCCCAGCAGGACGTCGTCGAACTGCTCGAGCATCACGAAGAAACTGCCGCCGGGCGCATGACCACCGACTTCCTCGCCCTCCCTGTCGCCGCGACGGTGCAGAATGCCATCGATTCGCTACGCGAGTTCGAAGGCGGCGTCGAAGCTCTCAGTACGATCTATCTGGTCGATTCTCACGGAACCCTGGTAGCGGCCGTTCCCCTGGCCAGACTCGTGCTCGCGCAACCGTCTACGCCCATGCTCTCCCTGGTGCAGGAGCCGCTGGTCCTGGCTCATGAGGGTGTCGAGGAAAACGAAGTGGCGGAGTTGTTCGATAAATATAATCTGCAGACTCTTCCCGTCGTGAATGAGCACAACAAGTTGACCGGCGTCATCACCTCCGACGATGTCATCAGTATGCTGCGGGCGAAGCTGTGAAGAAGGACTGTCATCCCGAGCAACGCGAGGGATCTAGGTTCTTGCTTGCGCGTGCGCCGCTGCCCAGCACCGGCAAATACCCAGGTCCCTCGCGTTGCTCGGGATGACAAACCTGAATCTCCGCCCTCATTAATTTCACCTCCAAGCACTTTTTGTTTGGCCAGATTCGCTACATGCGTTTATCCTGTGGCGTCGTTGGTCGCGGCAAACTGCTCCATCCATATGTCAGCGAAAAGTGCCCATGAAGTTTCTCAGACGCTCGAAAACCCGGATTCTGCTCTTTCTCGCCGTCGTCGGCCCGGGTTTTATTACCGCGAACGTCGATAACGATGCCGGCGGCATCCTGGTCTACTCCCAGGCCGGGGCACAATTTGGACATCTTCTTCTTTGGACCATGATCCCGATCACGCTCTCGCTGATCGTGGTGCAGGAAATGTGCGCCCGCATGGGCGCGGTCACCGGCAAGGGCCTGAGCGACCTCATCCGCGAGGAATTCGGTTTCCGCATCACCTTCTTCATGATGATCGGCATCCTGGTCATCAATTTCGGCAACGTGGTCACGGAGTTCATCGGCATCGCCACCAGCCTGGAGTTGTTTGGGCTTTCCCGCTACGCGACCGTACCCGTGTGCGCCGTGATTGTGTGGCTGATCGTGGTGAAGGGGCAGTACAAGAGCGTGGAGAAGGTTTTTCTGGCCGCCTCTTTTTTCTACATCACTTACATTTTCGCGGGCGTGCTGGCTCATCCCTTGTGGAAAGACGCGACCATCGCGACCTTCAAACCGCCTGCCCTGAAGGCCTTTCGCGACCAGGCGTACCTGTTTATGGTGATTGGAGTTGTCGGCACCACCATCGCACCCTGGATGCAGTTCTACCTGCAGGCATCAGTTGTGGAAAAAGGAGTCACCCGGCGCGGATTGAAGGCTTCACGGCTGGATGTGATTACAGGATGTGTTTTCACCGACATTGTAGCTTGGTTCATCATCGTTGCCTGCGCCGCGACCCTCTGGGTTCACGGCTTTCGCGACATCAAGTACGCCGCCGATGCCGCCCAGGCTCTGAAGCCCTTGGCCGGGCAATACGCCTACATTCTGTTCGCCGTCGGTTTATTCAACGCATCGTTGTTCGCGGCTTCGATTCTTCCCCTTTCCACTGCCTATACGGTCTGCGAAGGACTGGGATTCGAATCCGGCGTGGGCATGAAATTCGGGGAAGCGCCAGTATTCTACTGGCTGTACACGTTGCTGATCGTGGCGGGCGGAGCTTTGGTGCTGATGATTCCGGGCGAGCGACTGGTGAGAATCGTTCTCTGGTCGCAGGTACTAAACGGTGTGGTACTGCCGTTTGTGCTGGTTTTCATGCTTCTACTTATCAACAAGAAGGAGTTAATGGGCGAGTATGTAAACACACGTCTGTTCAACACAGTCGCATGGTTAACGACCGTGATCATGGTCGTCTTGAGCTTGGCCTATCTCTGGACTCTGCGGTCTGCCTAAATCAATTTTCCCGCCGCTAACTCCCGCACCAAAGTCAGATCAGCTTCCAGAAAGTCGTACTTTGGCAGGTCCTTCGGCTCCGCCCACTGCATATCTTTGAAGATGCGATTCTCGATTTCCCGCTCGTAAGCGCGCACCACAAAGAAGCGCAACTCCACCATGCCCCCGTTCGGATACTCATGCTGAATCCGCTTGACCTCGTCCCCAACCTTGGCCAGGATTCCGAGCTCTTCTTCCAGTTCGCGGCGCAGAGCATCGCGCGGCTGTTCGCCTTCTTCAATCTTTCCGCCAGGAAACTCCCACTTCAGCGGCATGGTCTGGTGCCGCGTACGCTGGCACACTAGCAGCTTGCCGTCCTTCACGATGAGGCCTGCGACCACGCGCTTCATGTCTGGGGCACACCAGGCTTGGGCACACTGGTAGTCTGCAGCGCGCTGGCCACGGGATCGACACAACTCGTGAAGGTGAAGGCGAACGCCGCGACGCCGGCGGAACAGCGCAACTCCAATCCGTGCTCGCCGAACTCGTGATTGTCGACAAGGAAATACATGCGCGCCGAATCGACCACAAGGTAGCTTTCTTCCTCACCCGAAAGCGCGCTCGCATGCGCCCTGGGGCGGAAGCGCGTGTCACGGGTCGCTTGTTGACGTGTAAGTGGCCTGCCGTCTTGTAAGACGACAACTTCGGCCGAGGCGGCGTGCGGACAAGCCATCACTAAGTTTACGGCGGACGCGTCACATTTCAAGCGCAAAGTATGCGGCCCATCTTCGACCGCCTCGAAGTACTCCGCCGTCGAGGCCCAGCGTCCGTCGGCGTAGAAAAAGTTTTCTTCCGGCTCACCGGAGAAAGCATAATCGGCAATCTGATCTTCCTTAAATCCGCCTTCATTGCCGACCCGCCCGCGCCTGTTCCCGAGGTAGAGTTCGCCCGACGCCCGGTAGCAGACCGCGCCCGCATGATCCTCTTCGCGCAAAGGTTCCAGTAGCGCCGGCAGTTCGAGCGTCGGATCAATCTCCCGCAGCAGTTCCTGAATGACCTGCTCGCACTCGCCATACCCGCCTTCTCCGAAGTGGCCGAAGCGCAGGTACCCGTCTTTATCCAGTAAGTACTTGGTCGGCCAGTAGCGATTCGCGAACGCCTTCCAGATTTCGCGATCACTGTCGATCACAATCGGATACGTCAGGCCAAATTCCTTGATCCCGCGCTCCACATTCGACTCATACTGCGCGAAGGTAAACTCGGGCGTATGCACTCCGATCACGGTCAGTCCTTTATCGCGATAGCGCTCGTGCCACGCCTGCACGTAAGGCAGCGTGCGAATGCAGTTGACGCAGGTGTAATCCCAGAAGTCGGCCAGCACGGCGCGCCCGCGCAATTGCCGAAAGCTAAGCGGACTCGAATTCAGCCACACCCGGCCAATCTCCGGCGCACGCACTTTACCCTTTTCGACTCTCATGAGTTGATCTCTTAGCGACTAATTCCGATTGTCATTCCGGCGAGCGTTCTTGGCGCTGCGAGGAATCTGGGTTATTTTCCGGAGGTTTCCAGTTTCTTCCCCACGAGCATGGCGCAATGCTGCACCAGATTCTGATGCTCGGGTGTGAAAGCCGCGGGGAAGTGGCTGTCAATATCCAGCTCGCCGACCACCTTCCCGCGCACAAATACCGGGACAACAATCTCCGACTTGGTTTCGAGGGAACACGCCAGATACCGCGGGTCCTTACGAACATCGTCGACCACCACGGTTTGCCCGCTGGACGCGGCCGCGCCGCAAATCCCTTGGTTCAGTGGAATGCGGGTGTGCGGCGTCATGGCGCCCTCAAACGCTCCCAGCACCAACATCGGAGGCCGCGCGCCCGGCTCCAGCATGTAGAAGCCCACCCAGTTATATTTCAGCATGCGCTCGTGCAGCAGCTTCGCCATTGAACGCATCAGTTCCTGCGCGCTGGGGAGAGTTTCGGCCAGCGCACTGAGTTCACTCCGTATTTCTTCGATTCTGTCGGCCACTGCCATATTTGAAATCTTAACTCACGGTGCGGAATTCTTGCCTATGGAAGCGGAAACATCGGTAATCCGCCTGATTCCTTTCGTGTCACGGCCGACTTTGCTCGGCTCAGGAAACAATTCGGGATGGATGGCGAAGCCCAGCGCCTCCAAACCCTGCAGCAGCGTGGGCGCGGGAGTGTTCAGAAACTCGTCCCGAATGCAGTAGACGTTGCCCGACCGCGCCGCCGCGGTCGACTGCCAACCGCGCTCCGTAATAATCTTCTTCAGTGGGACTCGATCTCCCGCCCCGCACCACGCCGCAACAATTACTTCCGGATCACACTGCCGGACGTCCTCAGCAGAAATCTGGCCGCCAGCCGAACCCACAAAGTTTCCCCCCACAGCCTCGACCAGTTCCGCGACCCACGCCTGCGAAGCGATCAAGGGTTTGCCCCACTCCTCGCACCAGACGCGCGGCCTCGCGGCAGCGACGGTGCGGCTGCGCACCTCGTCGATCCGCTTCTGCATCGCCGTGATCACAGTTTCCCCGCGATCCGCAGCGCCAACCGCACCTGCGATGATCGCGATGTCGGTATAAATATCGGCCAGCGTCTTCGGAGCAAAGCCCAGAAATCGCGCCCCCGCCCGGAGAATCTCGCTGACCGCTTTCTCTTGATAGGGAACGGACGCAATCACCAGATCCGGCTGCGTGGCCACAATCTGAGCGGTGTCGGCAGTCCACGAATCAGCCAGAATAACGCGCGAACCGTCGGCTACCTCCGGCACAACGTCAGCGCAATATCGTGTGCAGGCCACCACACGCCCGAGTTCGCCGACGGCGTCGAGGATAACGGTCGCGCTTGGCTGCAGGCAGGCAATCCGATGCGGAGTGTGAGATCGAGGCAGTTGAGATCCAGACATGTGAGAACCAGGCATAGTCGAGGGCTAGGGTTTGAGAGTGCTCAAAGCCGCGGAAAGCGCATCCAGCGCCAGTTGCGCCGCGTGCGTCGAAGCTTGCGGCAAGCCGCCCAGCGCCGCAATCAGCTTCTGGCCGATCGAGCTCCCGCCATTCTGCAATCGAACTTCGTCCACAGCCCGTCCCCTTACCAGTTCCGTCAGAGCGGATGCGCAGGCGATCGAAGCCACACACCCCTTGGCCTTGAACCGGATCTCCGCAATGCGCCCAGCCTCGATTTTCAGAGTCAGACGAAGCATGTCCCCGCAGGCCGGATTCTCGATCTCCGCAATCGCGTCAGGATCAGAAACTTCCCCGGGGTTGCGCGGATTTTGGAAGTGATCGAGAACCTGGGCCGAGTACATACGAGCTCAAATTGTAAATGGCCCCGGCTTTGGAAGTTACGCCGGTCTATCCGCGGGTTCCGTCAGGAAAGTAGATCGTCCAGCCCCGCTGGCGGGCAGTAGCTTCAAGGTCGGGATTGGGATTGACCGCGAACGCACGCTTAGCCATGGTAAGCATCTCGGCATCCCAACGCGAATTGCCGAACGCCGCGTCAATCTCATTCCCGGCCACTTCGCGCAGTGCTTTCGGTTTGCCCGCACCAGACGGGACGCGGACCAGCCGGTCCGTGATAACGCCGGTCTCGACCTCAACTTTCGTGGCCAGAATGCGATCGTCGGCAATGCCAAACGCCTTCATTCCCGCCCGAATAACCCACTCACTCGATGACGAAACCGCCCACACGTCGCATCCGTCTGCTTGCAGGAGTCCTATCAGCTCTTGCATCTCGGCAAAGATGTGTCCGGGGAATGCGTTTTCAATGAAATCTGCGGCGGCCTTCGTGATGACGGCTTCGCTCATCCCCTTGTGCATGGTAACCATCTCGCCGCACATGTCTTCTTCGCTGACCGCGCCGGCCTTGTATTCAACGTAACGCGCCCGCATAGCCTCGCCAACTTCTACCGGGACCACGCCCGTTTCGATTTCCCAGTCAAAGAAGCTCACCCCCGCATCGCCCGACCAGAGTGTCCCATCGCAATCAAACGCGGCAACCCGCGGCTCGAGCCGCAAAACGGATTCCAGAAACTCCTGCCGGGTAAGAACTAGCGCCTGCGCCTCAAAGCTTTCCATAGTCTTTGACGATAACGTGAGCAAGCGAAAACGCGCAATCACGCGGGGAACTGACTACGGGGACCTGGACTAGCGACGAGCCGGGTTGATCGTGAACTAGGCCGACGACCACCCGTGGAAGAGCGGCCCTTCAGAGCCTCCCCTGTCGAGGGGGCCGGGTGGAGTGAGTCGGAAATCAACAGGGCTTCAGCCCCCGGGTTCCAGCGCCGCGTAATCCTCGGGAGTATTAATGTTCACGGTCACAAACGGATCACTCACCGCAACATACTGGATATGCTCCTGATAGCGCCGTTCCACCTCGCGCGCGCTCGCCGTGGCCGGCGCCTGCAGAAATGCTTCCATCAATTCCCGCCCCACCAAATAAGGGTGTCCGTGTTTGCCGGAAAAATCCGGCACCACTGCCCAGACCTCCGGCGGCGCGGCCTCGAATGCATCCCGCAGTAACTGTACAGTGGCAGAACTGACCGGCGGCCGATCCACCAGCGTGATCACGGCAGCGTCGCGGCCGCGATTGAGCACCTCGTGCAATCCCACTTGCAGAGAACTGAACTGGCCCCGCCCGGGATCAGGATTGGTCACCAGTGACGCGCCTCTGGCATAGACGATCGGCGCGAGCTTCGGTTCGTTTTTTCCCACTACGATCAGGACGAAATCAGTAGCGAGCATCAGCGAAGCAATCGCGGCCGACAGAAAAGTTTCGCTCGACGGCAACCGCCCCGGAAGTGGCGGCGGCCAAGGCAGCAAGGCCTTGTCCGTTCCCATGCGCGAGGATTCGCCCGCGGCCAATATCAGTCCGGCGAAACTCGGGGATCGCGCCATGTTTCGACGATAGCAGAACGGAAGATAGCAGAAAGCGCAAGGAAAGAGTGAGCCGAAAGAATCAGAAATCAATCGCCTTCGTCGATCGCCTCTTCAATCGTCTCCGTCGTTGCCCCGGCGATGGAGTCCAGGGCAGAATCCTGCCGCGCGCCTCGAAACCAGCTCAGATGGGGCAGTGCGGCGCTAGCGTGCCGGCGCACCGCAATCAACTCCGCCGTAATGGCGACCGCAATTTCCTCCGGCGTGATGGCGCCAATATCGATCCCCACCGGGGCGTGCACCCGGTCGAATAAATGCGCGGGCAGGCCCTCCTGCCGCAGCGTCTTGAAAATCTCGATCACCTTGCGCTTCGACCCGATCATCCCCACATACCGCGCCCGCGTTTGCACCGCCCAGCGCAACACCCGCATGTCGTCCCGATGCCCACGCGTCACGATCACGATGTAGGAAGCTTCGTTTGGATCGAGTTTATGCGTAGCCTCTTCAAAATCGAGCGCGTGGATTTCGCGCGCGCCAGGGAACCGTTCTTTGGTCGCATAAGAGGACCGGTCGTCAGTCACAGTCACCTCAAATCCAGCGTTCGCAGCGGTCAAGCAAAGGTTTACTGCAACATGACCTGCGCCGAATACATAAAGTACGGCTGGAGGTAATACGGGCTCCACAAAAACTTCCAGCGTCCCGCCGCAAACCAGCCCCGTATCGTACTTCGGGTCCTGATTCAAATCGAATTTCAAGATGCGCGGTTTCTCCGACTCCATGACTTCGCGCGCCGCCTGCCACACATCGGCCTCCACGCACCCACCGCCAATCGTGCCCACAATTGAGCCGTCGTCGCGCACCAGCATCTTCGCCGTACGAAAAGACGGAATCGAGCCACGTACATTGACGATGGTAGCCACGGCGCCACGCCGCCCTTCTCGCCGCAGCTCAACGATTTGTTCGTAGATATCCATGCCGCTTGTCATGCTGATTATCAGTCGGTTAACAGGGAGAGTCAAATGTTTCAGACAAAACAAAAGCCCGGGGCATCAGTCCGGGGCTTGCCAAGCAAACTCAATCGTGAACCGACAAGAAGAGACTGTCAGGCGTGCCCTTGGTATGCTGTGAGTCGTCTGACCCACTGGAGAACGTCGCTATGAAAGCCGTCCGCATCCATCAATTCGGTGGCCCCGAAGTCCTGACCTACGAAGACATCCCCGATCCGCAGCCTCGCAAAGACGAAGTGCTGGTCCGCGTGAAGGCCTGCTCGCTCAATCATCTCGACATCTGGGTTCGCAAAGGACTGCCCGGCGTGAAGCTGCCGCACATCCTCGGCAGTGACATCGCGGGCGAGGTCGCCGAGATCGGCGAATACGTTACTGGATTCACCCCAGGCCAGCGCGTCCTGGTCGCCCCCATGCACTTCTGCGGGAGCTGCGAAAAGTGCCTGGCCGGCGTGCAGAACCAGTGCCGCGAGTTCACCGTCCTCGGCAATGCCGTCGACGGCGGCAACTGCGAGTCGATCGCCGTCCCGGCCGCGAACATCATTCCGATTCCCGACACGCTCGACTTCAATCAAGCCGCTAGCGTCCCGCTCGTGTTCGTGACCGCGTGGCACATGCTGGTGGGGCTCGCGGCCGTGCGTCCCGGCCAGACCGTGCTCGTGCTGGGCGCCAGCTCGGGCGTGGGAATAGCCGCCATCCAGATCGCCAAGCTGTTTCACTGCCGCGTAATCACCACCGCCGGCGACGAAACCAAACTCGAGAAAGGCCGCGCGCTTGGCGCCGACTACGGCATCAACCACTATAAGCAGAAGATTTCCGAAGAAGTCCGCAAGATCACCAACAAAGAAGGCGTCGACATCGTAGTCGAGCACGTCGGCGCTGCCACCTGGGACGAGAGCATGCGCTCGCTGAAAACTGGAGGCAAGCTGGTGACCTGCGGAGCGACCACCGGACCCGCCGTCGGACTCGACCTGCGCCATCTTTTCGCCCGCCAGTTGACCCTGCTCGGCTCCTACATGGGCACCATGGGCGAACTGCGCGAAGTGCTAAGCCATGTCTTCGCAGGCCGGCTGAAGCCGGTCGTGGACCGCATTTTCCCACTGAGCGAGATCCGCGCGGCCCACGAATACCTGGAAGCGAGTCAAATGTTCGGCAAGGTGATCTTGAATCCCTAAGGGGCGAAGCTTAAGGGGCAAAGCTAGCGTCTCTTCCTCTTCAGAGCCTGCTTTGCCCGCTTGCCCCTAGTTCCACCTCCGCCGCCCGACCTTAACGGCTGCTGGTGTCAACATATTTTCGCCACGCCGCCTGGGGTAGAATAGATTCATGTCCCGCGAACTGAACTTCGGACCTTACATCGACGTCGAGAACGGCACGAAAACCGTTAAAGATCTAACCTTCGGCAATCCCACGCCCGAGGGCCTGGTCCTGACCACGCTCGACTCCGCCGTCAACTGGATGCGCAAGAGTTCGATCTGGCCGATGACGTTCGGCCTGGCCTGCTGCGCCATTGAAATGATGTCCATGGGCGCGGCGCGATTCGATATTGCACGCTTTGGCGCCGAAGTCTTCCGCCCATCGCCGCGGCAGAGCGACCTGATGATCATTGCCGGCCGCGTGTCCAACAAGATGGCGCCCGTTATCCGCCAGTTGTGGGAGCAGATGCCCGAGCCCAAGTGGGTGATTTCCATGGGCGCCTGCGCGACTTCCGGCGGCGTCTTCCAGAACTACGCACTGGTGCAGAGCGTGAATCAGGTCATTCCCGTCGATATCTACGTTCCCGGCTGCCCGCCGCGTCCGGAACAGCTCATCTACGCCATTACTCTTCTCCAGGAAAAAATCCAGAACGAGCGCGGCACCATCAAGAAGGCGCTGAATCTCGTCTAGCGACCGACTGGGTTTCCCGAAGCCCAATTCTCCGGAGTCGCGATCTAGAGTTCGGAGCTCGTACTTGCAAAGCCCAAGACCCAAGACGCGAACCGCGCTATAATGTGCCGAAGTCGCCCTGGGGTGTTTCATGGAACGTCTTCGCACCGCGTCCCTGCTGTTTCTGCCCTCTCTTCTCGTGGCGATCCTTGTTAGCGCGCCTGTGAACGGTCAGAGTGTCGGCGCACCGAGCACCAATCCATCGAATTCTCCCGAACGTCCCACACCGACCGGTTCAAATGCGCAGTCGGCGTCTACCCCCGCGTCGCCCGTCACCGCAAGCATTCCGAAGAACGCTCCGCACATGTCGAAGCAGTCGCGCTTTGAAATCATCCGTGACTTCGAGACCCAGGTCGTCTATGCGCGGGCGGTCTTTCCTATGGGCTCAAAGGGACTCAAGCTCAAAGATGGCGTGATCTCGCCTAACGGTCTGGAGCTGCAACAGTCTCTGGCTCTCTTGGGTCCAGCGATAAGGCCGGGCGATCCATCGCGCATCTCGTACGTCCAGATTAAAGACGACCACATTCATTTCGAAATCAATGGCGGCCCCATTCGCCGCAAGAAGTGGTACCAGCACATCGAGATAAGTGGCACCGGCGGGACTCCCGTTCAAACCTCAAATCCGGACGAACAGGTGGCCAATCCACACGGCAGCTATCTGGATCTCTACTTCGACAAGTATGTTCCGGAGATGACGCCGCGGCAATTGTGCGATCTTCTTTTTCCGGTGCTCGATTTCAATGCGCGAAACAAAGAGGAAGCCTATCTCAACACCGTCCCACCGAAGGTGAAGGTGGCGATTCAGGCGCACCAGGTGCTAGTTGGAATGAACACGGAAATGGTGCTGCACGCCAAAGGCAAGGCGCCAAGAAAAGTGCGGGAGCGCGATGGCGAGACCGAATACGAAGAGTGGATCTACGGCGAGCCCCCGCAGGACGTGGACTTCGTCCGCATCGTCAACGACGAAGTGGTGCGCGTCGAAATCATGAAGGTTGGCGGCCAGAAGATCGTCCGCACCGAAAAAGAAGTCATCCTCGAGAAGCCGGACAGCGACACGGAAGCCAAGAAAGAGCAGCAAGAGCAAGACCATTCGGCAAACGCCCCCAGTCTGCGCCGTCCCGGAGAAAATGCCGACGATGTTCCCAAACCGGCCGACGGTACATCGCCGGTCCCGCCGGCAACGCCTCCCAGTACGCCGCAGCCGCCGGGAGATCCCGGTCCCGGTGGCATGATTGCCGGCGGTCAGTGAACCTACGCTGGCATTAGCGGCGCTTCCCCCAGGCCAGGCTTATTTCAACGCGACCGTCGGCGCCACATCCGCGAACGAAAACGCCAACGAAACATTCGGATATTCCTGCCCGTCCACTTCCACGTAGGGATAAACAAAATAGTTCAGCGGCTTGCCGTCCTGTGCGGGATTCAGTCGCAGGTCGCGGCCCATGCTGAACTGCACCCGGTTCACGTCATGCGATCCGAAGAAGTAATCGCGCTTCTCCGGATGTTTCCAGGCTTCGGAGATGTCGACCGGAATCCATCCCTCGCCCTCCACATAGAAATCAGCCCAGCAATGGTAGCCGGCAATCTCGGCGGAATGTTTGTCCGGCGGCAGCGGGAAGCCGATTTCAAATCGTGCCGGAATGCCATGCGACCGCGCCATCGCAATGAATAGCGAATGGAAGTCGGTGCAGTTGCCTTTCTTGGCATCGCAGGCGTAGAGCACGTCGCCATGTCCCCAGCCCGTGCCCGTCTTGTCATATTTCATGGTGGTGAAGACGTAGTCGTAAATGGCGCGAGCTTTGTCGAGCGGCAGCGTCTTACCCTCGGTCACCTTGACGGCGATCTCCGCGGGCAGCCCGGTGATAGGCACGAGTGCGTCGGGCTGCAAGTCCTCCTGCTTTTCTTTATTCGTTAGAGAAACGGCCATCACTTTCGGAAGTGGGCTCAGCGCCACGCGTTCATGGCGCACCACATCGTATTCCACGTCAAGGTGCAGTTCCGGCTGCGTTGCGCCGCTGGTCTCGGCAAAATAAATCTCGTCGCCAAATTTCGGCTCGCGTGTTTTCTTGAGAGGCAGATCACCCTTGGCAGAAACGACCTTCACTTCTTGGTACGCATCCGACTGAGCCCCCGGAATCCAGATGCGAACTCTTTTCCCGGCAGGCAGATTTTTCACGGTGAAGCCATAGTGAAACGTGAAGTGGCGCGATTCCTGAGCAAAAGAGCTGAGAGCAAGGGCAATAAAGAGAGACGACAAGACACAAAGCTTCCGCAGCATAAGCGGTTTCCTTTCAGATTCTGGCCACCGACCACTGGCCACTGATTACTGATTACTGATCAACGATCACTGGGTTTGGAAACGACACACGGGCGTCTTAGAGGGAACGCCGTCAAGTGAAGCCGCGCTTCGGAATGCGCATGGAAAAAGGACGCAGGGTAAGCCACCCGCAATGCGAGATATTCTAACCTAACCGTACGATCTTGCTTATTTCTGTGCCTCGGCCGTCGCGTTCAGCACAATCGTCAACGGACTGGGATGCTCCGGCTTCAGGTAGCGATTCACCAGAAATTGCTTTCCGTCCCGGCTGACGTCGTAGGTGAAAACATCGGTCGACGACACAGGGGCGCGGCCGCGCAGCTGGAATAGCTGCGTGGGCGTTCCGCTGGAGAAAGTTCCCGCGGTGGTTACCGGCGTTGCGGTCAGCATTCCGGTCGGCCCGATGTAGAACAGTTCCTTGCCGTCGCTGCTCCACCGCGGCTCGCTGCCGCCGCCGCGCGAGATCTGCCACTTTCCCGCTGCGCCGGGAAACGTAGTGACATAAATCTCCCAGTCGCCGGAGTCCGTGGAAGCGTAGGCGACCCACTTACCATCGGCGGAAATCTGGCCGTTCCTTTCTGAGCCCTTCGTGGTCAGGAACGGAACGAACGCCCCGCCAGCGGCTGGCACCAAAACCAGGCCGGTGACTCGGTCTCCGGAGCTGTTGCGGATGAATAGGGTACACAGTATCTGTTGATCGTCGATCGTCCAGGAATTCGGCAAAAAGTCTCCGGCGAGTTCTCCCGCGTACAGCGCCCTTTCCCGCTCCAGTCCCGATGCCGGCTTTGACATGAGCATGGCATGTTCCGCCACGGAGCGATAGACGACGATCTTTCCGTCCCGCGACCACACCCCGTCGGCTTCCTCGCTGGGATCGAAAGTAAATCTGGTATTGGAACCACCCCGCACGCTCTCCAGCCAGACATCCACGTTGTTGGCTTTCAGGTCGGCGATGTCGACGGCAACCCGCTGGCCGTCGGGAGAAAGAACGGGGTTCGCGAGTGTCCCTGGTTCGCCCACTTGCCCCAGTTCCTTGCCGGCGCGGTCCACCCAGGTCAGCGCCGACAGAACGGTCTGGTTGCCGGTGGAATAGACCAGGGTGCCCTTCATTGCGGTGGAAAAATCGGCGCGGATAACCGAAGGTTGAAAGCTGACGGAGTCTGCTACCACGCGAGGTTCACCCGAGAGGGTTCGCTTTGACGGATCGAAGGCTGCGGCGACCAGCTCTTGTTTTTCATTCGCGTAGAAAATATAGCCCGCCGCCACACCGACGTTGGAGTGGGTGAGAACGAGAAGCTTCTTCTCGCTGGCGTCGAGAGAAGTTTCATAAATGCCGCTTACGAGGTCGTTGCGGTTGTTTCCGAAATTTCCCGCCCAGAGCAGGAAGTGGTTGCCGTCGGGCAGAAATACGGGCCAGCGGTGAGTCTGCTCACCTTGGGCCAACGTCGTCAGGGGCGCGCCCCCGGTGCCGTCTGCGTTGATGCGGTACAGTCCTCCCTGGGCTGCAGGAGAGTAGACGATTACGTTTTTCGATCCCCATGTTCCGCCGCGTCCCAGGCTGGCCGAGGCGAGAATCTGGGGTGATCCGCCCGATGCCCCCACCTTCAGTAATTTGCTCTTGGCAAAGAATGCGACATAAGCGTCATCCGGCGACCAGAAAGGATAGCTCGCACCGTCAGTCCCGGGCAGTTCGACCGCGCTGGGTGCACCGACGCGCTGTACGTACACCATCGGCACGCCAGTCTTGTCGTCGGGCGAAACCAGCGCCAGCATCTGGCCATCGGCGGAGAGCGAAGTCTGGCTGACTTCTCCCGGAACCGGCAACGCAAATTGCATGCGCCGAGCCGCCGGTTCGCCATGGGAGGCAAACCATGCGACCGCCGACAAACATAAGAGAACCAACGCAGCAACCGCCCAAAGCCAGGTTCGCGCGGCGCGAGGCTCCGGCTTTGCCCGGGCCGGGCCACTCGCGTCCGTGCCCGTCAGGGCCCCGAGCGCGAAGGCCAAATCCTGCGCGGATTGAAAGCGCTGTTCCGGCCGCTTCTCCAGACACCGGCGCACAATGCGATCCAGCGCCGGAGAGACCAGCCGCGTATTCTCCGCCAGATCCTGCGGATCTTCTTTCAGAATCGCCGTCATGGTTTCGGCGGCGGTGTCGCGGTGAAACGCCCGCTGCCCCGAAATCATTTCATACAGCACCGCACCGAACGCGAAGATGTCGGTGCGCGAATCCACAGCTTCGCCTCGCACTTGCTCAGGCGACATGTAGCCGGCGGTGCCCATCACCACGCCAGCCATCGTGGGCGAACCAGTGACGGTCAGTCCTTCATCACCCGAACCCGACGAATTCGCCTGCGTTAGCTTGGCCAGGCCAAAATCGAGAATCTTCGCCCGCCCATCTTTGGTGATGAAAAGATTTTCCGGCTTGAGGTCGCGATGGACAATTCCTTTCTCGTGCGCCGCCGCCAACCCCGACGCAATCTGCACCGCATAGTCTCCCGCTTTCCGCGACGGAACCGGCCCGCCCCGCAGCAACTCGCGCAGGCTCTCCCCTTCAAGCAGCTCAGAAACCAGATAGGGGCTGCCATTCTGCGACCCAATGTCATACAGCCCGAGGATATTCGGATGGTTCAAGGCCGCGACCGCCCGCGCTTCCTGCTCAAAGCGGCGCAACCGCTCCGCATCATGCGTGAACGATTCGGAGAGCACCTTGATCGCCACATCCCGTCCCAGCCGCGCATCGCGAGCCCGGTAAACCTCGCCCATCCCACCCGCTCCAATCAGTGCAGCCACTTCATACGGGCCCAGTTTCATGCCTGCGGTCAGCGTCATAGGTGCGAGGATTATACCTGCACGATAGAATGCCAACGTGCCCGCCGCCATCCAATGCCGCGACCTGCGCAAGACCTATGACGGCAAGCTCGAAGCCGTGCATGGCCTGAACCTCGAAATCCAGACTGGAGAATGTTTCGGCCTGCTCGGTCCGAACGGTGCAGGGAAGACCACGACGATCGAAATTCTGGAAGGCCTGCTCGCACCCACTTCCGGAGAAGTCTCGATCCTCGGCAAACGCTGGCTCGAAGACGAGCGTGAAATGCGCGAATGGCTGGGCATCTCGCTGCAGGAAACCCGCCTGTCGGAAAAGCTAACCGTGCGCGAGACCATCGAACTGTTTGCCAGCTTCTACCGCGAGCCACGCTCATCCGATGAAGTTCTCGAACAACTGCAACTCACCGAGAAGGCCGACTCGTGGGTGGGAAAGCTTTCTGGCGGGCAACGCCAGCGCCTGGCCGTGGCGACGGCCTTGGTATGCAACCCGAAAATTCTTTTTCTCGACGAGCCGACCACCGGCCTCGATCCCCAAAGCCGCCGCCAGTTGTGGGACATCATCCGCCAATTTCAGCGCGACGGCGGCACCGTGCTGCTCACCACCCATTACATGGACGAGGCCGAGCGCCTGTGCGATCGCCTCGCCATCGTCGACCAGGGGCGGATCATCGCAGAAGGTTCGCCCGCAGACCTGATCGAACGCCTCGGCGGACATCATGTGGTGGAATTTTCCGTGAGCGACAACTCCGACGGCGCGGCGTCCGTGTCACTGAAGGAAGCTTGGAGCACATTGCCCAGCGTCGAGTCGGTTCGCGAGGACGACGGCATGATCGCGCTGAACGTAAAGCAGCCGCACCTGACCATCCCTGCGTTGCTCGATGCGATCGCCGAACAGGGAAGTCAGTTGCAGCATTTGACCACGCGGCAAGCCAGCCTGGAAGATGTGTTCGTGCGCTTAACCGGACGCCATCTGCGGGAAGAGTGAGTTCAGAGAATTGCAGATTGTTGATTTCTGATTGTTGATTTGAAAGCGCGACAGGGCAAGACAAGATTCAGTTAGGTTTTTAATCGGCTATCGGCGCAGTCATTCCTCGGCGCCTCCGGGGCACTATCTTCATTGCTGAAATGAATCCATGAAAGCTTCGCTGCAAACTCCGATCGCTTCCACAAACGCTCCGCCGCGCCGCAACGGCCGCTGGTCCGGCTACTCCCATCTGCTGATGGCGCGCCTGCTCGAACTCAAGCGCGAGCCGGAAGTCGTGTTCTGGGTCTTCGTGTTTCCTCTGCTGCTCGCGCTTGGACTCGGGATAGCTTTCCGCAATAAGCCTGGCGACGCCGTCTCAGTAGTGATCGTCGAGGGAGCCGCCCCCCAGGCTGCGCAAGCTCTTCTGACTCACTCTCCGCAGCATGAACTCTTCAAAATTCAAGAATTGCCCGCCCCGGATGCCCAACAGGGATTTCGTCTCGGCAAATTTGATGTGGTGATCGAGCCCGACGGCCAGGGCGGCTTTGAATATCGCTACGATCCCGCGCGCCCCGAGAGCGTGCTGGCCAAAGCCGAAGTCAACGACGCGCTGCAATCCGCCGCCGGCCGCAAAGACGTCGTCGCGACAAAGTCAGTCACTTCCTCCGAGCCCGGCTCCCGCTACATCGACTTCCTCATTCCCGGCCTGCTCGGCATGAACCTGATGAATTCCGGTATGTGGGGCATCGGCTTCGCCCTGGTCGACATGCGCCAGCGCAAACTGCTCAAGCGCTACGTAGCCACGCCCATGCGCCGCGGAGATTTCCTGCTGGCCATCATGACCAGCCGCCTGCTGCTGATGGTCATCGAGATCGGTCTCCTCCTCGTCTTCGGCATCCTCTTCTTTCACATGCGCGTTCTCGGCTCAGTATGGTCGATATCGGTTATCGGTGGCCTGGGATCGCTCACCTTCGGCGGCGTGGGCCTGCTGACCGCCAGCCGCGCGCAGAAAATCGAGAGCATCAGCGGCCTCATCAACCTGGTGATGATGCCCATGTGGATTTTCTCCGGCGTATTCTTTTCCTACGAACGATTTCCCGCAGTGATTCACCCGCTAATTAAAGCGTTACCCCTGACTGCGCTGAACGACGCCCTCCGCGCCAGCATTCTGGAAGGCACGCCACTCGCGCAGCAATGGCCGCGTTTGTTGATTCTGGCTCTATGGGGTGGAATTTCGTTCGCCTTAGCCTTGAAATGGTTCCGCTGGACCTAGCAGCCGAGCTGAAAAACGGGATAGCCGACAAAGAATCAGCCTGCGGGAAAAATTGCGTCAGCGCGACCACTCGTGGAAGAGCGGCGCTTCAGCGCCGCGTAACCCGCGACAAATCAACGTGGGCTTCAGCCCCTGCGAAGCAGGAATTCCTGAGTTACATTCAGCTCCGCTCAGGCCCCGCTCGCAAATCTTTGGGAGAAGTTACGAACGAGGCCATCTGCGGTGCTTGCGAAAATGACTGCAGGTTACAGGTTACGACTTGACTAGCTTGGCAGCTTGTTTCCGCACTTTTGCCCAGCGTAGTCGTTGCGCGTCGGCGATCCGCTTGCGGGCTTCCTTGCTCAAGGTACGTCCCGTCTTCTTGAGCTTTTTCCCGCCAGCCTGGCCTAGCGCATCCAGCGCCTTCCCCACTCTTCCCATCTCTTTCTCGAGACGGGAGTACTCGTTCTGCAGGGAAGAGACTACCTTCTTCAGGTTGATCATGTATTACCCCCTCATAAGTCGAGGCTAACATGACTGGAGCAATAAGTTGAAAAAATTAGAGGCCATGTGAGGGAAAAATAGATATCAAAAACAATACAGTTCTATTGTGGCTTCGCATCCGCAAATAAGAATCCTTCGACCTGAGTTAGGTCGTCGGTGTCACGATTGAAGACCACATCGCGCCGCGAATCCGAGAACCGAGTATCCCAAAGGAGGAATTTCTTGATCACCGTGCCCGTTTGGCCCCCTCCCTCCGGCGCGGAGCTTGCCGCCCATATATAAACGATTCCGTGCACGACATAGACGTGCGAATTCCACCGCATGAGCGCGGCATGCTGGTTCAGGAACCATTTGATTAGGACCCCGGAATTGACCGCGTCCGGAGTCAAATAAGTCGCAGTAACCATAATCGGACGCCCGTCGCCTAGCAGATGCCTTCCTTGCAATTTGCTGGCGACATCTTTCAAAGACTTAGGATCGGCCGCCCCCACGCTATCTTCGAGAGCAGAGTCTCTGCCACAGCATATCTCGTGGTCATGGAATACGGTATCCAAAGAGGTGAGCAGCACATCGGCAGAGTGCGCAGAACGCGCCGTCAATGAAGGCAGATCGTGCACCTGGATTTCCTGATCCTGATACAGGACTTGAGCCGCGGCCAAGCCGCTCGCGGCCAGGAATAATACCACCAACTTAGCCAGCGCCCACGAAGCGGACTCGAAACCCCGGAGCTTCATAAAGCGCCTCTGCCAGCGGATCAATGGATTAATTGTAGACGCTTCGCGCAGTCCCCTCAGCAACCTTTGCGAAACTTTACACACCTAACCCGGGCCGATAGTCGGCAAGAATCGCGGGGCCTGCCGTGCCTTGGTGGCCTGCTCAAACGAATAGGCCAGCCTGATCAAGGTAGGCTCGCTCCAGGCGCGGCCAAAGAATGAAATACCCACTGGCAAGCCGGAAATAAAACCCGCAGTCACATTGATGTTGGGATAACCCGCGACCGCAGCCGCGTTCGAACTGCCCCCGGCCACGTGATCGCCGTTAACCAGATCTGTAAGCCACGCCGGACCTCCCGTAGGCGCCACAATTGCGTCAAGATGGTGCTGATCCATCAGCGCATCGATCCCTTCGGTGCGCGACAGTCGATGATTCTTCGCCAGCGCATCCCCATATTCCTTGTCAGTCAGCGGTCCCTTGGCCTGGGCCTTCAAAAATAAGTCCTGCCCGAAGTAAGGCATCTCTTTCTGCCGGTTGCGCTCGTTGAACTCAATGATCTCTTGCAGCGTGTGCACCGGAGAGCCTGGCCCGAGTCGCGCCAGATAAGCATTGAGATCGGCCTTCAGTTCGTACATGAAGACGAGTAACTCGCTCTCGTCGAACTTGCCGAAGGTTGCAATGTCGGCGGGATCGACGAGCGTTGCTCCCGAGTGTTTCATCACCGCGAGCGACTCCTCCATCAGCGCGTCCACGGCGTCACTGAAGCCGAAATATTTTCGCGCCACCCCGATGCGCGCGCCCTTGAGTCCGTTGGGATCGCAATACTGCAAGTAGTCGGTTTGCGATTTGCCCGCGCTGGCCGCGGTGGCAGCGTCGTCGGCATCAACGCCGGTCAGCGCCCCTAAAAGAATTGCCGCATCCCGCACCGTGCGGCACATCGGTCCCGCGCCATCCTGGCTATGCGAAATCGGAATGATGCCCGCGCGGCTGACGAGCCCCACCGTTGGCTTAATCCCCGCCAGTCCATTCGAGGACGACGGACACACAATCGATCCGTCGGTTTCCGTTCCAATTCCAGCCACCGCCAGGTTCGCCGAAATGCCCGCGCCCGTCCCCGAACTCGATCCGCACGGGTTGCGATCCAGCGCATACGGATTCTTCGTCAGCCCGCCGCGCCCGCTCCATCCGCTGGTTGAATGACTGGACCGTATGTTCGCCCACTCGCTCAGATTCGTCTTGCCCAGAATCACCGCGCCGGCCGCACGCAGCCGCTGCGCCACAAACGAATCCTTCGCCGGCTTCGAGCCGACCAGGGCCAGGGATCCAGCCGTGGTCATCATCCGATCTGCAGTATCGATGTTGTCCTTGATTAGCACTGGAATGCCGTGCAGCGGCCCCCGCGGTCCTTTTGCTCTGCGCTCCTGATCGAGCCCGTCCGCAATCGACGGCGCATCCGGATTGAGTTCAATGATCGCGTTTACCGCCGGCCCGCGCTTGTCGTTATTTGGTCTATCGTTACCTGGTCTGTCGTTACCTGGTCTGTCGTTGCCTGGTCTATCGTTACCTGGTCTATCGCTACCTGGCCTATCGATCTCCTCGATGCGCCCGAGATATTGTTCCAACAGCGACCGGGCCGTGAACCGGCCGGATTTCATGCCATTCTGCAGTTCGGTAATTGTGATCTCATCCAGCTCAAACGCCTTGATCTCCGACGCAGCAGCAATCGGCAGCGCTGGGATGGCTCGGCCCGCGCCCAGTGCCGGATACAACGCGGCCGTTCCACCCGTGGTCAAAGCGGCTTTCAGAAACCCGCGGCGTGAAGCGCCAGAGTTGGATGAACCCATAGTCTCCTCGTAACCAGTACGAGTCCGATTCGGAGCGATCGATTCGTACAAGAATTGAACTACAGGCCGACTATTTAAACACGAATGGCAGCACCCCTTCACCAGTCATGATTAATGATCGATCATCAATCGTTGTCCCGGCGGTTGTGACGCCTTTGCGCGGGGTGATAAGCTAAAGTCGTTCGTCGGCGAGCGGGAGTAGTTCAGCGGTAGAACGCCAGCTTCCCAAGCTGGATGTCGCCGGTTCGATCCCGGTCTCCCGCTCCATCTCTTCGCTTACGCGTCCCGCCCAGAGCCGGCGTTCCCCATTCCGGTCCTTCCTTCGCCGTGTTCGTTAGATTGCTCTGACCAAAGCTCGCCTTCGTAAAGATCAGCCAAGTAAAAACCGATCTTAGTTAGAGGTCGCCCTTGCTCACGGCAAGAACGTTCCTAACAACACCGGCTTAACCACACCGGCACAACCACACCGGAAAGGACCACGGATTGGAAACTGCAGCCCAGCCAGCCCTCGCGCCCGTCCTCCCGGAAGCAAAGCCCTCCGATCCCAAGCCCGTGCCGACGCCGGCGATGTTGCTGGCCATGCTGAAGGTGTCGGGAAAGATCAGCGATGTGATCCTGTCTCCCGGCAGCCATCCAGTGGTCGAACGATCCGGCATGCTGGTTCCCATCAAAATCTCCGGCGTGGGGCCGTTGACTCCGGAAGACACTCGCCGCATTTCCTACGAACTGATCGCCGGCAACAAGCAGGCCATCGACGCTCTGCAAACTCTGGGATCCTGTGACATTTCTTATCGACTCCCCGGCCACTGCCGCTTCCGTATCAACATCTTTCAGCAGCGCGGCAGCCACGCGATTGTCATGCGCGTGATCCCACAGACAATTCCCAGCCTCACCGAACTGAATCTGCCGCCCCGGCTCGCCGAAATCGCCGACCTGCACAATGGCATTGTCCTAGTAACGGGGCCCACCGGATCGGGCAAGTCCTCCACCCTGGCGGCGATTCTCGACCGCATCAACGAAACTCACGCCTATCACATTCTCACCATCGAGGATCCCATCGAGTTCACCCATCGCCACAAGAAGTCGATCGTTCACCAGCGCGAACTGCACAGCGACACTCCCAGCTTCGCGCTCGCCCTGCGAGCCGCCCTCCGCCAAGCCCCGAAGGTAATTCTCGTCGGCGAAATGCGCGACAAAGAAACCATCGAAATCGCGCTCGAGGCCGCCGAAACCGGCCATCTGGTTCTCTCCACGCTGCATACCATTGACGCCTCCAAAACCGTCGAACGCATCGTCGGAGTTTTCCCCTTGGCGGAGCAACACACCATTCGCAACCGCTTGGCGAAGAGCTTTCGTTTCATCATTTCCCAGCGCCTCATCCCCCGCAAAGACACCAATGGCCGCATCGCCATCGTGGAAATTCTGAAATCAACCCTGCGAACCCGCGAATATCTGGAAAAGGGCGAGCACGACGGTAAGACTCTTCTCGAGGCCATGCAGGACGGCGACACCGAAGGCATGCAGCATTTCGACGGCGAGATCGAAAAACTGGTTCGAGTCGGTCTCGTCAGCATCGAAACCGGACTGGCCTACTCCACCAATCCCGGCAACCTGCAGTTGCTTCTGGCAGACTTTGCCGGCGCCGCTCCCGAACCCTAAGCGGAGAGCAACCGCCAAGAATCTAGGCAGTCGTTAGTTTCGGCGCCTTTCACCGAATCGTGTGAATTCGAATCCCTAACTTCAGTCCCTTCCACGAGCGATCCGCCGTGTAAACCGGCACCTGCAGAGCGAGGCCGAGCGCCAGGCACGCCCGGTCTCCCTGCGACAGGCCAAACGCCCGAGTCTGAGCGATCATATTACCCACAACGCGGGCGTGCTCTGCGCTGAAGGGAATCACATCTCGCACCGAGCCTGTCGCATCCGCCCACGCCTCATCGGAGGGCCATCCCGAACTCACTAACTTGCTCTGCACTTCAGCCAGGTTCACCGTGCTGATGATCGCCCGCGTCAACAATTCGGGCGTGATCTTTTCGGATCCCTCCTCCTGATGAATCACTGCGAGCAGCACCGAAGAATCCACCACCACCCTATTCACGTTTGCCAGCCTCGCGCCGCTCAGCAAGCAATTCGTCAACCAGCGAGACGCCGCGCTTCACGTACTTTCGCGCATGCCGCTGTGCGCGCGAGATGCGTTGTTTCATGGTCGTAATCCGCAGCTCGTCGTCCTCAAGACGCAGCAGGACTTCGTCGCCGGTATTGATTCCGAGCGCCTTGCGAAACGAAGCCGGAATCACCACCCGGCCATTTTCGTTGATCCGCACCCTGGTTTCGAGATCCATGTCACACCTCCGCACATATGACATTAGAATACATTGCTGTCATATTATAGTGGAAGTGACAATCGTAAGCGATCTGTCATTGGATGTTTCAACCCGGTCCCGGAGGGACCGCTGACAATAGCCGCAGTTCCACTGATGGGTAAGCCGGTCGAACAAGGGAAATGCGTCCCGGAGGGCACGCCTGAACCGCCGCACATCCTAGCCAAAACTGATCTCGATATAAGTATCGGTTCTCCACCACACCAGCGGAAGCCGCGCCAGCCAATACTTGCGATTGATCGTCTGCCGTGCCCGAGCCTGTTCTTCGCGTGGCAAAATCCGCGCCGTCGCGGCGAATTCAGGACCAGTGACTTTTCCTCGAATCGTGCACAGCGCAACTCGTACCTGCGAGTTATTCCGAATCCGCTTCGTCTTCCCCATGTCACTGCGCGTCATCACATAGAGCTTGCCGTCTTCTTCTCCAAACCACACCGCAGTTGCGACACCCACTCCGGTTTTGCGAAGCGTTGTCAGGGAAATATAATTCTGACCTTGAATGGAAGGCGGAATTTGGCTTGGCACAAGCCCATTATAGAATGGCCGCAAAAGCCGCTCGCTGCCGCCGTTTCAAACTTCGGTCCCCTGTCATCTCTGGTACGCAACCACTCGCGCCGATTGCTCCCGTCCCGTAAACTGTGTTACAAGCCTGAACATGCGTAAATGGATGAAAGATCGACTACAGCGCCGCAAAAAGAAAACGCCAGAGCCGGGAAGTGAGCCGGCGCCTCCGCCTCTGCAGCCGGCATATTTCGATGCGGAGCAAGCTCCCAGCGCAGCGTCCGAATCGTCCCATCTCGAGAGTCATCACGAGACTGAAATTCCTGCCCCATCCGAACCCGAGTTCGAAGCCCCGCCCGCGCGCGAAGAATCAGCAGGCGAGCCGTCCCGCCCGCAATCCAGCGCGGACGGCTCCCGTGGACGCGGCCGCCGCCGTCGTGGTGGACGCGGCCGGGGCGGTCGCGGTCGCGAACAGGCAGTTGCGCAAGCCTTCACTCCAGCCGCGGCGAAAGGCATTATTCCCGAGGTTGGCGGTTCTGAAATCGGCGTTGACGCTGTGGAAGATGCGGCCGAAGAAGATGGAGTCGGACCAACAGCTGTTCCAGAAGCCGCACCCGAAAGCTCCAGGTCCGGAGCACGACCTGCACCGCATGCTCAGGCAGCCGTGCCCGCGGCCTCGGCGCGACCTCCTAAGGGCATCGTAGTTCTGGCGATCGGACTGCCCGGTTCCGGCAAGAGTTCCTGGTTCAAGCGTCACAACGTGGTCGCGCTCTCCAGCGACATGGTGCGCTCGCTTCTGTTCGATGACGTGCGCGAGCAGCGCTTTCAGGATCTCGTATTTTCCAACCTCCGCTCTATGCTCAAGGCGCGCCTCATTGCCAAGCGTCCCATGAATTACGTGGACGCGACCAACCTGACGCCGCAAGAACGCCAGCACTGGATCAAACTCGCCAAAGACTACAACTACGAAGTCCACGCCGTATTTTTCGATGTTCCCCTGGAGGTCTGCTTGGAACGCCACCAGCGCCGCGACCGCGTCGTCCCCGAAGACGTGATGCGCCGCATGGCCGCCAAACTGAAAGCCCCCGCATTCGAAGAAGGCTTCGCAAAAATCACCGTCGTGCGCGTGAAGAAGAAAGAAGCGTAGCTTCCAAGCCGCGAAGCGGCGAAAGAATGCAGCCCACAGCTTGCCCTGAGCTTGCCGAAAGGGCGCAAGCCGTGGATGATCGCGTGTGAATCGAAACCAACCCCGGAGGGGCGAAAGAAGGGCGGCGATGCGCTCCCTCATCCCTTCAAATGCGGCAACAACTCCTTAAACGCCGCCGACGATGACGATCGCATCAACTCATAAATCATCATCTCCGTCGACGAAATCACCGCGCCGGCTGCCCGCATTCTCTCCAGACCAATCTTCCAATTCCATTCCGTCCGCGAACTGACCGCATCCGAAGCCACATGTACCAGATATCCCTCGCGCAGCGCCCCCAGCGCCGTCTGCGTCACGCAAATGTGGCTCTCGATCCCACACAGCAGCAGCGTGTTGCGCTGCCCCGGCAGCCGCTTGAGCACACCGCAAAACGCCTCGCTTTCGAAACACGAAAATAAAGTCTTATCAGTCGCCTCCGTCCCCGCCAGCAGGGAAGCGATCTCCGGCACCGTTCCTCCCAGCCCCTTCGCATACTGCGTGCTGACCAATGCCGGAATCTTCAGAATGCCGGCCGCGCGAATTAGCAGCTGCGCATTCCTCACCAGCTGTTCCTTCTGAAAAATCGGCGGCAGCAGCTTCTCCTGGATATCGATCACCACCACCACACATTGCTCCGCCTCCAGCGGACGCCGCGCCATCTCGGCATACGCGGAATTAGTTCCCGCACTCTCGAAAGCGGTGACCATATATTCTTTCCCTCACAATCGGGGACAAGCCCTCATTAGGGATTCTAACCCGCTCTCCGCACCATCGTGATACTCCCACAGTGCTGCTTCCCGGTTGACCCCGCCGCATCCTGAACCCTAAAATAAAAACTGGTTGTGAGCGCCGCCTCCAGCCCAAGAGTTGCCCCCTCGTTCAACGGCTAGGACACCTGCCTCTGGAGCAGGTTATCGGGGTTCGAATCCCTGGGGGGCAGCCAAAATCTCTTCTCCGTCCAACGACCATCCACTGCTAGCCTTCCACGCCCGCGGCGATATGCGATAATTTCGCCTTTCCTTGCTGGTCTGATGCGGCTGGTCTGATTGCGGTCGGTCTGATGAAGTAGGTCTGATGCGGTTGGTCTGATGCGCGACTCCACCAAACTGAGAATTGTTGTGGGACTGGCCGGGGCGATCTTCATGGCGCCGGCCTCGCCCGCTGCGGCCGCCGCGTCGGCGCCGTTGCAAATCCGCGTCGTCGTCGTGGCCACGTTCGAGGTCGGCAACGATACCGGCGACGTTCCCGGCGAGTTCCAGAACTGGGTCGAACGTTATCCTCTGCATGACGTTTTGCCGTTTCCGCAGGGCTATCGGTCATTGCGCTATAACGCCACCGACCACGTGCTGGGCATCGTGACCGGAGCCGGGAAGGCGAGCGCGGCCGCCTCCATCATGGCTCTCGGCCTCGACCCACGCTTCGACCTCAGAAAGGCCTACTGGATCCTGGCCGGCATCGGCGGCATTGATCCCAATCGGGCCTCAATCGGCTCGGCGGTCTGGGCGAGCCATGTGGTCGACGGCGACTTGGCTTACGAAATCGACGCCCGCGAGATTCCGGCCAACTGGCCGACCGGCATCGTGGCCTACGATCGCGCGACGCCCTTCGAGCAGCCGGCACCGCCCGCTGTCTCCGACAACGGCATTCTGGCCTATGACTTGAACGACGGCCTGGCGACCTGGGCCTACGGCCTGACCCGCAACCTCGTCCTGCAAGATGATGACAAGCTCAAAGCGGCGCGCGCCGGCTATCTCGATCCAGCCAACGCGCAGCGGCCGCCCTTCGTGCTGATGGGCGATACCTTGACTGCCGACCGCTTCTGGATCGGCGCCAAAATGACCGAGTGGGCGGAAAAATGGGTGCCCTACTGGACCGAAGGCGAAGGCCGCTTCACCACCTCAGCCGAAGAAGACGCCGCCTACCTGCAGGCGCTCACCTTCCTCGCCCATGCCGGCCGCGCCGATCTGGCGCGAGCCCTCGATCTCAGAACCGGCAGCGACTTCACGATGCCGCCCAAGGGCGTGTCGGCCGCCGATCTTCTCAAAAGCGAGGCGACCGGCAACTACGCCGCCTATAACGAGGCGATCGAAAACGCTTACGTGGTAGGCAGTTCGGTAGTACGTGAGTTGGCGCAGCACTGGCCAATCTATGAGCGGAGTGCACCGATGGCGAGGCCCTGAGAGATCAGTCGAGCAGATTCGAATTTCTGGTCGATACCGCAAGCTCGTGCTCGATCGGCTGTCATTCTCATGCGGGGAGAGACAGAGACAATGACAATGCTAAGCTTCTTCGGAAGGCGGCCAGGACATTTTCCGGGCTGCTCCTCGCTCCTCACCCTACGCATGCGAACCAATCGCCGACGCTTTCGTCTCGCCGCTCTCGCGCTTCTCGCGCTCTTCTTTGTTCCCGGCGTCTGCGCAAAAAATAGTACGCAAATTGTCGTGGTCCCCGTCGCCAACATGTACTCCCACCCGAGCGACCAGTCCGACGTTGTGTCGCAGTCAATCTACGGCAGCAACGTTACCCTGCTGACGGCGCGCGGCGAATGGTGCCGGATCCAAACCGCCGACCACTACAAGGGATGGGTGCCCAGCCGCCAGTTGCGCCTGGTTCAGAGTGGCGACGGTTATGCCACCGCAGGCGTCATCATCCAGGTGCAAAGTCTCTTCGCCAATCTCTATCGCGAGCCCGACGTGACCCGCCACAAACCCGTACTCACCATTCCTTTCGAGGTGCGCCTGGAAGTAACTCCCGCCGACAACAACGGCGAAGACGGCAAGAACATCGCAGAGCAGAGCAAGAAAGTACCGACAAAAAAAGCGCCGCTACAAACGTCACTACAAACGAAGACGCCCGACGGCTGGCTCCAGGTCCGACTTCCCGACAAACGCAGCGCGTGGATCCAGTCGGCCGATGTGGTCTCTGACCCGGAGCCTCTTTCGATTCCTGAATCCATCGACCTGGCCAAACGCTTTCTCGGCCAGCCTTATTTGTGGGGAGGCACTTCCAGCTTCGGTTTCGACTGCTCCGGTTTCACGCAAATGCTCGTGCGCGCCCGCGGCTTCAATATGCCCCGCGATGCCGACCAGCAAGCCGCGTGGACGGGCCTGATCGCCGTCGACCGCAAAGACCTGCAACCGGGAGACCTTCTATTCTTCGGCGCCTCACCCCGCAACATCACCCACACCGGCCTATACATCGGGGACGGCCAGTTCATTCAAGCCACTACCGCCGGTCATCCCGTCATCCAGATCAGCCGCCTTGACGACCAACCCTGGACTCAACTCCTGGTCGCCAGCCGCAGAGTGAAGTGAAGCGTCTCTGTGCCTGCCGGTGCTCCGTCCTTGTCCCTCCGCTTCTTCGAGGAACGGAGCCTGCCCCGAACGAAGTCGAAGGGGCCGCTGCTTGCTTGGAGATCTGCCCGCGGTGGGCTGGATTCCTCGGGTGTCTGTGAGCCTGTCCGTTGCGGTGTGTTGGTTGTTTGTTGTGCGGCACACGTTGCGGGGATTCTGACCTCCTGAGTTACACTTACCCGCCGGAACCCCATGCCCCAAACCCTCGACGCCCTCCTCACCCGTCTGGAAGCCGCCAAAAGCCACTACGGATCAGGCGCAGCAGCGGAAACAAGAGTTCTGCTCGACCAATTTTCTCGCCACACTTTCGCCGACGCCCGGTCCCTTATCCGCTTTCATGAGTCGCTCCTCTTTCTCCGCGCCTTCCCGCAGTCGCCCTCCGTCGTCGCAGCGATCGAACAACTCCTGAACACATTCCACCAGCGCACAGAAAAACTGCGCGAACTCGGCCTCGACATGTCGCCCTTCGACGACTTCGATACTTCCGGCATCGCCGGCACCACCATGCAGGACACTCTCAACTTCGAGGTCGCCCGCTGGCTGGCCCGCCGAATCCCACGCAACGTTGAGATTGCCTGGGATGATTTCTTCGACGACCCTCAAGCCGAACGCGCCGTGGCGTCCATCTGGCCGCGCCTCATTCCTCTGCTCGCCGAAGATGCCGACGTCGAAGCCAACATCCCCTGGCGCCGCTGGCTCGATGCCGCCAGAGGCCGCGCACCCGACCTCGAATGGATCATCGGCCGCTTCGAACAATTGCGCCTCGGAGAACCCCAGCAAGACGCTCCCCGACGACCCGACTTCCAGCCAGAAACTCGCGCAGCACTCTACGACTCTCTCCGTCTCCCCTTGCGCTGGAATCTCAAAAATCTCAAACTCTCGCGCACCCGCAACTGGACTCGCCCGCGCCCGTTCTACTATCACACCGAACCGCTGATCGTCCGCAGCCAGGTCTCGTTGTCCGACGAACTCGCCCGTCCCGCTCCGCGCTTTGCCAAACTTCCGCGCCGCGAAGGCGAATCAGTCCTGCACACCATCCGCGAAGTCATGGCAGTCCGCTACCGCGAACTCTACGGCACCACGCTCGGGGATCCGCGCTCGGTCGTGCAAGCAGATCTTGGCTCTGGTAAGACCAGCCGCGGTGTCGTCATGTACTTCTGGAATCTGCCCGCCGACCGCCGCCTGCCGCTGCGCGCCTACGTCGCCGGACTCACCCTCAAGAACGGTGTTCCCATCAACTACATCGAAGCCATCGGCCTCTGCGAATGGCTCGAGGTCGGCTTCAACACGTTCTACACCTACCGCCATGGCGAGACTGCATGGATCTACGCCCAGGCCCTGCGCTGTCTCCGCGCCTTCACCGGCGCGACGACATTTTCCGTCTATCCCTACCAGATCGGCCAGAACAACGACGAAGCTCTCGACTCCGGCGCCTTCTGGTTCTATCGCAAACTCGGCTTCCGCAGCGGCAGAAAAGATCTGGAACAACTGGCCAGAAGGGAAGAGCAAAAGATCGAAGAAAGAACGAAGGCCGCCAACCCGCCATACCGCACGCCCAGGAAAACTCTGAAGCGTCTCGCCGAAGCTCACATGTTCTACGACTTGCCTCGACCCCCGGGAAGCGTCCCAGACGCCATAAGCACTGTGACCATGCGCACCGCCGCCGGAGGCCCCGTGGAAGAGCGGCCCTTCAAGGGCCGCGTCGACCGCACTTCAAATGAAAGGGGCTTCAGCCCCCGTCACGACCAGCCCGGCGATTGGGACACCTTCTCCACCCGCACCCTCGCCCTGCGCGTGAACCGCCGCATGGCGAGCAACTTCGCCGGAGACGCCGAAAAAATCCGCGCCGCTTCGATCGCCCAAGTCACCCGCGCCCTAACCATGAACGCATCCCGCTGGAATTCCGCCGAGCTCAACTCTCTCGCAAATTGGTCGCTGGTGCTGCCCCTGATTCCCAATCTCTCCCGCTGGTCGCGCCAAGAAAAGCAAGCCCTCATCCAGATCATCCGCGCCCAAGCCGGCCCCAACGAAATGCACTACCTCCGCCTAACCCAGCAACATCCCTGCCTGCGCGAAGATCTCCTGCGCCTCGGATCGAAACGCTAGCTCATGTGGGGCAGACACTCCTGTCCGCCGCCTTTGACCTTCAATGCGCCGGAAGCAGCCGCCCAGTCTGAGCCAGAACCAACCGCGCTCAATTCCTGTCATTCCGACGCGCGAGCGAAGCGAGACCGGAGGAACCTGCTTTGCGCCGTCACCCGCGACGCCGAGACTGTCCGTATAACCCTGGAGCCGGAGGTCACGGAATTACACTCCTGCTATAAACGAACCTGAAGAGGGCGAATCACCCGGCCCTCAACGCATGCCCCATCCCATCCTCCTCTACGACGGCGTCTGCGGCCTATGCAATCGCCTCGTCCAGTTCATTCTGCGCCGCGACGCGGACGCCGTCTTCCGCTTCGCGTCGCTGCAGAGTCCGCTGGCGGAGCGGATTCTGTCGAGGCATGGGGCGGATGCCGCAGATCTCGACACGGTTTATGTCGTGGTCAATTACGACCTCCCCGATGAACTCCTGCTGCCTCGCTCCGACGCTGTCATCTTCATCCTCCGGCAGATGGGAGCAGGCAGGCACACACTCCGCCGCCTGGCAGGCTGGACGCTTCAACTTGTCCCTCGCCCCCTCCGCGACTGCGGATACCGCATAGTAGCCCGCAACCGCTACCGCATCTTCGGCCGTTCCGAAACCTGCATTCTTCCCGCCCCCGAATATCGCGATCGCTTCATGGATTCATAACTCACCAAGACTGCGGGCATCTCTCCCGGCGATCCCAGCCACATTCAGCCCGAGGCTGTGTAAAATAAGCTGCTGCAATCTCGTGCCTCGTTTTCACGGCACGAATAATTATTCCTCCGCGTTGAGGTTTTCATCATGGCTAACCCTACCGTCGATACCCAAGGCCCGAACATCGATTCCATCCTGAACGAGCAGCGCAAATTCGACCCGCCCGCGGAATTCAGCCAGCAGGCGCACATTCAGACTCTCGCCCAATATGAACAGCTTTACAAAGAGTCCATCGACAATCCCGATACCTTCTGGTCAAACGTCGCCCGAGAACTCCATTGGTTCAAAAAATGGGACAAGGTTCTCGAATGGAATTGCCCCTGGGCAAAATGGTTTGTCGGCGGCCAGATCAATCTCTCCTACAACTGCCTCGACCGTCACGTCGAAACCTGGCGCAAAAACAAAGCCGCCATCATCTGGGAGAGCGAGCCTGGAGAGGTCCGCGTCCTCACCTACCAGCAACTGCATCGCGAAGTGCAGAAGTTCGCCAACGTGCTAAAAGCTCTTGGGGTAAAGAAGAATGACCGCGTCGCCATCTACATGGGTATGACGCCCGAGCTGCCCGTGGCCATGCTGGCCTGCGCCCGCATCGGCGCGCCCCACACCATCGTCTTCGGCGGATTCTCTTCGAACGCCTTAGTCGACCGCATTCACGACTCGCAAGCCACTTGTGTCATTACACAGGATGGATCGTACCGCCGCGGCTCCGAAGTCAAATTGTTTCCCGCGGTCGAGGAAGCGCTGAAGACGTGTCCCAGCGTGAAGAATGTGGTCGTCTACAAACGCACCGGCACCGCCATCAATATGCAGACCGGCCGCGATCACTGGTGGCACGAGCTGATGGCGAAAGCTTCCGACGTCTGTCCCGCCGAGCCGCTCGACGCCGAGCACCCGCTCTACATCCTCTACACCTCAGGAACCACCGGCAAACCGAAAGGCGTAGTCCACACCACCGGCGGTTATTCCGTCGGCACCTACCTCACCACAAAATGGGTCTTCGATTTGAAAGACGAAGATACCTACTGGTGCACCGCCGACATCGGATGGGTCACGGGCCACAGCTACATCGTCTACGGCCCACTGCAGAACGGCGCCACCACCCTGATGTACGAGGGCGCGCCCAATTTTCCCGAGCCCGACCGCTTCTGGTCGATCATTGCTCGCCACAAGGTAAACATTTTCTACACCGCGCCCACAGCAATCCGCACCTTCCACAAGTGGGGTAACGAGTGGCCAAAGAAACACGACTTGTCGAGCCTGCGCCTGCTCGGCACCGTCGGCGAGCCCATCAATCCCGAAGCCTGGATGTGGTACCGCGAACTCATCGGCGGCAACCGCTGCCCCATCGTCGATACCTGGTGGCAAACTGAAACCGGACACATCATGCTCACGCCAATCCCCGGCGCAATCGCGACCAAACCCGGTTCGGCGACGAAGCCATTCCCCGGCGTGGTGCCCGAGATCGTAACCATGGAAGGCAAGCCGGTTCCAGAAGGCTCGGGCGGTTACCTCGTCATCAAGCGCCCGTGGCCGGGCATGCTGCGCACCGTCTACGGCGACCCCGACCGCTATGTGAAAAATTACTGGTCACAAATTCCCGGCATGTATTTCACCGGCGACGGCGCCCGCAAAGACAAAGACGGCTACTTCTGGATCATGGGCCGGGTCGACGACGTGCTCAACGTCAGCGGCCATCGCCTCAGCACCATGGAAGTGGAAAGCGCCCTGGTCGCGCACGAAGCCGTCGCGGAAGCCGCGGTGGTCGGCCGTCCCGACGATCTGAAAGGCCAGGCGATTTCGGCGTTCGTTACGCTGGAGCAGGGAAGAAAGCCCACGCCCGAATTAAAAGAAGAACTACGCAAGTGGGTAGCAAAAGAAATCGGCGCCCTGGCGAAGCCCGACGATATCCGCTTCACCGACTCCCTCCCCAAAACGCGCAGCGGCAAAATCATGCGCCGCCTGCTGCGCGAACTAGCCACCAACGGCAGCGTAAAAGGCGATACCACGACACTCGAAGATTTCGGCGTAATCGCGAAACTGCAAGAGGAGGACGAAGTCTAGGGGATTGTTCTCGCGGGAGTCACCAAGAAAGTGGGTGCCCCATCCTTCGCGTTTTTTTGCGAAGGGTGGGAACCGAAGACCTCGACCGGCCGGTGTTTCGCTGGAATTCGTTGCAGGAAGAACTTTTGGAGAAATCAAAATCCCCACCCCTTCGACTCCGCTCAGGGCAGGCTCTCTTTCGCAAAGAACGCGAAAGAAGGATGGGGCACCCGGCCCTCCATCTACTCGCCGGTCCCCATCATCACAATCGGCATAGTCGGCGTAGCCGCTCCAGCCTCGTTCTCCACCGTGATGGCGAACGCCTTAGCCTCCATCCCCCCCGGCAGCGGAGGATTTACGACGGTCGCGCTGCCACGCGCATCCGGCTTGAACGTGCCTGCGGGCATGGGCGCGCCCTGCATTGGAATCAGCCACAACTCATACGCCTTCTGCGGCGGCAGCGGAGGCATATTATTGGCCACGAAGACCAGACTGCTGCGACTGCGCAGATAGAACGCCTTACCCTGCGGTTGCGCCGGAGTCTTCATCGCGACGAGGGTGAACCGCTGTCCCTCGGGATCCGTGATTGTCCGCGCTACCTTCTGGACTCTTTCAAGCTCTAACGTTTGCTGGCCCACAACAGCACGCCAGGTGGACACATCTCGCTTCAATCCAGAATTCTCTTTCCACAAGGACGCCGCGAACACGATCACCGCAGCAGTCGCAGCCCATCCCAGCAACCCCCACCATGACCGCCGCGGTTGCACCGGAGTGCGCGCGCTCTGGGCGCGGGACGCCGACGCTGCCGCTTCCTTCGCCACCGCATCCAGTAACCGCTGCCGTGCCCGCAGCGGAGGCTTTGGCCCCAACGTCGACAGCGCCAGCAGTGATCCGTCGCCACGCAACTGCTCAAGCTCAAGCCGGCAGGCGCTGCAGCTCGCCAGATGCTGTTCGAGCTTTACGCGATCTTCACCCTCCAGCGCATTCAGCGCGTGCAGCGCGAGATCGTCGGCGAATTGTTCGTGTTCACTCATCTCTAAGAAAATTAACTTTGAAACGCCTTCCGCAACGCGATCAACCCACTGCGAATTCGAGTCTTGATCGTTCCCAGCGGCTCGCCCGTCTTGTTCGCAATTTCAGAATGGCTCATACCCTCGAAATAAGCCATCTCCAGCGCACTGCGCTGCACGGTCGGCATCGCGCTCAGCTCACTGCGAATTTTCTGCGCCGCCCGCGACCGGTCCGCCTCACCTGCAAGGTCCGGAGCTACCGACAGGATCACATCCTCAATATCCGTTTCCGGCCGCCGCCGCCGCAGCGCATCAATCGCGCGATTCCGCGTGATCACCGCCAGCCACGCTCCCAGACTTCCGCGCGCCGCATCGAACGCCCCCGGATTCCGCCACAACTGCAAAAACACTTCCTGCAGCACATCTTCCGCCGCCCCTGTATCGCCCAGCACCCGCAACGCGACCGCATACACCACCCCCGAATAGCGGTCATAAAGCTCCGCTAAGGCGCTCTGGTCGCCCGACTTCATGGCCGTCACCGTGGCCAGATCCGGCGATATCCCGTGTCCGTCAGGATGTCTTTCAGGATTTGGCAAGCGCTCTATATCTCTTCCTTGTTAGAAATACGTACACTGCGGCCTTGCCGGATTGGCTCAGCGGATCGATTGGTCCGCCCTGAGGTTAACCCAAAAGTAACCCGAACTGAATTACTTAAATCGGGTACTTAAACTGGGCTACCTAAAGAAACAGGCCTACTGGCTCAACTTGATGGCCAACTGCCGCTCGGGTTGCGTCATTTCGCCCCACAGCTTCTGCAGGTCCGTCTGCACCGACTGATTGTCGGGATCTTTTCGCAGCGCCAACGCGAACCAGCGATACGCCGTGGGGAGATCGCGCGGCGTACACAACCCCGCCGAATAGAGCGCGCCCATCTCGATCATCGCCCTTGGATTCGCCTGGTCCGCGGCGGGTTTCAAGAGCCGCATACCGCGCTCACAATCCTGACCCACGCCTCGTCCGTAAATATATTTCTGCGCTTCACTCACCGAATCGAAAGCCCGGGCCGGCTTGAGGGCCGCACTCGGTTTGGAGGGCGTCGCATCCCCCGCCCGATTGGAGGTTGGGTTTGCCGCCGGAGAACTATCAGTGGGGACAGGTCCCGGCCTTTTCGCCGCAGGCGCGGGCTGCGCAGCAGTAGTCCCCGCCGGTGCATCAGAAGCTGGTGTAGAGGAAGTTGGTGTAGCGGAAGCTGGTGCACCGGAAGTTGGGGCATTCGCTGTGCCGCCCGGAGGAGCAGCGACTGGCGCAGCGGGCGGCAAACTAGGCGGCGCGCCGGTTGTCGAACCCGCAGTCGAACTGGCGCCGGCCGCAGCGCCGCCAGCTTGGCTCGTCGCAGGCGGGGCCGGCGCAGGTGCTGTCATCGCCGGTGCGGATGATGATGACGCCGCCGTCCCGCCACCATTGTTAGCAGGCTGCATAGCGGACGGACTCGCGTCTGGCGCGTCGGAACCCACAGTCACCGGTTTACGGGTCTCCAAACCGAACCCTGCGAAACCGTGATTCTTCCAGCGCAAATACCCCAGCCCCACCGCCAATGCCAGAGCCAGCAGAATGAACACATATTTTCCCGCGCCGCCGCCCTTCGTTTCTTCTTCGTCATTATCGTGCAGCAGGTAATCGAGACTGCCCGCACCGGGAGCAGAATTCGGATCGATGCTCAGATTGCCCCGCCGGGGCGCCGCCGCAGATTCGTTGAGCCCCGATTCGCTCAGCGCCGGTCCGTTCAGTCCCAGAAACGACGGCCCACTGATGACTGGCGCCTCGTCCGATGCCGGATTCGAAGATCGAGCAGCCGGCGCAGGTCTTAGCGGCGCCGGATTTGGCGCCACAGGAGTTGAAGCCGCAGGCGCAGGATTCGTTGTCGACCGGGCAGCACTTCCCGCTGCAGGTCCGGAACCGACAGGAGCTGTTGCGGTCAATAGGCTTCCGCCGCACATGCCGCAAAAACGGTTCTTCTCCGAATTCTCATTGCCGCAGCGGGCGCAGCGCACCGTTCCTCCTCATCGCAACCCTGCAATCCATAGCTTACGATATCTTGGCCGTTCGTTGCAGAAGGTTCGTTGCAGGAGGTCCGTCGCAAAGGATTCGGCCGGGGTGCGGCGAAAAGCGTGTGCCGCACCCCGAACAAAATTCCCCCAGAACTATTTCCCGACCGGCGCAGCCATCGGCGCCATGGTTTGCACCGCCGGCGGCACGCCCGCCAGCACGTCCTTCGCCGACTGCGGCAACTTATCCGCGTTAGCCAGCAGCAGACTCACTTGCCACATTTCCGTGGTCGAGAGCGTCTTATTAAATCCCGGCATGCCTGTCATCCGAATCCCGCCCGAAACTTTCCAATAAGTTTCCTGCGGAGGATCGTCCGTCACTCCCATTCCTTCCATCAGCTTGGGCGGGTCAGGATACATACCCTTGGCAATCGCGCTCTGCGTCCCGCCCGGCAACCCGTGACACACCGCGCAATGTTCCTTGTAGATCTTCGCTCCGGCCACGTAAGCAGCCTCGTCAGCGGCCACGGGGACGGACTTCGGCATCTCCTTATCCATTCGCGCATGCAGCGCCATGCGTGCCAGCGTCGCCTCAAACGGCATGGGCGGCGCTGCCGTCGCCACCGGAGCAGACCCTGAAGAAAAATAACAATAAACACATAGCGGAACCGCGATCAATCCCACGATCAATCCAACCAGAAATTTGCCCATGCCCGTTCTCCCTTACACTCAGTTGGACATTCATACTAACCCAAAAAGACCGTCCCCTCCGAGGATGCCGAAAATCTGGTAGTGACAAGGTTTGGGATTTATCTATTTTACGAAGAGATGAGAGAGCCAGTCATTTGTGAACTTCGAGAAGAACGTCATAACGCCCCCTATGAAGAGCATGACGGCGATGGCTGCATATATCTTGTGACTGAGTGCATCGAGCTTCTTGCCCTGTTCTTTTTGCTGATCCGAAAGAGTCTGTACCGCCTGTTCCATCTTCCCCATGCTCTTCTGAATCTCGAAGACTCCTTGGAGTATAAAGCTGTAATCACTGCCCGGATATGTAGGGGGCGTGGTTTCAGGGAACCTCTGTGGTGTAGTTGGCGGTCCAGCTTCGCGTTGGCCACGAGTTGGCATTTTTGAAAATTAAACCCTCGGCACACCAGCAATTATTTTGGCTGAAATCCACTCCCAAGTATTCACTGGTGCCCGTCCAAAGTAGCCCGTAACGCCCACTACGATAACGGAGCCGAGATTCCCTTCTGTTATTCCTAACGCATCGGAAACATCTTTGGCAGTGCCAGAAGAGGACACGAAGAAAAGCCTTCCATCAGGGGCGGCCTGAAAGTGGTCAGTTGGGAATTTTGACGTTATGGCAGCCGTTACTTGGGCTTGCTTATCGGAAACAAGGCTGATTATTGCGAAGATCATGACTTGTTGGATGCCGTGGCCTTAGGGGATGCGGCAGCATCATTTCACAGGATACCAATATTTGCAATTTCTCCCTTGACTTCTGCTTGAGCAGTCAAGTAGAATGGGGTCATCATGAATCGCCTAAGCACAGAGAAGCGAGCACAGATCGCCGGGATGATAGTGGAAGGAAACAGCGTCCGCTCTATTACGCGGATGACGGGCGTTTGCCAAGAAGCCATTCTTAAACTGCTGCGCGATCTCGGTAAGGCCTGTGCCGATCACCACAATGCCACGGTGCGAAACGTCCAGAGCAAGCGCGTCCAGTGCGATGAGGTTTGGAGCTTCTGCTACGCCAAAGAAAAGAACGTGCCTCAAGACAAGAAGGATTCTGGCGCAGGAAGCGTTTGGCTGTGGACTGCGATTGATGCCGACTCAAAGCTGCTGCTCTCGTATCTCTGTGGCGGGCGAGATGCGTCATGGGCTATCCGATTCATGAAGGACCTAGCATCGCGTGTTTCCAGTCGCATTCAGATCACTACCGATGGTCACCGCGCCTATGCGGAAGCTGTCGAAGGTGCATTCGGAATGGACGTGGATTACGCGATGCTGATAAAGCTATACGGCGCACCCTCTGACCGCCCTGATACCCGCTACAGCCCCGCCGCTTGCATTGGCACGCGCACCGGCATCCTGAGCGGCAATCCTGACCAGCGACATATCTCCACCAGCTACGTGGAGAGAATGAACCTGAACCTGAGAATGGGTCTACGACGATTCACCCGGCTCACGAATGCGTTTTCTAAGAAGTTCGAGAACCACTGCCATGCCGTAGCGATTTACTTCGCCTATTACAATTTCTGCCGCGTCCACCAGACGCTGCGCGTGACCCCCGCGATGGAAGCGGGTTTGACCGATCACGTTTGGTCTCTGGTGGAACTTGTGGGGTTACTGGAGACTGCGGTTTTAGCGGCTGCGGCATAGCCAGGATATGCTATATTTCCGGCTGGTGGCCCCGACCCGACTTGAACGGGCATCGTCAGGGTTCGAATCCGAGCGCTCTATCCAGTTGAGCTACGGGGCCACTTAATTACTGATTGAAAATGGTACCACACGACAAGTCCTTTAGCTACAGTATCTTCAACATGCACAGTTTTTCATCATAACCAAAGCCAAGACAACAAGTTCAAGTCGAGCGTCATTGACTTCCAAGATTTGCCAAGCCTTCCGATTGATCTGCCACCCTCTTGGATTCAACCCAGCTACCGGATTCCATAATCTTGACGTTTTATGCTATATTGCCTTTGTGTCTTGGAGGTGCCAATATGGCGGATGAACTAGGGCCAGCCGTTACTGCTCTCCAGCGAAAACTGGAGGAGCAGCTTAAGGCTGTGACCGAAACAAAAAAGACGATCAACATGCTTTTGAAGATGATGGGCAGGGAGCCCCAGTATCAAGACAGCGAGGATGATACGAGCGGGGTTATCCGCGCGGACCAGTATTACGGAAAGCCTCTAGCTACGGCAGCACAAGAATATCTGACGATGCGTAAGCAGGCGTGCCAACCGGAGGATATTCTGCGGGGACTCATGGCTGGCGGTTTTGACTTCGACGTGATCGGGTGGAAAGAGGCCGACAGAGTACGCAGCCTTTCCATGTCACTGGCGAAAAATGTGGCGAAGTTTCACCGTCTCAAGAACGGCAGCTTCGGCGTGAAGTCTTGGTATGACGCGGATTTTCTCAAGAAGGCCGCTTTGAAAAAGGCGAACTCCGCTACTGCTGATTCTGGGGATGGTGAATCGGATGAAGCCTATATCCCCAAGGTCGGAGATTACGTGCAGTGGGAGCCGAAAGGGGTTATGCAGTTCGTAGTACCACAGCGAGTTGCGAAAATCTCTGACGATGGGGCGTTTGCGTTTGTCGAAGATAGCAGTACGGGACTTCCGATCGGCGAATTAGTATTACAAGACAAGCCCGCGCCTGTAAAAATTTCTGCTAAAACAAAAAGCCATCCGGCAGCAGACCGGACAGCTTAGAAAGGTGATGCTATGTGAGAACCGTAACGATTTCGGTTCAGACTGCGAAGGTCGTCATTACCATTTCCCGTGGGGATGAGACCATCGTGGTCGAAGTACCGATAATCAGCTAGAACACTTGCTGCTCTTGGCACGGCGGCCTCATGAACTGCCGCGCCTACGGATTATACACCTACTTTTCCTTACGCCACCGGGCGGCCTTAGCTAGGCCGCCCTTCTTGGCTATTGCTATTCTTTGTTCCTCGGTGAGCCTCTTGGCTCTCTCCGCCCCGCCTTTTAGCCCGCCTAAGCGGCCTAACGCTACGGCTGCTGGATTCGGCTCTCTCTTTGCCAGCGATGCCCCTATAGCCTGTTCGACCGTTTCAAGAGCATTCTGATAGTCATCCCGCTTTGCCTTCCTGCTTGATCGCTTAACCATATTTACATCATGCCACAAGCGGACCGCCAATTACCACGGTCACAGACCGTCAAACCTTGTCACTACCGAAAATCTGGATCTCGATTTCAAAATGATTACCCAGCAAGATGTCATCCTGAGCGCGGCGACAGCCGGGCGAGGGACCTTACGCCGGCCGACGCCGTTGATACCGTGGACGGGGGTCCCGGTCTGAATGCACCGCAGGCGTTCCTCGCGCCCATAAGCCACATGAGGGTTCCGATGAATATCCCGATCAACCAATCCTGAGACGTTCCACGCGCACCCAGAATGCGAGAGCCGGACGCCGAATGCTAAACTCAGCATTCGCATGCTGACTCACCTCGAATGCACCCGCTGCGGCGAACATTATCCCGCAGACCGCCCCCAATCCGTCTGCCCGAAAGATGCCGGCATCCTCTACGCGCGCTACGATCTCCCCGCCATCAAGCGAAGCTTCTCGTCGGCGCGCCTCGCCGGACGCGCTCCCACCATGTGGCGCTATGATGCCGTTCTCCCCGACGCCGATCCCGTCTCTCTCGGCGAAGGCTTCACGCCCATGCTCCCCAGCCGCGAATTCGCCAACGTCTATATCAAAGACGAAGGACTCAACCCCACCGGCTCGTTCAAAGCGCGCGGCCTGTCCGCGTGTGTAACCATGGCTCGCCACTTTAGCCAGAAGTTTGGCCTGAAGAAGCTGGCCATCCCTTCCGCGGGCAATGCCGCCAGCGCGCTCGCCGCCTATGCCGCCGCCGCCGGCCTCGAAGCCCACATCTTCATGCCCAAAGATGTCCCCCTGGCCAACCGCATCGAATGCGATTACTACGGCGCGCAAGTCACACTGGTCGACGGCAACATCAGTGACTGCGCCCGCAAAGTTGCGGAGCTGAAAGCTTCCGAGTCTTGGAGTAAAGACGGATGGTTCGACGTCAGCACCACCAAAGAGCCCTACCGCGTCGAGGGCAAAAAGACCATGGGCTACGAGGTCGCCGAACAACTCGGCTGGAAACTGCCCCAGGGAATTATTTATCCCACGGGCGGCGGCGTCGGTCTGTTAGGCATGTGGAAAGCATTCGAAGAAATGGAAGCCCTGGGCTGGATCGGCTCCGAGCGCCCGAAGATGATCACGGTGCAATCCTCCGGCTGCGCGCCCATTGTGAAAGCCTGGGAAGAAGGGAAGCCGACAGCAGAAATGTGGCCGAACGCCGCGACCTTGGCCGCAGGCCTGCGCGTCCCCAAGCCGTACGGCGATTATCTAATCCTCGACATACTCAAGAAAAGTCACGGCGCCGCCATCAGCGCCACCGACGAAGAAATCCTGGAAGCCACCAGACACTGGGCAAAAACCGAAGGCATCTTCGCCGCCCCCGAAGGCGCAGCCAGCCTGGTAGCCTACCGCAAACTCCGCGCCACCGGATTCTTCAAACCAGAAGACACCGTAGTCCTGTTCAACACCGGCAGCGCCCTAAAGTATCTGGATGTACTCGACACCACCACGACAAGTGTGGGGCGGACACTCCTGTCCGCCAAGCCAGTGCCACCAAAGCCAGCCCCCCGCCAAATCGGCGGCATCATCGGCCCATACTGAAGGCTGAAAGGGAGGAAGTGACGCGATGAATGAAACTTTTGAGGTGCGGCTAACGCTGACCCGCGACAAGCCCAATTCTATGAGCTTCGAGGATACGTACTCGGGACTGGAGAGAATCTGGTATAAGTTCGAGGCCTCCGCCGACGGTAACGTTACGCTGTGGGCGAATGCCGATGGTTTTGAGCATCTTGCAAGGTTCTTCTTCAAGATGGCACGCTCAGGGAAAAGCCTTGGCTATCATAGTCATCAGACCGCTGAATTCGGAGGCACCCCGCTATCGAAACCGGAGGTGACAATTACCCTTGCCGAACCTCCAGCAGGATTTTTCGGTCCGTAATATTCTTCCGATACATCCGAGTACCATGACCGACCGTCTCTACTACCACGACTCTTTCCTCTACGACTTCGATGCCCAAGTAAACGAAGCCCTCGACCCTCCGCGCCCGGCGCTCATCCTCGACCGCACCGCGTTCTATCCCACCAGCGGCGGCCAGGTCTTCGACACCGGATCGATCACCACCGCCGCGAACGAAAAAGTGAAAGTTACCGCAGTCGCCGCCACCGACGAAGAGATCCTCGCCGCCACTCGCCACTGGGCCAAAACAGAAGGCATCTTCGCCGCCCCCGAAGGCGCAGCCAGTCTCGTAGCCTACCGCAAGCTCCTGTCGAATGGATTCTTCAGGAAAGAAGACACCGTAGTCCTCTTCAACACCGGCAGCGCCCTGAAATATCTAGATGTCCTGAACACAAATGTGGAGCGGACACTCCCCTCGGCAAGCTCAGGGCAGGCCCTGTCCGCTAAGCCAGTGCCACCAAAGCCAGCCCCCCGCCAAATCGGCGGCATCATCGGCCCGTACTAATGTAGGGCGGACGCATCCATCTGCCCTGCGAGCGAAGCGACCATATCATCGTCGTCGATCCCGGCAAGGCCACGTGGCAGTTGAACCGTTCAATGCTCCGCCCACGACTTCCGTCGTTGCGGAGGATGTGAGCGTAATCGAGATTTTCGCGAACTGAAAACAAGCATCATAAACGGTTGCGCCGAATTGCCCTCCACCGTGCGCGGCTACCCCACGCGCGGACAACACCATATAACGCAACCAACGTCCACAGAAATATTTCCATTACTCGCTCGGTGAAGGTCATGTGATAGCGGAGGGATTCATGAAGGCCGTACAGAAAAACAGCGCAGGACATTAACACAGAGAAGAATACTCCGAGGCCCAATCGGATCGGTTTTTTGCTAGATTGACGTAATTCGGCGTCCCTCGCCTCGAAGCACTTCGAACAGAGGGTTTGGAAGCCGGGAAGATCACACCCGCAATCCGGACACCGAGACATGTTTCGAGTACCTCCGACGCCCCTTAGGAATTCAAACACGCCCCCTGTCAAATCCACCCCTTACGACGGTAACTGTCGCAAATAGGCCACTAGCCTCAAAACCCTCCGGCTCGATTCCAATCCCACGCGCCCACCGCTAAAATGGACGCTCCCATGACCGACCGCCTCTACTACCACGACTCTTTCCTCTACGACTTCGAAGCCGAAGTAAACGAAGTTCTCGATTCCCCGCGCCCCGCGCTCATTCTCGACCGCACCGCCTTCTATCCCACCAGCGGCGGCCAGGTCTTCGACACCGGATCGATCACCACCGCCGCGAACGAAAAAGTGAAAGTTACCGAAGTCGCCGACGCCGAAGACGGCCGAGTCGTCCACTACATCGAAGCCGAACGCGATTTCGACAAAGCAGCTCTGCAACCCGGAACCCGCGTCCACGGCCAGATCGATGCCACGCGCCGCCGCGATCACATGCAGCAGCATTCCGGCCAGCACGTGCTCTCCGCCGCGTTCCTCCGCCTGTATAACCTGCCGACGGTTTCCTTCCACATGGCCGACGACTATTGCTCCATAGATCTAGACACGCCCACGCTTACCCAAAAGCAAATCGAATCTGCCGAGCGCTTGGCCAACGAGATCATCCTCGAGAACCGCCCCGTCGACATTCGTTTCGTGAGTCGCGAGGAAGCCGCGAAGCTCGGCCTGCGCAAAGTTCCAGTGACCGACAGAGACGAACTGCGCATCATCGACATCCGCGACTGGGACCTCAGCGCCTGTGGCGGCACACACGTCGCGCAAACCGGACAGATCGCCAGCGTCTTATTGAGAAAGGCAGAAAAAGTCCGCCAGGGATGGCGCGTCGAATTCGTCGCCGGACAACGCGCCGTCTCGACCGCCCGCCGCGACTTCACCACCCTGACCGAGACCGCCGCACTTTTCTCCGCGCATATTTACGACCTCCCGCAGCAGGCCCAAAAGTCGCTCGACGAAGTCCGCTCCTGGCGCAAACAGTGGGAGCACGCGCAGGAAGAACTGGCCGCAGCCCAGGCCACCACTCTGCTAGCCGAGACTCCTGAAATCAACAGTCGCAGGATCGTGGTTCAGACGCTCTCCGATCGCGAAATGAACTTCGTGAAACTGCTGGCCCAGAAGCTCACCCGGCTATCTCCCAGCGCCATAGCCCTGCTGGCCACAACTTCGCCGCAACCGTCGCTGGTGTTCGCGCAGTCGGCAGGCCAGCCCTTCGACATGGGAGCGCTCATGAAAGAAACCATGGCAAAGCTAGGCGGCCGCGGCGGCGGCAGCAAGGATCTCGCCCAGGGCGGTCTCACCAGCGCCGACGGCATCGCTGACACTCTCACTGCGCTAGCGACGAAACTCGCGGTCTGACGGGATCGGTCCCGTGGTCGGGACGGGCTGGGCTGAACGCTGTGTCATCCTGAGCGTAGCCGTTCTTCAGGCGGAGCGAAGAATCTCAGACTCATGTGCAGCGTTCAGGAATGCCACGGCAGCCGACGAAGTTCTTTTCACGCTTGCACAAAAAAAGACGGCCCACGCTTCGAAACATCGAAACGTGGGCCGCCAAGATTGGGCCGCCAGAATTCCGTTGCCGCTCAGGCCGGTTGCTGCGGCCTTCGCGATCGCTCCCACCAAACCTTGGGATCGTCGGGACGGTTGAGGATCTTCGATAGTTCCTGTTTGATCTCGCGCAGGCGGTTGGTGCGCAGCTCGAGAGCGGTCTGATCGACCGCATTATGTCCGCTTTTTTCCGACAGGCGGGCGTTCAGGTCGCGCAGGTCGGCGATTTCCTGGCGAAGGCTGGTGAGATGTTCCGAAATATATGGCATCTACCTAACATCATACGCCCTATTTGTTGAATAGCCCGTGAATTCGCCCGAAGGAGTGACGATTGTGTTGACTCTTCGTGCTTCCAGACTGCCAAACCAGACTGCCAAATTCCGAACTGGGCCGAAGCCTCGATTTTGGCTGTCCAGGCTTTGGCTGTCCAGGCTTTGGCTGTCCAGGCTTTGGCTGTCCAGGCTTTGGCTGTCCAGGCAGGGAGCCGGGCATTCTTGGCATCCCAAAGCCTCACCCATTCTTCCGTCTCCGCCGATCTCCGCCGACCCTAATCGCCCGCGCTGCTGACCGGGACAGTCGCGCTCTTGTCGGCTTCCACCGTCACTTCGACTTCGGCGCCTTTTTTCAAACGCACGGTGCGGCCGTTTTCGTCGGTCAGCGTGTTTTCGATTCGGATTTCCTTATACAGATCGTCGGCCCCTTCGACCGCGATCTGCGCCTTTTCCGGCTCGCTGGGATGCGTAGACTTAATGATGTGTTCAACCTTGCCGGGCAATGTCACGTTCGTCTTGTCCGTCATGTGCTCTCCTTCTATCGTTGGCGCGATTCGATCGATTTTAAGCAGTATGTTAAGCAGGACGTAAAGCAGCTACTCGCCCTCTTACTACTGGCCTTCCCGCTGGCCTTCCCGTTTCAAAGCCGCGAGAAAGTCCGCCGACACTTCGCGAATTCGTTTCAGCCGCTCTTCTTGCCGGCGCAGCTCTAAGTTGTCCAGCCCGAGAAACGTCTGTCTCCTCAGACTCTCCATCTGTTCCTCCATGAGCCGGCTTAGTTCCTCCCGTAGTTCTGCGGCGCTCCGGCCGGCCATGACTTACCCCTCAAAATCGGAGACGAACGAGCCTAACGAATAGGACAGTTTCCTGCAGTAGGGTGAATCCGGTAGGGCAAAATCTGTGGACCTGTAACGCCAAACCCCGGATTGTCGCCAAACTTGTCAAGACCCTGAACTTGAGAAAATCCCCCTAACTTGCAGCAAGCAAACAGATAATAAATCCAAAATCCTTTCCGCTTTACCCCACCCAAAATGCTATTCTGGATATATAGAGTAAAAACAAAGGCGCCGGCCAAAAGCCCGCGCCTTTTCTCTTTTATGTCCCGGACCAGCCCTTCGCGCCGCCGCCACAGCGTCGCGCCCCAAGCTCGTCCACAAGAAGCTTGTCCAAAACGAGCTTGTCCGAAACAAGCTTGTCCGAAACAAGCTCGTCCTAAAAACGCTCGTCCCAAAAAGCCCGTCCCTCAAACCCCTCGCCAGCGCGAACTCTCCACCAAGCGTCGCGGAGAACTCGCCGAACTAGCCTTCGCCCTGAAAGCCGCCCACCAAGGCCTCGGCGTCTCCCGACTCTACGGCGACAGCGAACGCTACGACTTCATCCTCGACGCCCGCGACCTGAATGTGCGACGCACACTCCCCTCGGCAAGCTCAGGGCAGGCTCTGTCCGCCGCCCCCGTCGCGCCCGACCCCTCCCCACCCCTCTGGCGAGTCCAGGTAAAATGCTCCTCCCAGCTCTCCACCGGCCTCTACCGCGTCAACGCCCATCGCCGCAGCAACGGACGCGCCGTCCCCTACCTTCCCGGCGAAATCGACTTCTTCGCCGTCTACATCATCCCCGAAGACACCTGGTACATCATCCCCCTCGCCGCCACCCGAGGCAAAACCAGCCTCCTGTTCCGCCGCCGCCGCGACCCCAAACCCGGCCTCTACGACGCCTACCGCGAAGCCTGGCACCTCCTCCGCCCTTAATATGATTTCGGTCACCAAGCAATGAAACCAAGGATCAACAAAAAGGATTGTCATTCCGACCGAAGCCGGAGCGAACGCGACGGTGCAGTGGAGGAACCTGCTGTTCCGTGGCCAGCAGCGATACTCATGTGGGAACAGCCGCCCGGACGTATCGGGCCGCAGCCACGAAAGGGGAGCTTGTCCGGCTCTACAAGTTCCTCGGGCTTGAGTCCAGTATGCTTGGCGATGCGGTTCCGTCGCTTGTGTTCCGGGACTGAATATTGTATATACATATTGGTATCTACGAAGGCCGACGTGGAATACAGGGTTCTTCCGTTCATCCCAGCCCGGGCCAACCGGAAAAAACACGGCGTCAGCTTCGAGGTGGCAAGCCTGGTGTTCGACGATCCTCTGCACATTTCGCTGCAGGATCGCGAGGTCGACGGCGAAGAGCGATGGCAGACCATAGGAATGATCGCCAATCTCCACGTGCTGGTCGTTGCTCACACGGTGCATGCTCACACGGTGCATGCTCACACGGTGGACGAGGACGCGGAGCTGATCCGCATCCTTTCCCCTCGCAAGGCAACTCCGCGAGAACGGAGCATCTATGCGCAAGGCAGCTAAGTCGGGAGCAAGGCGGGCGGGCAAGGATCTGACCGCGAAGCAAAAGAAGGAACTGTCGGCGCTGGCGGCCATGTCCGACGATCAGATCGACACCTCCGACATTCCGGAGCTTCCGCCTGCCGCGTGGAAAGACGCGGTGCGGGGCCGGTTCTATCGTCCGGTGAAACGGGCGGTGTCGATGCGCCTCGACGCCGACGTCGTCGCTTGGCTGAAGAAGGCGGGCAAGGGCTACCAAACCCGCGCCAACCGCATCCTGCGAGAGCGCATGCTGGATGAGCTTCGGCGGGCGTAAGGCGTCGGCGCCCGTGCTTCCCACCCTTTCGCAACTGGAAAGCAGGATTGTTGATGGTGAAAAATGTGTTCGAGGATTTGGGATTCTCGCCCGACGAAGCCGCAGCGCTCAAGCTCAAGGCCGACCTGCACTCCAAAACCAGGAAAGCCCGTTCCCGAGGCGCCGCGGCGGGGCACGCGCTCACGCTCTAGCCGCCTCCGTTCGCCCCCAGCTTGGGTAGTGGGCTATTTTGGTAGCCCACTACCACTGCTTGTCATTCCGACCGGAGCCGGAGCGAATGCGACGGCGGAGTGGAGGAACCTGCTTTTTCTGTCGCGAGGTTCCGAAAAACAATGCGTCGGCACCCGCGGCGGGTCACGCTCTCAGCCCTTTAGGCAAGCACGCGCGGGGCAAGCGCTTCCACGGCGGCCTCGGCCTCATCTCTGGTCGCGCCGTAGGCCAATACGCCGGGAAGCTCCGCGATCTCGGCAATCCAATCTCGGCCATCCCGCCCGTCCTCTTCGCGGTCGAATTCGATCTTGAAGTTCACGCTCGCTGCCCTCTCCCGTGATGGTGTGAGAGCGACGGAGACAGGTCAAGGAGTCAATTAGAGCGCTGGCCCACGCATCTGACGAAGCCCCGGAGGGGCGGCATAATTTAGCCCAGGGCGCAAGCCCTGGGTAGCGCCAGGGAATGAGGAACCAAGTCCCGCAGGGACGATAGAATCGAAGCCCGAGGCGCGAGCCATCGGCACCCGTGGTTCCCACCCTTTCGCAAAGAGCGCGAAAGGATGGGGCACCCGGCCCGTTATTCGCAACGGCAATTGCAAACCATCCTGGACGAATCGCAGCCGAGAGTCAGCGACCTCCTGCGGGGCAAGATGTCGAAGTTCAGTCTGGAGATGTTAGTCATCTACGCCGAGAAGCTAGGCCTGCGCACCGAGATCAAAACCAGGAAACCCCGTTCCCGAGGCGCCGCGGCGGGGCACGCCCTCACGCTCTAGCCGCCTCCGTTCGCCCCCAGCTTGGGTAGTGGGCTATTTTGGTAGCCCACTACCACTGCTTGTCATTCCGACCGGAGCCGGAGCGAATGCGACGGC